>UMGT01003173.1_pt1 | contig 161803 bp, 221 predicted proteins | sample 1965351 | NCBI WGS metagenome assembly UMGT01 (sample SAMEA4836080, study PRJEB28245) | human gut metagenome | biome: gut microbiome; material: fecal sample | place: Denmark | collected 2008 | reverse complement strand
TCAGTTTATAGTATAGCATGTAGTTATTTTGCAGCAAAAGGAGAAATAATACTACAAATCATGACTCAGTAATGATAGACAAAAACGAAATCTAATCATTCAGTTACGAATATACGAAATGTATAGTGGCATCTTTGGATAATGTATATTTACGCATAATTAATGTATAAATAATGTTTGAAGGAGTGACCACTATGCTTTTGGAAGATGTTTTAGAAGAATTTATATTTGATTGTAAATTACGCAGATTAAGCGAAAAAACCATAAAGGGATATCGGAATAACAATTTGCGTTTCTTCACTTTCATAAAAAAAGAATATGATATTGATGATTTGGGGAAAATTCAAGGCAATGTGATTAATGCATATATAGCATATCTTACTTCAATTGGAAGAAAGCCGTCATATATAAACGGAATCATAAAAAGTTTTAGGGCATTTTACAAATATTGTGAAAATGAAAAATATGTTTCTAGGAATCCTATGAATAAGGTTAACTTCCAAAAACAAGGTAAAGCATTAATAAAAACTTTTAACGATAGAGAAGTAAGAGATATGGTTCGTTATTACGGCAGTGTAAGGTATTTAGACATCCGTGATAAGTTAATTATAGTTATGTTGCTTGATACAGGGATTAGAAATTCAGAATTATGTGGACTTTTAATGTCAGACATCCGATACGATCATATTCTTATTAGAGGAAAAGGAAATAAAGAAAGAGTGGTTCCAATTTCTCCTATATTGAATAAAATTCTTATAAAATATAAAAGGGTAAGAAATCTGTATATAAAAGATAAGTTTGCATATCAAACAGAATATTTATTTTTGTCACAAAAAGGTAAAAAGCTTACTCCAGAGACAGTGGAACGTGTCGTATTAGAATGTGCTGAAGCATGTAAAGTAAGGAATACTATTCGTAGTAGTCCGCATACTTGTAGACATTATTTTGCACAAGCTCAATTAAAAAACGGATGCGATTTATATACTTTATCGCGTCTTCTAGGGCACAGCAATATAAATATAACTAAAATTTACTTGCAGTCAATGGACGATGAACGTGTGCTTGATATGGGAGTAAAGACAAGTCCTTTAATGAATTTGTAAAAGTAAAAAAATGGGTAGTAGAGAAATTAATCTCCACTACCCATAAATTTTTATATTGATAAATAAGTTTTAGAACAACTGGAATTTGTCGATTGCGACTCCAAGTTTACCTGCATATCCGTCTTGACCGCTATGTGTTTCATTGTCGTACTGCCAGTCGTAGTATTCTCTACCTTCTAAAGTAGACACTCTGTACTGTGCTTTCTGCCAACCATACTTAGCTGCGTAATCAGATGGTGTGTCGTAATAAATCTGAATACCATCAATAGGTTCTCCACATCCTGCATAACCGTTATTGTGATCATTCCAATTATAGCCATCAACCCAAGGTAACCAATTTTTACCCTTGACATGAACTCTATATTTAACATGACCAACATTACACCTGATAGCAATATCTGTAATAGCTACGCCATCGCCTGCGCCCGCCCAGTCATTTAGATCTTTTACAGGCGGATAATTCTTCCCACCAGCCTTAACCTGATATTCAAAATATAATTTTTCACCTCTATAAGTAGGCTGTGGTTTAGATGGTCTAGACGGTGTAGGAGTAACAGTAGGTTTATTTGGAACTGGTGTATTTCCGCCTTTGATTCCAAACGCTCCTAAAATTGCTCTGGCAACTTCATCCATTCGATTATTAAATACAGTAAGATCGTTTAAGTTAGAAATAAATCCACATTCTGCCAATCTGTATCCATATCCTCTGTTTGCCGCTACATTAACATTCTGCAAATCATTTCTTCCGACAATCTTGGACGCTCTGCCCGGAAAGATAGCAGCTAAATTATTTGCCAATGCTGTATCAAAACTATCCGGATTAAAACCTGCTTTGATTACGATATGTGCTCCTCGTGCAGTTTCAACACCACTATCCATATGCAATTCTACGATTTGCCAGTCGGCTGGAATATTAAGCGTTGCAATACCATTACTCTGATAATAATCCATGTTAAAATCTCCGAGAGTTACATTGTCTCCACCGATAGCTTTTACTTTAGTAGCCAATGCTCTTACTCGTTCCGCTTCTGAGAATCCATGACCACATGCTCCTGGATCTCCTGCTCCATGTCCTGCAATTACAAACAAATGTGCCATAGTAACTTCCTCCTTAATTTTGTGTAATATAAAAGAGCCATTGTCTACGGCATTTGGTAAACAATAGCTCTTTAATCTAATATTCAGTTTTAAATTATCGAATTTAATATATAACTACTCAACTACCAAATCGCCGCATCCACATTCTCTTAGAACGCGTGCGACTTCAGCTTTTAAACTAGCTGGTACTTTCTTGTAAGTTAATTTTCCATCAATAATCCTGTAAGCTAAAAATTCTTCCATGATAAACTTCCTCCTTTATAATTGCATTGTGTTTAATATTAAATCTTGAAGTGCATTATCGGACACTTCTTGTCTTTTCTTTAATTCATCGATTTGATCTTGTAATGTTGGCTGTGGTTCAACAGGTGGCAATGCTTCATAAGCATATTTAATTAAGATGTGAGATGGGATAGTGCCCTCATCTGTAACTTGTTCTTCGACCAACATATATGATTCTATAATCATAAAACCTTCCTTTGGCGGAAGTTGTACGTCTGATTTGACAGGATACCATCCTAATTTACGTAAGATTTCATCTGATGGATTGATAATATTTTTACCCTCGTAATTAACAACTCCATACTGCAAAGTCAATCTTCCGTCTAATATTTTTCCATAAGACGACATAATCTTTCCTCCTTTACGATTTATATTTATATTCAATATTGATTCCCGCCACAACTTCTCCGCTGTCTACAAATACATGCGTCACTCCGTTCTCGGTGCGCAGGGCTTGTAATTGCTGTTGTACGGATTCCGGGAGGGGTTCTGTTACTGGCTCGGCTAGGACATAGTCTACTGTAAGCGGGTTTTGTTTTAACCATTCTGTCAGCGCTTCCGCAGTATTTATATTTTTATCCTTATTAAATCTTACAAATATATTCTTGCCAAACAAAGTTATGCACTCTTCATCGTATCTGTCAAAACCTCTATCTTTTGCCTTAAATCTATCTGACATCACTTCGATACCAGTTTCGCCGGTTGCGTCTTTTATTGCTGTTCCGCTTATAAAAGATGTTGTTTTAACTTGTACCGGTGCATTATATTCTTTAAACGGTGTATTTTCATCAAACACAATCCTCTTAATCTTCCTCACAACCCCATCTTTCGTCAGCACATCCTTGTACTCTCCAACACCTCTCAATGGCTCATTTAGGACTATTTTTGCGAATTGTTCGGTGTAAGGCGCGTAATCGATGTTCGGGTTATCGTTAATGATTTCAAATAAACCGAGTTCTTCCACTTCGTATGCATCTTTCTCCGTTATAGTTCCGTGCATCATTGTTTTTGTTATTGTACAAGTTTCTTTTGCCACTAATATTTTTCTTGTTTCTGTGCCGATAAAGCAACTATAACCAGTGCCTGTTGTAAGTTTTCTGCTACTATCTTGTCTATATGCAAGATCATTTTCCCCGAAATAAATTGAAGAATATCTAACATCCACAATCATAGTTCCTTTGGAAATCAATAAATATTTTCTGTCTTTAATAACTTTAAACGGATTTATGCTTTTAGCTTTCCTAAAATCGGAGTCTATTTTCCCGTTTTCATTTTGTATATCAGCCATATCAAGTAGATTCTTTCCAGTCACTTTCACATCAAGCAAGTATCCGTAAGGCTCATAATCTAATGTAGTTTCTTTCCCCTCTGCATACATGACATTGTATATATCAAAAAACCTCGAATCAGCCGGAGAAAAGCATACAAAATGATTAACACCGATTTTAGAATTGACAATACCGTTTCCCGTTACAAGATTTCCAGCTTGTAAGCACGGTGCACTATAAGTAGCGGTCATATTTGATTTGTCATAAAATCCGCAAGTAAATCCTACGTCATCGTTTTCACCCGGTTTTTTCTGTATCAGCATAGTATACGGCTTTGTTTCGTGTCCTTCCGGCAAAGGTATGTATGCAATGTTATCCTGTACTGTAAAAACAGATATATTTTCTATTAACAGATTCTTACTTTTCCGTCCTGCTGATTTAATCTCCTGCGGATTCTCCGGCGCTGGATTCTCTCCCTGCACACTATTACCGAGTAATTCAAATTTCCGAAAGAAATTTCTAATGCAATTCGATAAAATGACCATTTTATTCCCAGATACAGAATTCCAAACATAACTTGTAATTGTTCTTCTTCTAATCATTTTTTAAACCACCATCCAATTAGCATAAGAAAGACAATTTTCCATAATACTTATTTCGTAAATATTATTATTTTCGATAGACGTCAAATCTGACATAACAGTTTGAGGAAGTGAGAGAGTAGTTTTCACACTTGGATCTGTAGAAGACTTGAAAAAGAAATGATATTCATTAGCGATATTTTCATTTGTAATTGGGGCAAGTGTAATATTCATTGTAGATACATATCCTTTATCTGTGTTCTCGATAATAGTGAGTGTATTCGGTTGAATAGTCACATCGCCTTCTTTAACTTTTACTCTAGGTGCAATTGCTGATTGACCATCAGCTCCATCTGCGATTTGTGCTGTTTTTGTACCAGCTGAATCTTTAATAGTGATTGTAGTTGTCTTTCCAGACTTGGAAACTTCAACAGTAGGAGATACGCCGTTTTTACCCGGTGCTCCGTTTTCACCAGTCACCTTTCCAACGTCTTTTGTAGATTCGTCACTAAAAGTTAAAATCAAATGTCCAGAGTCATCGATTTGGGTTGATTTAATTGATAAACCGTCTTTACCATTAGTACCATTTGTTCCTGGATTTCCTTTATCTCCCTTTGCACCTTTTAATGCTTGTAACTGTTCTGGAGTAAAATCAGAATGTTTAAAAGAAATTTCATCTAATGATACTAAATCAAACCATTCTTCTGTACCAACATATCGCCACTGAATATGTGTTTGTGTCTTCTGTAATTCGACTTCTCTTCCGTCTGCGCCGCCAGAAGACTTTGGCTGTAATACCCACGTTTTGTTCTGCTCGTCATATTCATATGTACTTCCGTCTAGCTCATGTAGCTTGCTTCCATTTGTAATTACCAAACCGTCAATAGTTCCAATAGGTTTTTCATCTGCTTTCAAACATTCAATCTCTAGGACTTGACGATTGTGATAATCACCGATTTTATTTAATGTAATCATAAAACCCTCCTTATCTATGATAAATAAGTGCAGCATTAAAACCGCACTTATTATTACATATAGTTTTTTATCTCATTACTACTTTTTGTTGTAAATTTTCTAGCATACTGGTTAATTCTTGAACTGTTTTTTCTAAAACAGCAACACGGTCATCCACTTGTAGTTTTTCAAAGCAAACAGTAATTACATCAAAATTTTTATCTGTCTGATTCTCTAATATGATATTTTTTAATTTCATTTCAACCGTATATGAAATAGTCTTATTTTCATCTATAATTGAAAATTTATCTAAAACCTTATCTGCAAAATAATTTTTAATCGTTTCGTACGAATACTTATCAAAAGTAAAGACACATGTATTCTCTTCTATATAATTAATATTTAATTCTAAATTTTCTTTTTCACCAATTTTTAAATATTGCATAATCATAATCTCCATTTCTATTAGGCTGTCCGTCTCCACATATAGCATGTGACGTATGGTTGCAAATTTGTTACTTGCGTATCGGCAGTTAAACCAGAAACCGATGTGGCATGATTTACACGACTAGCTGGTATGTTAGTCTTTAAATTTCCATGACTAAAGGCGTAATCATACAATACACCGCTCTTATCAGTCGCATCATAACCAATAGAAGTTGTATCATTGTCAACCGCACCAATATTGGCAACTAACGATCCTCTTGTATGATGGTGAGAAACTGTTTTGCTACCGCCTGTTTTATTCGATGAGTTAAACTCTGTTTGATTTGTATCTACGCCAACCGGAACCCTTCCAGAACCCCATGATTGCCATGTGCCTCCAAATGTATCGCCAGGATTACTGTTGCTAGTAGTCATAACAATAGATCCAACTGGATGCATAAGCAAATATAAACTTTTAACAGCATTGCTTAAAACTGTAAATGAATTATTTGAATTAAACCTTGACCCCCACGGTTTCCATGCTTTTGAGCCAACACTCTCAAAATACCTTTCAAATCCTCCACCAAAATATTCATAGATTATTTGTTTAGGATAATCATTACCGGTTCCATACTTTACTTCCATTGTAAATGCATAATTAGTCGGGCAATTTTTCAGTGTCTTAACTGTTGTATTCATTGGGCAGTAATAATTACCTATCGTCTTGTAATTATTCAAATCCGCACCAGCCGGAATCTCTATTCCACCATCCGAAGCATCAAGAGAAGCACGTTTATCAATTTGCTCCATAACATATCTACCTTTAGACTTAATATCTTTCTGTACTAACAGATTAGCTTTTGTGTCCTTCACGTTTCTTTCGTCGGGTGTTACCCCCATAAGAATATTACCGTTATCCATAATATTCATTGCAGACACACCTTGGTTTGCATTAGGGCTAATTGTATAAGACGTTACCTTGTCTGAAACCTTAAATTCAAAGGTATATGTTTTATTAATATCTAATGTTAAAAATTGTGGTTCATTGATAGTAATAACAAAATCTTCGCCAGACTCAGATGTTGTGTAATTATTTAGTTGTGTATAAGTTTCTGGGAATGGTTTGCCAGATTCAGCATATCGATATTGCAGATTTTGTATACTATTTTTATTTACTCCTGCAATATTAATTTTTGAAATTAATGATGTAAGCTTTAAAGATGTTTCCGCTTCAAATCCATTCAAACGATCAATACTAGCAGAAATAGCTGGAGTGTGATATGGGTATACGACGAAAGTTTTAGAAACCACTGCACTTGCATTACCACGACTATCTACAGCATCGATTCGAATGGTATATGTCCCCGCTGATTGTAAACTACCTATGTCCACATTTATATCGCTCAAAGAGTAATTCGATTTTTTGGATACTACTGTATTACCCGAACTTACAACAATATTGTAATATTTCATTGTTGCGCTATTTTTAGCAACTGCTTTATTTGCACTTGTGATTGTAATTCTTAAATTTCCAAAAAGAGAAATCATATTTTGTGCATTCCCGACCATACTTACTGTTTTGGAATCTGTATTTTGAAAGGTAAAGTTAGAAAACGCAGGATTACTATTTGTTACTTTTGCAGTGCCTGAAACAGTATTTGTATATTCCTTTCCGTTCAAAGAAACTCCGCATATAACTTTAATTTTTAATGAATTAGAGTTAGGACAAAGAGAATATAAAGTGGAAGAGTAGCTTGATAAATTCCATGAATACGACGAAGCTTGGATATTGGATACAGTAGCTATTTGTTGCCAATTTCCATCTGTTTTCTGAGCATAAAATCTTAAAAATGATTTATTATTTCCATAGTTAGAAAATGAGAGAGATAAACTGCCACCAATATTCATACTTAATGATGAATTGGAAATTCGAGCAATTGATTTCGTAGTAAAAGAAATACTATTCGATGTAGTATATAATCCGGAATCAGCTCTTCTGACTTTGATTTTGATATTATAGCTTGTTCCTGGAGACAGACCAGATATGGAAAATGTACTCCCTGATGCATTACTCCATGTTGATCCGTTGTTTAAAGAATACTGTAATACGTCACAATTTGAATCCGCTGTCCAATAGAATGTTGCGTTATTTACTGTTGTTGCTGTATTTTTAAAACTTGTAATATTTGCATATCGTGGAATTTTGGTTAAGGTAGCACTTCCACTTGCGCCTAAATCAGACGGGGAGATACCTGTATAATAATAACCATCAAAACCTATGTGCTTACTACCATCTCCATTATGTGCAACTGTAAATGTATGACTACCAACAGTCCACCATTGATTTTGTGGATGGTAATTCCAATCAAAAGTAAAATATTTATTCCCGGTACTTTGCCCATCACAACTGATTCTCCAATAAGCGTTGCCTTCGTAATTGTATCCAATCATAGCATAATCAGTTCTTCTGATTTGAAAAGTAACAGTCACATTAGAACTATTTGCAACAGAACCATTAGAAGTATGGCTCTGTATAACTCTTGCCTCATAAGGCATTAAATCACCTCCAAATAAAAAAGAACTGATACACTATCAGTCCATTTTCGTTTAATAATTATATTTAGTTTTAAGAATTTCCACCTGATTTGACAAATGCCAGTCCCTTGACACCCATAGAAGAGTAGTCAACAGGAACTATTTTCAAGCTCATAAAATCGCAACCACGTTCAGCCATCAATCGTTTGGTGCGAACCATGTCTTCGTCCAAAGAAAACACTTTTACCCAGTCTTGTCCATTGTTGTAGTATCCACCAAACTCATCGCCTGTGATAACTGTCTTATATCCCTTGTCTTCTAAACGAGTTACAGATAATCCATCACCATTAATACTAATTGCTGTTTCTTGTTCTGGAATTCCTTCACCTTTAACTCCAATAGAAGAGAATATGAACTTCCATCCATTCGCATCTTGAATTTCTTGTGATTGTTTTACCACATCGCCTTCAAGCTTTGTAACTGTTGATTTGATAGACTCTAAAGCAACCTCTAAAGCGGACTGATTTGCAGAAATTTGATTTTCTATATCAGGTAGCATATTACCTACAATATCAGTAATGTCTTTTTCTGTATCACTAACACGCAGCTCAACTTCATTTTGTTTTACTGCCATTTCAGAAATTTTCCCTTCAGCGTTAGCAACAGATGCTGATACCTTATTTATATCAATATCAATTTTTGCAAGTTGATCCGTAAGATAATCAGAATTATTTACATAATGTCTCTTTCCATTTTCTGATTCCTTATATGCCCCTTGTAATTGACTGTCATATAGTGTATACCACGAATTACCGTCTTCTGAGACTTCTACTTTGTTATTAAAATATTTCTCCGATGAGTAGTCGTGCCAAATTTGTATGTAATCAATATCCTTGTGTATCTTTCCTAGATCTAACTGCAAATAATGATCGCCAGTAGAAGTGGTGGTGTATTGATTATCCGTTAATAAACCATCTGTATAATAAGAAGGATTTGTTATATCGACATCAGATGTAGGAATAATATTCAACGCAATATTATCTACACCTACGATTACTTTACATTCCATCCATTTGTTTTCAGTATCCATATTACTTCCGTTCAACCAATCTCTGATATATCTTACAGAAATGAGTGGCACATCTTTTTTCTTAGCAACACTTAATTCGACTTTATCAGCCTTTACTGATAAATCCGCAATTTCACCTTTTACATTTTCAACAGTAACTCCAAATTCATTCACTTTCTGTGATACGTTAGAGACATCTCCTTGAAGATTAGTAACAGTTCCTCTGATTTCTTCGGCTGTTTGATTAAATGTAGATTCAATACTATCTACTTTATCATTTGTTGCATATGTTTTTTCTACATGCTGCTTAAATCCTTCGGCTGTCTGTTCATTTTTAGCGACTCGTTCTTCAAGAGACTTAACTGTTGATCCGTCTGCTTTTTTCTCTACCGTTGTTTTTACATCACTTACTTCGGAAGTTATTCTACCTATTTCAGTCTTTTGTTCAGCAACTTGTGATCTCAGTGTTTTGATAGTTGAGTTATCATAATTATTGATTTGTGTCGTAATGTCATCTTGCCATACTTTATCGGTAATGGATTTTTCAACTGCATCTACTTTAGTTGACACACCTGAAACAGTATTTTTTATTTCTGTGATAGAGTTGTTGACCTCATCTAATGCAGTTAGTACAATTATAGTTTGTCTATCCAGTGTAGAAGTAATATTATCTTTTTTACAGATAGTACACCTAATCGCGGTAATTTCTTGTGTAGTTGGAGTGTAGACCACAGATGACTCCGCTGATTCTGAAATATATTTACTATTATATACAGCCCCGTCTACAGTTTCTTCTATAATAAAAAGCCCTTCATATGGACTCAAATTTACACTTTTAGAATTTCTAACCCATGAATTAAATGTAATGGTGGTTGGATCCAAGCTTCCATCTAGCTTTCGAGTAATTACTAAAACAGATGGTTCAATAGAATATAAATCGATATTTCCATCTCCGCCATCTTTTGTCTTTGACCACGTAAAAACTTTGACAATTTCTCTTTCTTTGATTGTAAATGTAAGTAATATCTGACCAGATACAGTTTGATCACTTCCTAAATTACTTCCTTTTGCAACGTTTAAAATTATACGACCATCTTTTTTATCGGTTGCATTTTCATTTGATCCAAGTGTGATTCCTGAAGGTAATACTCCGACAGAAACACTACAAGGAAATTTGTCAAAACCAACATATCCTGCAAATGGAATCTCAATTAAAAAATTATCTATAGTCTTTCCGTCTGATGTACACGGTATATTCTGGTTTTCATTTGCAATAGAAATATTTAAAGATGGTTCACCATTTACTCCCGGTTTTCCTTCCTCAAACAAATTCCAAGATATATTTTTAAAAAATATAAGACCATCTATTGAAACAGGGATTCTAATTTCGCCAGTCTTTTGTGATAGAAGAGTTCCTTTTTCAACAGAAATAGTAACAGATTTATCATTTTTTTTGATATTCAATCCATTTATAGGAGTGATTTCTCCAATTATAAAATCACTGCGTTCTTTTGTGCCTTGCATAACCATTATATCGCAGATGTATTCTTTTCTATCAGATATAGTAAGTGTGTCGTATCTAATTGGAAAGGAGATGTTCTCGTTACTTAAAATAACGGTATAGGCATCGAGTCCGTTATCACCTTTCATTTTTGTCCATGTATAATCTTTGGGATTATTTGATTCTTCAATGGTATCTTTATTATAAGCAATTCCGATGTAAGCACAATTATCTGGGCTATCTGTCAAATCTGCACCATCTGGGCTATTTGAGTATTTTACCCATACATACTTCGATTCGCCAGGTATACCATTCTCGCCATTTTGTAAAATTAAAAAATCAAGTTCATTGCTACTAAAAACCAAAAATTTCACCCCCTTTTATAAGAAAACGTAGACACAAATTCTAAATATCTATGTCTACGTCACATTTTAAGCGTCTTCTAACAACCAATTTGTCAATGCTTACTTCAACGGTTTTGTTGCTGCCAATTACTTCCCAATTATTTGAATCATTATTTATAATTTTCCATGCATAAGATTTTGGAGTTATTTCTTTAACACCTTCATATACAGTACATGTACAAATTGTATTTCTTATTGATGTGTTCTCGTTGAAAATTGTTCCATGTTCACTTGAAATTACGACTGAAATTGCAGCCTGACCTGACTCTCCTTTCACATCAGATAATAAGTATATACTATGTAAATCAAATATTTCGCCTGTATCATTTTCAACTTTAATGGTCGAAGAAGTCTTTCCTACCATAAATGACGATGGAATTATAATTGAGCTTTTGTCTTCTGAAACAAAATTGCTGTTTTCTATTCCATCAATATACCATTTCCCTATCTTTGCACCATTTCTGCAAACAGCAGTTAATGTGATAGAGGATGGAGATATTTCGTTATTTATTTCTTTAAAAATTTGTTCTCCCATTAATTCGATATTTCCTATTTTATTTTCAAGTGTTTCTATTTTTTCAATGGTTTGTGTATATGAAACAGAAAATTTGTCTTTGCCATAATACATGTTGGACACATCAAAAATTTTATTACCATTATCATCAGTCCATTCAGTCATTCCGTTTTTATCAATTTTATTTTCAGTAATAGCCCCATTGGCAATCATATCGTTTTTAATAAGCCCATCGCTAATCGCAGAATCTTTAATTCCAGTAGAATCAATAAGAACTCCTTTTCCGGTTTTATCATATAAACAGAAAGTGAAATTATTATTTGTATCTCTACCTATTTGAATGCGTACTACACCATTTTGATCTTTAAATTGCATTGTATTTCCTGCAATAGTCATTCCACCATCTTCAGATTCAATATTAAATTTATCTGCATTAATCGTTCCGGCTTTTAGCATTGATACTGTGATTTGTGACGCAATCAACTGACGAATTACTGCTTCGTCAATAATTACATTGTCTGCTGTCAATTTGATAATATGACCAAGTTCTGCGGATACATTGCCTGCCAACAAGTCATCAATATTACCAACTTTGGCTTGAAGTTTTTTAAAATCTCCAGACTCCGCAACAATTTTCCCAACAGAAATTAATTCCGCCTGTAAATATTGAAAGAAACCATTTTCGGCATGAATATCAATACATTTAATCATTTCAGCTTCAAGAGTACCTGGTGTGATATAGTTACCGCCTGTACCCCCGATGATGCTTCCTCCGGATCCGTTTACAATATTTTGAACTTTATTATTAAAAGCAGAAGATTGAAGTAATTTATTTAAAATTTCATATATATTATCATCTGATAGTTGAAGATTACCGGAAACATTATTTCGTGAACTCTCTCCGCCAAGATTAGAACTTGACCCAAGGATTTGCATAAAGTCATCTCTATTTGAAGTGGATTTAATCATATTTGAAAATGAAAGAGAAAAATTATTATCAAAGAGAAAAGGATTATAGGAAATAGACATGACTCGTAATTTAACATAATAATCATCTCTTAATCCAAGCCAAATGAAGCTTCCATAATCAAGAGTTTCTGCATGTAATTCCATACCGCTTGCGGAAATAAGATTGTCTAAAGATGTCGAATAAATTGTTTGTGGGATGGAATATGTCTGCAATTCTTCAAGTGCCACACGACATAATTCACTTTGCGTTGTTACAATATCCGTCAACGAATCTTGATTGGTTGTGAAAATATTTTCATTTGTATAAGGGGTTTGCTTTGTGATGTGATATAGTTCTGACAGTTCTTCTTTTGAGAAGCCACCTAATGTGTCATCTGACCATGTTTCAAGTGACATTTTTTGTGATAATGCAGTCCTTTTTTTAGAAATTTCTTTTTGTTTTTCTTCTTCTTTTTTTACTTCATCTCTTCGTGCTTTGAGAGCGGCAGCGCAGGAATCTTTGTTGTTCTCGTCCATTTGATAAGCATTTTTTTCATAAATATTATGTTTATTCTTAAATCCATCTTCTGTCAACGCAGGATATTTTTCGGGATCTTGTTTTGATAATTCCTGATACCTTTCCCACGTTAAATCATAGTGACTTTTGGAGAGCAATTTAGCTTGGTCTTGATAGGATTTTAATTTTATCTCCAACTCATTGATTCCATAGTATTTCCAATTCGTAAGATATTCTTCGATAAAATCTTTTTCACCTTCAGATGTTGGCAATTTTCTGTTATCTATTTCTATCTGAATATTTGGGAGAATTGTATCAACGATTTGATGGTAGATATTTGCGTCCGGAGATGCATTAAGAGCATTTATATCAAAATTTCCTTCTTCATCAACGTAGAGTTTTTCATATCCTAATTTCTGTGCTTCATAGTCTTTTTTCAAAGTAAGCAATTCTGTATCTGAAAGTTTATCCCATTTATCTGGGTCGCAATCACCAGTTGGTATACGAATGTACAATTCAGAAATTTTATCTTGTTGAATATTCCATTCTTTAGATAGAGCGGTATAATCAATTCGTGCCTGTACACAAAATGTTTCCCATCTCTTATATTTTTCAATTGTGGGATCGCTTAAAAATTTATTGTTCAACCAAAATCTATCCAAATAAAATAAATAGTTACTTCCGCCATTACACTGCTCAATTCCTAAGTCATTTGCTCCGGAAACACGAACTTTTGTAAAGATGTTTTCTTCATCTATTGTGACTTCATTTGAGTTTTCCACATTGCGAAATCCAATCGTGATATTTGTATTTTTGCCAAAATTTTCAACACGATAGAAATTAACAATAAGATTTTCATAATCAAATTCTACGATGCAATTAAAAAATTTCTCAAATTCTTGAGTAATAAAGCTGTACACATCTGAATAGTCAAGATCAAATTTTCCTATTTCATCTTTTAGATAAATAGATTTTGTAATAACTTCACCATTTTCAATTGTCTTGTATTCTTTAGGAATATTATCGACATAACCAACTTTCCAACCGGGAACTTTTTCAACTAGAATATTAACTAAACTTAGCTGGTGATTTTTTTCATTGTAAAACTTTATTTGCTCTTTTGCGAATTCAACGCCTTCGATTTCTTCTACGTTGCCGTCTACCAACATTTCAAGTGAGTCAGTTGTACCGCAATTTACTTTCCAACCATCAAGTGGAATCTGTGCATATTCGCTTTGAACAGATTGAGCAGTGACTGTTTTGTATTCTTTTGTACCTGTTCCATGAGTTGTCGGGCTATCCATAATAAACCATCCAATTCCGGTTACATATAATTTCATAAATTTCGACAGCCAATTATATGCATTTGATTCTACAAGTTGTCCAGTATAAGTTTCAACATACTGATTTACATCAAAAGATATTGTTGAAACATCATTACATTTTCCCTCGAAGTTCCCGGAAGAATAGTCGATACCATTTAGAGCACATAAAATGATTCTGCTAGGTGTAGCGAGATAAACAATAGTCTGTTCACGATTGCCATATGTATCATATTTAAATTGCAATTAAATCAATGCTCCTTTCCGTGATTCAAAATATGTAATATCCAATGTCATATTTCCATAAACTCGAAACGTATTATGTCCATGCAGCAATCGAATCCAATAAATATTGTCTTCATGTTCTATACCTACTCGCTCAAATACAACTGGTCTATTTAATTCATCATATAATGAAAGATTTCCACAATCTAATTTCAAATCTAAATCACGCTGTACTTTACAATAGAAAAATCCGCCTTGAAAAATATAATACTGACCATTTTCTATATAATAAGCACCATACTTATTTTTGACTCCAAAGGCGTCTGTTAAATAGAATAAGATTGCTGTATCATTGCATATAGACATAACCTGTTTGTCTTTCCCGTATACATAGTCTAAAGAACAGCGATTATTTTTTGCATAATTTTCAATTTTTGTTTTTAATAATTCTAGGGTTAATTTATTAGAAGATTGAAGTGATATATTTCCTGTTTCAAGAATTTTGCTATCAGATAGATTATGAAAATAGATTTGTTCTGTTGCGACAGGGTGGATATTAATAATAGGGTAAACATATCCATATTTTTCACTACTTGTATTTTCTAACATAAAATTTTTGTTTCTTGTGATGATTTGCTGATCAGTTTTTTCAACAAAAGAAAATGGGGAATTACATTTAAATTCACATCTAAGACCATAACATATTCCCCAGTTTTCATATGGTGTGATAGAAGAGAAGTAGCCTTTCAATTTTACAGTTTCGTTCCCTTGTGTAGTCACTGTAATCCATGAATTTTTGTTAGAAGAACTGAGCCATGAAACTATGATTTCATATTCCTCTGGAGTGAATTCTAACTCTTCCTGCGAAGTGTTTATTTCATAATTTTTTGTAATATGAATTTCAAATGTAAGCGTTTCTGTATATTTCATGCCGAACCCGGTAGTTTCATTTCGAAATGGATTAAGCTCACTTACTTCCATTTCCCTCTTGATAGTAGATGGGAGAGAAGTGTCATCATCAAAATTTACAGATGATAAATTCTGTTTTAATAATGAATTATCATCATAAGAAAAATCTTTACATACTAAAATCATTTTTTCTTTCACCTCAACTTTCTTTTAAATTTGGATATAATAAAAGAGCCAAGGCACATGACCTCGACTCTAAAAATTCAATATTGTTTGGCAAACTGCCTTAATACAATTATAATATTGGCAAAGAACAGAACCAAACATTTTTATTTCAGGCTAGATAGAGATGGTAGGCGGTTTGAGTCACGTCTGGATGGTGGCATCCAGTTTAGTGTATAGATACCATTACTAATAAAGGAGGGTGATACAACGTGATAATTTGCGAACTTGTTGCAGATATTGTAATTGGAGTAATTACCACTTACATAGTTAATTTCATCGACAATAAACACAAAAATAACCGCCATGAGTACGCGGCTATTTCTGTGTTACTAAATTGAATTTTTTATTAGCCTTAAATTGCACTAAAAGGCTCAACCGTCTATATGATTCTGTTCTTTTCAACTATAAATATATAGGTACTAAAAAGGAGGAATAAAATATACGCTTGTACAGAATATTATTTCTTCTCTTTAATACCTATTTTTGTTATATATTTAAAAAAGTATTATACTATTTCGGAATTTAGTTCATCAATTATATAATCTAAATCTGTCAATACTATTTTCGTGCCACTATTATATAATCTAATTATTTTCCTGGCAGCACTATTTAATTGCTTTGCAAAATTCTGATTAACCTTAACAGGAATAGAGTCTTTATCGATCCTATATTCACTATCAATATAATTTTTTGTAACAGGGCATATATTTTGCAATAAAAAAGCTCGTTTCTTTCCGTTTACATAACCAAATTTTATTCCATCATATATAGGGTATCGCTTAATTTTTTCTTCATATAATAATTTATATTTATCAACCTGAGAAGATATTGGAATCATCCAATAAAAAAAATTATACTCAAAACAATAAAAGCAAGGTCTGCCATGTTTCCCGTTTTCATCCTCTTCTTTCCCTTTCATTACTCCGTGATTTCCAAATTTAGAATAATACGTATCTTTTATATAATAAAAATTACCCGATTTCATTTTTCTCCTTTGTATAACAAAAGCATCCAACAATATGGATGCTTTATTTGAATCCCAGCCTTTTATTAGCCGCTTACTGGGTCGCGGAAAATATTTGAATCTGTACCTTTTGTTAAGGTCGATATACAGTCCCGACCAAATAATATTAGAAAACTATTGTTTTCTTACAAATAGTATACGATATATTATAGAAAAAATCCACGAAAAATATACACAAAAATTCTCATTGATTATTGTATGTTTTCCACAATTATGACAGCCAGATTCGAATCAATCATTCTCTGGCTGTCAGAAGTATTACAGTTTCTTATGCATTCCTAATCTATGTGCTTCTTGTGTAAAATATTTTGTTGTTTCCTGAATAACCTTCTTAATGCCTGGATATGTATCTTTGTCGATACTTCCTTCGACATTAATTAAGTTATCATAGTGTTGATTAATAGTAGTTCCTTTACCAGTATCTTCTCTGACATTTCTTCGGAGTGAAGCTTCCATAATCGCATTTTTATTTTCAGCAAGACTAAAGAGATTGTCTGTTAGCTTCTTAGGAACAATAGCATCACCATATTCAAATGTTGCATAATTGTCACTTCCACGCTTTATCCTAAGTTCTTTACCAACTTCATCAATTCTTGCAAGTTCAATTGCATTTGTGATTTTCTTCGTTCCTTTAGCATAACCACTAATCTGATCTTGTCTTACCCAGCCAAGGTCACTGTAAAATCCAGGAGTTGATTGAGTACCTAGATGGATAGGGTACGGACTGTTTGGATTCATATATGTGATATATAATTCCTCACCAAGATGTTGATTTCCAACCGGGTTTGTTCCGTATGAGTCATTGAAATACATTCCACTATTGAATCTAACCTTATCACCGACTCTTGGAATACCATCTCCGCCACCAGTATTATTTTGCTGAGGCGGTTGTGGTTTAGGTGGTTCTGGTTTCTTTGTGACTGTAACTCCGACTGAAACGCTTAATCCACTTCCATCAGTAGTAGATGCTGTTACTTGAGCAGATCCTGGTTTGATAGCACGGATTGTTCCGCCACTAACAGTAGCAACTCGTGTATTAGAAGATTTCCAAGAAATCTTTTTATTTTTTGCATCAGTAGGTCGTATACTCGCAGTAATAGAAGTGGATTGACCTTCTTCCAATGACACTGATGTCTTATTAAGTTTCAATTCGGCAACAGGTCGATTGGATGTATTCGGAGCTTGTCCAATAATTCCTTCGATTCTATCATTGTTACTTTGTGCTGATCCACTTTGGATAGCGCCAGTGTTTACATTTGTAAAATCATTTGGTTTATAATTAGGGGCAGTAGTAATACTTCCGTGTACTTGATTTTGTACACCTCCCGCTGTACCAAGGTTTCCAATGTTAGAATTAAAATCACCACTTGGTTTAAAGCCTGTGCCAGCAATAATACTTTGAATTTTGTCATAGGCTTGCTGATAATTATTAACAATATTTCCCAACATCTGAGAAATAACTTGTTCTTGTTTTTCGGCATTATATGTGACTTCATTCAGAGTATCTTCAAGCGACTGATTTAAGTCCTCAGAAAGACCCTCAAAACCATTTTTTCTAACTTCATACTCATGATCTTTCTGTGTCTGTTGCAATTGATCTTGAGCTTCTGCTAATTGAGCTTCTAATCTCTTTTTCTCTGCTTTTGCTGCTTCGTTATTTACCGAGTCTAAAGCAGCAATTTGTGCTTTTAACACATTAATGTCTTTTGTCTGTTTCTTAAGATTACGAGAATAATCATCGTTCTTTTTCTTAATATCAAGCAGTTTGTCATACTTTTCGATTGATTTCTGAACCATATCATTTTCTGCTTCTAACTGCTTACGATATAAGTCAACAATTTCATTCTTGTAATCTTCAACAACACCAACAGAATCCCTAATAGAATCTAGGAAATCCTTTTGCCGTTCTTTATATTCGCTTGTTGAAATGTTTCCGTTCTTTAAATCTTCATCAAGTTTCTTTAATGCTTCATTGTAGTTTTTGATCTGCTGTTTTGCGGCATTCATACCTTGAGAGATAAGTGCGAGATTAGTAATACCTTCAATGGTTAATCCGCCACTTTGTCCAACAAATGCATCTGAATGAAGCATACTTCTAAAATCATCGGTTTCTGTGATTAAGTCTTTTAAGGCTTCTTGTCCTTCAAAGAATGGTTCCCATCTGACTTCCCAGATTTTATTTTTGAGTTCTTCAATATTTTCACTTGCATTGTAAATCTCATCATCAAGTTTAGCAATTTCATCTGCAATTTCCTGATACCGCTTGGAACCAACATCGTACAATCCTTGTTCTTTTACCAGTTCTTGTCTTTTGTTAAAGTTTGCCTGAATTAAAGCATTAGCATTGTCAAGTTGTTTCTTGAGATCAGCTTCACTGACTTTATCTCCTTTGGCTTCTGTGAGACTTGTTCCATTTTCTAATCTCTGTGCAGTACGATCAAGCATATCAATGGTATGTTGTAATCGTGTAAGTTTCAGATTTCGTAACTCGTCTTCAAGTTCCACTAAACCGATTTGTGCATCAATAGCAGATTCTTTCAACTCATTAAGTTTTGCCTGTGCTTCATACCATTCCTTAGATCCTTGGGACATGTATCCTTGCGACATAAGTTTAGATATTTCTGCTTCGTAATCCTTAATTTGCTGTTGTGTACTTTCTGCCAATTCTTGCTGATTTTTAATTGACTCCTTAATAGAAGATTCCTGTTCTTTACCATAAGCAGAATGACCAAGTTCTTCCCAAAGTTCACGCTGTTTCTCAAGATAGCCGTTGGCTGTATCTTGCTGATTATTCATCATTTCCCAATATTCTTCAACATTGTCAAGAGCCTGTTGAACTAATTCATCCTGTTTTTCAAGGAGTTCATCGTACTGGGAATTACAGACTTCCAATTTATCATAGTAATCTTGATAAATTTGAATCAGCTTTTTCGTTTCTTCGTCATATCCAGAAATATCAAATGAGCCATTTTTGATTTGATTATAGATCAGTGGATCAAGTCCCATCTGAGATTCTAAACCTGTAAGATGATCACGATATTTATTGATAGCAGTTGCAGTATTAGAAAGATATTCTTGATTCTTTGCTAAAGCTTCGTACATCTTAATCTGTTTGTCTGGAAGTTTAGCAATACGTTCCATTTGACTCATCAGATGGTCAAACTGGCGTTCCATTGCCTTAAATACACGTTCAATCCAGTCAATCTGATCAGAAAGTGATTCGGATAATTTTTCAGCCGCTTCGGATGTATCTGTTGCTGCTTTTGAAAGATTATCTGCAGCATTATTTACGGAAGAAGAGCTAGATGAACCTCCAGAATTAGGTGGATTGTACTGAGAGGCTCCACCTTGAAATTGCAATCCACCAGAAGCTCCGCCAGCAAATGCAGTTCCATTTAGTCTGGCACGAGAATTTGTAAATCCATTTTCAAGCAACTCTTTACTTTGTTTTGCATTGAAAACAACGGCTCCAGACGGTATAGATGCAAATTCAGCACCATTGTCTCCAACAGTCCACCATCTATTCACTCTTGGGTCGACAACAATTTCTTGACCAACTTCTCCGGTAAGCGCAACTTCACTCTGTTTTGTTCTCCAACTAGATTTAAGCCAAGAAGTATCTTGCAGTGTCCCCATAGCAAGTGCTCTACTTGATAATTTTGGAATAGGATGTAATCCGCCTATAGTTCCGTCAACTTTTGCAGTACCGCTTATTTTACCCTTTCCACGATCAACATAATCTCTATATACAGTTTGTGTTATTGCGGGGAGGGATGTAGGATAGCTTCCCAATGAAAAGTTTGCAGTACCAGATGCGTCAGGGACAGTTTTTGGAGAATCACCTAATTTATAATTAGCAAGAGCTGTCTCATCTTTTGGAGGAACTTGATCCCCTAAAGCATAATTGAGCAATACAGGAACTGGTGGCTGGACTACTGAAGGAATTGTAACTGGAGGAACACTCACTTCAGATGAGTCTACACTAGTAATAGTAGCAGTTCCTTTCACATTTACATCTGTAGATTCGACACTTGATGTATCGGGTTTGAAATGAACAATTCCATCTTTGTCGAGCTGCGGTGTTACTTCTTGCTCGACACCGTTAACATTTGCCACATATCGAATAGTACCGTCTTCTTCTTTAACAGCCTGAACTTTCTGTTGAACACCAGACACATCCGCTGTAAATTCAATTGTACTACCAGAAGCCAATTCAGACAGAACACTACTCACTTCGCTGTCATTGAGTTCAGCATCAACGACAAGCTTCTGAGGTTTTGAAAAATAATCAGCCCATGCTTCATTTACAACACTAGGATCTGTTTCAGGTGTAATTTCAGGGTGAGTATCTGAAAATGAGTCAAGGATTGTTTTTTGAACCTCTTGTAAATTTTCTATCTCTGCCTGAATGCGAATTTTCGTTCCTTCATCGCTAGTAACCGCAAGTTGATCTTTTAATGTTTCTATTGATTCTTGGTTTGTTTCATACTGAACAGGGATAGTAACTCCATCTGTATTTAATCCTGTTGCATCTTCGGCTGTTTCAATGTAGTTTGTATTGCCGGCAATTACTTTTGCATGATTTTGAGAAGAATTATCACCTGATTCGATAAGTTCTCTTGCTTTATCAATTTCAGCTTGAATTGAAGCTAAATCATATTCAAGTTTGATTTTTGCTACAATTTCTGTATCAAGAGTAGATAAATCTTGTTCCCAAGTATCCAGTTGACCTTTCCAATTTTCTACCTGTTCCTTTAAGGCATTTTTTCTATGCCCCCATTTCATAGACTCTAATATTTGGTCAAGTCCTGTCAGAGACTCTTTGGCAGTATCAAAGTCTTTAATTGCAGATTTGAAATTAAATTCACCAAGATTATCATAATCTTTAAGACGACCTAAAATCGCTTCCATAGATTGAACACTTATACCTAATTCTTTTGCAGCTTCGGCAGTATTATCTATGTCTAATGTCCACTTTTGAGCTTCTTCATCCCATTTAGCCCATGAAGAAGCATATTGTCTGGCGGGATCATTCTGTGCAATTTCTTGTCCTTTAGCTTGAAGGTCTGATAGGAAATTATTCATACCTGCGCCAGTTAAATTATCATCACTATCCTTAGTAAAATATCGTTGAAGCTTATCGTAATTAGCCTTAAACGAATCGGCAGAAGAGTCAATTCCATAGCTAATGGCTTCAGCAACACTTTTGAAATCATCAGTACCGACAAGACCTTGATCATACAGTTCTTTGGCTTTTTTGAGATAATCACTCATTGCGACATAATCATCACCGGCATTTTTGCTTTCAAATGCTTTGCCAATATCATCTATCGTAAGATTATTGTTTACCTTTTTTGTTGCTTCGGCAGCTTCCTCGGCAGCTTTTGCGATGTCTTCGAAATACCTAACAAGACCGCTTTCCGTAACTCCGATGCTATCTAAGTCTAAACCAAGACGTTTGAATTCAGAAAGAGCAGATTTCGCATCTTTGCTAGATTTGACAACATTTGTAAGATATTCTTCAATGCCATCACCTTTGGAAGAAGAGAAGAAGTTTTTTAAATTGTTCAAATCAATTTCAGATGTTGATTTCCCTAAGTTCTGAATCTCTAAGAGGGATTTTCGCCATGAATCCACATAGTCACTCATACCATCTATAGGAGTGCCTGTTTCGGCATCAGTGCTTTGATCAATCCAACCCTGTAGAATTTCCGCTTCATCAGAAAGCGATTGTTTGACATCGCCTATTTTTGATAATAATTCCTCTTGTTGTTTTACTAAACCGGTATCTGTTGGTGCATCTTTTAACTTGTTTTGTACAGATTTAAGTTGATCTTCGTATTCTTTAAGAGATTTAATATTCGATTTAATTGTTCCTTGAACAGTAGTGTCTTCCTGGTTGTGTTTATGGGCTTCAGGCATAGTTGGATTCATAGGGTCAATTAATGTTGGATCCGTAGGCATAGGACTAATGTATTGTGCTGCGCCTATGATTTTTCCCCAGAATGAACCGTATTCTTCTTCCGATTCTTCCATAGCAGATTTTTCTGCCTTAGAAGCTTCAATAGCAGCCTGAGCAGAAGCTTGCTTCTTTATATCTGTTAGAGATTTTTGTAAATCAATTTGTCTTTCAAGTTCCGCATTAGTATTTTCAAGCTTTTGTAATTCTACTTCTTGAGCAAAGGTAATCACACCATCTTCTTGAAGTGCTTTTAATTCTGATATTTTTTGTTGTGTTGTTTCAAGTTCTGAGTTTAATCCGTCTAATTCTGATTGTGCTTCTGCATATTCAGCCGCTGCGTTTTGAGAACCTTCCAGTTTACGAGTATAATCATGAGTAGCATAATCAAATGCGGTAAATGCAGCCATAGCAGCCATAGCGCCGCCAATATATGGAAGTAAAGGTTTGAAAGTGGCTATAATTCCTTTTCCGATATCTTTAATTCCACCCCATTTTTTGGAGAATATATCTCCGGCATCTCCGAGATCAATAATTTCATCAGAAAGTCCTTCGATATCGTTAATTATTCCTCGGAGGCTGTTACGATAGCCCGAACTAGATTTATCATCCTTGAAAAGATCTAATTTATCTAAATGTTCTTTTGATAATTTTCCCTGTTTCTTTAATGCATCGGTTAATTCTTCTGAGCCAATTTTGTTATCTTCTATCGCTTTTCCCCATGTTAATTGCTTTGTAGCTGCTTTTGCTGCAAAATCTGCATCAGATGCCATAGAGATAACTTGAGTAGCCAAGCTTTCATTTAATCCTAACGCGGCTGATTTTGCCTTGAGTTGTTCCATTGTAAATTTACTAACCGCATCATCAGTGCCAATATTTTCAATACTGAATTTCCGTCCAAAAACATCTTGAATTGCATTTGGCATTTCTTTTATTGAATCAAAACCTTTATAAGTTTTCTTTCTCAGCTCGTCAAAACTAGTAAATAAACTACCAACTTCTTTAAATCGCTTTTGTACTGCCTCTGTACTTTTAGAAGTTTGTATGGTAGAATTTTAGTTATAATTAATGAATGAGAGGTATAATAAATGTTAGTAGTGTGTCCGGAATGTAAAAATGAAGTTAGTCAGTATGCTGAATTATGTCCAAATTGCGGATTTCCAATTATTAAATTTATGAAAGATAGTAATTTAACAGATACCGAAAAAGTTGAAATTTGTCCTAAATGTGGCAAATTCAGCGAAGGAACACCGTATTATTTAAAATGTGATTATTGTGGAAACACAATGGCGCAAACTGATTTAACAATGGACGAATGGATATCCGTATTGATGAAAAAGGAAGCTTTTTCTTTTGTCGAAGATATGGCTAATAAATATGGTAATAATCAATTTTCAGAAGAAATGTTTAATGCCCGTATGGGGCGTAACCACTCAAACAGTAACGTAAGCAAACAGAAAAAAGAAGAAACCAACGTACCTAAATGTCCTACTTGTGGAAGTACAAAAATCCGTAAAATTTCTGGAACCAAAAGAGCTGCTTCGATACTTGGGTTTGGTATCTTGAGTAATAACATTGGGAAAACATACGAATGTTTAAACTGTAAATATAAATGGTAACGGTATAAGGAGAGATGAAATACGCTGGTTAGAAATAGAGATGTATCTTATAACATTTCTGTTTCTAACTTATGTATTTTCCTTTTTAAATCATCACATGATTTACGTTGCTTCTCCAATTTATATTTGTATGAATAATTAGTTTCTTGATGACCAAAATTATCTTCGATTCGCTTATTAAAGTCACTTTGCATTTTATTTAATTCATGACAATTGTTTTTATTTAATGAATATAAGAGTATGATAATTCTGCATTTTGAAAAATGTAAAAATGCCCGAATTCTATAATATAATAATTGTAAAAAATTCAAATTTAATTCACCGCCTTTGGAGGATAAAATAATGATTACTGAAGAAATAAAACTTGAGACAAAATTACGTTGGTTGGAATACTGTAAAGAAATTAAAAACATTCCGCCAATACAAGAGATAAAGCTTCTTGATAAAAATGATTCATCACACGCAAGATTTAAATCAATAGATTTGTATAATCAAAAATATATCTTATATGTTCAAAAGGAGATATATGAATATATGGAGGTTTCGACAAGATCTATATTATTCCATGAATTTACTCATCTTGCGGACTCAATAAAATATAGAGATAAAAAATATGAAGTATTCCTTAATATAATGGCTTCTTACTCAGAATATCATGCAGCATATATCGAAATGATTCAAATTATCAAAAGCTGCAATAGTAAATTAGTAAACAAGGAATCAGAGGTTATTTACAGAGCCGGCTGTCTTACTTTAGAATCCCTTATGTCTCAATCATACACAGCAGCGATAAAATGTTTTGAAAAAATTGATGGGTCTTTTAATGGATTACATGAGTTTTATTATTATTTAGGATATAGAAAAGCTTTACAAAAATATAATTTGGAATTTGATTTTAATTTCTTGGATTTCAATCCGTTATATATGATTTATATTAAAAATATTTCTGATTATGTGGAATCTAATGATATTCCCAAAATGGCTGATGAGCACTCAAAATTATTACACTCTATTGATATGGAGATAGAATCAAATAAAATTTTGAATCATTTTAATATTTAAAAACTGTTGTTTTCTTATGTTGCTACTTGGCTCTGCCAGACAAAGATCAAGAGGAGGAGAAGAACAGCGGCTATCTTATAACTCCACATTGCCCAAAATTTTTTCTTTAAACTTTTTTATAATTGAATAACATTCAGATTGGTTTACATCAGTGCCGCAATATAGCGTGTTGATTAAACACTTTACAATATAATTTTCTTTTTCTTCACGCTGTAAATAATTATCAACGAAATTATTGTCAAACATATTAACACCTCGATTCTGAAAGGAGATTACCATGAAATTAAATCCAGATTGTATTAGAGATGTATTACTCTATTTAGAAGCTGAATTAGAAGTAGACTTGGAAAAACAAAATTTTACAAGAATTAGTCTTAAACAGATAAAAGAACATTTTGAAAATATTTATTTTGAAGAAGATATTTGGTATACAGTGTACAATCTTCGTGAAATGAGATATATTTCTGGAAACTTGGGTGATGCCGGAAGGAGATTAATGATGTTTTGCGAAATAGACAATATAACTCCATATGGACACCAGTTTTTAAATACTATAAGACCAAAGTCTATTTGGGACGCAACAAAATCAGGAGCGTCTAAGATAGGTATAACTTCTCTATCTGCATTAAGCACAATAGCAATGGAAATAACAAAATCAGTTGTAACGAGAAAAGACGTTATAGATGAAATTGTATCTCTAATAAAATTTTAACAGCACAAGAAATAATAATATCATCAATACAAAAATCTCGTTTGAATATCTAATATTTTACCGAGTATTGTTTTCAAGCACAAAAATAGAGCAGTAGTAGTTACTGCTCTTAATCTATATAATGATATATGAAATTATAAATTATCAATAATATGAGAAAACTCAAAATCAGAATTCTCAATAAAATCAAATATCATATCAAGAACCTCGGGTATTACATTCCCAATTACTTTAAAATTTATATTATCCTTTTTAAAATAATATAACTGATCTGTTTTAACAAAGCCATCTTTGGTGTTATGAGGATCTGTTACAGTATCATTATGACTAATTGGAAAATTCCCAGGATATCTTAATTTGCGTAGTTTTTGTTCATCGTTTTTAAAGGATGACATGACATTACAAATAAAATCATATGGCACACCTTCAATAGTACCATTTTCGTCTTCAATAACAATAAATGAATGTTTGTTTAGATTACATCCATTATCTTTATAATTGTCAACTAAAATAATATCGCCTATTTTACACATTATCTTTTGTACTCCTAAAACTAATTTTTTGAAATAATATTTATTTTCTTATCTCCAGATAAAACATCTTTTGACCAGTTTATAGGAGTAACATCTTTTAACGCTTCTTCGGAAGAAACGACTTTTGATTTTCTTCCGGATAATTTAGAAAAATCTAATCGTCTTTTTTTCTTCTCAACCATATACATATTTGTCCCTCCTGTAAAAATGATTCAATTTAAGGATTCTTATATTATTATACATACAAGAAAAAATATACCCTAACTGAAAGATAAAGATATAAAATATAACACACACTTGTAAAAAAGTCAATAGTAATTTTTTACTTATATTTATTGTATCATATATAAGAAAATTTGTCTATAATTTTATAGGTTAAAAGGTTGACATAAGTACAATTTTGTTGTATGTGATATTTTTCGACACATAGTCGGAACATGTGTTTTGTTTTTGTGTAAATTTTCTCATATCACTGGAACCAAACAGCATTAGAGATTTGCTGCTAGAAAATAATCCGAAGATTATATTGGTTACGGCATTCCAGATTTTGCCGGAAGTTTTAAATTACATTATTTATAATACATATATTTCTGCAAGTTATTTGAAATAACTGAGGCGAGCAGAAATAATTACATTTTGGAACATTCATTAACAGCATATAAAATATGGCTTTCATATACTGCGAGGAAGGGTGCTCTCTCTACTCCTCCCTGCATTTTGTGCCTTTATCCCGTCATCACGATTTAACGTAACTTCTGCTAACGGATTATATGACACTACTTAACGCAGCAGGGTTGGCTCGTGCATTACCACGGAACATTATTAAATGCTTTTTTTCATCCGATTCACTGTTTTTACAGAATAGTGGTTTTGACGAATTAATCCTCTTGTTTATTTTATAGAACCCAATTCTCACTAAGTTGTTTATTACGCCATTATGTAATATTCTCCTTAGTAATAGACCGATTTTAATGTAAATACCCCTATGATTTTGGAGCAATCTAGGTTCTTAAAGAATGAAGTGGCTCCGAAACCACTTAATACCATTGGAAGTAGTCCTACTTTATCAATCAAATTTGTGATAACTTCCAATCCTTGCGTACCCATATCTACGATTCCTTTCAATAATCCAGAATCTAAAGTAGCATTTGAGAACGCCTCAAATTGTGCTTGAAGATGCTTGAAAGAAGATTCAATACCTTTATTCCAAGCTTCTAATTCTCGATTAGCTGATCCAACAGATTCATTTTCGGCGGTATTCAAAGATTCTCTGGCAATATCAAAATTTTTCATTAATGCAGATACAGTATTGCCTTGTCTCTTTCCGGCGATGAGTTCTGTAACGCTTGCCCTCTGTATATCTGTAAGATCTTGCCATTTTGTAGATAGTTCATCTAATATTTTATATGTACTTTTAAATGTAGTATCATTTTCCATGATGTCTACACCACTAAGAGCCTTGATCTCTTCTCTTAATTTTGCGGTGGATTCAGCCATTCCATCTGTTTCTAATCCGGCTTCTTCAAGAGCTGTTTTTGCGCCGCGTATTCTCATTGAAATTCCATATATTAAGCATAATCGCAACTTATGCTTTATTGTTAATTTTTCTTCCTTTCAAATTATTAATTTTTTCTATAATAAAAGACTCCATATTATCTTTTTCCCAATAAGGAATTATTATAATTGGAATCTTATGATTTTTACAATATTCTATTTTTGCAGCATCACGATTTTTAGTCAATTCAAATTGTTGATTTGCCCATTTTTCACCTTTACTGGCAAAATCTACCGGTCTGTAATGCTGTTCGCCATTGTATTCAAATGCGACAATATTCTCTATATCAAATGCATCAAATTTTAGTTTTCTTTCATAAATACAACCCGGTATAGAATATTGTTGAACATATTTAATATTTAATTTTTCTAATATAGAAATCATTTCTCTTTCGCCATTCGATATGTTGCAAGTTGGACAGCCAGCACTTTTATTTAGTAAATTTGCTGGGTATCCATACCAAATTGTATTATCCAATTTACATCTACATTTTATTTTCCTGTGAGTACCGGTGTAAGATCCTAATACTTCTATATTAGGATTTACCTCTTCCAATTCTTCAACGAACTGATTATGAGTTTTTCTTTCACTTAAACTTGCTTTTGCTTTTCCACAAATGGGACAGCCTGCACCATTTGTTATTAAAGTCTTAGGTAATGTCGTCCATATATTTCCACACTTTTTACATTTACAAGTAATTGGTTTTTCGTTTCCAATATACTCAGAAATAAGTTGCACATCTTTATTTTTTATTAAAGGAATAATATCTTGTGTTGTTTTTCCTCTTCCAGAACAATACCTACAGCCATATTTATATGTACGAAAATGACTCCAATCTACAGACTGTATTCCTTTGTCTCGATGTTTTTTACAAATAAAATCAATTACGGTTCCAAGTTTTTTCTCCTTGTGATTACCTATATACTCAACATTAAACTCATTACATTTTTTGATATAATCTTGTTCTGTGTATTTCAATTTATTACTTATTAAAAATTAACAATAACTCATATTTTCATATGAGAGTAGACTATTTCTTAACCACATTCTAATAATAGAATAGCAGTCATACCTTTTCCATTTAACGGGTTTTCACCGACTTCATTTGCGATTAAGCCGTACTCCTATTGATTTGGATATTCAGGATTTCCACCTTTATTTTATAATTCAATAAATGAATATTTCCAAATCCCGACATGGGGATAGTCGTTGAACGTTCGCCCTCGGCTCAAGTACCGTATGATCTACGGGATACGTTAGGGTGCTTCGCTGCATGAACTACGATTCCTAATTTAACAAAATTAGTAAAAGTGATACTTAGGTTTTTGACCATATATCATCCTTGCGTTGTTTCTACTTTCGTACCGTCATAACATGATTGTCTCTGTTATTGTGGTGCAAGGCTTTACGTTTTACCTGCAATTAAATATGTTTTCTATGCACATTTCTGTACATAAAGACAATTTGTAAAAATTTTGTCTTAAATGCAGTCCCAATAGTTGATGGATCCTGTACGACGCTATTGGCTGCAGTTATTAGTGCGATGGTTTCAGATAAAGTGTTGTTGGCAGCACTCATTGACGAAGCAGATCTTTTAAGTCCTTCAAAAATACCTGCTGTATCAATCGGTTGCGTATTTGCTACCTCATTTACTTTATCTATGATTGATTCTGCCTGGGACGCTTGCATGTTAAAACCTTTGAGAGTTGAAATCAACCCCTCTGATGATTTTTGTTGAGTCATGTTATCTCCAACATTAGTTAGCAAGGTAGTAACATCTGAAAGTTTTTCAGCATCTTTTAAACCATATCCAAGTCTTGACCAGTCGGCTGTACTCTGTATAACCTCACTAATTTTTGCACCATATTTGACAGCACTTTCGGTTGCATTATCAAAATACGAATTGATTTGGTTTTGCGGAGCAGAACTAACTTTTTGTAATTCAATCATTGCTGAATTCACATCGACTATAGATTGCAACATTTCCCTTCCGCCATCCATGACAACATTTTGAATCATGCCGTACACACCAGCAAATTCCGCTATCTGAAATGTAGCCCTCTTTAATTCTGAAAAGAAACTATTTCCAGTCTTCCCGGCTAAAATTGCCTCTTGTTGGATTGCTTTAACTTGTGCGTTTAATGTTTGAAGTTCTCCTTTAGTAGTAGCATTGCGTTGCTTTTCAGCTAAATCCGATAGTGCTGTCCCATAATCTTTTACAGCTTTTGTATTCTTATTTAACCACGATAGCGTTTTATCCGATGCAATCAGACCTTCATTATGTTTTAATAATCCGCTTTGTGAATTCGCTGCAATCTTAGTTTCGTTATTACATTTTTCAATTGCTTTCTGAAGCCTATTGTAATCTTCAATAACGTCACTAATATTGCTGTTACTTTTTAAATTAAAATTATCATCAAAATTCCCTTTGAGTTTCTCTGACAGATTATTTACATTTTTTAAAGATGACTCTAAATTTTTAAATTCACTACCATCTAAGCTATATTCAAGATTTTTAATTTGCTTGCCTAAATTAGAAACGTCCAAATCTAATTTGCTTGTTGATAATTTTCTTTGAATACTTTGTATAGTTTGTTCTGTTTGTTTGGCGGCATTTGCCTGTGCTTTACTTAAATCAAAGTCAAAACTAATTTTATTTTTCTTATTACTAACAGACGATTGAAAACTACTTGAAAATTTTCTTCCAGCTGACGACCCGGATCGTTCAATGTCTTTTATTAAATTGGGAATGCTAGAAGCATTAAATTTCGCATCATCTATTCCAAGTTTAATGGTGTGTTCTTTTGCCGTTAATTTGTCCAGCTTCGCCTGTGCAGCATCTAGCGCAGAATCCTGAACTTTTGCAACGACATCAACTTCGTATTGACTCATGTTTTATAAATCACTCCTTTCATTTTTGAGCAAAATAAAAGCCCTCATGAAAGAGAGCATTAGTAGAAAACTATATTTATTTTTTGAAAATATTTGATATAATGTAAATGGGTATATGTCGATTGGATCCACCACAATCAATCCGTTGTCACGGGTATATGCCTGGCAGTCTGTCTTAATAGGCTCCTGTGGGAGCATACAATATGTATGCAAAATGATATAAATAGTGCATATGCACTAGAAAGTCGAAGGTATTATCTTATGCTTGAAAAATCAGCATTCTATATGAGGGTCTCTCATGAAAACTTCCTTTCTGGCACATTATTGTACAGAGGGGAGGTGAAATGTGACACAGATTATAATTTTAAGTTTACTTATAATATTGACAATTCTTGCAATTATTTTATTGGTTGTAGTTAAGATGTTATTTAGCCGTAATATAAAAACTACACAATGTAATTTCAAGATTCTCAATTGGATTAAATTTAATTTCTCTGTTTCATATTTTAACGAGTAATTCTTGTATATAACCTCTTCTTAATTCATGTGTATCATCCATTATTTATCATCGTCATTTTACCCGGAGAGTAGTATCTCCGGGGTTTTCTATATCACTTTAAGAATTTCGCCATGTTTCTGTCCACAATTTCTGGTATCTCTGCTTCTGTTTTTGCAAAATATCCATGTTTACCAAGTGTTCCTGAATGACCTTGTTCTGTTGCATCAATTACTTGTGCTCCTGTATACGGTGTTCCAGTATGATAAGAAATACTTTCTTCCATTTCTGCTTTAAATTTAAACAAATTCTCTCCACCAGAAACAGGAGTAGTATTAGGCGATTCTAACAACGTTCCTGTTCTTTCGTATTTTACAGGGTTTCCAATATCATAATATCCCATTACATTATCTTCTAATTTTACTTTTACTTCATCTCTTGCAGCATCCATTCCTGCACGAACATCTTTTTCCATCAATTTTTTAACTTCTAAAAAACTAGATACTTTTTTTGCCATAAAACACCTATTTAATTAGGAAGATTTTCACCAGTAGAATGAATAGCCAATGCTCTCTCAAGCACCTATCTGGCTTTGTCATCTCCGACAATCTTAGAAAATTCTCGAATCTGCTCATTCTTTACATCTAAAATTTCCTTGTCTTTTCCTTTTTTAAAGTCACTCTGCAAAAATGAGTTCACTAAATTATCTGCCGTAAGTCCTGATTCATTAAACTTCTTCATAAACTCATTAATCTCATTTGGTTTTAATTGATCAAGAAAAGAAGTAATGCCAGTGGATAATGCATCTAAAAGATTTGAAAGCGAATCTTTTTTATTAGATAAATCATTCAAATATTTCTGTTTCATAAATTCGACCTTATCAATTACATTATCTTCGATATATGTAATAGTTGAGAGATTTTCTTTTCCAAACACTTTGATTAAATCCATTACTTCATCATCTTCTGAAATAGAAGAGTAGATGTATTCGCCCTCATCAAATTCTAATCCTTCGAAGAAATATTTTACATATGCTTCCATAGTTGCGATTCCATAAAAGTATGGGGTATAATCATCAATATATCCGTCATCGTCAAAAGAAAAATAACTTGCCACAATATATTCAATGGCATTAATTTTATCTGCAAAAGAAATGTTTTCTTTAATTTTCATATTTGTTTTTCTCATATTTTTTAAATCTCCTTTTCAAAAACGAAAAATTATTTTATTTTTTGACATCAAAAAAGAGCCGACATAAATCGACTCTTTAATATATTTTATTTAATTTATTCCTATTCAGAATCAACAGAAGACGATACTTTATTTGAATTATCACCGATAAGTAGCTCTTTGATTTCATCTAAACTATACTCTGATTCAGAAATTAATTTTGCTATTTCCTGAGTACGCACTTCTTTATCATGCTGTTTCTTCCATTCTTCGTAAGCAATCTTATCGCGTTCTAATCTTTTAATTTCTGTTTTTTTATCTTTGATTTGTAGTTTGATAACATTTGCTTTTTGAGAAAGGACTTCGAGTTCCTCTTGCACTTTTGTAATCGCTTCATCATAATTAATTTCGACAATTTTTTTAGGTCTAGCCATAATCTATTCCCTCCTATTTAATTTGATAATTTTACATTATCACAAAATAGAAGAGTAGTAAATAGAATATATTATTTTAATTAATTATTTTGAGTACGTTTTTCTTCTCGTTTGAGTCGTTTATATTCTTCATACTCAATCCAGCCTCCAAATTTTTTCACCCAAGTAATCCATTTGTAATCGACATCAGGAAACTTATACCAAAATAATTTTCTTTTTAATAGTGCGACTGAATCTGGACATCCTTTGGTGTCAATAACTTCTTCATGTCCATCTTTATATATAATAAAAAAGTCAGCCACATACTTAATTGGCTGAACAGACTTCCCATCATGACGAAACTTTGGTTGCAATTCATATGGCTTTTGCAATTCATATTTAACCACATCACCGCTCTCCACTTTCGGGCAAAGAACGTCACGAAAGTATTTCATTTCTAATACAGAATCAAATACGATTCCATTATAGGTACGTTTGCTTTTATCTTTATCTACATTAAATTTTGATCTATTTATTTTTATCACCTCTTTATATAAGAAGAGAAGCTACCAATCAGCAACTTCTCAACTTATTATTTTTCTATTTTCCCTTCTTCGTAAATTGGATTAATTTCAACAGGAAGAACGGGTAAATGTTCTTTTACATATTTATATTTTTGTGTTCTGCCATGATTTCCGTTCAATTTATTGTGATATGCATTCCATAATCCGTCAAATTCATCAACTTCATTTTCGGGAATTCCTTTCATCGCAATATATTTGCTGAATCTCTGGTCAATCTTATCGCCAAGTAATTCCATAGTCCCGCACATTAAAGCTTTGATCTGTTCTTTTCTCTCTGCGGCACCCTCGGCTAATTTATCAATTGATCCATACAATTCTTTTTGTATTTCTTTTGACTTTTCTTTGTCACTTATTCTATTTTCTGCATAAGTTTCCATTTGATCTTTTTGTGCATTTAAAGCTGATTTCAACTCTGTTACAAAATCAGAAAATTCATTTCTAATTTTAACTTCCTCATCTTTAATTAATAAAGAATCCTTTTCGTATCTTTCTTGGAGTTTCGCTAAATTTTCTGTCGTTTTAATTAAAAGTTCATGTTCTTCTCGTTTTTGCCTAACATGTTTAAATTCAATTCCGGTTTTTTCACAAAGCCAAATTAATAGTTTATCAATCATTTGCAAGGTAAGAAGGACAGTTACGATTCCTAAAATAAGAGATACAAAATCAAGTTCAAAAAATCTTTCTAGTATTTCCATATTTCTTTGTGTCCTTATTTTTTGTCATCTTTGAACTTTTGAATAATCTCTTCAACTTGATCAATCAGAATCTCTCCATTCTTTACCATATCAGCTAATGCCTGTACTTCTTGAGATGTTTTTGTGAAATTTCTATTTTTCCATGTATTCCATGCTGCGGTTAGAATTAAGAAAACAACTGATACAATGTTACTAATATCGTCATTTTGTATAGGCAAAACATTCATACCAAACATCTGTAAAACAGCATTAATTAACGCAAGAACAAGTAATGCAATCCCAGTTACCGCTTCCGCAGTAACACCTTTTAAATTAATCTTTCTCATATAATCATTCCTATCTTAAATAGGAGAATGGCGGTCCTTTAATACTATTGTCAGTTTACTGTGTGAAACCGGCTCAAAAATATGACATCCACTTTTACATCCATTGTCTTGAATAACCTATTTTAATATTTCTGTCTCCCAGAACTTAGTCAAAGCACGACCAAGTTCTTTGGTCTTTTTGTATTTCCATACCGTTACGCCATCTTCTTTTTTTACGAATGTATATTTGATTCCACATTCTGATAAATAGCATACTTCATGAGAAGACTCTGTACGATATTCATTGTCTAATCTTCTAATTTTTGGTTCACTCCTAACTTACTCGGAGTAGAGTAAAAAAATGGGGCAAATACCGATAATAGATATTTACCCCATTTATTCACACTAAATATCTATCACTCGTTATTTTAAGATGTAGCCATAATACCAGCTGCTTTAAGAGCATCCAGCAAAGCTTTAAACTCTGCTTTTGTTACGTTTTCTCCTGCAGCTTCATTGACGCGTGCAGCTTGTTTTACGCCGCCAAGCGTTGTTTTATTTGCAGCCGGAAGAGTATAGGTTGCACCAGGATCTCCCTTAGCTCCTTTTAAATTTTTAAAAGCAAAATTAAATACTTTTGCTGTGTTTGCTCCACTTGCTGTTACAGTTACAGACGGAACTCCAGTATTCGCATCCACAGTGGCAGTAGGCGTCCCAAAACCTGCAGCTGCTCCAGGAGCACCGACCTGTTCGTTTTTCACACCTTGTTCCAGCTTATTCATTTTTTCAGCTGTGATCACATCTCCATCACTCCATGTTGTTGGTGTATATGCCATTTTTACTCACCCCTTATTCTGATTTTCCGATTTTTGCCTTTCCAATTTTCCCCCTGCCTACCAAGGCTAGGTCTTCAGGGGGTGCTATTCCCCCTGTTCGTCCTCGTCTGGTAACAGAGTAAGATCAAGCATGTTTCCATCATCGTCAACCATCATGTCACAAGTAAGAGTAACAGTACCTGGATCTCCGCTGTTTGCAAAAGATAAAGACATATTTGCCTGTGGAACTACTTTATACGCCTTAAACAGATATGGAAGAACGTCTTCATCTGTTGTTTTCATATATGTATCTCCATAAACAGTAAACGCTTTAGGGAAGTCAGTAGATTTGATATTGATATTGTATACATCGGTTCTTTCTGTAAGGTAGAATACCATAACCTCTGCACCTTCTTCGCCAGACTCCAATGTAATCTCCTGTGCAGATACGGCTGTTACCTTCATTTCAGTCTCTAAATTTGCATCATTAGCATATACCCAAACATCTTCCTTTTTGAGAACCGCTTTTTTATTGCTAATTGTTACCTTGTTAGAAGCTCCGATCTTGCACTTTTCTCTCTGCATTACGTTTGCTGTTTTAGAACTCTTACCACCTGTCATCAGTTCCCAAAGTTTAGGTGTCTGAATCTGTGTCTCAATTGTAAGCGTACCAGCTCTTTCTCCAGAGAAAGTAATTTTCTTTGGATGACCTTTACCTCCATAAGCAAATGCGTTTTCTCCAGTCAATTCCTGACTTGATGTATTAGCATAATCACAGAAAAGGAAAGGTTTTTTTGTTTTGTAATCTACAAAGACTAAATCGCATACCTCGCGGTTAGCCATCTGTTTTCCAAAATTATTAGCCATTATCAATGACCTCCTTTTTCTTTGTAATAAAAAAAACACTGACTGTTCAGTGTTTTAATCTTTTTCATATATATTTGAACTCCAAGTACCAAACTTGAATTTCTTTTCTTTATCTCCCCACACAGCCACTTGTGTAGAAAATACATCATATTGATCTATAATTTGCAGCCGTTCAAAAGTATCAAATAATTGAAAGACTGTAATATTCCATATAGTATCCCAATTTAAATTGTTACTTTTAGAAGCAACGGATGAAATAATGTTAGGGAGTGTTAATGAAGAATTTCCGCCAGTCTTCTTATTGAATTTTTTTCGACCTTTATGGATTTTTAAATAGTTCCTCAGTCCGCGTTTGTTTTTTACCTTGCTTAAATCATTAACTTCATTTTCATCTTTTGTTATGTGTACACGCTGCAAAATGATGTCTACGATTTCTGAATAATTATCTTTACTAATCATTCCTGTTACGAAATATTCGGGTTCTTTCCCAGGTTCTACCTGTAAAGTAGACATTGAAATGAATGCTTCATATTCTTCGTACCATTTAAAATTTTCCTCAAAGAAAAAATTCAAAGCAGCACAAATAATATCACGAAAATTTGGATCCAAAAGAAGCAAATCATATTTCGTAGTAGCTATCATTTCTTTAATTTCATCAGTACTGTTTTCATTTAAATTGTCATAATAATCAATGGGTTTCATTTTCAGAAATGATACATATTGTGCATATGTAAAATATGATATCTCCGCAATTTCTTTTAGTTTTGGAGATTTGATATGACCTATTTTATATAATTCAAGTGGGAGAGGAGAGATTAAATCAAAATAATCTAACTTCATAAGAAATATCCTTATCTAAAATTCTTAATTATAAATTCCATCGTTTTCCCGTAATGATTTTCGCCATTTGTAAAAATATCAACGCTATTTAATTCTAATTTACCTATGCCAAAATTCCTTGAAAAATTTTCATCACTAATTAGTATCTCTTCAATTATTTCTGCAAGTATAGTAGGTCTGTTTCCAACATATCCTTTTTTAGAATACTTAAGTAATGATTTTTCACAAAACACTTGGATTACAAGTTTTATTGTTTTTATATTAGAACCTATACTAAATGCTACAGTATCAGCGCAAATATATGTCTTTGCCTCTGTTTGAATTCCTTTTACATAAAGACAATCCCATATACAATCCTCATATGCTCTTTGTAGATCAAAGTCACTTTCATCAACTTGGCTGCCAAACAATACATCTCTTATTTCTTCGGAATGCTTAAATGCTGAAATCACTTTTGATAAAATCGTTCCGAGATCTTTAATGTTTTTATCCCACAAAATAACACCTCGCTATATATAGACTATTTCTATTTCTATATTTGTTGTAATCTCATCGTCACCGAAAGTTAAATTAAATTTCTCACCAATTAGATCAAAACATTCTGTATCTATCCATATAAATGATTCATTGCCATTCGTTTTCAAATGTATTTTTTCTTTTACATTATCGCTCAAATACCATTTGCCAATTCTATTCTCCGGTTCTCCATTTTCTGAATAAAAAGAACCTAAAAATTTTTTCTCAATATCGCCAACACCAATCTGATTCTTCCCCGAGTAAGAAATTTTACACGAGCTGTTTTTTTCTTGAGAAATATCTGATTTAATATAATCTGCGATCCAGTATTTCTTACCGTTGAAATCAACAAGTGCATCCGTTTCCTTATTGAATGAGGAGAGCGAAAATGTAAACTGGATAATACCGCCTCTGTCAAAATATGAATTATCTGATAAGAACAATTTTCTGTTTGTGAGTCGATAAGTATCAGGTTCAACTACATCATCAAAATCAATACAAAACCTTTTATCGCGTTTCCAAAATTTTGTATCTCTATCAACAGGTAATGTCAGTCCATATTGAAAATCTCCGACTTTAATACTTATATTTCCTGTTTCACCAGAAGAATACTTAGTAAAGTCTTCTGAATAGCACCATTTTTGAACAAGTCTTCCATTTTTGTCTATTGTATTTAGCAATAGTGTACATAAATACATATATCCAGAATGCCACGCCTTTTCATTAGGATCTAATACTGTAACAATCCATACTTGATTGTTCCAATAAACATAATCTCCAAGATTAAATGGTTCACTATGTATTGATTTTATTTTCTTTTTTGAGGCATTGTTATCAGTGTCTTTTACTACCATTAGCTTTCTATTTTCACCATTTATAACAACATCTTCACAATCAATATTATTCCAATGCTTCTCAGATTCCTTGTTAATTATATTAAGCTGCTGTTCTTTCTTTGATGACACACGATAACTATTCTGAATTTTTCTGTAGTAATTCAAATTCATTTTTACCACCTCACTCGTCATATAAAGAATAATCAAGTACCGCTTTTAACTTGCCTGTTTTTCTATCCCTATCTTGATAATTAGCCAATTCATCTTGCAAATTTAATTTTAGTGTTTCAATAAAATTTCGATAACTTGTTCTTTCATTTGCAGGAGAAAACACAGTCAAATCAGATGGTGTGAAATTTATTTCCATAGCGTGCAACAATGCTAAATCTCTTTCCATGTATTTAATAAACATCATATCAACAATAATTTTAATTTCTTTCGGTAGAAGTTCGAAGTTTATACGTTCAATTTCTGTCTCATAATCAGAAAAATCTACTTGCATATTCCCAAGAGATGTTAAATCATCCAATGATTCAATAAGATATCTTTTAGACCTTTCATGTGCAATTTGAACTGCTTCTAATTCATCTACGTTATAATAATTAAAAAATTTATCATCCTTTTCTAATCGATCATAGAATCGATCACAAATTTCACTAAATGGAGTATAAGAATTTGACTTCATGCCAAATTACCTCCTAATCAATCTTTTTAGGTCTACCCGCTTTTTTAACTTGAGTATTCTTCATATCTTCTGTAATAGGAAGATTTTCAATTTCATTATTTGATTTTAATAATGTTTCCATCATTGCCTTCATTTCCTCAAGTTGTTTTTCTAACTCTTGAACTTTTTTGGAATCTGAAGATTCATTTTGCGTATCATCAACAAGAATGGAAGAGGTTGATTTACCTAAAAACAATTCTTCGGTTCTTTTCTTTACAAGATTGTTTACATCAAGAGTAATTGAATAGCCTTCAAATTTTAGTTTTTGAAAAATTTCGCGAACTCTATCAAAGTCTGACAGAGTTTTTATTTTTAAAATTTTTTGCAGTCCATTTTTATCAGGATGAAGTAAAATTTCTTTTATTTCTTTGTATTTCAAAACATTTTCTTTTACAATCCCAAGTTCGTTATATATGTCATTTTCGATATTACTTTGAAATTCAAGAGAACCGCTTTTAAACACGTTACTATTATTCGCATATACAATTTCATCCCATGTAAGTGGCAGGGTAGTAGGATTGCCATCAATAGCAGCTTCTACAACACATGTCTTTCCCGGTGCGATTGTGAGACACACAGAATGTTCATTATAATTTAAAACCTGTAAATGTTTTGTAACTCCAAATTTACTGTTAATAAAATCTCCTCCTCTTCATAATTTCTATCGAAGGAGATCCTTCGATAGAAATTTAAACAATAAAAAAGACTACCTTATTTCAAAGTAACCTTAGCAAAGTTTTCGATATGTGTAAGCATAAATCCATATGTAAAATCTTTTAACATCAGATGAACTTTTTCACCCTGATTGTTCATATCCTGATATACATGAATTTCGCCTTTCATATCAAGTGTTCCGATCTTATCTGAAATACCATAAATACGTTTGTCCGGTAAAAGGAGTTGTCCAGTTCCAGTTTTCTTTGCACCTGAAATACCTGCAATACCAATTCCATCATATGTTTTTACCAAGCCATATCTGTTAAAATCATCTTTCATAGCCCCGGATAAATACTGAGCAAAATTAGGCATACGTCTGATTGCCTGAGCATATTTATTCAGAGTAATAATAACATTGTCATCGCCTCTGTCATTCAGATAGAGAGATAATTTATCCATAGCTTCAAGAGTAGGTGTTGCTCCTTGAACTTCAATAAGAGCCTCTCCACCTGTAACCGCATTATCTGCCATAGAAAGTGCATCATAAAATAACGCATTCTGACAAGCCTCTTTCATAAACGTAGTTAATGTAGCAATAGATTTAAACCCATTTTTTCTTAAATCTACATATGAGATATCAGTCTCAATCTGTCTATTTTTCCATGTAGGTTTTACGGTTTCAATATCGATGTAAGAACGATCAACATTACCACCTTTTGCAGCCTCATGAGCAACAAGTGTATTTTTCGGATCCTTTACTCCTTCTAAATCATCAAATTCTCCAACAGAACCTCTTTCAAAAATCTGATCAAGAAGTTCGTCTGGGGCATTATATACTTCTTCCTGCACAGTTCTTGTTACAAATTCTGCAATTTCACAATTAGGATCCTTCCCAGTTTTCCCAATTTCTCTTGCCCAAGCATCGGAAATTTCAGCGATTTCTTTTTCTTCAGAGTTGAGTTCTCTTTTATAATTTACCTTTTCAGCAACTTCAAACAGAACACCATCTTTATCCATGAGTTCTGCGATTTCTGTTCTAATAGCCATCTTATCAAGTCCTCCTTATTTTATTTACGCAACAGATACTGCATCAGCAACAACTTCTACGAGTACGAGCTTATGACCGTTATCATTCATTGTCCCTGCAAATACAAATCTTGAACTTCCTTTTGTTGCCTTTTGCCATTTTCCATCTGTTCCAACAGATAGCGCAAATCCCGGAGCTACTTCGTCTCCAAAATCAGCGATCTTAAACTGATCTGTTCCAAATTTTTCTCCATCTGTATAGATTTCAAGACCAACAAACTCTCCAATTTTCACGGATGTAAAATCATCATCGTAATCAGACATTTCTTGTCTTGCTGCATTGACTCCTGTAGGAATTCTTTCTTTTGTTACAAGACAAATGTTTGTTGTCGTCTCAGCTGTCGGCAATTTGACCTCTTTCGTATTTTTTGTATCTTCTTTTACAACACCCATACCAGTTACCATCGCAACCTTTGCTTTGTGCATTGTGTCTTTTGGCTGTGCGCCATTTCTACGAATATCTCTTAACATGTAGGTAATCCTCCTTAATTGTGTTTTCTACTATTTAAAAATTTACTCATAAATGAAACAGAGTCATCTGCAATATCATCGGCTTCCAGACTAGCTGTTGCGATAAATTCTTCATTTGTGTTTTTTTCAAATTCTGCTACTTCTGTGGCAGCGTTATCAATGCGTTCAATATATCTTTCAGCAATTAAATTATTAATTTCTGAAACATTTCTTGACTCAATTAGTTCAGCAATTTCTGTTTCAGCGATTTCAGATTCTGTAAACAAATTACCTTTTAACATCTTGCATCTAAGCGCGCCTTTTTCTTCTGCAATTTCAGCCTCAATTTTTTCCTTTTCTGCCTTTTCCACTTTATCTTTAAAAGGTTCCAATTCTGCAATCTTCGTTTTTAGAGTATTGATTGTCTTTCCTGCACTGATTACTGCATCGTTTTTGATGTCTAATTCAGCCTTTAAGTTTCCAATCTCTTCGTCTTTACTTGCAATTTGCATATTCACGTCTTTTACTGCAACTGTAAGTTTGACATCCGTTGGTTCAGAAATAATAACCTCATCTCCGGAAATTTCATATGTAAAAAGTTTGTAATCAAGCTGACTTTCAGAGTCATCAGTTTTATACCAAACAGTTCTATCTTCTGGGAACCAAAATGCAACATATCCATAAATTCTTTTCCCAATTTTATCGTCACAAGCTTTTCGGATTTTACATTCAAGATCCCATTGAGTTAGAGATGCAATTACCGTTTCTTCTTTGCTTTCATCTGACATTGGTTTTGTTTCTTCTGCTACTTTTGTCTCTTTTTTTTTAGAATTTGATCTACAAGATGCGTTTTCTTCTGTCTTATTTTCCTTATCATCCGTCTCTTCAACAGAAGTTTTTGTATTCTCTGTTTCTTCGCTTTCTGTTTTCTTTTTTGTATTTTCTGCCAAGTATATATCCTCCTTTACATCATTTTCTTCTATATCTAAATTAACCAAATCTCTTGCTAAAGCCTCAGCTAATTCAGTATCAATATCTTTTTCTAGTTCAGCATATTCTATGACACCAGCTCCAGGGACGCATGGGGTTTTAAATCTACCCAAACATGCATTTCCAATAAATTCGAACACTTTCAGAATTGTACAGTCTCCATCCTCCTCGGAGTCGGTTACTGTCATCTCCCAGGAAGAAGATAGTTCGCCATCGTTCCATAATTTATCAAATACTTTAAAATACTCAGGAAATCTACTTGTCCATAATTTTGTTTTTGCCAAGATACACTTTTGTTCCCCGTCATATCCATCAACTTCGCGATCTTCAATCCACGAATCTATAATGCTTCCAATAGGAAATGTATCAAAAGAAAATTTTTTGCCTTTTTTTGTTTTTGTAATTTTCATTTCATGACCGCCAAAATCAGAAGTTGCCTTTTTTAGTTTTGCAACAAGCGGATATCCGATTATAGTTTTGTGATATTTTTCGCCAGATTCGACAGGTATAATACGATTCATTCTGTCTGGTTGGTCTAAGATACTAATTAAAAAAATTGCTTCTTTATAATTGTCATGACTTGCAATAGAAATAGGTGAGCTAGAAAATATTTCTGTTTTATTAATCATTTTTATCACCTTTATATGTTTAAATATAAGTCAGATTCGACTATTTAGATTCTCGATAGTTTATATCATACTCCTGTTTTTGTTCATTCACAGTATTATTCCCGTTAGTCCCGCCAATTGGTCGTCCAGCACCGATTTCATCTGAACCCGATGTATTGTAAGAAGTTGGGTGAGGGGTCAATATTGAATCATAACCATTTTCTTTTTCAGATTTTCTACGAACAACCTCATTATCAAAATCCATGCCAAGGAATTCATACGCTGTTTGATATGAACAATTGAGTTTTGAGAATAGGAATTCTACGAGATCTTTTTTGATTTCAAACTCTAACATTTCCGAGTCTAAAATATGTGGAGTAGGGCAATACTCTATTGGTATGCCGGCTTCAGATAAGACAATCTCATACCAACGTTGCAGAATCTTTTCTTGCCTTTCTGCAATTTTGTTAATTATCTTCATGAGTTGTTTGATAGAAATGTTTGCTGTACTTACAGTTTGCTTTCCGTCAGTATTCAAAAATGATATTCCCAATGCAGATGTAACCCTAGACCTATATTGTGTGATTGTCTCTGTATTTGTCATTTCTACTTTTGGTTCTACATATTCAATCTTTTCAACACTTCCTGGTGGTGTATAGAGTACAGTTTTATTTTTAAAAGCCTGAACAAGACAGTCATGTGCGTATGCCATATCTTCAAACCCTTTTTTTTCACCGCGCTGTCCTAAAACTTCCTTTTTTAGATATTGAGCAATTATTTTTTTCGCCTTTGCTTTGGCATTAACATTATCTGTTTTATCAAATGTATCAAGCATGATTTTAGGTTTTAACGCTTTAAAGACAGGTGAAATCCCATATTTACGGTTCATATTACCGAATCGATTTACCCCCGTCCTTTGAACATCAAGAATGGCATATTTCTCCTTCGATGCGTAAGCTTTCATAACTTCTTTCGGATAATTATTTTTAACTTCCTCTGCTGTATTTTTAAAAAACAGAGGTTTATTTTTTTTACTTTTTAACATTGTTTTTTGCAATCTGTTTGTGAGTTCAGATGTGTCTATCAGCACATAAGGAATTGTATTCATAGAATAATCACTTATTATAGCAACCCCCAATGGATATCTGTCAACAACATGATGATAAATTCCTTTAGATCTTTTAGATCTTAAGTATTGTATACAATTGCCCTCATCATATGTTGTGGTAATTGCAGTCGTTACAGTATCATTTACATTTATCTCTTTGTGGAAGCGTTCAATTTCTGCCTCAGCTTTAAGCTTTATTTCTTCGTCATAATCTGTTGGAAGAGTGTCAAAAGATATTCTCACATTAGAATTCAGATTTGATTCAACAGTTTCATGAACTTTTCCAATTATATCGTCTTCATTAGAAGCTTGACGCACCAATGCGTTTATTTTTTGTATTTTTGAAATATCACTCTGTGCATTAAAAGCTAAATCGTCAATATCGTCTAATGTTGTGCTTTTTACTGTTCCAGATGATGATTCTTCATTTAGTACAACAGAATATTGACTCCCACCTTTATCAAATCTCTGTAATGCATTACGCATCCAATTTGTCTCTTGTTCTGATAACTGAACATCAAATCCTGATACAATGACGGTTTCATCGCCAGAATTGTTATTGTCTTTAATATCTGATGCAAAAGATATTTTATAGTTTTTAATGTCATCAACTTGTGAAACGTTAATATTATCTGACATTATTCACCGTCCTTTCTAAAATGATATAGAAGAAATACATGGGGAAAAATTCGAAAAATCAGAAGAAGAGGAATCAGCATTAAGATTTTTTTCTAGTGTTCTTAATATATGATAATTATATCCCAAAGAACTGTATCTATCTTTTCTCATCCCAGATTTTTCCTTTATTTTAATGTTTGTTCCTTCTATTTTATGCTGCAAATTTATAAGTTCATATATCAACAATGTTGTCTGAATATATGGTGTTTTATATTTTAGTTGTTCAAAAGACTGCATCTTTGAATATTGCTTTATCTTATCTCTTAATATTTCTTCTGCTTCAAATTCTGATACGAGAAGATTAATCTTTCCATTTTGTATTCCTGCACGGAGCATAACACACATCTCATTATTAAAAGCAGCAGTAGCTTTTATTGACCATATACATGGATTTGCCGATTCGATTTTACATCTTTCTGCCATATCTTTATCATTACAACAAGTAAGAGCTTTATACATATCACCTGTTTCCTGATCTAACTGATTCTTTATAAGAAAATCGTATACACCTAGACCTGCACCATTTGTATCGATTACTAAATCTGTGCATTTATACCTATAAAACAATCGCATAACAATAATTCCTAATTCATCAGTTGTAAGCCCTTCATGATTTTCTAAAAATACAATATTTGAAATATATTCATTGCTTTCTGTTGGAAGAGCACTGTTAATTAAAATAGAACTTGCATCATTATTCTTTGATTTACTAGAACCCATTAATGCAATATCTACAGACATAATTCTTTTTTCGTTAAGTGCTAAGTCCGGTATTTTTTTATTTTTGAAAAAATGAGTCTCCATTGGTGTTTTTATTTTTCTACACTTAGCCAAATCATCAAATGTAAAAAACGAACCGTCTGTATCACCAAACCATAAACAACCCATTTCCATATCGAAAGATGTTTGATCAAAGTCTTGCTCAGAAAATTCATCTTCAACTTGTTCTTTTGATAATAAATTTTCTTTGATTGCTATTTGATATGGTAAACCACAAATAAAGTATTTTTTATTATTATCTAAAAAATTTACAACATATGCTTTTGCCTTTTCAAACGACCAATGGGATTTATACCATGCACTAGACATAAATATTTCTTTATTACGCTCGGTTAAATGAGAATATTTTTTTATATTCAAATATCCTGGAGTACGCGGAGCTGTTAAGAATTTTCTAAGAACGGTATTGATAACATTTAAGTCAACCATTCGAAATTCGTCAACAATTAAAATATTTGCACGAGCACCTCGCCCACTGTCAGAAGCAGTTACAACTCTTATCCATGAACCGTTTTTAAACTCAATTACTGCATTATTTGCACCAACTGATTTGTATTGTATTTCATTGTTTAAATTATCTGATCCCCATCCATAATTTTTACAGAAATCATCGGTTATTTTTAAAAGAACTTGATTCGCCTGTGGTCTTGTTGAAGAGGCGATACATATTTTGCTTCCGGGAAATAATATGCAACGAACAACACAAAATAATGCAGTCAGCCAGGTTTTGCCCTGCCCACGAGAGGCAATATACATAAAGTAATTGTTACACATCATTGCATATAATAATATCTTTTGAAATAATTTGAGAGTTATATTTAAATAATCTTTACAAAAACGTTGTGGATTTTTTCTGTAAAAAGCAGCCCAGTAAGCTACACCGTTCATCAGTCTTCCTGCTTTTTCATTTGCGACTTCTTGTTCTGTCATTTTCTTTGAGGTTGCCATCTAAAAATCCTCGATTTTTTCATCATTCCCGAAAATAGCATCAAAAAGAGCTTCGTTATTTTCATCGTCTTTATATTCTGGTTTTTCAACGGTGTATTTTTTCATAAATTTATTATATAAATTAGATAGTCCGTTTTTTAACCCCATCATTTTTGCTAGATGACCTTTAAAAAACACATCTATATACAATCCGATTCTATCTACATCTTGCAATTCGGGATCAATATCTGGAAGAGGCTTTTCATTTTCCCATTTTTGGATTAGTGTCCCAAGAGTCTGAGCATCTGACAACGCGTTTGTATTTTGACATGGTTTTAGATTTGCTGTATCAAGATAATTTTGAAAAGTTCTATCAAGTTCTTTCGTATCTTTTCCTGCACGTGTTGTTTTTAATATCTCTAATTGTTTGAAACATATTCTTTTAAATACTTCTTCTTGCGTTTTGGTTTTACATTCATGACGACTTGTCCAATCATCATATTGTTCTTGCAAATAATCATAATCATCGTCTGTAAAGCCAGCTCCCCAAAATTTAATAGTTTTGATTCTTGTTTTTGATTTATTTTCTTTTGTATCATGAAAGTTTTCAATGACATTACCTTTTCTCTCCTCGTCCAATGTAGTGTCATATGTTTTTCCAGAATACTGTCGCAAATTTGATTTCGAAATGTAATTATGTATTCTTGATCTTGTCTTTGTGATTTTTCTGCTAGTATTCAATAAACTTACATCATAATAGATATCATATTTTTGGCAAATTATTTTTATCGCCATATCTTCGTCTCCACCATATGCTTCGGTGTAATGTTCAAACAATCTGTCCAAACATTTTCTGCACGTTGAAATATGATAATCCCATCCAGAATACAATTCACTTTGAGAAGCAGGAAAATTTCCATCTAAATTTTTATACGGTGTTCCACAGACTGTGCATTTATAGAAATTAGGTTCGTCTGTTTTGGAATATCGTATTTTTTTAACAGAAGTAGCATCTTTCGGATTTGTTACTGTTAAAGTTCTTGTTGACTTTTCTTCTGCCAAAATTTATCACTTCCTTTCAATTTCTTTATGTCTCATAAACTACTAATTGTCCAAAGCTTATGGGATTTTTAGCGACTCTAAAGCTCAGACCCAGATTTGAACTGGGAACAACTGATTACAAGTCAGACGTTTTGCCATTGAACTATCTGAGCATAATAATAGGACAGCAATGCCGTCCTAAAGAATAAGTGTTTTGAAATTTATATTACTGAGCAATGACGCCAGCTGTTCTAAGGCTTTCCAATAAAGCATTAAGTTTATCCTTTACATCTGTGTCTCCAGCATTTGCAACAGCGACACCCTTTTTAGGTAATTCAGTCTTCATTGCATATTTTTTCTCTGCATCAGCTACCTTTAGGTAAGGAGTGAGAGAGTCTGCCCCAACTTTTGATTTCAGCGCATCTCCAACAGATTTTGCATCTGCTGCTTTTCCTTCAGCCGTAAGAGTTTTGTCAATTTCAACTCTTGCTTGAGTTGGATAAGTTGGAACAAATAATTTACCTGTTGCGGCATCAATTGCAACTTCTACGGTTTCATTCGTCTTTGCTTTTGCCTTAATTCCACCCAACGTAGATTCCTTAGCTTGTGGAAGAGTATATGTAGGAATATTAAATGTCTTCTCAACAGAACCATCGTATTCACCAACAACAGCTCCTGTAAAAATTACTTTTTTAGGGTTGCGCATAACATTAATTGTGTCTGGCAATGCACCCACTTCCGCAGCCGTATAAGTAGGCTTAGTCTCTGCTTTTGCCCATGCCGGTACAGTTGGATCAGTTTCTTTTACAATATAAGCCCCTTTTTTCTGAATACCGAGGTCATCCAAAGTTTTATTCCCGTTCAATTCAATGCCGTTAATTTGTGGTTTGTTTATTGCTGACAAATAATCTAATGTAATATGTTCCCCCGATTCGTCAGATATCTCTTTTTTAACCCATTTCTTGTTACCTGCGTCATATTTATATACAATGCCCGTGTCAATTTCTTCAAATTTGCTTCCGTTTGTAATATATGTAGAATTAATATAATCAATAGGTTTAACATCGGTTGATAATCCTATAATTTCTAATATATTACGATTTATTAGTCCACTTGCCTTCTGTAATGTTACCATTATTCTCCCTCACTTTCTTTTAATATGAATTCAGCATTTCTTTTAGATTTTTAGAAATCCGGAATTTACAAATAACTCCTACGGGAATCGAACCCATATTATCACCTTGAAAGGGCGATGTCTTAACCGCTTGACCAAGGAGCCTTGAATAATAAAATAGGAGAGCAGTATTGCCCTCCATTAATCTCTTAAATCGATTTCTGTCAATTCCACATAATCATCTTCATGTGTGATCCGCAAATAATCACTTCCTTGAATTAATTTTCCATCATGTTTTTTCACGATATCCCTCATATAGTCAAATGGATGAATATGTGGAATTACCTTTTTATAATCAAAAAAAGTAATATCATAGTTATCATCCATATGTATATACACACATTTTATTGTAAGTGTTTTAGAATACTTTTCTTGAAATTTTTCTATATCACACAGAAAATTAGTATTCCTTTCATCTACAATTTTTGATTCCAAATCGCTAACATCGATTGCAATCATTTTTACATATCCTGTTTTAACTAGTCTTTCCATAGCTATGTATACCTCCGGTGTTGTGATTTTCAGAAACAGTATAACATAGAATGAAAGAGTAGTATGCTGGTAAATAATGGGAATGTTAGAATACAAATTTATCTTTATTTTCTTTGACTTTTTTCTTGTTCACGGTCAAGTAATGTTTTACAGTGGTTTCGGTCGATTCGTGATGTAATAATTCTGCTATATCCTGAATTTCCATACCTAAATCTTTCAAAATATTACTTCCACTATGACGAAGATCATGGTCATGCAATGTTGGTACTCCAATCATCAATCCTGCTTTTTTACACCATTCGTTTAATGTACCATTTGTAATACATCTATCTTTTGTAACATACGGTGTAATAAATACCCAGCCATAATCATCAATTTTATTATTTTCTCTACAAGTTTTTAACTTTATTAATAAATCTTTTACTTCTTCTGAAAAATATAAATCTACTATTTTCCCTTCTTTTTCAATAACATCATTACACATGCGCTCTTCCAAATCAACTTGTTCCCATCTTAAATGAGATATTGCATTAACACGAGCCATTGTAGATAAACCAAAAAATATGAAAGTTTGCAATTGCATGTCACCATACTCTGTCAGTTTTTCTCTTAACATATTTACTTGATCTAATGTTAAAAATGTTTGTTTAATAATTGCTTGCCCCTGTTTAGGTCTGTCGATAAATTCAACTGGGGATTCTTTTATAAGACGTTTTTTACGCAAGAATTTATAAAAAGCTGAAATAGAAGACATGATACGTTTCTGACGGTTTACATTATTACCTTGCTGTTTTCTGAAATAATAATATTCTTCAAGATCTTCTTCTGTAGCATCTAGGACTGATAAATTAAACTGGTTATCATGCATGTAAATAAACCATTGCATTAAATCAGCATTATATTGCTTTACTGTATTTTCAGATAGATCTCTAATAGACATGTCGATTTGATATTTTTGAAATAATTTTAATGTTTCTTGATTTATATTTTTAATTGTTTCTTCATTATATAAACAAATTCTCTTACTTCGTTCTGCCAACTATTTCTCACTTCCTTTTATGATATTTTTTCTTTATTGTTATTTATAAACTCATAAATCTGTTCCGGTGTATTATTACGTTCACCATATATTGCATGAAAACTTCCTGGGTAGTTAATAAGATGACATTTTTCACATAATGTTATACCATTGTTTATATCATATCGTAAATCTTTATATTCTGAGAAGTTATATAGGTGATGTGCATTTAAATTTCCACCGCGTATTCCGCAACATTGGCAAGTATAATTATCTCTTTCAAAAATTTTTCTTTTCCATTCTTTGTAATATGTATTATTTCGTGCCATGTGTTGTTCTGTAGTTGAAAATCCTTCAAAATCTTCTATATTTATTCCACGTTGCCTACATGATGATTTAATTCTATTTTCCATTGTAGATTGTGATTTTCGAGCCTTTTCCAATCCACCTTTTTCATATAAATAAATTTTATAAGCCTCTGAATTTGAAAATGATGGTATATTGTATTTTTTCATTAAATTCAGAACTGTACCATCAGAAACGCCATACATTTTACCTATTTCAACTGCGGATTTATGTTGCACAGTATAAAGATTTGTTAATATTTCTTTTGTAATATGTTTTGTTTTAGCACTTTGTTTTTCTATTTCCAACATAGAAATCCATTCTCTTAATGTTCTAACATTAATATTACATTCTTTCGCTATATCTTCTGCAAATCTGTTTTTTATAACATATTCATTATACAGCCACGACCTATTACGATATGGAATTTCAACGTAATATAAATTACCGTTATCATCTTTTTCAATTTTCTTATGCTTTAAACACTCTTGACAACAGTATGTATTTCCGCTTAATTTTAAAAATTTTTTCCATGGAATTTCCTTAGTTTTTCCGCAATAGTCGCATTGTATTTTTATTTTATATGTACTGCCTTTTGTTAAATCTTGCACATTAACACAAAAAAAATCACCATTTCTAGTGAATTCATATCCCAAGTCAATATAATGTCGTTTTGTATTAGGATGCCATTTTATTTCTATTTGTTGTGGCAATATCAATCCCATCTTTTCCCTCCCTCATTTCTCCTCACTCCATAGAAATAGGAGAGAAATGCGAATGAGGTTACACTTGTCCGGCGGCTCATGACTTCCGCCGTATCTCTCCTTGAGATCCAATTTCTCATTGAAGAATACAGCTAAACTGCATTGGATTTTCATTTGTCTTTGGTAGAGATAAACAATCTGTTCACAATTCTCTTTACTTGTCAGACTGACAAACCATATGTATTTAACTAAATTTTTGAGTTACAGATCCATGCACCATAATTTTCAATAATCCATTTTCTTCCTTTTTCTGTCCACTTCAAACACAGGTTAGAATTTTCAACATTATAGCTTTTGTAATCTGCATAGTTTTCAGTAATAAGCCATTCATAGTCTGCATAAGGACACCATGTTCCAGAGCTATTTTTATAGATAATATTATTTGAATGCATTATGTTGTTTAATTTTGCTGCACTGCGTAATCCCAAATCTTTTGCGATAACAGTAGTATTAATAAGATCATCTTTATTCAATACTTCGTCATGGTAATCAGCTTTTGGTTTCATTACTGTGTTCTCTGCAATGAGTGGTGCGGTAGCAATTTCAACAAGTTTGTTATGTGCATAAGCAACTTCGGCTGGATCTTTACTAAATAATTGAAGTTTTAATTTTTCTTCATCAGTAAGAATATTTGATGATTTTAATTTCTCTTCCATATTATTAAAGGCTTCAATATATTTTAATTTCCACTCTAATGCTTTCTTTCCAGTGAATCCCATAACAAGAATAGAAAACCCATCTCTATCCATTAAGTATTCGTTTTCTTCTCGACCACGACTACTGACGTATGTTGTTTTTTCAAACATATTTTTCACTGTGCAATTTTGCACAATGAGATTTTCAATAGATCTATTAACATCTGGGTTTCTTTTTCCAAACTTTTCGGCTACATCACGACTGCTTGCTAAAATTTTCCCGTTTTTGTTTTGTAAAATAATTTCTTCCATATAAAATTCCTCCAATATTTTTAATTGAAGGTAGAGATAGGAGAGTAGTGAACTGCCACGAAGCTGAAGACTTCGTAGCTTCTTGGGACTGTATTCTTTTGAATACTTTATTACCAAGCTAACAACCGTGTTCCACAGTCTCTTATATTCATCGCTGCATTATAATCTCTATCATTTTCATATCCACAATCACAAACATACCATCTGTCTGATAATTGCAAATCTTCTTTAATAGCACCGCAACAATGACACATCTTACTAGAAGGAAACCATTTATCAATCTTTACAAATTGTTTTCCCTGCTCTTCAAGTTTGTATTTCAGAAAAATACGAAACATTCCAAAACCATTATCATGTACATTCTTGCCAAGTTTCAAACATTGTGCCATATTTCTAAGGTCAATATCTTCAGCAACGACCGCATCATACATATCAGCAATTTTTCTTGATTCTTTATGTAGCCAATCCAATCGTTGATTTGTAATATGTTTTTGTAATGTTGTAATTTTCTGTTTCTGTTTTATCCAATTCTTAGATTTTAATTCTTTACGAGATAAATTTCTCTGTAATCTTTTCAATTTCTCTTCTGATTTTCTGTAGTAGTGTGGATAATTGGCTTTCTTACCATTACTGTCTACATAAAAATCATGTTGAGAATAATCTAATCCAAGAACTTTTTCTGACTTCTTTGGCTCAATATCAATTACATATTCCACACACAAACTTGCATAGAATATGCCTTTGTTATCCATAGAAATCGTACAATTCTTAACAATAGAATCTTTTGGCAATGGACGATGTTGTTTTACTTTTATCAATGTTTTCAATTTAGGAATTTTAAGCATAGAATTTTCTAATGTAATATCATTCCATTTGCCACCTCTTGACTGATTATTTGTTTTGTATGAAAAATCATTTTTCTTAATACTTCTGAATTTTGGAAAACCTTTCAAATCTTTAAAGGTAGGTTTAATTCCCAATGTTTTCTCACGTTTTCTACTTCTTTTTGTATAAGTCTTTTTGTCATATTCGTTATTGAATTTCTTAATAGCATTATTGAAGTCAATCTGAGCATTACAAAGAGCCAATGAATCAACTTTATTCATGTATTCAAAATCAGTTTTATATTTTGAAGGATTTGTAAAATATAAATTCTTTTTATTGATAAAACCATTCTGATAACCAGTTTCTTCAAGCTGTTTATATAATTCATCAATATACATGTTATAGATTTTTCTTGCGCAACCAAATGATTGTAAGAAAAATTCCTTTTGCTCATTGGTTGGAATAATCTTGAACTTATAGCCTCTATTGATAATTGTTTCCATCGTCTCACCACCTTTCTATCCTTGATTCTGTATATAATGTTTTAATGTTTCACTACTTACTTCTCCAATTGTTGAATAGAAATATCCGTCTGTCCAAAGCGTGTGTTCATGCCAATATATCTTTTTCATGATATTAGGGTAATCTTCCCAAATCTTTATAGTAGACTGTTGCTTCAATACTCTAACAATTTGTAATGGAGGTATTTTTGGAGCTGAAGAAATCATTATATGAATATGATCTTTATCAACTTCCATTTCTAATATTTCAAAATCATATTTCTTACTTATGTCAAACATTATCTGTTTTACATATTCTCCAAATCTAATCAAAACTTTTTCTCTATATTTGCAAACAAATATAATATGATATGTAAGAATGAATTTACTATGATTTTTGGATTGATACTTTTTATTCGGTTTATTCTTTCTCATTTATTTAATCGCATTCATCCGCTAGGCTAAAGACCTAGTGGATTTCTGCTCTATCCAATTTAACTATCCTACTTTAACTCTTTACCAGATTCCTTATCTGACCAATTACCGGCAGCGCAGTCGGAACTTACCCGACACATTCCTTTTGCTGATGTCTTAATTTCTTATTCTCCTAATTGAGAACACAAAAATAGATCCGTAAGCTGTGACACCTACGGATCCCAAAAAGTATATGAGTATTAAATTACAAACCAAAGATTTCCAATAAATCTCTCATTTCATCAGAATCAAGTTTTTCTGTTGAATAGAATGATAATGTTGTGAATCCGTTATCATCGTTACGCGAAGCTGTAAAACCATGCATATCATTGTCTTCTTCGTAACCTTTACAGAAAATACATCCGTCATCACAAAAATCATCGAATTCTTCATCATTAATGTGAACTTCACAAATATAATTTGCTTCACATTTTTCTAATACTTTAGAGCTGCAATTATCTAAAATGTATGAAAAATGTGATTCACAATAAATATATTCATCTTCTCGTTTTAATGGTTCACACCAAATTTCCCCATCATAAATAGTAATAATATATTCGTCAATATATCCATCATATTCTGGATCTGCGAGTTGACAAAAAGCAATGTCATATTCTAATTTACAAAGATATGAAATAATTTCTTTTGCCTCATCATACTTTGCGATAAAACTAATATCCGACGTATCTTCATCAGATGGGAATCTATTTAAGGATTCGTATGTATCAACAACATCTTCACATAATTCCAAAATGGAATCATATGTTTTATTTCTAATTTTATTTGTATTCAATAGAATCACCACCTATCTTATACATTTACTTTATCTTTTAATGCTTTACCTGCCTTGAATTTTACATTTTTAGAAGCTCCGATCAACATTGTTTCTCCAGACTGTGGGTTTCTACCCATTCTTTCAGCTCTTTCTCTTACTTCAAAAGTTCCGAAACCTGCAATCGCTACCTTTTCTCCTTTAATTAATTCTTCTGTAATTACATCTAAAACAGCCTCAACGACATCTTTTGTTGCAGCCTGTGTGAGTGCTGTTCTTCCTGAAACTTCTTTAATTAATTCTAATTTATTCATAAATATTATCTCCTTTTTATCAACTAATTTTTCTAGTAATATAATTTTTCTTTCATTCATCTAAGTGAATTTAACATCATATACACAATCTAATCCGTCGTCTGTTATAACTGAAATTAATTGCTCAGGTCTGTTTTGTAATCTATTGTCTAAGCAATAATTATCAACGCCAGAAATGCAGCCTGACTGTAAAATTTTCACATTATAAACAGTAGACATTGCATTTACATGACGATGGCTCATATATACAATATCCGGTCGTATTTGTGTCATAAGAGACAGTTTTTGTACAACTGTTTTTGGATCATCTTTATCTCCGTGGACACCAAAAATTTTTGTACCTCTAACAGAAAACATCACAATTGATTCATCAATTTCATTTTCATGGAATTCAATGTTCTTAAAGTTCTGTAACTTAGCCTGTAAAAATGGAATAGCAAGACAGTCCATATTTTCGCCTTTCAAAGACTCTTCCTTTTTTGCATGTAATCTGGAATGATTTCCGGGACAAACATAAACGTGAACTTCATTAAATTTATAACTAAGTTCTGCTAAAAATTGTGAAATACAATCCGATACGGATAAGAATTGTTCAATCAGATTCTGATTGCTTTCAATACGAAGAGAGTTATGGATCAACCCAGAAATCATCTCGCTTATAATTACATGAATGTTCTCTGATCCATGTCGTAAATATACTTCAAAAATTTTATCCAGATATTGTCTAAATCTATCATACATAACATTTGTGTTGTATTTATTAAACCAGTTATCGATTTCAATTCCTCCATGAATATCTGTTACTGAAACGACTAGATCATTGTTGGATTTCAAAATTCCTTTAAACGGTTTTCTCTTATCGTAATCCAGTGGCTGTCCGTGATATTCAGAAATTGATCTTAGAATTTGTTCTTTATAAGATTCTTTTCTAGCTTCTTCACGAATCAATTTACGATATTCATTACGCTCATCGCGCGTTTTAATACGCTCCTTTTCTAAAAGAATACGCTCTTCCTTTAGTTCTTGAAGCTGTGCAGCACTATTTGCAAACTTAGATTGATTTGCATCAAGAACTTGCTGAAAATACTGAACTCGTTTTCTGTAGGCTGATTCTGTATAATTATGACCGAGAAGAGAATTTAGCACTGTAGCCACATCATTCCAAGTTCCGATATTTTCTTTATCATTACAAATTCTCAGGATAAGTTCATCATCGCTTTCTCCGTCAAACTTTTTATAATTATGTACTATAACAACACACCGCCTTACATTTCTTCAGATTCCAGTGGTAATTCCACAGTGATTTTAAACCCAACCTGTTCTGTTCCTTCTGGAAGCGCATCAAGAACCTGCTGTGTAATATCGCCTGTTTCGTCTACAAATTTTAAATCTTTTACAAAGATTCCATCTAATTTAATATTCTGTTTTGCTGGTGTTAATTTTTCTTCTGTTTTTGTAATTTTAATCATATTCAAATTCTCCTTTAAACTAAAAATAGAAGAGTAGTAGTATACTCTCCGATGATATTTTGCAATTATTTTACTGTGATGTTTTTTAGATGCCTGCGATAGAACGATAATGCGCCTTCTTTGATCATAACTCGTCTGTGTAGCTTCTTATCATACCGACATACATCATGTTCCTCTACAAGATAATAAGTCGGATGTTTGGACTTTGATTTTTTAACAAATTCTTCAAATCCATTTTTTCGCATATAAAATGCATCGTTTTTTGAAATTTTAATTATTTTAAAAACCTTCTTCCATATTTATTTCCCCGTAAGGGATAGTAACAGGTCGGGCAGGAGTTGAACCTGCATCGTTAGTTTTGGAGACTATAATGCTACCATTACACCACCGACCCAATGTGAGAAACTGGCAGCAATACCGCAAGATTTACGGTATCACTACCAGTTAAGAAAGGAGCGTATGAAGAATTCATACAAAAATGAAAATAAGTATTTACCTATGGACATAGATGGAACTTCTCCCTACATTAACATACCGTCATAATATTCTGTCACTATTTACAAAAGGCTGGGCACAAAGGAGCTACCTTTATACCTCTTTTGCATCTGATAAACAGCAATTATAGATGTGAGTGGTTACACATAACTTTCACCCAGGTCATTCAGCAATATATGAGAGTAGATATTAAACCATTGTTCTATTAATATAATTTTCCAATCCTTTTTAATTCGTCAATTTGGGCTACTCGCACCTCTAACAGATCTTATACAAAAATTTCTTTTTTTCAACGACGCAACTGACTTGTTTGGATTTTCCTTACTTATTTCCTATAAGATTCCACCCTTATAGGCATCAGGATTATTACTCCACCGGAGTCGTCTATTATGCCAGCGATCTGACGAGTACATTTTACGGCAATATGTTTTTGCAAATATGTTTGATTTTGACGGTTTCCGTCTTTCTGTTTATACCTCGCAGTATTCCAGAAGATACAATATGAAACTATCGCATCATATCACATCTCATCGTACACATATTCTCAGCATGGTGACTAACCAATCTGCACTGAGTTACCTATATCCATAAGCAAATACTTATTCGGGCAAAAGCCCAAGCCCCATATTAGGGGCTATATTTTTATAGATATATCTCCGTATTTATTAAACGCTTCGGCAATAGCGTTAGAGAGAAAATTGCAAAGATCATGTTTCCTCTCCATATTACGGACGAAGTTGAATGTTAAAAAACATTGATTTTAAAGGATATTTTAGCAGTTTAGACAAAATAATTCGGCATTTTTTGTGATAAATATACAAATTCTATTTCGAAATAAAGTTTTGCAGAAAAACATCCTTGTTCATTTTATATAAATAATTCAATATTTTTCTTGAATATTTAGAACTAATACCTTTTGTCTTATGGCTGTTCCCAACACCATTATCTAAACCAAATGCTGTTTCAATTAATCTATTTATTGTTACGACATTTCTAATTTTAATTTTTCTTAATTCAGCTAGAAGATTATTAGATTCAGAAACCAGCTGCTCATTAATTTCATCTTGATCATCATTAGTGATATGAAGATTTTTTACAAATTTATCATAATCTTCAATCAATCCTCTTATTTTCGTCATCTGCCGGTTATTTGCTTTTCCATCCATTTTGATAAAAAAATCTGAAATAGGAACGGATTTTGATGTACTTGCAGGTTTTATTCCATCAAGACATTCTTCGAGCCAATTCATCGGACATATTAATGATGGATTGATTCTATTTTTTAATTTGTTCTTGTTTTCAATAATCTCTTTTTGAGGTAATTCTTTACCGTTTTTTGTTATTTTAACTGTTCGTGTGTATCTCATAAATTCAGGAAAGTCATATTTCTTTTTTACGGTTTTCCCTTCCTTATTCACGCCAGATCTAGTTAATTTCATACATGGCATTTTACTTATTCTATCAATTTCTTTCATTGCATCGATTTCATATTCCCTTTTGCATCCATCAATAACAACTTGAGCAAGAACCGATAGTATTACAAAGTTATCATACAAATCTTTTAAGATTATTTCGTCAGGAATTTCTTTTTGTAATTCAGTCCAATAATAGGTTAGAGCTAACTGTGCCAGGTTACTAGAATATCCTATTCCAATTCTTGATTTTGAGAATTTGTTATCCATTCGAGCATATTCTAACATTGTGTTCTTATATGTAATACCACTTTCTTTTAAGGCATTTACAATGGTAGGAAAATCACGATAACAAATTTCTGCGTATTTTACCATAACAGGATTGTTTGTAACCAAGTTAAAATCCGAGTCGAAATCCTCCCCATTCATACGGTCTTGAACATCTGTGCCAATGCAATTTACTGCCATAATATTTTTACTAAAGTCAAAATATCTTGACATTTCTGGGCTGTACACATTGTGGAAATGGCAACAATTGTTTGGTGAATTATGAGGATTTCTAAATCCGCAAAGATATTCTCCATCACCAAATCTACGTGTGTAACATTGGATGCTATTTTCCTCCGGTGAAAAAGTTGGATCTTGTGTCCAGTCTTCTCCAACTGAATAGAGTAGAAGGGCATATGGATTACCACACACTGTTAGATTGTCACCATTAACAAGAATTTTACCTTTTCTCATTCTATGAACATAATCAAAGATTATTTTCTTTTTTTCATTTCTAAACCACGATGAATCAGCAATATTATTATTATATTTATATAAGTCAGCAAGCATTTCGTAATGATTTATCTCGTTAGAATATTTTCGTAAAAATTTTTCAAACTCGTTATTATCAGTTTTTAATGACTCAATATATTTTACTGTATCCGATGCAATCTCATAAACATCTTCTTTATGACACGGCAGAGTGTTGATCATTTGATAACTCAACTGTTGTAATTCATCAAATTTACTTTTATGATCTGTTTTCACAATTCCCCATATATTATTATCTTTACGAATTCTTTCGCACCAGTATTCATATGCAGCTAATGGTGTTCCACCCATTATATCAATAAATTTTTTCCACTTTATAGCATTGTCTGTTGTGATTACCTTTATATCTTTTACATAATGCAGATTTCCAAACATATCTTTTACTTGATATGTGTCATAATCTAATCCATTTTGCAAACACCAATCTCTGAAAAATAATTGAATGCGACCTTTAAATCCACACATTTTAAATAGATGATTTCGTAATAAAGCCATACCATTTATCCACTTTGGAAGATATGAAGATTCAATAATTCCCATACCGTCCCAAAGAGTATTCTTTACCTCTCGTTCTTCCGAAGCAACTATACATTTTTTCTTTTCGATACCAGTTATATCTTTATATTTTTCCGCTTTTACTACCTTTACAAATGTTTTAAAGAATGAATCTTGATCTTTTAAAATCAAAATATCTTCAACAGGAATACTCATTGTTCCAACAATAGTAGATGTGGTGAGAGGGGCATAAGCCGACATTTCTACAATCTTAGCATTATCGTGTGACATTTTTTTACCCAAACCAATAGTTAACCAATCATATGCATTCTCATATAATTTTTCATTTATGAAAATAACTTGTCCAACTTTTGCTTTTGCACTGGTTCTAAATAGCATTACATAATGGATAGTTTCAATAATTTCTTTTCCTTCTTTATCGGTGTGTTTATAGGATATATCAACTCCATTCTGATAAAAGTCTTCTCTAATTTCATCTCTGTTTTTTTCTTTATATAATTTTTTCTTTTCTTCTATTTTTTTTAGAAGATATTCAATTTTTTCTTTATTTTCTATTGAATCTGTATTATCCTTTAAAGTTTCAAGCCGTTTCTTTTCATCTTCATAAGATCGACTTCCGAAATCAAAATCTAAACATATTATGTCACGAGTAAATTCTTTTTTGTTCTTAGCATTTTTATGAATATTGATTCCGTTTTCTTTAAGATGATAACTAAACAAACTATTATTTAGCATAGCTTCTGTGTAAGTAAAATAATCTCTTACACCAATATTTGTATCATAAACCATACCAGCTTTTATATTTTTAATTCTAATTCCAAATTCACTTATGTTCTCCATCCTCCATCCTATATGTATATTTACAGATTTATATTCGCTGCATTAATTTCTAAAGTTCTTCCAAGTATTTTCAGACCATGTAATTGATCTGGCAATCTTTTGGACTTTTTTACCACCTTCTTGGCACCCGTTTGTAAAAAAGTCACCAACATTCAATGTTTCCATAGCATATTTATGGAATTCTGATCTTGTTGGAATTCTAAGGTTCATATTTGCTGTTTCTGTATAACTTGTATTGATCATGTTTTATCTCCTCTGTTTTAAAATATTTTTTATTCATATAACTCGCTCCTTTTGATTGAAGTGTTTAATAGTTACATTTATATAATTCTCTTTACAAAATTCTTCTTAACAAACCTTTCCATATCTGATACAATACAATTGATGCATCACTGTAACCCGTCAACCAATACCACAACTGATTGTTCAGGTACGGAAAGGAGTGGCATCATCATTTTTGACATCTTAGGTAAATTCTCCCTAGTGGTATGCTTTATTCACGAAAGGAGAGTTAATGACAGAATTACTAACAGTCGGTTCTCCTGTTGTCCTAGCAATAATTTTTGCTTTAAGTAAATATGTAATTAATCAAATTGGCTCATTTGTCACATTTTTGATTAAAAAACGTTATGAACTAAAAGAATTGAAATTATTGCTCGACTCAGGAGTAGACAATGCCGTAGTCACAAATGACTACATTGCTTTTGGATCAAAGCAAGAATTAGGTACGCTAAATTCTAATTCTCCGCAATAATCCAAAATGTGTGGACAAATATTGTTCACAAAAAACTTATTATGCAGTGTAAGGTATTTTCTAGGGATACCTTTGCTGCATATCAAATGTGATAGAAAATTTTATGTTTTCACTCACATTCACCTCCGTTTCTTTTTCATTGAAATCTGGTTTTCATGTTACTAATTGGTGTGGTGTATTATGGATATATTTTTATTCACTGTTTGTTTATGAAATTTGAATCATAATTTTATTTATCAATTTTCTCAACAATCTTTATGGTGTCTTTGATATCATTAATAAATGGACTTACTATTTTCCTATCATCGTTATAGAAATCAACATAGGACATATATAATTCTTTCTCTGCTCTTGTGATCGCAACATAAAATAATCGACGCTCGTCATTTATATTTTCACTTTTATAATGTGGTAATAGTTCATCGTTACATCCGATTATAAACACGACAGGATATTCCATGCCTTTTGATTTATGAATTGTAAGTAATTTGACTTTATCATCATATTTGCTTTTTATTTCTAATTCGTTGTCTAGGTCATTTATGTATGAAATGAATTCGTCAATGGAAGAATACCTTGAACAGATATTTTCAAAACTGTTAAGGTTGTCAATTTGTTCAACATAACTTCCATCATCTGACTGTTTCCCTTTTGTAACAAATTTATCAATATTTAATCTGTCTCTTAAGTATTTCACTAATTCAGAAACATCAGAATTTTTGTTGTTTTTTAAATGAGTTATAACCTCAATAATTTCATCTATACCGTTTTTAAATCGCCAATTTCGCCTATCAATCGTAAACATCGATTCATATAAAGATGTATTTCTCCTAAAACTATTGTCTTTTACTTCTTTGAGGAACTTTCTATCTAACCATCGGTTTGGTTTGTTATATAAATATGAAAATGCATCATTATCACCAGTATTCGCTGCTAATTTCAAATAAGAAATAATTAATTTGATTTCTGATAACTCAGTAAAACTTTTTCCGTCAACAATATCAAATGCAATATCTTCATCGTGTAATATTGTTTCTAATTTTTGTAACTGAGCATTTGTTCTTGCGAGAATAGCAATATCGTTGTAATTATATCCTTTGAATTTTAATTCGCTTATTTTTGTCGCAATCCATTTGCTTTCTTTATGATCACTTATAAAATGTCTTAATTCAGGTGTTTTGATATCATCTTTATACGCTATGCTTTCTACATAATTCTTGTGCTTAGAATCAGGAATATTTAATGCTAGTTTATTCGCCGTTGAAACAATGTTTTTACTACATCTATAATTCGTATTCAGATTTATAATCTTCACATCTGAATAATCTGAATCAAAATTTAAAATAAATTTACTGTCTCCACCTCTAAATGAATAAATTGCCTGTAATGGATCTCCTACAATCATAGTATTTTCTGTATTTAATTTTTTCAAAAGAAGAGCCTGTGATATTGAAATGTCTTGAAACTCATCAACTAAAACATACTTAAATTTATTTTTGTATATTTCTAAAACAGAGTTATTTTTATCAAACACCTCATTAGCCATATTCATAAAATCATCAAATTCAATATAATAATTTACTTGCTTGTAATTTTCATATAACTTATATATTTGCTGCATAATTAATTCAGGAAATGGAATCTCTTTATTGTAAATTAAAACATCATCTGGATTTTTCATATTCGTTTTTTGTAATGCAATAAAAGATAAAATTTCGTTATGTGGAACAGCATCAGGAAAACATAGCGATAATTCTGTGCATATATCTTTGATTATCTTTTCTTTCTCCCATTGAGCCGTCCATACTTTATATTTGTTTATTCCATATGCAGTAGAAATAATTTTCAGTGCAAATGAATGGAAGGTTTCTATTGAGACATTTAATATGTTTAATTCTTGCATTTTTGACACAATATTATCTTTCGCTTTTTTACTAAAAGTTATCGCTAAAATAGAAGACTGTGGAATATTATGGTTTACAACCATGTTTTCAATTCTATGAGTTAATACAGTTGTTTTCCCGGATCCTGCCGCAGCAATAACAGAAATGTTTCCGCTTATTGTATTTATAACTTCCTCTTGTTGTTTATTAAAATTCATTATCTTATTATCCTTTCTTTGATGGTGTAATTTTCAGAGAATAATCATCGTCAATAGTTTTTTCTCTTATTCTATGACCAAGATACTCAGTATTTTTATCAATAGTGATTTCACATAAATTTTGAAAACATAAAGTATAATCGTCTTTTTCTGAATAAGAAATATACTTATTTGGATTCTTATCAAATCTTTTTCCTGCATTTTCAATCAACATCTTAGTAAACTCTTCGTTGAATTCACCTATTAAATTATCTGTTTGGAAATTTCCAAATTGATCTAATACAAAGTTGCATTTATCCAGGTTGACATAATAAGCCTCATAAGTTTTGAAAACACACTTGATTTTCTTTTTGTAAAGTTCTCTCTTTAATACTTCTCCAAATAGTTTTGATTTTTTACTGTAATATCTTTCTCCGGCATTTTCGATTCTAGCTGCTTTATCAGCAATTGATACACAATGAGAGTAATAGTTCATCTCATCTTCAGAAGCTTGATGACTTTCAATAGAAATATCAACATGAATATTACCGTGTTCATCAATAACACTTTCACCACTAGATATTTCTTCACTTACTCTGTATACTTCTCTCCAAATAATTAATCCAGCTGATTTTAAATAATCGAGAGCATTGGTAATATACCATTCAATCATGTCATCTGCTTTATCGTAAAATTCATTAATAGTATCAAGAGAACATTGTGTTTCTTTGCTGGTATCTTCTTTGTTATATTTAACGAGATTATAATTTTTATTTACCATATTTATTTCTCTCGCCCATTTCCCAACAGTAATATCAATTTTATTATTTTCATCATGACCATTAATTAGATTAGTAAGTAATAGTGGTACAATATATTGATACAAAGACTTGGTCATTTTATTGAAATTTGCAGGAAGGGGGTAATCGTATACGTTAGTGATTTTATAAGTACGATCTCCTAAATCCTTAATGGTACAATAACGAGACATTTTAGTTAGTAGAGTTTTTTTATAATTACTTACGAAGCGTCCATTTTCTTTGTAAGATTTTTTCTGAGCTTCGCTTCCATATAACTCTACTAATTTCTTTTCTGTAAGTTTTCCTTTTTTGATAGTTGGTTTTTCCATGAATTTTCCTCCTAAAATAAGTGTTTTATTATTTTTTGCAAAGTAAAAATGCCAGTTTTCCTTGTAAAATAAGCGTTTTTCACGATTTTCGCATCCTTTCATTCCTCCCTAATATATATATATAATATATAGGGAGACTTTAAAGGATGCCGTTTTGCTGAAAAAGCCCGTAGTTATAATGTATTCCGTGATTTTTACTTGAAAATTTTCTCCCTTTTTTAGAAAAAAATAGTACGCAAAGGGGGTGTGGGGGAAATGCAAAAAAGATCATAATTCATTTAGTCGCACTAGCATTTTGTGAGCTTTAGCGAGCAATATGCGTATGTAAGACTTATGGATTTGGTCTTCTTTCCCCCACTATTAGTAATTCACTGTTCCAAATAAATTTTTACTATAATTATTAATGTATTAATTCGGGGATATCCCCGCTCCCCTTATTGGCTCCAAATCCATAGTTTCTATTTCTTTTACATATTTAAACAGGAGAGTAATAGCACTTCAGAAAATCCGTAAACGTATTTTCCTCGAGTCTTCCGTCTTTACTTTGCTACCGCAAAGATAAATCCGGATAATAAATATTTTTACAAGTTACTATTTGTCTTCAAAGTTGACTACCCTATTTGGGTGTAAGGCTTATAATAGAGGACACATCCAAAAAAGGTAGTCAAAACTGTGTTCAGAGATTTCCTACATTAATTATTTCAGGTAGATCAAAAATAATTTCATACTTTTCATAGGTAACAGAATCATTTTTCTGTAATAATTCCGTACTTTAATAAATCATCATCAACAACTTTCTCAATCATTTCTCTATATTTTGGATTGAACTCATATGGATCTAATGGATAACAGGATTCAATTCTATTTCTATAACAGTAATCTGCCTGAATTTGATTTGTGTCTAATCCATATACATTTTTTAATTTCTCTAATATATTTTTATACAATTCTGTTCTTGTTATATTGAAGTATTCTTCTAATAGCTTATATTTAGGATGCATTTTCACAAACCAAGGATTATTAGGTTTCTTGTATGTAGTCAGTTTATTTAACTGTTCTTGCTGCACAGATAATTGCTTTTCAATTTTAGATAGTCGTCTTTCTTGCTTTTCTATAACGTCCACAAATTTATTTAATATAGTTGTCATATGTGATATATCCATAATCTCATTACTACGGTATTTTTCTACAATATCCCATACCCAGTCCATGAATTTATTTGCTAATGGTTGTCTTGACCATCTACAAATTTCCATAATTCCTCGTTGGGTATAATAGACAGTTTCCACATTTACACCGACACCACCGTTCTGGGGGTGGCGGATTTCAGAAAATCTTAAACACAAACCTTCAAGTCTGTCTTTATGTTTTAAATGAATCTTCTGAATCGCTTTTGCAGGATCCATATATTCTAATGCCTGTCCAATTTGTTCACGAGTAAGAAGGATGTCATCGTTCATATTTCTATAAAAGTTACATTCTAAATTTCCAAAGTTCTCTGTTGTTACCAATTTTAAATTACTCATATATTTCTTCCTTTCTTAAGTCGACAAATTAATATTTGATATAATCAGTGATTCTCTCTTGATTTGGAAATATGTGTAAAAATTTCTTTTGTTATGATATTATGTAGATAAATATAAAGAGGAGGTTTGGATATGAATTTTCGAGATGAGCTAAATGAAATATGCAGAACGTCTGAAGAGGTTGCCGCAGAGAAAAGTAGCAAGGAATATAAAGAAGGGGCGGAACGTGCCACCTATGTACATAGCTACATTAAAGATGAAATTCGTAAAAGGGTTAAAAATGGTGAGTATGAAATTATAGACAGGAAGAAACATGTAAAATTTTATACAGATAAAGATACTTTTCCTTTTGGATTATATGGGCATCCTGTAATACGTGATTTTCGTGTAAATAAAAGTTTTTTTAACAAACTTGGAGATTATCGTGTAAAAGTATATTACAATATTTTTGATATTGATTATTATCATGGATTTATGGATACCTTCACTAAATTGATAGAAGAAGATCATATTCATGTTGAAATAATAGGATTTTATGATAAACCTAATTCGATTCACAACGTCGAGTTTGTTCCGACAGATGGAGTTGTTTTTGATTCCGCTGTATCGAAATATAATTTTTCTATCTTAGGAAAATGCGAAATTACATTTTAAGTTTATTGATTGGTGTGGTTAGTGCAATTCTTTAGGGGCGATTTGTGGAATATTTTAATCGTATAGAGCGTAGAATAGAATTTATATATCTATGTGAATACTTCTTAGGGTACAGACATAAAATCGAAATTTAAGTCTGAGATTTAAAAATTTTACATAGGTTTTTCCTTATTATACATAAGTTCAATAAAACTTGATTTTAAGAAGAATAATTTCTTTCTGCGCTCTTTATACGAGAATGCAAACATACTTTCGATTTTTCTGGATATTTGAAAAATATTTTGTTATGATATAAATAAAAATATACGGAACATGGAGAGTGATTGTTTGAGTAACAAATCATATATAGCGATAGATTTAAAAAGTTTCTATGCGTCAGTAGAGTGTATAGAACGAGGATTAGATCCATTGACAACCAATTTAGTTGTTGCGGACAATAGTCGTACAGAAAAGACCATTTGCTTGGCAGTAACTCCTTCCTTAAAATCATATGGAATTTCAGGCAGACCAAGATTATTTGAGGTTGTTCAACAGGTAGATAAGATAAATGCAAGTAGATCCTATCAATTAAAAAATAAGGAGTTTACTGGAAATTCTTACGATAAAAAAGATTTAGATAAAAATTTGAATCTAAAAGTTGATTATATAGTTGCTCCTCCGCGAATGGCTTTTTACATGAAATACAGTGCAGAAATTTATAATATTTATCTGAAATATGTTTCACCAGAAGATATCCATGTATATTCTATTGATGAAGTATTTATAGATGCAACTTCTTATTTAAATGTATACGGATTGTCTGCAAAAGAATTAACACAGAAGATGATTTTAGATGTACTGAATACTACTGGCATTACCGCAACCGCCGGAATCGGAACAAATTTGTATTTGGCAAAAGTTGCTATGGACATTGTTGCAAAGCATATTCCGGCAGATGAACACGGAGTCAGAATTGCTGAATTGGATGAGATGTCTTACCGTAAGCAACTTTGGAATCATAAACCTCTCATAGATTTTTGGCGAGTGGGAAAAGGATATGTAAAACAATTAGAGTCCGTTGGTTTATATACGATGGGAGATGTTGCAAGATGTTCACTGGGTACTGAAAATGATTTTTACAATGAAGACTTGCTGCGAAAAATGTTTGGTAAAAATGCGGAATTATTAATCGACCATGCATGGGGATATGAACCATGTGCTATTGCAGATATTAAGAAATATAAGCCTGAGAGCAATAGTATTGGGAGTGGACAGGTGCTTCAAAATGGAACAGATTATAAAACTACAAAATTAATTGTCCGTGAAATGACAGAGAACTTAGTTTTGGATCTAGTAAGTAAAAATCTTGTTACAGATCAGATTGTGCTAACGATAGGATATGATAGAGAAAATTTATTAGATTCTGCGAGGATGAGTGCATATCAAGGTGAGTTTTCTGTCGATCAATATGGTAGAAAAATACCTAAACATGCTCACGGCACAGTTAATTTAGGTGATCATACAGCTTCCACCAGTATTATTGTAAAAGCTGTATTAGAATTATTTGACAGAATCGTGGATGAAAATTTACTTGTGAGAAGGATTAATATGTCGGCTAATCATGTAGTAAACAAAGATTCTGCTAAGAAAGATAATTATGAGCAGCTGAATTTATTTGATTTGGTGAGTGATAAGAATGATAAAGAAGATGATGAATTTTATAAAAAAGAGCAAGATATTCAAAAGGCTATTTTGGATATAAAAAGCAAATTTGGGAAGAATGCCATTCTTAAAGGAATGAGCCTTCAAGAAGGTGCTACTACAAGAAATAGAAATAATCAAATAGGTGGACATAAGGCGTAAGGAAGTGATAGTTTTGGATAGTAAGTATGATGATATTATAAATTTACCACATTTTGTTTCTAAGAAATATCCACAAATGAGCATACATGATAGAGCTGCGCAATTCTCTCCGTTTGCTGCATTGACAGGATATGATGATTTAGTTAAGGAAACGGCGCGGATAACTTATCAGAAAATAGATTTGGATGAATACGTTTTGGATGAGTTGAATGAAAAGCTGTGTTTTCTGAAAAAGAATCTGAGTGAGAGAGTGGAAGTTAAGATTACTTATTTCCAGGAAGATCTGAAGAAAACAGGAGGAAAATATTTAGAAAAATGCGGTGTCATTAAGAAGATAGATGAGTTTAGTGGTTGTATTATATTTGAAGATAGTACAGTTATTCCGGTAGATGATATATGTGAAATTGAAAGTAGGTTATTTCAGGAAGAAATATTTGGTGGATAGTTTTATGATTTATTTTTATAAAAATATGGGTGTAAATTTGCGAAGACCAGTCTCAGGATTGGTCTTTTTTGATGTGAAATTTTATGGTAGAAATGTTTGGTTGGGAAGTGGATGTGTTGTAGATATGGTGATTTTCGAAAGATTTATCAAAGAATTTTTGGATGTAGTAAGATGGACTTCGGTAGAAAAGTGATTTGCAGACATAAAATGTGTTGTATGTAAGGATGTTTTTGGTGATTTAAGATGTTGAATTTGTGGGTGAGATAGTAGTAGAATTTTGGATTTTACGGTGTGTTCGGTAAAAGGTTGTATTTATGGGCTATTATGGAAGAAATTCGTGCGAAATTGATAATTTTGGTAAGGGCAAGGTGTGAAAAATGCGATAAATAAAGGCTCTACCGAAGTCGCTACCGAGTGCAAAAAGGGATTTGTGGGTCGAAATTTTGGTCGTGGCGTGTGGATGAAACCCATACCCAGTATTTAGCAGCACCGATATATCCAATAAATGTTTAATACCCCCGGTCTGCGTAATAGTGTAATAGTATAGTATTATGCTATTTTAGGGACTTTTTGCGTATCATTAAAATGGCTAAAATTATTGATATAGGAGTTTTAGGCCTGGGCGGGGGAGTAAAAGGTATGATTGACAAAGTCTCAAAAATAAAGGACTTTTGCGAATCGTTCGGCAGAGCAGTTGTATTTTTTACTATTAATAAGTATTACTTATTAAACAAATAATAATTATTAATATAACTAATAAAATAATTCTTGAAAGCATATTAATACATAAGTATAAATTATAAATAATAATAAGATGTACTTATTAATAAATAAAACTGCAAAACATAATAACTCATACTACTATAAATAGTTTCAAAAAACTACATACAAAATTATTTGCAATTTAATCAAAATCATTTACATTAGATCTTTCTGCTCTGATCTCCTTATTGCACCATTTCCGCCAGTAAATTCCACCACATCCAATATTAGTAATCATTCCTATTTTTAAAAATCCGCACTGGCAACCAAACAAATTATATAAATCGCCATCTAATACAATCGTATTAAAGCTTACAACTCACACTGTCTGTCGTTAATGATCTATTAATATACATACACTATCTATAATTATACAATAGTATCATACATACATAACACATACAATATACATACTACTTGAATAGTTATACACACACTATAACATATAGCATAATACATATTAACTATATATACACTAGTATATCATAACTATATACCATATACACAACTAACATAAGTAATATATAGCTAACTATACTATAAAAATAAAAAGAGCGGTAACAAATCCGCCCTTAATATCTTTTATATATTTCCCCTCGATTACCTGCGTCAATTACGTATACAATCAGCTCTCCATTATCTACACTATAAATAATTCTATAGTCACCTACACGCAAACGAAATAACCCCTTATTCTTTTCGCCTTTTAATCTCTTAATGTCTTCGCCGTTTGGTAGTTGTTCAATTTCCAATGCAATTCTTTTTCTCTCGTTTTTGGGTAACTTGTCAATAAATTTCTTCGCTTTCTTTTTGATAATAATTCTATACATTTTGATCAAGTCCCCATTCTTTTAAACACTCTTCAAAAGGTATATCTTCTTTGTCTTCTTCTGGCGCATTTTCGTAATTTTCAATCATTCTTTCACAAAATAAATCGTCTTCCATCTCGTCATCAAATGCAATCCCTTGCAAAAACAACAAAATATTTTTTATTTTGTATTCAGGTAATTTGTCAATGATCTGTTTTGCCTGTTCCTTTTCACTCATATAATTTACCTCCATTTCTTTCTGTTAGCACTTGTCAATTACTAACTATAATCATATTACATTATCTATAATGTAAAGTCAATACAAATTACATTATTTCTAAAGTAATTCTATTCTTTCCTATACTCAATCAAATCACCTGGCTGACAGTCTAATAAACCGCATATCTTTTCAAGCGCACTCATTCCGACTATTTTATTATTCCGTATTGATTGTATTGCATTTTCTCCTAGTAGCTTTTCTTTTCTCAACCTATTTGTATTATATCCTTTTTCTTTGAGTGTGTCTAATATATCTATTTTATATAAAAACATTATTATATTATTCCTTTACTATCATTATATAAATAATTATATCACAAGTTACATTATAATAAAAGTAAATGACATACTATCTATATAATAGTAGTAATGCATTACCGTCTAAAGAGTCATAGCATAACACATACAAAAAAGATTTTAACACTTTATACAATACACTATTGCTTCTTATTTTATATGTAAATTATTGTTTTGTTACGAGTTAATATTATTTAGTGCGTCTGATAAAATGTCTTCATTGGTTTTGAGCGTAATTATATTACCCGTTTTATTATCCACAAAAGATATATCTAAAAAATCAAATATTTTTAACAATAAATCAATATTAATTGTTTTGTTTTTAGTTATATTTCTTGCTAAACTCAATTCACTTATTTCTAAATATTTTGCCAGATCGGCAAAAGTTAAATTTTTTGCACTTAAAATAGATGTAATAATTGTATAAAAATCATGTTTATTCATTGTAATACCTCTTTATCTAAATCTTTTATTTTTAAAATATGAAGCAATAGCAGTATTTTCTTACTTGTCTAAATCTTTACGTATTAGATCTTTTATATATCCCTGTAGCGACAAATTATTACTTTTGCAATGTTTTACAATGTTTTCATAAAAATCTAATTCATTTAAAGTAAACTTAAGACCGATAGTCTTGCACTTTTTTCTATAATTTTCATCAGCTTTTGCATTATATGACATAATTAATATCTCACTTTCTTTAAAAAACACATAACAATAATTAATAAAATAATATTATACTAAATTAAAACAATAAAATAGGTTTTACCTATTGACTATAGGTTAAACCTATGCTATTATAAATACAAGTTAAACGACAGGCATACAGATAACAACCGAGATTGCAAACAAGGTGTCAGTCGTAAAACTTGTATAGGGTGTACAGATTTACTGCACGATACATAATCTAAACAATTAAAGTGTAGCATATCTGAAAAGCAAAGTCAAATCTGGCTGAGTGAATACCCTTTTAAACTTTTGTACTTTGATAACTGAAGATGTGGCTATAATAGAGTATGGCAATGCCTGAGCATTTTTGGTATAATTACTTTATTATTATAGAGGAGGTTAAAACGTGATAGCATATTATAAATTAATTGATATGCTCAATCGCAAAGGCATGAAAAAGATTGATCTGCAAAATGCGATTGGGTGTAGTCCTGTCACTATGGCAAGCATTTCAAAAAATAGACCAGTAAACCTTACAACGATTGACTCAATATGTAGAGTTTTAAATTGTCAACCTGGGGATATATTAGAGTATATTCCAGATAATAAAACTACAAAATAAAATAAAAAAACTTTAAAAAACATATTGACAACTACATAAAAATGTAGTAATATATAATCAAGTTAAGGGAAATGAGTTAAACAAAAAAGAGGTTGCTAACCGACCAAAGTTCATCAACCTCTTTAATGTACAAATAACTCTATGTGTTATTGACATATTCTATTATAGTCATTTCTTTAGTAAAAGTCAATTACAAAATCCCAAACTTAAAACCGATACGAAAATAGTTTGTATTGCTAACAGTAAAATAATTATGCGAAATGTAGGTATAAGGTGATTTCTCTATCTTATAAGGGAAAGAGTGAAGCGAAATGAAACGTACCTTGAATCTGTTATATGAAAAATATAACCGCTACAATTATTGTAGTGTCCACAGGTTAGGCGGTTCTGAAAAATGTAGACACTCAAACGCATATAAGATTGACAAGCGAACATGATTTTGCATAAGTCAACTATTTAAAAAATAACATTACAAAAAGCAAAATCTTGTATAGGCACGACACGAGTAAGTCCTTACAAGTGAAATACTTCCATATTAAGATTTTCCAGGAAGTAAAACAATGTGAAAGATATGTGACGGTTGCAAGGAGTACACATAAAAATAACTAGGAATTGCAATAGCAACGGAACGGCTAATACTTTCGAAAGGCTCAAGATCAGCAATGCCTTATAATTGTGCTGGCATTTGGAGCTTGTATATCTCCAAGTTAAAACAGATTATACAAAATCATTATTGTAAAAATCAAAAAACCTTTTAACCTCTAGTTTGAATTTGAATTCTAATAATGCAAAGACTGGTCAAGGCTAGAAAGATTACCAATAGGTAGACAGAAGACAAAAGAAATGTATTTGAGCAAAATGAGAGCATAAGTGAAAAGTTAGTTTGAGATTATACAACTTGCTTGTTATCGGTATGCGGTCAGCCAGCCCGGCATGAGTTCATGACTCTGACAAGCAATTTTTATAGCAGAGAATAAATAATCAAACAGGCAAAGGAGATTAAGACAATGTATACTTTTAAAACATCAAATGAAAATATCGTATTTTCGGCGATTTACTGTGAGTGTTGTAAACATAAATGGACGGCTACAAAATATATCAATAAAGATGGCAAATGGATCGAAACCGATTTTTATAAAAGGTTTGATACTTTAGAAGACTTAAAAGAATTTGTTAGGAATTATGAAGAAGTTGAAGAAGGATATTACTTTTCTGAAGATAACCGGGAATCGCTTCCAGAAGTAATGGATAGATCATTTACAACGGATCAGCTTAAAGAAGTCTATAGAGACATCACTGACAAAATAGAATATCATGACTTTCAGGAATGGTTCTTTGATATGCTAAGAAGCGGATTGATATTATATATATAAGGAGGAAAAGAAAATGAACAAATCATTATTAGAGATTTTAGAAGAAGAAAAACGTGCTTTAAGAAATGTAGAAAATTTTAAATACTCAAAAGATGGTATTTTGGAAATGGCGAAATCTGAAACAGAGGAATCAAATATTCAATCTTGTTTCAGAATCGCCAAAGAATACGAGAAAAAACTGGAAAAGGAAGAAGAAAAACTTCTTTCTATCAGAAAAGAAATAAAAGAATATTTTTCTTTTTTGGAAAATTTATAAAACATGAAGCTTGACCTATCGGCACGACGGGGAGGAAGAGGAAAATATGTGGAAAGTAGTAGTTGATATTGCACCTAAAACAATAGAAGGAACAAAAGGTTGCCACAAGTATGTTTTTGGCACATACAAGACAAAAAAGGAAGCTGAGAAAATAATAAATGAAATCAATAAATCAAATGAGATGGGGAAAGCACATTTTGGAAAAGAATAATAAACCGGACACGTTCCGACGCTGTGATGCAGCCGAATAGTTTTTCTTGCCTTGTGTGCAGGAAAATAGTATAATAAGGAAAGGAAGGAAGTGATCTTGTGAGTAACGCAATTATAACAGATATGTCAGGTGCATATATTGAGCATTCGGAAATTATCACAAATTTTGTTGCTACTGTATACAGTCAGTTAAAAGGAAATATCTGTCGTGTATATCCGGACAATGTTCAATATAAATGGACTATGGGGGACGAGGAAAAAATTGTTATTCCTGATGCCTCTATAAATTGTCGTGTACATGCTAAAAAAGGGAATTCGTTTTTCGATATTCCACGTTTTGTCATGGAGGTTCTTTCTTCATCTACGGAAAAATATGACCGTACGGAAAAGATGGAATTATACAGACAACAGGAAATTGATGAATACTGGATTGTAGACTGGAGAAAAAGACAAGTAGAAATCTATACACTTGACTATGACAGCGAAGGAAATCCAGAATATTACTTACTTAATACAGTGACGGAAGAGAACAAGAGCGAATTATATATTGTACATTTTCCGCATGTTAAGATCACTTTTGACGAATTATTTAATATAGACTAGGAGGTGTAGGAAAATAATAACACTAGACGAGCAGATCAGATCAGCAATGTTGCATGCTGGTATTAATATAACAGAGCTTGCGGACAGATTCGGTATATCTCAACCGAATATGACACAACGATTAAAAAGAGGAAAATTCACAAAAGAAGAGCTTCAAAAGATAGCTAATATATTAGGATGTGAATATATTTCAGAATTTAGATTTTCAGATGGTCATAAGTATTAGGCATTATGTTAAAAGCATAGTGTCTTTTTTTATAATTAAACATAATGAAATAATTATGAAAATAATATAAAAGTATTGACATAACGAAAAAATTATGATACATTAAGCGTAACGAAAAACTTATATAAAATAGTTTTAAGTTATGAGTACCTTGAAAAATTCACATTGTAAATCAAATACAGCGCGCTTATACGAGCAGATAACACTGTTTAAGTACAGAACTCTTATAAGCGGAAAATCAGCAAGTGAAAGAAGGGAATAAACCGTAATGTACAGGCTGTGCTGTATGACGTTTCTAGTCTATCGGTAAAAGTCTGATACTGAAGAGCAAGAGCGAAACTAGAAGAGAATAAGAAGAAGAGAGGAGATCTAAACAATGTACAGAATAGAAGAATATAGCTTGCTTTTACATACATTTGTAGCACTTAAAACAAAGTATAAGACATACAAAGAAGCAATCGAAAAAATGAATAAATTTAAAAGCAAATTCCCTAACAAAAAATACAGAATCATAAAAGAGGAAATCATAAACAACTATGAAATTAAAATAACGGTTATAACAGAATAAAAAATAAGAAAGGTTATAGGTGGAAATTATGAAGAGAAACAAATTATACGGAACAACATTTTGTGGAGATGAAGCAAGCGACTACGCAAAAGAGCAAGGCTATCTTGACTATGCAACATTTGCAAAAGCATTTGATGCTGTGCTGAATAATAGCATCATGGAAAATACTTGTGAAATTGGATTTTGGGAGCAAGAAAATGGAATTATTGATAATTCTGAAGAAGTTGTCGCACTAAAAGAAGAAATCACTGATATTGAAAATCGTTTGGAATTTTTGACAGATGAAGAAATAGAAGAAGCTCAAAAGCTGCAAGAAGAAATTAATTCTATTCAAGAACAAATTGAAAAGCTTGAAGAAGAGCAGGAGAGATCATATAATCAAGAAATTTTTCAATATTATATCGTATCAGACCAGGGCGCGGAAATGATTAAACAGTATACAGAAGATCCTTTGTTTTATAATGAAACTCTTGACATGTATGTCTGGGGAATTACACACTATGGAACAGCTTGGGGTTATATTTTAACAGACGTTAAATTAAATTGCAAAGAAGAAGCGTTTGAATAAGGAGTGTTCTAAACTATGACAAATAGATTTTTAAGACGTGTTGTCAGTGAATCAATCGTTGATACACGGAAATACAGATATGCATATAATGTCGGAAATGGGAACATTGAACGGCTACAACTGAATAAATTGAATACGACAGAGGCAATATCTAGTTGGGGAATAGTAGGAAATATTAAGCATTTATAAAAGGAGATCATAGAAGAATGGAAGTAACAACAATGTACAACGGAAAGATTTTACACAAAGAAGAATATTACAGCACAGAACAGACTAGAGAGATTATCTCTCGACAGCTCAAGAAAAGAGAAGAGCGGAAACGACAGAAAGCAAAACAGAAACTAAAAGAACTGATGATTCGATTATGCGGTATCATTGTAATCTTTAGTATGTTTTTCGTTGGAAAATTATTTTCTAATGACCCGGTAGACGTAGGCGGTCAAATTGTTTTGGGTGTAACCGGAATCTTACTCGCAAGATTTCCACAGTTATTTATTTGAATATTTGTAAACAGTTAGAGGGCATCAGTATAACAACTAATGCCTTTTGTAGTGCTTACAAATAGGCATTAAAAAGAAAGTAAAGGAGAATAAAAGATGAAAAGAGCATATTTGACAGCGAAGGAAGTAGAAGAAAAATTGACAGCACTCAGAACATTGAGAGGCTATGAAACTGTTACGGAAATTAAGATCAACGAAGACAAAGTGGAAGAAGCAAAAGCAAAGCGTGGAAATGGAGATAAAACAATCATTTCAGTCAATCCTATTTTAGTACATATTCCGGAATGGCAAAGAATGTTGAACGTAAGAAGAGCCGAAGACATCGGAAAGAATTATGATCCTTATAAGTGGGAACTGCCGAAAGTAGTATATAAAGATGGTTTATTCATCGTGATTGACGGAATGCATAGACTGTATGGTGCTGCTATGGCAGATATGAGAATGATTCAAGTTGAGGTTTTAGTCGGAATTACGGAAGAAAGAGCGATCAACTTATTTCTTGACCAAGGAAAAGACAGGGGAAGAATGACTTTGCAAGATTCATATGGCGCAGCTATTGAAGCGGGCAGACCAGAATATATTAGATTAAAAGAAATTTGTGACAAGAATCACGTTGCTATCAAAGGTGATCAGAAATCAATTAAGAATCCAGTGGGGCTTTTAACATCCATTTCAGACGGTTTAAGACTTGCGAGAAGCAATCCGGAATTATTAGACAGAATCCTTCAGATTTTAGGAAAATTACAATGGAATGCAGGAAAATCTATCCATGAAGGGAAAGCATACAGCGCAAAAGTAATTAGAGTATTCAACAAATTATATGCTTACTACGCAGGGAAAGAAGATAGACTGGAGGAAATATTGATTAATAATTGCAAAGGAAGTACATATTTCAACACTAATATTTCTGATAAATGGCAAGATACATTGTTTGATTTTCTTTCTGGTGTAATTGAAAAGAATATTAATATCCCAACTATTGGAAAGAAGCGCACTACTAGAAGAACGTCAAGAACAGCATAACCTATATTACATATTTTTACGGCTGATACTTGTCAAAGGGTATCGGCTGATTTAGAAACACATTGGAATCTATTAAGAGAATAAGAAGGCAAGAAATTTAATTTGAGGTAATGTAATGAATATTGAAGTAAACAAAACAAGCGTAAGAGTGGAAGGAAATAATTTAGTGATTGAATTGACGGAAGAATTAAGAAAGTCTTTAAGAATAAGACAATTAAAACAGCTTTATGAGTGTAAAATTGGCGATATTATTGTAGATAATATCGGTAATGAATGGTATGTGGTAGAACAAGATGTTGAGAACTGGAAAACAAAAGTTTGGAGAAAAGAACTTCTTGAAGAAATTTATAGATTTGATAAAAAATCAAATGACTTTAGTAAGTCTGAAATCAAAAATATTCTAAACGATGAAAGCGGAGATATTTTGAATGATATTTACAAAGGTTTTGGAAAAGAAAATGTATTAGTTGATACTGTTGATTTATTATCAATGGATGGACTTAATACTTATGGAAAATGCGAATGTAAAGTACATTTAGGAACATTTGATGATTATAGAAAGGCAAGAAAAAATGAAATGCTTAGAGAAGAGAACAAGAATTCATTTTGGTTAGACACACCCGATAGCACAAATGAAGGATATTCATCCTCCTATGTTCAGGTTGTCCGCAGCGGTGGGGACGTGTATTGCGACGGTTGCTACTGGCATGGTCGTGGGGTTCGTCCGTTTTGTTCTTTAGAATCTTCGATCTGTGTATCTGTTAAATAATGTAAAAGAAAGTCGACAATCAGGACTAGACATAGTCTAGTCCGTCATAATGTCAAGAACAGGAGAAAGAATAGATGTTTAAATTTATTAGTAAATTTGAATCAGAAGGAAAATATTTTTTTATTATAAGAACAAAAGGCGGAGTTTCTATACTTACAGAATGGGAGTATAGAAAAGTATGGGGGAACTATCACAGAAATAAATGGATTAAAGAATGATTTTGTTGGGAGGATTGAAGATGAATAGAATAGAATTTAAAGAATCGAAAGAGTATAAAGATGCAGTAGAAAAAATCAAAAGTTATCCTAAAAGGTTTAAATTTACGCTGCCGTATTACAAGATGACAAAAGGACAGAAAAACGCAATGCACATTATTACAGATGATTGTATAAAGAAGAAAATTATTGATAGTGTCTCATTTGGTTTGGACTTAACTGGAAACATAACAGAAGAAACATTTATCAGATTGTAGGAATAAAAAGATAATTTCAAATTAATTTATTAGAATAACGAATAAAGCGAGGAGAATAATATGAGCTGGAAAGTAATAGTTGATATTTCACCAAAAACGATACAGGGCACAAAAGATTGTCACAAATATGTTTTTGGTGTATATAAAACAAAAAAAGAAGCATGTGAAGTTAGAGATAGATTAAATTTGATTGGCGATATGGGAAAGGCTTATGTAGAAAATCAACGGAGGAAAAATAAGAATGTTTAGATTGTATAAATTAGAAACTGAAAAAAGAAACAAATCAAATTTAGAAACAATCTATGACTATTTAGATTTATACAATGGTCATACGGGTTATACGCTGTTAGCAGAAGTGAAAACAGAACAAAAATTTAATTCTATTGTTATTAATTTTGTAGAAAAATGGAAATTAGGAGAGAACAAAATTACTGCACTTGTAATAGAAGATACGGATGAAAATGTAATTGATATCCTATATGAAACAGAAAATATGGAACTTAAATGGTCTGAAAATAATCTTCCTAAAAATTTTATTCATAATTTCTTTTCGAAAAATTGTATGAGAATCAAATTAGAAAATGGGAGAATGGTATTATGACTGAATTACTGGGAAAATATAGAGCATTTTACAAGAGAGAAATTACAAAAGAAGAATTTAAAAAATGCAATACACTTGCTTATAATGCATATGTAGAAAGTATTAAAATTGCAGACAAGTGGAATGAGTATCATATGATTTTATCAAATTTATATCAGGATGGATATAAGGATATAGTTGATTGTGTAAGAGATTTAGGATTTTCGCACTTTTATATTACAGATAGATTTTCTAGTTTGATTGAAAGATTAGGAACACTTCCGGATTACTGTAATGTATGTGGTGTTGAGAAGATATGTACAGGAACAAATTATAATGAAATGGATGAAGAGAATCCAAGATATGAATATGCTTTATGTGTTTCAATTGAGAAAAAATAGACAACAAAAGTATCAAAATTATATGATTGAGTTAATTGTGTAAAATACGGAGGATAGGCTATATGGATAGAAAAGAGTATAATGTAATTCAAAATAGCAATGGAAAATTTTTAAAAATAGATGATTTATCTGGTGGTTATCCATGTTTTATTGATGATTTTGAATTTTGTGAAAAATATAAGTCGAGGCAACTTGCAGAAGACTTTTTAAAAAGCATATATGTGACGCAGCGATTTCAAAAAGAATTTGCAGGTTGTGTTGTAAAAACAGTAAAAATGATTCTTGAATAAATTTACACAATAGATAAAACTCGTATTTCTTAGGAAGAAAGGATAATCACTATGAAGAAGACTAACAATAGGCTGATTTGTCTCACATCAGGAATGCTAGGAGAATTTGAAATTATTAAAACAAATGCTACGGATGGATTGATTGAAGAGCAGTTGCGTTTGAATTGCCGGAAAGAAGTAGATGGAGAAGAAATTGACGAAGCGTATGGTTTGATAGAAGAACAGGGATATACAGTTGAACTTGTAGGAAGCCATTCTTCTATGGATGATATACCAGATGAAGTAAACAATACTTTTGATTGGTATGATTATTATCCGGAAGAGGTATAAGAATATGGAATAGCTATATGATAGTTTTAATAGAAGAAAGTTACATTTCAAGAAAGGAGATTAAGCGTGAAAGTAGAAAAAATAATTTGTGATTGCTGTGGAGAAGAAATTCCAAAAGCAAAGAAGAAAGACGTGTTTGGTATCGAGAGAGAATATTATCGCATGGGCAAATTAAATTATGGAGAACCATTTACAGACATTAACTGTCAGAATTTAGGACTAGATCTGTGCGAAAGATGCGCCGGAAATATCAGTTTGGAAATGTATAGGAGAAGAATGGAATTGATAAACAGTATTCAAATGATGAAAGGAAGAAGGGTAAAAGAATGAGAAGTATTAGTTGTGCAATAATTAGTTTTGTACTATTTTATATAGCATTGCATTTTAAGAAGAATCATTGGAAACAAAGGGGGTTGTTAATTATTCTATCACTTATCATAGTTGGAACTGCAATCATACTAATGATATTTGGAATGTAATAACTCACATATATTATGTTATTGAAAGGAATTAATATTTTATGAAGATAGGGACACTGGATTTAGATCCTAGGTATGAATACATAATTGTTTATCGAGACAAAAGAGATAGTACAATAAACACATGGACATTAGATGAATCAGCATTACAGATAAATTACAGACAAATGAAAGCGGGTGGTAATGTTGAGTTTCTTGGTATTTATAAGAAGTTAAACGATAGTCAACTGTTGGATGTTATGACTCAATAAGAGTATGGCTTACAGAAGTTGTAATGTATGGAGGCAAAATGGGATTGAATATTATAGAAAATTCAGATGTAATACGATTTATTGAAAGTATAGAAGATGAAAGAATAAAAGAACTTTTGAATCGCATGCACTGTGAATATTATCGCTATGCAAGGATTGGTACGCCGGAACAGTGCGAAAAATATAAAGATTTGTGTGATTTAAAGCCGAGTGATTATATTAAATTACTTGATAATTGCACGAAAGCTTTTAAAGAAGAGCTGGAATGTAAAGAAAAGTTTTATAAAAACAAAATTGCTGAATTAGAGAAAAAGAAAAAAGGAAATAAAAGTCGCATTTCAACAGATAAGAAAATAAAATGATCTAAAAGCATTCAGAGAACATATCTTTGGGTGCTATTTTAATGTGAGAAAGGAGGTGTGATGATATGTATGACGAATTGAAAGACATATCATATATTTTTTACATAAACAGTAAGAGCGGTAAATTATGTACTTGCAGTGTTGGCAACAAAGAAGAATTAGACGATAACGGATACCCGAGATACTTAGGAAAATATGGAAATTGTCTGGCTGCTTTAAAATATCAAAGAATAACGGACAAGTTGTATCTAATGAAGGAAGAAACATTCAACAGAGTAAAAAAGAAATTTTGGCAGCTTGATAGATATGTCATAAAGGACTTCTTTGATCGTTATGCTGATAGAGTTGTGGAAAGATAGAAAATAGCTCATAAATTTTTAAAAAATAGTTTAAAACTAATTGACAAATTAGTAAAATACGGTATAATAGTAATTGTAAAGGAGATAAACAAATGGCAAGAAAAACTTTTGCAACTCCTGTTGAGGAATCAATTCAGAATGATTTTAAAATTGAATGTAAAAATCAGGGATATAAGCAAAATGAAGTAATAGAGGCTTTAATGTCTGGTTTTGTAAATGGAGAAATCAAAATAGAAAAGAAGATAAGTTTTAAAATTGTTCAACGGGATAAGTAAAAAAGAATAGCGGCTCCAACGTCTACCAAACAATGAAAACCGCTACTCAGCACCGCCAAACATAGTGTTTGACTAATTTCTATTATACCAATTCTTTAGATTTAGTCAATCAAAAATTTCCTTATGTAAAGCACATTGAAAACTGAATAGCCTTTACAGAATAGGTACGGTGAAACGATGCTAGGACAAGCTGACTCACGCTAAAAGCTGTTTTGTGTAGAGGTGTGTGAAATTAAAGAAAGGAAATGATTATTTATGGATCAAGTAATGGAAAAGAAACCGGAATTGAAATTATTTCAAAATGATGACTTTGGAACTATTAGAACAGTTATTCTTGATGGAGAACCGTGGTTTGTGGCTGCGGATGTTTGCAAAATTTTAGAACATAGTAATCCAACTATTGCTATGAATGGTCTGGAAGATTTTGAAAAGACTAAGTTGAACTTAGGCTTACAGGGTGGTAATACTAATATCATCAGCGAAAGTGGATTTTATACTTTGGTATTACGCAGTAGAAAATCTATTGCAAAGCCATTTAGAATTTGGGTGACATCAGAAGTTCTTCCGTCAATCAGAAAGACAGGAAGGTATATTGCCCCATCAGAAAATAAGATGGAAGCTATGTTGTCTGATATGAACTGTAATATGAAGATTGTATATGCACAGATCAATAACATGGAGGAAATGATTGGAGAGCAAAATTCTATGTTGGAGCGAGTTGTTGATAACATGACTCTTTCTACTAAACAACAACAGCAAATGTATAAAGCAGCAAAAGACAGAATTAATTATCTATTGAATGGAGCGCATTCCATCGAATACAAAAAGAAGTCAAAGAGTTATTTTGTTAACCTTTGGAATAGCATGAAGTCTTTGTATAACTGCGGTAGTAGTTATAAAGATTTGAACCCGATGTATTTTGATGAAGCAATGGAATACATTAAACATTGGGAATATAAAGAACAATAAAATATTACATATAAATAAGAAGATTCTGGAGAATAAAAATCCAGGATCTTTTTTCAAAAGGAAGGAGTTATGTATTATTATGATTTGGACATTATTTGTATTAGACTATGATGGAACGTACAGTTGTAAACATGAAGAATACTACGGTGTAAGACCTTCAGTATATCAGATTCCATTGGATAAACAGCAAGAGGTTGAAATGTTTGCGAAGAAAGCTTCCAAAGAATTTAATGAAGGTGAAGACGTCTGCGAATCTATTGGAGATATTTTTGAAGGTTTTCTTGAAGAAAATAATATTAAATTTCATTGCGTTGGAGATTTAAAAATTCGTTTTGGTGATAGACAGAAGGATTATCTTGCGGATTATATCCCTAGAGAGATTGTGTAAGGTGGTGAAATTTTGAGAAGAGAATGGACAGAAAAGGAAGTAGAGTATTTAAAAGAACATTATGGACAATATCCTGTAAAAGATATTGCAGAAAAACTCAAAAGAAGTTATGAATCTGTTCAAGCAAAGGCGGGTAGGATTGGCATAAATTCCAATAGAAATATTACTACAAATAGAAGAAAGTGGACAGAACGAGAAGAAAAATACATGGAATCAAGATACTTATATCAACCGGTGGAAATTACAGCAAAACGACTAAAGAGATCAGTGTGTTCTGTAAAGAAAAAGGCGGCGAAATTAGGACTTAACAAATTCTATGACATATTTTCAGCAAAACAGTTAGCGAAATGCTTTAATACTGATATATCTGTGGTTTTAAGATGGATTGAGAAATTTGATATGCCACATGATAGTATAGATCTGAATGGAGTCATTCATTATGATATTGACTTGAAGAAATTTTGGAAATGGACGGAAAATCATAAAGATATAATAAACTGGTCTAAATATGAATGTGGAACCTTGGCATTAGAACCTGAATGGGTGCGTCAAGAAAAAATGTCTTATGAATATAGTAACACAAGAGAAAAGTGGACAGATGAAGATTTGAGAAAAGTTAAATTACTTTTAAAAGCGGATAAAACCTATAAAGAAGTCGCAAAAGAGTTGGGAAGGACATATTACGGCATTCTTCATTTAATGAGGAGTGGTGTAGTATATGGAAAAGTTAATTGAGAAAATTGTAGAAGTATGATAATATGAAAAGAAAAGAGGAGGAATTTATCATGGGAGCAGCTTTATTTATTGCAGTAATTTTTTTACTTTGCAAAGGACTTAATTGGGTAGCTAATTTACCGGAGGAACATTACAAGAGCACACTTACGCCGGAGCAAAGATCAGATTATGTTTTCAAGAAAAATCTGAACAAATATAAAAAGTAATTTTTATAAAAATAATGTGTTTTTTGAGAGACTAAGTATTAATTTATTTAGTCTCTTTTTATGTCGCAAGAGAGAATATGTAAATGAAGTAAAATATTAGAAAGAAGGAATTTATATGAAGAATTTTATTATTGGGAACATGTATTTTGTTCAGGTAACAAGTCACATGAAGGACTATGTTAGTTATGTGGGAAGAAAAGGAAATTTCTATGTGTTTCAGAAAGGTGTCGTACAGTATTATCTGAAAGAATGTCATTTGTTTAATGCTGTCCCGGTGATGAATCGAATTGCCATGATTTCTTGATGTGTGATATACTCATGATAAGAGGTGATGGTCGTATGGAGAAGTTTCGTCGTATGAATTTACAAGAAATTCAAAAGTGTAACAGTAAGGAAATTGAGGATATAATCTTATACACAGACAATATCAAGAAGCAAGATTTTCGAGCAGAATGTTTATATTGGATGTGTATGTTGGAAGTAAATATTCGAGCAGATCAAGATGTAGAATACACATGGATTAAATGTATTGCTAATATAAGAAATAAAGATGGAGATATAATATTCCAGTATGGAAAAGATTATATGGTGTTTGTACTTGGCTTGGTTCCAATTGTTTTTACTGGAGATTTATTTCCATATATATTTTCCATAAAAGAAGAAGATCATCGTTGCATATGGAAGTATTTTACGGAAAGTGAATTAAAAAATATATATTTGATGTAAATAGTTAGAAGTCGTTATCGTTTTGATAGCGACTTTTGTAGTGTTTATAGTTGAGAGACCAGAGAATAATATTCTGGTCATTTTTTATGCAGAAATGGGGGTAATAGTTATGAAAAAAATAAAAAGAGAAGATTTGACCATTGGAGAACATGAAAGACTGATTTATCCAAGTGTTTTTACTTACTTGACGAGGAACAATAAACCGACAAGACAAGAATATTACAGAACTGATGATGGGGAGGTATGGGAAATCAGTCATTTTGAAAATGAAAAATCAGAAGAATTTAAGAAAAGAATGGATGCATTAGAGTATTTGAGTAACAAATTGGATCTGGCAGAATCATTTGGTGTATTATAAAGGAGGGAATAAGTATGTGTTACAAAGTTGAAAAGCAAAGAAAAATTGAACAAAAATTATCTGAGGAATTAAAAAACGTTCCAGATTTTATCGCAGACTTTTTTGATAGATATAAATCATCAGCCACAAAAAAAATTAACTGGATCTATATCAGAGACATGTTAAATTGGATGCTTTCAAATGGATGTATCAAGAAGGACAGTATTTCTAATATAGTAGAAGAGGATATGAACGGAATCACGAGCAATAATGTAATCAAATATCTTAATGAGCTGAAGAATGGCATATCAGGCAGAGCTAATTCGTTGGACTCAATCAATACTAAGAAAAATGTATTTAGTTCATTTTGGAATTATTTAAGACAGAACAAATGTGTAGATGAGAATGTTATTGCGTATATTCCTAAAAATTTGTATAAGTCAGAGAAAAAATTCAAAGAAGTAGAAATTCCAACAGATGAAGAAGTGGAAGAATTCTTAAAAAGGGTTAATGATGGAAACAAAAATGAATTTAATGTTATCAGAAATATTGCGATTGTACAATTAATAAAAGGAAGCGGTATTCGATCAGAAGAACTAATTAATATGGATATTTCAGATTTGCACTTGTATGAAGAAGATAGACCATACATGATGATTTTGGGAAAAGGAAATATAGAGATGTATGACAAAGTATATATGTCAAAACGTGCAAAAATGTATCTTGAAGAATATTTGACCATGAGAGATATTTTTATTAGAGAACGAAAAATAACTAATAAGGCACTATTTCTTTCAAACGAAAACAAGAGAATGAGCAAAGGGGCAATAACAAGTTTTTTTGAACGATATTCTGATGGGAGAATATATCCACATATGCTTAGACACTGGGTTGGAACAGATTTATATAATAGAACTAACAACATTATGATTGTACAGAGACAATTAAGACATAAAAACCTTGAAACCGCAGCTAGATATTATGTACACATGGATGAGTCTACAATTGCAAATGCTGTACTTGATTTGTAATATGTGTTAAAATAATATGCAATGGAGGAATAAAATTGAGAGGAAAATATATTGGAAGAGACGGAAGTATGGGGTTTCGTACAGGACAAACATATGAGATAAGCACAGAACTTACGAAAATCTACAGAGATAAGAAAAAGGTTGATGTGATTATGGTGCGTAGTGGGAAATTGTTTTGTCCATATGATTCTGTGGAAAGCATCTTGGAAAATTGGATTTTGGAGAAAATGTGATGGAAAATTTTATGAACGAGCCAGTAGAATACAACTGGACAGAGAATGATGTTATAGAAGAGTTTGAGAAGTGTAAAGATAAGAAAATGATTGCAAAGATCTATGATATAACTGTAAAAGAGGTTACAGAAATTTTGAAAAGAATAAAAGATTAATTTCAGAGGAGCGTATATGGACGAAGATCAAAAACGCATGGCATGTGCGTGGTGTGATGGGGAAATCAGGCATGGAGATAAAGCATATAAAAGAACTGGATATTATGGATTGTATTGTTCTTTGGAATGTTTGGTTAAAGGATCTCGGTTACAATACGGAGAGGTAATTATAAACGATGAAGTAATTAACAGTGAATGTGATAGATAACTATAGGTTTATTCCGAAAACTGGAGGTGAAATTGTGATTATAGATAAAGAAAAATATAACACTACGACTGGATTTGAACCAATGACATTGTATTGTTTTAATAATAGTCTAAAAGAAAAACTTTGTAATCATTATAAATCTAAACCGGATTGTAGGAATTTAACAATAGAAGAACAAAGAAAATACTTCGAAGAACATCAAGAAGAATTTAAGGAAAGCATTAGAAAATATAATTCAGGACAAATAGATGTTGGTGATTTTATATAAGGAAATTAGTAACGATTATGGTTAAATGTAATAGTACATACGTATATTGTGAAAAATGTATAATAGATATGGACGGCATGGATAGTCAGGGTGGAATAATCTGTTGTGACACCGCAGAAGATCTAAGTTTCATTTTGGAGGTGAAATACATGATTAAGTATAGACCGCATAAAGGTATGTTGAGTGAATCAACGAAAGATGAAATGAAATTCGACACTATTGATCAGATGTACGATTATCTTTTAGAATATTGGAATTATTTGGATAAAATTTTTGAAAGAGAAGATTTAAGCGTTACAAAAGATTTTGGAAGAGACGAAAGAATCAACTGGAAAGAACTGCGGTATGTATGTACTAAAAGGTTTGGAAAAGATATATATGATGTACCTCAATGTATTGGGTATTGCAGCATAGAGTAAAATGGTTTTATTGGAGGAGTGTAATTGCAGTATAAAATAGCAGATGCTAATCATCCTAGAATGGGATTAGGAAATAAATTATGTATTAACCCAAAATATTGGTGCAGATCACATCAAGTATGGTTATCTGAAAATGATGTAAAGAAAAAAGAATGCTTTCATAAACCAACGATTGATATGATTTCTTATGAAAAATGTAGGTGTCTGGAGAAAGCAGATTATTATTCAGAACTCAAGAAAAGAGGTTGGAAAAGACAAGTTTGTTAATTATGGTAATAGACGGATAGGAGATGATTAGATGTTAAAATTAACTGGTAAAGCTGGGAAAAGCCTTGTTGTCGAAGCAATACAGAATAGGTTCAATAATTTAAGAATATATTCATACAATGAGTATGTGGTTCCAACAATGGAAAGTTATCATGTAGATTCTAATGAGTATTCTGTTGATGAATTCTGTAAGTTTGTATATGAAAATATGTCAAGTCTTAGTGCAGAGAATTTTCCAATTAGTATTGTGGTAATATATACAAACTTACAAGAAGAAATTAATACAATAGAATCTTTGGCATGCATTTTAGAAGCAGAACAGTTAGCAGGAATGGTGATTGTCACAAGTAGATAAAAGTTGAAATTTAACTTTCATTTTTGCGGCACAAAGTCTAGTGTTTTTGAGAACGTAATTTAACGTAATCATATTGACTATGACGTAAATACATGTGATAATATGGTGGGAGGTGATTTTATGTTCAAAATAAATCCATATAGACCTGGAGCTGGATTGATGCCAATGTATATTGCTGGAAGAGATGAAGACATAGAGAGTGTAGAAGAAATGTTTAATGCATTATCTATGAATATACCAACGCCATCTATTGTTTTTAGCGGTTTGCGTGGAGTTGGGAAAACTGTTCTTATTAATAAGTTACAAGGTATTGCGGAAGAAAAAGATATATTTTGCAGACATATTGAGGTTGAAGAGAGAAATGATTTTATTTCTCAAATAGCTACTTGTTCACAAGCATTTCTGAGAAAAGTTAGTGCAAAAGAAAAATTTAAGCATCTTATACAAAAGCCATTAGATGCGATAAAATCTTTAGTTGTATCGTTTGATGCAAACGATAATACATTTTCATTATCATTACAAGAAAAAGAACTGTATAAATCAAATAGTTTGACACAAAGTTTGACAGAAGTGTTTGTAAATATCGGAGAAATAGCATATAAAACAGAAATACCTATATGTTTTTTTATTGATGAGATTCAATACATGAAACAGAAAGAATTAGGATCGCTGATTGCAGCGTTGCATCGTACAAATCAACTTGGTTATCCAGTAATGATTGTTGGTGCAGGTTTACCTAAAATATACAAAATGTTATCTGAAGAAAAATCATATTCGGAAAGACTATTTGTATATAAAGAAATAGGTTCATTAACATATGAACAGTCATGTAAGGCGATTGAAGAACCAGCGAAAAAATTTTCTGTTGAATATTCTAAAGATGCGATTGACAAGATTGTTGATGTAACAAAAGGATACCCGTTTTTTATACAGCAGCTTTGTCAGGTTGTATATAATAATACAAATGAAAAAACGATTCAAAAATCACATATTGAAAATTGCATGAATGATTTTTTAAAAATATTGGACGTTGGATTTTTTAAAGTTAGATACGAAAGATGTTCTGATGGAGAAAAAAGATTTATATTTGCAATGGTAAAATGTGGTGAACTTCCATGTACAATTTCAAATGTAGCAAAAAACTTGGGCAAAAAAGTAAAAACAATTTCACCTACAAGAGCGCAGTTAATTAACAAAGGCATTATATTCCCAATAAGGCATTCAGAATTGGATTTTACTGTTCCTGAATTTGATAATTATATACGAAGACTAGGTGAATATAAACAATGGAACGAGAGTGGTTTAGATGAATAACAAAAGAAGGATAATTCTTAGCCCACATCCAGACAAATCAAAATTGTGGTGCTGGACTGTGTTAGAAGAAGATAAGAAAAATAATTTATGGTATTGCATAGACACAGGTGTAGAAGTGAGTTGGGATATTGCTGCCAGAAGAGCAAAACAGTCGATGCAAGTCAAAGATTATTAGTGGATATATAATATGTAAGACGATACTTAATTGGTATCGTCTTTTTTGATAAAGTTTTTTGTATGTGAATAGTTGGCGTAAATACGTCTAAGATCAGGATCATCAGTTATTATTATTTCATTTGGTGAACATTCTAATGTTTTACATATATTTTCAAGTATCTCAAATTTAATACTTGTAGAATCTCCTTTATATATGGATTGAATCGTTGGATATGTTACATTAATACGTTTTGCCAATTCGTATCTAGTCATATTTTTTTCTTTAAGTTTATCTTGTATATTTAACTTCATATATTGCACCTCGCTTTATATGTATTATATCATATATATTGAAAAATAGATATATATAAAATATTTGATATAAATACTTGACAATATATAAAGTTAAGTATATAATAAGAAACATCAAAGGAAGGTATTTATAGTTTACATAATTGAGAAAGGAGAAAGTACATATGGAATTGCATAGATATGATATTATAGAAGCTGAAATAAAAACAGCATCTGGTTCTGTTCAAGGTAAGAAAAGACCATATGTTATTGTGAGCAATGAATCTGGCACAAAACATGCTAGTATAATTACTATAATGCCTTTAACTCATGTTATCAAAAAATTGTATATGCCGGTACACGGATGTATTGAGGCTGAGTCTGAAAATGGTTTGTCCAAATACTCAATGGTTTTGGGAGAGCAGCCAATGACTATATGTAAAGAGGAAGTTTTACGTAAACTTGGTAGGGTTACAAATCAAAATCATAAAAACATGATAAATAAGGTATGTTATAACTCATTTTTTTATGGTGAAGAAATAAATTGGGAGGAAGTATTAGCATGATAGTGACAACATCTGAGATCATTACAAAAGAAGAAGCTAAACGTAGGATAGACGAATCGCCTGGTGAATATGTAATATGGGATTCTATAAAGAGGACATGTTTTGTGCATGAGAGTAGGCGCATTTCTAAAGAAAAAAGTGAGAAATTAATTGATTTAGCAAATAAAATATTATATCAAGATAATAGTTATTTTGGTGTGTTGTCGTTGGAAGTCGGCAAGAAGATAAAAGACCCCAACATTGTAAATAATCTTTTATTTCCACAACAAGAATGAAAATCGAACATCTGTTCTGAAATAGGTTGACAAGAACGTATGTTTGTGATATTATTCATATTGTAAAATTTACCAATAAAAAAGAGGATCTACTTGATCATAGGTGTTGGCGCACCTCCTAAGTAAATCCTCTTAACACAAACGATAGCATAAGTGCTATACACTTGTATTCTTACATATTTAATTTTTAGTGTCAAGCATTTCTGCCATTAATTTCCAAATTTTACAATTAAATAAGGAGAAGTTAATATTTTATTCTTTTGACGTTTAGTCGAAAGGTGTTATTTTTGCACTCTTTTTTATGTGAAAAGAATAAAAAGAGAGAATATTGCTTTTAGAATTATGTTAATGGTGGTGAAAGAGTGGAATACATAATTACAAATGGAAAAATTTCCATAAGTTTAGACGAAAAAGGAAGACCAGTCACATGTGGTAAAAAAGAGGCGCATTCTTTTAGTAAAGAGAAGGCAGAAAATATATTAAACAACCTTCCAAGCGTCCTAAAAAACTTCCGCTTTAAAATTAGATGTGTTTCTCCCGGAGGAAGTAAAAAAGTTACAAAAAATGAATGTAACAATCACAAAACTGATGATTGTAAATGTGAAAAAACAGTATTATATGGTGAAGATTATGAACCGTGTAAAGAAGTAGCCAAATGGATGGAATTATCAAAATCATGCGATGTTCTATTTAGTGAAGCCAGGAAAAGAAGAAGTGAATTACATAAAAAATTATCTAACGTAGACAAAGAATTGTCTAACGCTATGCACGAAATAGAACTTGAAAAGTGGAAGAGTGGATCTGATGGCTATAAAGAATATAAAAAGGTCAAAGAGGTCTTACAAAAACGTAGAAAAATTAAAGACGAGCTTCTTGTAGTCCAGTCAATTATAACAAACACAAAAGGATCAATTAATCTAAAAAATATTGAAAAAACTTTTGAGATGTTAAGCACGAGACATTTTACTATGAGAATCATAGAAGAAGATAATCCGTTTGAGGGAATAGAAGATTAAGAAAAGAGGTGATGAGGAATGGATAAAGAGGAGTGGAAGAATCAAATCGCAAATGAATACTGTGGTAACAATATGAGAAAACTTCGAAAGATTTGTGACAAGATTTTAAAAGCTAGAAATATTCCAAAAGAACATTGGGAGAGCTTTTATGATCGTGCTGTTGATATTTTTCTTGAGAGTATTAATTCCTATGATGATTCCAAAGAATGTAAGTTTAATACTTATTTTTATGGGAATCTAAGACGGAGAACTGGAACATGGTTTAGAGATAATTTTCGATTTAAGAGATGTAATTTGGAAAGAGATTTTATTGGGAATATCATAAAAGATGAAAAGGGAAACCCTACGATTATTCCGAATGTTTCTATACATATGAAAGTTGATCCGGAAGAGGATTGTATTTTGGAAGAGATTATTTCCTCTAATTATAATTTAGAGAGAGAAATAATGAATAAATTATATCCAACCACAGATAGAGTAGAACTTTATAAAAGTAAATTATCTTATAGTCAACAATTGGTTGTAGACCTTATGTGTGCCGGATATACAGAAAATGAAATTTTATCAGAATTACATATTTCTAGGGAAGAGTACAAAGATAAAATTTTAGACACGATGAAACTATATGAAAATGTAAAAGTATTATTACGAGAATAATTAAATGGAGGAATGTAATCATGGCAAAAAAAATCAGAAAGAGAACGTTGTCTTTAGAATCATATTTAGAAAAAATCGTAGAAGAGGATATTAGCGATAATCAAGACGTACAAAGGATGTTTTGCTGGGAAAATGTGATGGTGAATGAACTCATTAAAACTGTGCTAACAGATGATTATATTCCGCCAATTATCTTAGGTGAGGAAGATTTAGAAGAAGATGTCGTTCAGCAATATATTGTAGATGGAATGCAAAGAAGTTCTGCTCTGATTAAATTTAGATATGGAAATTATAAAATAACACCTTCTTTGGAAGAACCTTTTATTCAATATCAAAGAAAAATGAAGGATGAAAATAATAATATTTGTAAAGATGAAAATGGAAAGGTTATTTGGGAGTCAATTGAATACGACCTAAGAAGGAAAACATACGAGATGTTGCCACCTGAACTAAAGAAAATGTTTGATGATTACCAAATTGATATTACTATACACCAGCATTGTACGATGGCACAAATTAGTCGCCTAGTGAGAAGGTATAATAACCATAGAGGGATGAATCAGTCTCAGAAGGCATTTACTTATATTGATTTATATGCACGGAAAATCAGGACTATTTCTGAGAATAAATTCTTTAAAAATTGTATAAGCTGCTCTGGTAGCGAGCGGTCTAAAGGAACTTATGAGAGGTTGGTATGTGAATCTGTAATGACAACATTTTTCTTTAACAACTGGAAAAAAGCTGCAAAAGACATGAGTAAATTTTTAAATGAAAAAGCAACAGAAGAACATTTTGAAGCAATTGACCAGTATTTAAGTAGGATTGAAAATATTTGCAAAGATAATTTTACAGATGTGTTTGTTCCTAAAAATGTAGCCGTTTGGGTTTCTGTATTTAAAAAGTTTACGGAATATGGATTAGATGATAGTAATTTTTTAAAGTTTATTAAGGAGTTTAAAAAAGTATTGCATTCAAAAAAGATAAACAACATTTCTTTTGATGAATTAAATGAGCATCGAAATACTAAAGACAAGGCAACGTTAAAAGAAAAAATAGACATATTAGTTTCTCTTATGGATGAGTTTTTACATAATACAAATGAAAAAATATTTGATGTGTTGGACGAGTATGATCCAAAACAAACTATCATTGATTTTATTAAAGAGAATGTAAAAGAAGACGTCATCGAAGATGATATTGAATTTTACAAATCGTTGCTTGAAGATTGGTCTGTGGAAGTAGATAATTCATCAAAACTTCTTGATGAAGGTAACATGAAATCATTACTTGCTGCAATTGCATATAGTGTTGAAAATGAGCTTGATGAAGAAGTTCCTGCGTGGATGGTAAGCTTCTTTGATAGAAATTCTACATATATTGAAAATCAAAAAAAGAATTATACATATATGATTAATGATCTTAATGAATTTATCAGAAATAAATATCAACTGGCAAGTTAGGAGGTGATATGTGTGAGTAAGAAAAAACATAAATACAAAAGAGAGAAACATGGTATTGGAATAGAAGGTGCTTTACTAATTGGAGGAGCTGTATCTATATGTGTATTGGCATCATGTGGAGACGAGAAGAAAGAGTATATTGATCCAAAACCAATTATTGTCGAAATGCCGGAACCGTGTACAGAAGGTAGAATACTCGTGACAAAAAATGGGCGATGTATTTTTGAGTACAAAGGTGAAATTGAAATGATTAATGATGGAAGAAATGGTAAAGAAATTGATGTGCAGGTACATATGAAAGAAGAAAAATAAATAAAGGAGAAAATAGTATGTGTGAATTCAAAAGTGGAATTATTTTTAAAAACAGAGTGGTATTAGCACCTTTAGGAAATGAAAGTCATTCAAGTTTACTTGAAAGTTTAGAGGTAGAAGATAATGAATTTAATGCTTCAAAGAAATTTGTGAGAGCAGAATTAATACCGCCAGAAAAATATATTATCACTTCAGATATCTCTAAATGGGAGTACAGAGTTGACCAAGATATTGTCCCAGATTGGTATAGTAACGATCCAGAAAGATATGAAGAAGAATTTAGAGAATCAGTTAAAGATTTTATGGAGAAAAACTTTACAGAGGAATTTGGCTATTATTGGACAAACATTGAAATGGATGGAAAGAAATATCATTTTATGTATGGAATTCTTGCACGCATGAATTTTGGTAGAAATAATAACTATGCAGAATCTTCAGTAAGAGAATATCTTGAAGGGTGCAAACTTACAAAAGATATTAAAGATAAATATGGAAATAGTATTGTTTCGTTTGAAAATAACTTACTTAGCATGGATGGATTTGATGATTATGGTTCTGTTAAATACGATGTGTTATCTATTCCAAATTTTGATTTATTTAGGAAATGCGGAAATAGATTACCGTTGATTGATTGTCCATATTGGTTGTCAACCCCAAACCAGACACCATCAAGAAAGGACTTTTCCTGTGTTCGGGTTGTCGGCGGTGGTGGGAACATGAGTTACTGCGATTGCGGCTGGGATGGTCGTGGGGTTCGTCCGTTTTTTATCACGGAATCTTAAATCTGTGCATCTTGTCGATAACGTTTTTGTAGTTAGGTTGAAATGTCGATTTCATTCGGAAATAAACACAATATATAGCGGCTTTTAATGAATGCAAATACTATATATTGTGTGTAAAAATTCCTGAGATGGAAGTCCTTCACGGACAATCATTACAAGAAATGAATTGTAATGCGACAACCGCCACTTCGTCAATTATCTCTTAGGATAATGGCGATAATGCTCATGGACGTATTCCCACTTTTGCAGCCGGAACCGCCAATAAGCATCAACATGAATCATATTATGATTCAGCATAAAATCACCTCCTGGTTTCATGCAGACGAAAATATATCGCATGAATTTAAATTAGAGTGATTTTCTTTATGTGGCGGTTGTCATCAAAGTAGTATACAACAAAATTTAAATTAACGCAAATAGAAATGGAGGAAATGATCAGTTGAAAATAAGTTGTAAAAAGTTATAAATAAGTGTTGGTTTTTATAACTTATATTAGTTGAATATATAGCAAGTTTATATAACTGTGACATAGAAATAATTGATAATACAGAAAAGCAGAGCAACAAGAACTTGTAGAAGACTTGGTTCAGATTATTACAGTTTTTAGCTGTAAATTACAAGGCAAACGTGCAAATAAAGCTAGAAAGTTAGTAAAAGAACTAATTTAGGAAGGAAGTGAAACAAATAATAAAATCAATAAAAGTGAGGCTGTGTCCAAATAACAAGCAACTGACTAAACTATTTCAGTATGCCGGATGCGCAAGATTTGCCTATAATTGGGCTATAGCAAGAGAACAAGAAAATTACAAGCAAGGGAATAAATTCTTATCAGACAATGAATTACGAAAAGAATTTACACAGCTAAAGAAACAATCAGAGCATCAATGGCTAAGTGAAGTTAGCAATAACGTAACGAAACAGGCAATTAAGGACGCTTGTAATACTTATAAGAAGTTTTTCAAAGGACAATGTAAGTATCCTAAATTTAAGAGTAGAAAACATTCCAGCCCGTCTTTTTATCAGGATAATATTAAGATTCAGTTTAGCGATACACATGTGAAAGTCGAAGGATTTTCCATGAGCAAAAAGAAAAATAAGCAGAAGTTGAATTGGATTAGGCTTTGTGAAAAAGGAAGAATACCAACCAACTGTAAATACATGAATCCACGTTTTACTTATGATGGATTGCATTGGTATATTTCTGTTGGAATTGAAGTAGAAGACTCTACTACTATTCCATTAAATGATGGAATTGGAATAGATTTAGGAATTAAGGATTTAGCAGTTTGTTCCGACGGGAATATTTATAAGAACATAAATAAAACAACTACAGTAAATAAATTAGAAAAAAGAAAACGTAGGTTACAGCGTTTCATATCAAGAAGATATGAGAAAAATAAGAAAGGAGTAATTTACTGTAAAACATGTAACATTATAAAAAAAGAAAAAGAACTTTTAAAAGTAACAAAACGATTAACGAATATTCGTCAAAATTACTTACATCAAACAACATCTGAAATCATAAAACGAAAACCAAGTTTTATATGTATTGAAGATTTGAACGTAAGTGGAATGATGAAGAATAAACATTTATCCAAAGCAGTACAGCAACAATGCTTTTACGAATTTAGGAAGCAAATTGAATATAAGTCAGCATGGAATAACATTCCAGTAATTATAGCTGATAGATTCTTTCCTAGTTCTAAATTATGTAGTTGTTGTGGAAGTATTAAAAAAGACTTAAAACTGTCAGACAGAATCTATAAATGTGAATGTGGAAATGTTATAGATAGAGACTATCAAGCCAGTTTGAATCTTAAAATGTATGGAGAAAATGTTTTAAAACAACAATCTGTAGCATAACACTTTCAAGTTAATACAGATATGTACTGATTCGTTAGTCAGGAATTTACGCCTATGGAGAGTACAAGAACTTGTAAGTAGTGATTGACTTGTCAACACGAAAGCATACTCGCTGAAGTAGGAATGAAACATAAAAGTTTATAACTTTTTATAAGTTTTCAGTAACGGTTTGGTTAAATGTTAGTTGAAAAAGTCATAAAAATCCCGGTGTATACTTTCAATTTTAGAATGTATCCGAATAAAGAACAGAGTGAATTAATAGATAGAATAATTTTGGCTTTACATAAGGCGTGTAATATGGCTGTTTACGATATGTTTGAAAATAAAATTAACACAATTGAAAAACCAGACCAAAATAACGAAGGACAAACCGTACATTTCCCGGATGTTAATTCTATGGCAAAGAAACAATATCTTGATGTACTAAGAAGTAGAAATGAAGATATTAAATTAATCCCGGCGGGTGCTTTGTCGGGTAAGAATGGCATATTTTTGTGTGATTTATCGAAGAGATTAGATGCTCAGGTAAGTGGAGAAAATTCTAATAAAAAGACAAACGGTAATGGCGTTAAAAGACCGATCGAAAATAGTAAACCTCCATATTATTCAAAGAAACATCCGAGAACAAGTTATACATATCAAGAAACTATGAGAAAAATGAGTTTCAGCGAAGAGAATAAAAATGTAGCATATTTTAATTTGGCTAAAATTGGTAAGGTAAAAATTAGAGGAGTTAAAGGGTATTTAAAAAATATCAGATTTGATTGTTCATGCGGAATGGATTTTGAAGAATATGCAAATTTACATAAAACACAACAAGTATTAACAACTGTTAAAAAGGATAATTGCGGAGATTATTTTTTACAGTTGTGTTTAAAGGATGTTTATAAAATTGTAAAAGTTGAAGAAGAGAAAAAAGAAATAGGAATTGACGTTGGTATTTCAACGTTAATGACTTTATCAGATGGTACAAAATATGATAATCCTAGATTTAAAAATGGTAAAGATGGAAGTGTTCGACAACATCGAGAAATTTTGAATAGACAGTTATCCAGACGGCAAGGGTATAGCAATATAGAATTTCGAGAAAAATTGAGAGAATTAAGAAAAGAGGATATTAATTTAGAGCCGTCTAAAAGATACATAGAAACAAAAATTAAGAAAGCAAAATTAGAAAGAAAGGTAACCCGGCAAAGAAAATATCATATGGAGAATATGGTATTGGAAGTTATAAGAAGATCGAATTTTATTGGAATAGAAACATTGTCGGTAAAGGATGTGTATGTCAAAAAAAGCAAGAATAAGAAATGATAATTTATCTGATGCAGCAATGGGAGAAATTCTTACTTTATTAAAAAGAAAAGGGGAAGAATATGGTGTGTCGGTCGTTGCAATTGGAAAATATCAGAAATCTACACAGACATGTAGTAAGTGTGGTTTTGTAAATGTAAAAACAAAGGACACAAAAATTAGAGGCTGGGTTTGTCCCGAATGTGGAGCAATTCATGATAGAGATGTTAATGCAGCGATTAATATTTTGAATATGGCTAAAGAAAAAGAATATAAAAAGCAGATAGCTTAAATACATATATTTAATGGTTACAGGTTCAACGCCGCCGAGTGCGAATAGGAAGTGAACATAAATTATATGGAGTATTCGTACTAAAGTAGATAAAAGAAATCAGTGAGTAGTAATTATTTATTTACATATATGAAAACAGATATTGCTTTTATAACCTTAAAATTATGTAAGTTACATAAAAGAGATGCGTCATATTTGTGTATTTTTGCTGATGTAATTTATATGAATATGAGGATTGAAATTCCCGTTTTATATGCTTTTGTCCGCGCTCCACTCGATGTAATTTATATGAATATGAGGATTGAAATTGCTCATACGAGATACCTCATCAAAAACAATTTCGATGTAATTTATATGAATATGAGGATTGAAAACCTAAGAAAAAGAAATGGTAGAAGTTTTGGCGAACGAGATAGATTAATTATGTCACATAATGAAAGGAAGAATTATGAAATTAGAAGCAAATAAAGAATATTTGGAAAAATTAGATGAGAGTTTTGAACAAGCAAAGAACGGAGAGATAATTTCTTTTTCTTTGGAAGAACTGCGAGAAATGGAATTCGATAATTGGACTCCGACAAAAAAGGTTTTAGATTTTTTATAAAAATAAGAATTTGTGTGTTGTTGTAATTTATAACTCAACATATATAGAACTTTGTGTATAGGTAATAAAAATTAAAAGGAGAAATGAATCATGAAAAAAATTAAGAAAAACTTTGTAATGTTATTTTTAGTTGGGGTGCTATGTGCAAGCACAGGTTGTTCTATGTTGGAATCTGAGATCAACAATATTAAAGGTGCTTTGGTAGGAAATAGTTACCAAGTTAATACATATGATAATTACGGTTCAAAAGTATTAGAAGCGTCAGGAGACAAGATTAATATTTCTGGTAATAAAATTAAATCAAAAAGTTACAATGAAGATGGATCAGAAACTACAAATTATGATTTATCGTCTGTTATAACAATTACAATTGATGGTAAGGAAATTGAAAGTTGTGGAGATACATGTATTTTTGTACAGGATGGACTAAATAGCGAAGTTGATTTTACCGAAGAGAGAATTAAAAGTATGACAGATGGATCATTGTCTGATAATACAATCGTAGCTGAATTTGTAAATAAATATAAGAATATGTTTGGAAAGTCGCGAGTAGTCGTTATTAAGTCACAGCTCGGACAACCTATTACAGCATATTCTGGAGAAGAAGTATATTGGGAAATCCCAGATGATTTGCCTAAAATGACAAAGTTAATGATTGATGGAAAAGCGTTATATATACATAGAGCTAATTTCCAAATTATTGATAAAGCATTATTAAATTAAAAGGAGAAATAAACAATGACAGGATATGATTTAGTAGCGATTGTAAACTTGTTAGAAGATTGGAACGATAAAGATTATGGTTTTGCATTGTATAAGGAAGAATATGAATTACTTAGAACCGCAAACTTGGACAATGCGCTTGTAGTTGTTAATGCAAGAAGTAAAGATAGACGAATATTGGGAAAAGTAAAAGAGATTTTGCTGCTGGAAGAATACGGTAAAAGATCTACAGCGCAGGTGGTTGGTGTTGCAAATATGGATGCGTACATGAATAGGGTAGAGGAAGAAGAACGAGTTAATAAAATAGAAGAACTTAATCGTTTGATTGATAAGAAACTTGATGAATTATTAGATTTGGTGAATCTTGTAAAAGAGATTAGCGGGAAGAAAAAGTTAGAAAAGGAGAAATAAACAATATGAATTATCCATTTTATTGTCCTAAGTGCGGACACAAAGAAATTATTACCATGTCTATGAAGGAATACGTTGGAGAAGGACATATGTGTCAGGAATGTGGAGAAGAAATGAAACGAGAAATTGAATCTATGGTTTGTAGGAGCATTGATAAAACTGGAGGTTTTTATAGAAGTTTCAATTAAAAAAATGTGCTGCTATGGTAGCACAAAATAAGGATCATTGGCGCAATGGTGAGCGCAATCGGCTCATAACCGATCGGTTTCGGGTTCGAGTCCCGGATGATCCATTTAGGTTATCACTACTTTAAGAGAAATATAACTTGCAATTAATTTGTAATTTTCTTTTTTGTTTTATTCATTTTTATTTCATCCTAAATTTCAAATAAAAAATTGTTTTTGGTTACATAATTTAATTCGCTTTTTATTTTTGAAAAAGATGAAAAATTGTTTCTTGTAAGTTTTAATATGTAAACATGTTTCTTAAGTGGTGATGACCTATTTTTCATCCTAAAAGTTGTAGATTAGTGTAAATGGTAGCACGATGCAGCGTGACACATAAGTAAAGGTTCGAATCCTTTATCTACAATCCCAAAATATATAAATGAAAGAGGTGTAAAAAATGAGTAGCTGGACTTATGTACATGGAACAATTGTAGCTTCTCCTCCAGGAAGGACACAACACGAGATTGAGACTGTTCTTGATCATCTTCCGGTTGTAACTGGATCAGAAAGAGATATGGAAGTATATGTGATTCAAAAAAGAGGACATAATAGTTCAAGCGGTAGTGATGAATTTTTCGAGAGAACAAATAATTTAAGAGATTCAAGAGGAAGAAGAAGTTATAAGCGCGGTTGGTTACATACACAAGATGATTATATTCTTGTTGTTGATGCTGCATTACGTGACAGAGAATTTGAAGATACATTTCAAGAATTTATGAAGTGGTTTTGTAGACTATCAAAAAGAGTCTTTGTAAATGATGTGAATGTGAAAATCAAAGGATTTGACAAGCAATATGTTATAGATAATCCAGATCCGTTTTTCAACATGAGTGACTTCGATAATGATAATTGGTGTAGTTATTTGATGTGGAAATACGACAGAGATAAAGATGGAAACTTGTTAAGTGGAAAACCGGTAAATAGAAATGAGTAATTTTATGGAGGTAATTGGTTATGGCAAGCGAAGATATTACTTTTTGTATGTCAGATTGCAAAAATATGAAGTGTTTTAGGAATAAGAAACATATTATACATCATGAGTTCCCACATAGTTTTACGTTTTTGGAGGATACGGAAAATTGTATGAATAGTAGAAAGGGGTTAAATATGAGCTTAAATGAAAAAGAAAATGTACTTAAAATTATAAATGAATCAGTTAATAAAGGAAGCTTGTCTGAAAAAGATGGAGAGAAGGCTAAACGAATTATAAAAAATGCATCATCACTAAAATATTACACAAATTATGATTCTGATAAGAATGAATTTATTCTGGGGATATGCAGTTGTCAAACAAACGAACGTATTCAAATGAAACTTTATGATGCCGACAAATCTTTGCCCGATACTGTAATTGATGCTTTTAATAATGGAAAAACAGATGAAGAAATTTTAGAAGAAATTAAAAAAGCATATAGATAAAAAGGTTAAAATTTGTTTATAAACGAAATGGAGAAAAATGTGTAATTACGATTATTTAGATGATTTATATGATCATTGTGACGAATGTAGAATTTATGGTGATGATTATTACGTAGATGAAAATGGAGAGTGGATTGATGCATGTGAAAATTGCTCTATGAATCCAGCAAATTTTGATGATTAATTACTTGAAAGGAGATAGGAAATGCGAAAGCCTAAAGTAGAAAATAAATACAACTTAACAATGAAGAAAATTAGAAAACTCAAAGTTGGTGATGAGTCCCAAATTAAGGAACCACTGTTTTGGAGAAATAATGTTATCAATGCATGGTGTATAAATAGAATTATCGGGACAGATGATGATGTAAAATATGGAACAGATAACGATATTTGGATTGGCATTTATGATAAACCATATTATAACAGAAGAATTCATGTACGTTGTAGTTGCTATGGAGGAATGTGTTTTTATAAATTTGATAAATTTTATCATCAAGAAGATATTGATTGTGAAAATGATTTTAAAACACAGGAAGAGTTGTTGAGAACAGTAAATATGTTAATCGACGAAGGGATTTTGGTAATTAAAGATGGACGGAACAGTTAAACAATTTTTAAAAAATAATCCGTCAGTGATAGCTTCAATACGATATTATCCATACAATGACGAATTTGAGGTAAGATTGAGCAATTATCATACAAATAAGCATGCATATATGATATTCCGTGATATCCATGAAATTTCACTAGATGAAATGATTGGGATTGTTGGTGATAGATTTGGAGAAGAATTATTGGAGTGATTATAAATATGGAAGAGAAGAAAGTTAAAGAAGCGATAGAGTATTTGAGTGGGTATATTCAATCAAATATAAATTTGATGGGAAAAATAGAAGGAATAGTGTGGATAGGTGAAGAACCATGCAAAATTGCAATCGAAGCACTGGAAAAGCAGTTGCCAAAGAAACCTAGAGAAAATAAAATTCGTGGTGGTTGGCTTGGGAAACAAAAACATTACACTTGCCCGACTTGTGGCAATTGTCTATTGGCAGAAATGATGAATGAAAGACAGAACACAAGCTGTTGTTGGATTGTGGACAGAGATTAGATTGGAGTGAATGACATGGAAGAATTAAAGAAATGCCCATTTTGCGATGGAGAAGCAAGTCTTAAAGTTAATCATGGGTTCGGAGAAGAAGTTATATCAGCTTTCGTGTACTGCGAGGAATGCGGAGTTGCAACACGAAATTGTGCTTTAGAAGCTACGGCTAGGGGAATGTGGAATAGGAGAGTGGAAGAATGACAGAGGAGATGGTTGAAGTTTTAATTAAAATTGCAAGCAAACGCAAGACTAAAGATGGATGTCGTATTAAGATCACAACCCCAGCAGGACGTTATTTAGATACCTTAATCGTAGAAAAAGCGTATGATAACGGAACAATTACGGGATATAGTGAACACATGGATATTGATACAGCTTATTATATTACGGATGGGATTGGAATTGAATTTTTAAATTGATTTTATGAGGTGAAAAATAAAGATGACAGAGAAATCCTTTTTAAAGCAAAGAGAATAGATAATGGAGAATGTGTGGAAGGTCAGTATGCATATATTACCAATCCGCTAACAGAAGATGGTAAACCGATAAAACATCTGATTTGTAATGGAACTAATATATTTAATGACTTGATTGATCCTGACACGCTATGCCAGTACACAGGACTTACCGACAAGTACGACAAGAAAATCTGAGAGAATGATATTGTAAAGTGCAAGAAATATATATGTGGAAATTTTGGAGACTATTGCATAGAGGTTGGTTATGTACAAAAGAAGATGTAGCATATGGAAGTCCAAGTACAGAACATTCGGTTATGTGTAGTAATTATGCAATTGATGGAGATGAAATTACATTACTTAGAAGATTACTTACAGAAATTTATCCAAACACAAGTTTCTCTGCTGTTCTTGATTCATATGATTATTGGAATGTTATCAATAATATTCTTCCACAATTAAAAACTGAGATTATGAATCATAATGGTTGTATGTTAATGCGCGGAGATTCTGGAGATTGCGTAGAAGTTGTAACAAAAACGGTATTTAAATTATGGGATGAATTCGGAGGAACAATCAATAGCAAAGGCTACAAAGTATTAGATCATCATGTAAAAGCAATTTACGGCGATTCAATTACAGTACAGAGGTGCGAAGAAATTTACAAAATTCTTATGGAAAACGGATTTTCATGCTCTAATGTAGCATTGGGGGTTGGTTCGTTTTCGTTTCAGTGTATTGAAGAAGACGGATTTTTAAAACCATTTACAAGAGATACTTTCAGTTCATGTATTAAAGCAACGTATTGTGAAATTGACGGCAAGCCATTCCCAATTTTTAAAAATCCAAAAGATGGCGGATTTAAGAAATCCCAGAAAGGATGTTGTAGAGTATATATCCGATGTGATGGAAGCATTTATTATGAGGATGAGCTTACATGGGAACAGGCTACTGATTATGAAAAACGCGGGAATATGTTAATTCCGGTATTTAAAGACGGAGAGTTATTAAAAGAACAGTCATTAAAAGAAATTAGAGATAGACTACATGGAGGAGAATTTTAATGTTTAATGCAAATGAAATTAAAACTAAAATTATTGAATGGATCCAGAAGTTTTTTAAAGAGAACGGGTGTGGTTGTAAAGCAGTTGTTGGTATTTCAGGAGGAAAGGATTCTACGATTGTTGCCGCTTTGTGTATTGAGGCTTTAGGAAAAGAAAAGGTTCTAGGAGTCTTGATGCCGAATGGAGAACAAAAAGATATCGATGTTGCAAAGAAAGTAATTGATTATCTTGAAATTGAAAGCATTGAAGTAAATATTTTTAATGCAGTAAGGTGCATCAAGCATGAAGTGAAATCGCAATTAGATGATCGTTGGAGTAAGCAATCTTCTATTAATCTTCCAGCTAGAATCAGAATGGCTACATTATATGCTGTATCGCAGACTGTAAATGGAAGAGTCGCGAATACATGTAATTTATCTGAAGATTGGATTGGATATAGCACGAGATGGGGAGATAGTGTTGGTGATTTCAGCCCATTGTCTAATCTGACTGTTACAGAAGTTAAAGAAGTCGGATATGCACTTGGTATTCCAAAAGAATTTATTGAAAAAATTCCCTCTGATGGTCTTTGTGATAAAACAGATGAAGACAACTTAGGATTTACATATGAAGTTCTTGATAAATATATTAGAACAGGTGTAATTGAAGACGTACAATTAAAGAATAAAATTGACCAGATGCATGAAAAGAATTTGTTTAAATTACAAATGATGCCATCATTTAGCTTTGATAAAAGCAAGAAATAAAATAATGGAGTGTGTGACATATGAAAACAGTATATATTGCAGATGACGGAAAAAAATTTGAAAATGAGTATGAATGTTGTAATTACGAATTTGGTATTTCACATCCACATTTAAAAACAATTGAGTTGTACGATAGACATGGTAAAAAATTAACCAATCTTTTGGATGATGAAACATATTTTAATTTTACAAAAATTATCATTCATTCAGAAGAAGAACTAATAGATTTATACTGCGCTGCTGATTACACAGGGTTTAGCGGATATTATGATATTAAAAGTGTTGGAACATGGATATTTGATCAAGACAAAGAAAAGTTTGTAAAATACGTTAATTCTGTATTTAACCAAGAGCTTTCGGATAAGTATGTAAAAATTTTAAAGCAATATACTACAGAGCGTAATCATGAATATGCGGATGATACACTATTGGAACTCTTACAAGATTTAGGATATACGGATGTTGTAGAGGAATATAAAAAAGTAATGAGGGTATGGTATGGATAATCGAAATAGTCATAGTTGGGCTGTTGTTGGATTTGATTTCTATGCAGCTAAAGATATTTTAGGAGAAATTGAACAGTAGTGCGGCAAAACTATAATTAGAAAATTTATTGGAAATTGTAAAATGAGAACAGAATTTACTGATGGTACAATATTAAGATGGTTTCCTGAAAAAAGATGTAAAGGGGCTAGGTGTGAAAAAATGTGGTGCGATAAAAATATAGATCAAGAGTTTTTGAAATGTGTTGTTTTACCATATTACAGTGGTAAATATGAAGATATTATATGGATTTAAAACCGTGATTTCAAAAGGAGAGAAATATGTTTTTAGTCGAAAATAAATTCGAAATTGGAGAAGAGTGTTATGCGACATATAGAAAAGCTATTCATCACACATGTCCGGTTTGCAATGGCAAAGGCAGATATCAATATAATGGATTTGACCTAAAATGTAATAACTGTAATGGAACCGGAAGTATTCACCACAATAAAGAATACGAGATCGCTATTTGCAGGGTGAAAGTTAAATTGATTAGAGTATCGAGACAAGGCGAACAGAATATGATTACTTACAAATTAAAAATGTTAGATTCGTGTTCTAATAATGTAAATAGTCGCAGAGAAGAAAACTTATTTAAGACTTATGAAGATGCTATGAAGTCTATGGAGGTGAACTAATATAGAAGAAATTATTTTAAGAAAAAAGTATCCAGATTTTATTGACAATGAATATTTATGTGGGATTACAAAATTCTTAGATGATGATATTCGAAATAATTATGGCGAGTTCAATTCATATTTCAGATGTTATATATATGATTGTAGAAGTTGGCACAACGATTGTTTTGCTATTCGTATGCCTGGATCAACAATTGGGTGTATTAAGTTTGGTGATGAAAATATAATCAAAGAATGTCGTATCTATGATGACGTAATATCTAAGAGTAGATGTTTTTCTGAAGATATTAATGAACGTCTGAAACGGTTTGTTGGTAGAACATTGAAATTTCAAGAAGAATAGAGGTAAAGAATTGAATTATTATATTAGTGACTTACATTTATTTCATAAGAATGTGACGAATGAAGGTTCTAATTTTGACAATAGACCATTTGATACATTGGAAGAAATGCATAAAGTGATTAAGGAAAATTGGAATTCGAAAATTACAAATGCAGATCATGTCTATATTTTAGGAGATTTGGCATGGAAAGAAAATGAAGATGCGATTGAATTAGTGAGTACATTACGAGGTAATAAACATCTTATTCTTGGGAATCATGATAAAGCTACAGATCAAAGGTTTAAACAGTTATTTGTAGAAATAGCAAATTATAAAGAAGCAAAAGATATGATTGACGGAAAAGAGTATCATGTCGTAATGTCTCACTTTCCATTGGCTTTTTGGAATCATCAGCACCATTACAGAAGAGATGGGAAAGAGCATAGAGTGTGGTCTGTTCACTTATATGGACACGTACATAATTCTATGGAAGAAGATTATTATCAAGAGTATATCAAAAAACTAAACAGTGAATATGAAATTAAGTGTGTAGCAAAAAATGTAGAGTGTATGTTTTGGAATTATACACCAGTAACATTGAAAGAAATTTTAAATAATGAAGGAGAATAAACTTATGAGAGCAATGTTAAGTCAACCAATGGCAGGGAAAACAGATGAAGAAATTGTAAATACAAGAGAAAAGGCAATTGAATATCTAAGAGATAGAGGATATGAAGTTGTGAATACTTTGTTTACAGACGAATGGTATTCGAAAGATAAAATGGAAAAGAGAGAAGTTGTACAAATTCCATTGTGTTTTCTCGGAAAATCTTTAGAAAATATGAGTTTGTGCCATGCGGTATATTTTTGCAAGGGTTGGGAAAATGCCAGAGGCTGTCGTATTGAACATGATGCAGCAGTTGCTTACGGACTAGATATTATCTACGAGGAGTAAAATTCATGAGTGGTTTTGAAATACGTGGAATTCAAAATGTAAGCTTTGTAGATCTTAAAACTGGAAAGAAGATAAATATAGAAAATGCAGAAGTATCGGTATTGAGCGAAAGCAAGGATGTTAATGAGCAGGAAGCTACTGGTAAGCTGGATATTTCTAAAACAGCACATTTTACATGTGAACTTACATATTTAAATAGGAAGGAACTCTTTCAGGCATTATATGGAACCACAAATAACTACAGAAGGTTACACGGTGGACATGCATTAAGAGAAACAACCAGAAGAAGATACATAATGAAACATAAAAAATAAATGAATAAAAAAGACACACATCTCTGCGACCAAACTTTGATGTGCGTCTGTAAACACAAATACATTGAATGATTTGGAATTCAATGCAACTACTATATTACATATCTTTTTGTGCTTAGTCAAGCATTGATTTCCAAATAAAAAAATTGAATATAGATAGGAGTGACTATTATAGGAGAGTACAAGCCAATTAATTTTACATATTATGATCCGAGAACCAGCATTTTTAAATCTGGGAAAAGTGACAGAGAAAGTATTTCTGTTTATAAGTGTAATAATTGCGAAAATTGCGATGCTTATAAGCGTAAATGTTGTGTGATGCTGAGTAGGTTATTATGGCGGCATAAGTGTCCTTACGGCACAATTGAAAAGAAAGAAGGTTTTACAAAAGCAGCACGCAAATGTGGATATTTATTAAGTGAATATGAGGGGAAATACGGATATGTTAAATATGAGTTAAAACCATTAAATTTTGTATGTGAAATTGGAGATTATGTTTATCTTGGATTGCCACATCTTAATGGATATAATAATCCGATTCGAAATAGTGATTTCTTTGTAGATGATGACATGATTAAAAAAGATGATTTTACACCTGAATTCGTTGTAGAGCTTATTAAATATAAACCATATGCGCTCATGGGTGGAGTAATTTCTTCTTATCAGAAAGAATATATTCCAAAGTTTTGTGATCAACTAAAAAGATTTATGCCTGACATATATAGAAAAGTATGTGAAATCTATCCGGAAATTGAACAGATAGTGGAGAATATTGATTATATAGGAAAGAGAGCAAAATTGATTACTCTTCTTCCTGGAGAAGTTAAATTATCGACAGATGTTCTTGAATGGGATGGTGAATTATTACACGGAAAAGGTAAACAAATTTCATATTGGAAATTAGACGATGAAGAAGTAACCATTATTCCAAACAAAAATACAATGGTAACAATTTATGATAATTCAACTGTGACCGAAGAAACAGAATTTGAAGAATAAGAGGTGGAATAAGATGAAGCACAAAGTTGGAGATAAAGTTAGGATTCGTCCTGATTTAAAATCTAATATCGAGTATGGTTGTGTCGAAGCCGTAGACGAAATGTGTACCCTGCAAGGACAGATTATGAAAATCAGAGAAGTATGCACAGAGAATAAATATTATCTTATGGAAGAAGATCATGGGGATTTCTTATGGACGGACGAGATGTTTGAAGACGCAATGACAAATGGCGAATTGGTTCGATCTATGTCAGACGAGGAATTAGCTGATTGGTTAGTAGAGGTGTACAAGAACACGAAAACATTTGATGAGATATATGAATGGTTAAAAGAAAGATGGTGTGAAGGTGAATAAAGAAGCGTATAAAAAAGCAACTCGACTAAACGATGATATTTGGTTGATTAATTATCACTCAAGCGAAGCAAAAGAAGACAAAACATGGATTACAATTTCAACACCATTTAGAAAAGATAAAGTTCTTTCTTCAAGATTCCAAAGAGAATTAATTGAGTGGTTGGAACAAAAAGCAGAAGAATATCAGAAAGAATTTGATGAGTTGTAAAAAAAGGAAATGTTAAAATGAATTTTATTGAAAAGTATAATTGTATTTTGCAGCAGATTTATAATATTCGCACATATATGTCTTATAAAAAAGAAGAAAAATATAATAAAGAAATGGACAAAAAATACGGAGATTGTGCATTAGAAAATGATGATATCAAGTTTATTTGGGGTGTAAAATCAGGGGACGATTTATCTGGTTCTGACGCAAATTTATACACCATGAATGATATTGATATTGTGTATGACAAGAAAAATAGTGAATATATGCTTGGAGTTGAAACTGCATATTTGTTTGATAGTTTTGAAGCAGAATGTAATTATCTTGTGGATTGTTTGAATGCTTTTACAAAATACATGGATGATAACAGATCGAAAAAGAATGAGCCATATCGACTTTTTATGAATGACCTTTATATAAATATGAGAGCCGATAGTATCGGAGAATTATATACAAACTTCAAAATTTTTGTAGATGGATTTTGTAACCAAGATATAGATGCATATGGATGCGAATATTGTGATGGTTCACGCCCTTTGGCATTTGGCAGAACAAATTCGCAAGAGATTTCTATCAGACATCAAAATGAATTGATTTCTTATGCTTACGATAAAAAGGTAGCAGCAGGAAAAATTAAATATTGTCCTATGTGCGGAAAGAAATTGAAAGAGGAATAAAACGAATAATGGATAAGTTATCAAATAAAAACTGGATTTCAAATTATGTTTTAAAAGGAGATATAAATGAAACCTAAAATCGGTAGAAAAGTATATTGTATTTATGGTACAGGAATCATGGTTGATTATGTTGGTTATGTAGGAAAAGATAGCTTTATAGTTGATAGTTATGGGGTTTGTAAAGAATCAGATAGCTGGGAATGGGATTATGATTTATATGGTGAAAAATGGTTCACAAGTTTGTCTAAAGCTAAAAAGAAACTAATTGATATGTATAAAGATAAATATGAAAACAAATTAAAAATAGTAAAAATTGCAGATGATTGGTATGCACTTGAGTTTTGTTAATATGGGAGAACGAGGTATAGAAAATGAATAAAGATTGGAATTCAGTTAAAAAAACGGGGTTGCCTGAATTAGAAGAAGTTTTAACAACAAATTTCAGTTCTGTATATAAAAGCAAAGAAGTTTTAATTCAAACCAAACGAGGCGAGCGATTTGTGGCATATTGTAGAAAAGAAATGTACGCGAATAAAAAATGGAAAGATGAAGTTTATTGGTTTATATATGGAACAGGCGGAAGAAAAATGAAAGTAATTAGTAAAGTGATTGCTTGGATGGAATTACCGGATAGATATGAAGGAGAATAAGAAATGAGCGTTGAATTTAATGAAGAAAAAGAGATTGAATTAATTAACAGTATTATACGAGAAGCAATTATACATGGATCTGACAGCGGAGGTGCATACGAAATTAATGAAGAAGACTTAAGAGAATCAGTTTCAAATTGGCTCGACTACCATGGCTTGTCTGAAAAATACACACTAAGAAAGTTTAGTGACGGATGGAATGTTATGAAACTTTGTAGAAATTTTGAAACATTGACGGATATTGAAAATATGACAGATTTAAGGAAATGGGAACTATGGGTAGAATCTTTTGGGATTGAATATAGAATAGAAAATGATGATCTTCTTTCTCATAAATATATATATGCAGACGGCACAAATTATTTAGTGAAAATTGTTTTTGATGGTAAAACAGAAATGTTCAAATATATCGATAAAGAAAATTATAGTTAATAAAAATTAAATCAGAAAGGATAAAAAGAATAGATAGACATGACCTTTAAAAAATTATCGCAAATTATAGAAGAGAATAATATTCCACATGGCGTTCAATTGCAAAGTTATAGTGAACGGGAATGTTATGAAATAGAGATGGAAGGGGTTTATTATGACGCTGAAGAAAATAGATTAATTTTTACACGACATGGAACCGTGTATGATAGATGTTTTCAAGAAGAGTTTTGTATCTTAAATGGTCGTAATAAAAAATGTAAAAAATGCAAACATTTATCATATACAAAATGCGATTTAGGAAGGAGTATTCTTGGGGAAGATATTAATGACAGAGAAATAGAAATTAATGATACATCGGATTGTAAGGATTTTGATTGTTAGTAATGAAATGTCTGTTTCATGCGAGGTGAAAATATGAAGATAGAAGAGAATAAACTTGTAAAAGTATTTTGGAAAAGTCCAAGATTTTCTAATAAATTAAAAATAAATGGAATAAAAGGAATAATATTGGATTCAATTGAAGTTGTGGAATGTGAACGTGGTATTTCAAATTTTCCTCACCACATAAGTGTAGAGGATAATGGCGATATTTTAATTACACCAATGGACGCACATGGTAATTATTTTGTGATTGCTGAAAGAGCGATTAATGCGGATGTATTAGAGATTAAAGCAGAAGATTATATTCAACATTACGCAACAATGGGCGGAACTTATGAATTCGTTTTGAAGGAAAAAATTGATAATAATTCCGACGATTTCTTAAAGGTATTTTGAAGGAGAGTATATATGGGAAGTTTTGAAGATATTTTTGGAGACTATTTTGAAGCCTATAAGACCACATCACAATATAAAGATAGTTCTAAAATGGAAATTATGTTTCGCCGTCAGGAATTCGAAAAGAACTTAGATGATATGTGGCTCAATTATAGCAAAGGTATGGTTGCACAGTTAGTTAATTACAATAAGCAACTAGACAGTATTAAGAGTTGCGGTTTAAAAGTGTTAAGGAACTCATCTGGGAAACATAAGATTATTGTTCCGAAATAAAATACAATTTTCAAATAGTGGGTTGAGGTAATTTTTGTTTTGAAAAGGATAGAAAAAAATATTGTTAGTTCTGAAGTGTTTTACGAATTATCAGAGAAAGAACTTAAAAAAATAAAATCAGAATCAAGAGCAGCCGGTAGAAAAGATGTCGCAGAGTATATCTTCTATGCGCTCTCAAACTATATTTATGAACTGAATATTGGTGGAGTTAATAGTTTTATGTATGAGTTAATACCGTTTTTGAAAAGAAAATCAGGTGGTATTAGAAATCATGGCATATATGATTTTTTTGACTGGTGTGAAAAGGAGAGAAAATGAGATTTAAAGGAGATATTATTATTACAGATCCGTGTTATATCTGTAAAGAAAAGGAAGAAGTTGGTGTGTATCCAAAAGTTGAAGATTATATTTCTTATGATAGAGAGAAAGATTATCCAGATTATAAAAATAGTTCGTGTGAATCAAAACAATACCGGGAAGAGTGGAAAAGATATTTCACTGCGTTATCAGAATATCGAGACAATAATATCAGTGATTGGGAATTATGTAATTATGGGGAAGATATGGAAGTGTTAGGAATCAAAAATTATATTTGTAGAGACACATTGTATGGAGACTGGTCTTGCACTACTTGCGATGCAGATACCCATGAAGAGCTTGGAGAGTTCTGTGCTGATGCCGGAATGGTTGGAGTGTTTTTACTTGATGAAGTTTTAAAGTATAATCCAGATTTTAACTATCATATTGAACGTCCGTGGACAACGACATTAATTAAAGATTTTGATGGAGAAATTGATTTTAAAATTGTTCATACAGAGGGTGTCTATGAAGACGATACAGAGTTCCACAGTAAGGGTGAAAAGTGGGAAGATGATTCTATAATCGTTGTTGGAAGAGGGAATATCAATTTTGAAACAAGACAGGCAGGATTTTAAAAGTTGTAGTTTCATGGTTCCAAAGACAATAGAATTTGGATTAAATAAGTGGGAATTAAATTGTGAGATTGTGTTCATATGAAATAGTTGGTAATATGTCTAATCCAGTCCACCTAACCATGAACCGGATAAAATGGAAGGATGTGATATTGTGCAGGTATTAGCAGAAACAGAATATCAGGACTTATATAGGATTACAGATGGTGTGCTGCTTGTTGTAAATAAATTTAAACCGATTGATTATGGGGAAGACAAGTATGTTTCGCTGTATGATCCAAAAGTTAAATCGTATAACAAAGGATGTCAGAAACGATTAAAAATTCTAAAAGAAGATTATCATAAACAGTACGATGATATAACAGTACCTAAAGGAACTGTATTGTATTATGAAAGACCTGTTGAATTGGCGGATAAATATGAGTGGAATTATCAAGTTAAGACAACTGGTGAAGCGTTAAGTGGAGATTACCACGAAATAACAGAATTATTAAAGAGCATTTTAAAAATTGTAGATAAGGAGTAAAACAATGCTTGAATTTAAAAATGTAAATTACGAAGAATTAAAACATATGGATTTAGAAGAAGCAAAAGAAATTGTAAAACAGTTTGATGAAGTCACATGGCTAGAAGATACTGGCTGTGTGTTTAATGGCGAAAGTTACACAACAATGCTTTTAGAGGAATCAAACTGGGAAGATGGCGGTAAATATCAGTACAAAGAAGAGTATGGTTTACTTTGTAAAGTAGATACTAAAGGTGTAGTAATTGATAAATACGATGTTTGCATTGTAAATGATATTACTAGAAGCGGATCGTATTTTAGTGAATACTATTATGAAACAGAATTAAGAGTAGAACGAATTATTGAAAAAGTAATTCCAGAAGTTGTAATTCCTGAACATACAGTTATTACAATTGGAGAGTAGAAGAGAGAATAATAAATTGTAGATCTACAAGATAAAATATATTTTTCATTTGAATCAGATCAGTTGCAAATGGTCTTATTACATAGATATTTAAGAAAGGATAAATGAGTAATCCTAGGTAGAATGTGTGTACACACCTCTTATATAGAGGTAGATGGTAGAAAATAAGGATAAAAAATATAATTCAGATAAACAGTGGGAACTGGTAAATTTTTGTGAATTTGATAAGTATGCAACAAAGAGCTACTGTGCGATTCACAATGTAGATGAAAGTTTGAATCTTGGTGATATTACAAAGGTTGATGAAACTGACTTAGATGATTTTAATATGATGACATGGGGTTTTCCTTGTACCGATATTTCTGTAGCGGGAAAACAAAAAGGTTTTATAGACGAAGATGGAGAAAAAACGCGTAGTGGTATGTATTATGAGGGGATTAGGATTTTAAGAGAAAAAAAGCCCGCGTTGTCAATTATTGAAAACGTAAAAAATTTTACAGGAAAAAGATTCAAAAATGAATTTGAAATGGTGTTAAGCGATTTAGACGATGCAGGTTATAATACGTATTATCAAGTTTTGAATGCGAAGAATTATGGGGTTCCACAGAACAGAGAGCGTGTATTTATCATTTCAATTCGTAAAGATTTAGATAATGGGAAGTTTAAATTTCCAGAACCTTTTGATAATGGTCTGAGATTAAAAGATTTATTAGAAGATGAAGTGGATGAGAAATTTTATATTTCTGACGAAAAAGTTGAAAGATTTATCACAAATGCAAAAGAAAATAAGTATTGCAATAAAAAAGCAAACTTTACTCCTGAACTGTGGAAGTCTTGTTATGCAATTAGATCTCAGGAGTTTGTTAGAACTGGTTTTACAGATGATTGTAGCACTCTTACCGCAAGAGACTATAAAGATCCACGCTGCGTCGTTGTACATAAAAATGAAGAAACTAATATTGTAAAACAGGTTGGGAATATTTCTGATTGTAATGGCAACTGGAACAATCCGCAAGTAGGGAGAGTATATGATGTAAGTGGTTGCAGTCCAACATTGAATACATGTAGTGGCGGTGGACATGAACCAAAAGTTATTACAGGGATTGATAAGTCGTATAACAATCCAAAATTCATTGAAATAGATAATTGTATTACCTCACGAGAGGATCGTGGTATTTCAAATAGGAAGTCTGAAGGTACAGCAGTTTTAAAAATTGGAAATATCAACCCATCAGGTAATGGTATGAACGGGTCTGTTTATTCAGAGGAAGGATTATCACCAACACTAACTACAAACAAAGGCGAAGGAAATAAAGTTGCAATCAAGCAAGCAACTAAACAGGGGTATATCGAATGTGAAGTTGGTGGCGTTGCAGATTTGTCTTATCCTGATAGTAAAACTAGAAGAGGTAGAGTTCAGGATAATGGGAATATTAGTCCGACTATTACTGCAACAGAAACAGGTATTTGTAGGATTGAATCTCCAATCAGAATTCGTAAGCTAACTCCAAAGGAGTGTTTTAGGCTTATGGGATTTTCTGATGAAAATTTTGATGCAGCACAGAAAGTAGGGATTTCAAACAGTCAATTATACAAGCAGGCTGGTAATTCAATTGTAGTAGATGTTCTTTATTACATATATGTAGAGTTATATAAAGCTATGCCTTATTTGTTTGATGATCTGAAATTAAGTAGTTTCTTTTCAGGAATTGGCGCTTTTGAGATTGCGCTTGATAAATTATATAAAGATATCAATTCCGGAAATTTTATCAATCCACAGACAGAGTAAAATCTGTTTGTGGAGATGAACCAGTATTAGTAGGTGGAATTGGAGAAATTAATTTTGGAAAACAATTCCGACAAGGTAATCGAGTATACGATTCTGGTCATATAGCAATGTGTTTATTGGCACAACCAGTAGGTAATGCAGGCGGTTATAGCTATTTGTATATAGTGCGATAAAACTCACGTTTCAAATGGAGAAGAAAATGATAGAAATTAAGATCAATAAAGTTGTCGATGCTTTAATCGAAATGAGCAAATTTATGCGTACTGATTATAAAACAACTTGGGAAAAATATACCCATGAGTTTATTACAAGTCAATTTACATGGGAAGAAGTGGAGAATGAATTAAGTGCAAGGAGCATGTAGTAATCAAATCGTAAAATGTATTATCTATACGAGTGATATAGAAATTGGAATAAATAAATTATTAGAAATTGAAAACGAGAAAAACGAATCTGGAATTGAAACTGTATTTAAACGTATTTCGAAATCAGCTTATATCCGTTCAGAAATAAGATTTAGTGACGGTGAAGAGTGGATCATAGTTAATCCTAATAACGGAGCAAGAGGGTATAGATGGAGAAAAGCGTGGGTTGATGCTAGTAATACGACAGTTTCTCAATTGTATTTGTATATTGTTCCGTATGGAGATGGATATCAATGGGAAGATTATAAACTTTTTAATTTGTAACAGTATAAAGAAAAATTTGTTTTTTATTTGGAGGGATAAGTTTGATTAAATCATTAAAAGATACAATAGAGTTGATGAACAGTGAAGATTATAGAGAGAGATTTATTGCTGAATATAAGCAGCTTGTAATTAGATATAAAGGATTAAGAAATATGTTGGATAAATGGGATAGTGGAGAGTTAGATTTTAAACCAACTTGTCCAAGAAGTACATATAATATGCAGATTAAAGCAATGACAGAATATATTGCTGTGCTTGAAGCGAGGGCAGTTATGGAAGGAATTGTATTATAAAAAAAGATATATAAGTATATGGAAATGAAATTTAAAAATGGAAACAGTATTGAAAGTGTGCCGTATAAGAAAACTAAACGGAGTGTCAGAGGAAGAAGACTGAATGATAAAGAGACTAAACTTATGCTAGAATTAGAAATCATAAATGCAGAAAAAGAATAGATGGTTTTATGGAGTATTTAAGATTATGAGTAAATCATTAAAGTTTTGTAAAAGAATTGCGTCCGATAAATTCAGATCATCTTTTGCCGATAGAAATTGGACGGATGCAATTGAAATTGATTCAGAAAAATTTTTTACAAATGTATTAAAAAATCGTAGGAGCTGGCTTATTCGAAAAGAACTTGAAGATGGACAGAATATCGATATTACAATCAATTTAACAATTAATCCGGAGGCAGAATTTGATTATTTCACATCAGCTAGTTGTGTACATGACGGAACACTTCTGTTTGAATTAGAACTTATTAATGATTGTATATATAATGTAATTTTAGGCAAAACATATAACAAAAATATAGGTGAACCAAAGAGTAATGATACAGTTCATTATACCGTTGGGAATCTGGTCGTATTGAATGAATATGATATGAATCATAATAAATTTTGCTCAAAAGATAAACCTTTTTTGTGTGAAAGGACAACAGTGTTATTGCCGATTAGAATGAATTTAAAATAATGAATTTTGTAAAAGAGAATATATAAATAGTAATTATAAAAACAGAAGAAAGGATAAATGTTCACTTGTGAGTAAAGCTGCGCGGCTACTAAGGTGAATTGAAAGTAATGGACTAATGATTATGGTAATTACAAATAACATAATGAGATATATGGAAGAGAAACGTGTAACGGTTATGGATATTGTATTAAACACATCTTTTTCAAGGAATGACATTGAAAGAATTTTATCAGGAGAATTAATGATTTGTCCATATGGATTAAAGGAGATTGCAACAGTTCTTGGGGTAAGTAAAAAGGATTTAATGAAAGGTTAATTTTATGTGTTATAAATATAAAAATAAACATGGGATGGTATTTATTTGGTGTAAAACTCTAAATGGGAAAGAGCACAAGTGTAGCTACTTAGATGTTTTTAAAGATGGAATAGAAGGCTATTACAGCAATTATAATTATTGTCCGTATTGCGGAAAGAAATTAGAGATAAAAGAATAGTTTTACGGGAGAATATGAAAGAATATAAAGGAGAGATATGGTAGTTATGGAATTAGTGAATTTGAGAGTAAGAGCAAAAGGATACTACAGTTTCGCTTCATATGAGGAAAATAGGCTTGTCAAGTTGGAAACATATAAAAAGATCCATAATAACTTGGTTAATAAAATGGTCTGTATAACTGACTTAGATGGCAGAGATCAGGATTGTTATGCGTACATTGAAATTAATAATGTAATTAGTGACAATATTGGTATGCAAAAAACAGGACTTAATTGCTGTGATGGATATCATTTAAAAGATGTGCTTGTCGATGTATGTCATGAACATAATATTGATTTTTGTGAAGAAGAAAATGAAATTAATAGATATACGGAAGATTTGGATATGTATACAGAAGTCGTATGTTATATTCCCGAAAGTAAAAAGAAGGAATTAAAAGAGTTTGTAAGTAAATTAATTAGTTCTTATGAATTAGAAAATTCTGACGGAGGGAGAGATTTTCAGTGTAGTAATTATAGAATAGAATGAGGTGTGAATAATGAGTAAATTATCCGAAAAAGATTTAAACACAATTAGACAACACAATGAAAATATATATGAATTATATCTGACAGTAGAAAACGGTTGTCAGTCAGATATTACATTTGATGATATTACAGAGTGTATGGAATGCATTTGTTGTTTGTTAAAAGGTAATATGGATATGACAGCATATGAACATAAAATCTGTAAAGAGATGGATATATTAAAAGATATTATTTGTCATCAAGCAGCTAAAATTATTCAATTAGAGGATAAAATCGAAAACAGATGTGCAAAAATAATTTAAAAGAGAACTTTCATTGGGAGAATAAAAGTATGAGCAAGCAATTTATTGATAAACAAAAATTGGCGGAGCAGTTTGTAAAAGAAACAGGATTTTCTCCAGGTCAACTGTCAATTGGAGTTGGATATATCGATGATTTGATTGATAAACAACCGGTATCATTCGACATGGATATGGTCATTGATCAACTAGAAGATTACGGAAAATACAAAGGAATCCTTAAAAATGAAAATGGTAAGTGTGAAAACTATATTCCGGTTTCTATGGCTGTAAAAATCGTAAAAGCTTCCGGACTTAACGGAGTATTAGGTTATTTGACCAAAGAAGATTATTTTGAGTTAGATACGAAAAATAATAACCCTAAGAGAATCACAATAACAACAAATGAATCCGGTGACTGGAGTATTTTGCGATATGGTGATGAATTTGAGACAAGTGGTTATAGATTAAGTAATTGGGATTGGTCAATGCTACTAAGACAACTAGGATATGAAGTTGAAGTGATTGAAGTTTCTAATGAAGAAATGGAAAGCATTCAAGTAAAAAGATTAATGGATAGAGGCAATATATGAAAAAAGGTTTTGAGAAAAGATTTGAAAAGGGAGATATTGTTTATTGGTGTCATAGTGATGGCAATGGAAGATATTCTGTAAGAAATGGAATGGTTGATGAACAATTTTCAGATGCTGTTGTAATCGATTATTTAGCATTAAGAGAAAGAAGACTTGTGAATGGAATTCCGATTGACGAATTTGATAGCCAAACTAAGTACAAGAAACTACCCAAAGGATGGACATATAATACAAGGTTGTTTGAAATTACATATTCTGATTTAACAGAAGAAGAAGTAAATTATCAGATTGATATTAAGAACCCGGAAACAATAAAAAAAGCTTATGAACTTGGATACTTGGTAAAAGACTGTACAATCTTTCATGGGGAAATCGAAGCAGATATTACAAAAGAAGGATATAGAATTGTAAAGAAATATCCTATGTGGCAGCATCATATTGATCATGTTTCAATTCGTCCTGATAAAGTCTATTTTACATATGAAGAAGCAAAATCCGAAGTAGACGAAAATGTAAAAGAGTTTGAAAGACAATTATCTCTAACGGATTATGAATGGTCAGTAGAGCATATTTGTAAGAATTTAGATATTTTTAAAGCCATTCATAATTTAGACGAAAGAGATATTGATGCTTATAGAGAATTTATTCTATGTATGGACAATGTAGAGAATATTGAGACTAGAGTTTATCAGGGACATATTCAATGGAAATATGAAGATAAGAAAAGATGGAATTATATTGAGATCTTAGGTGAATAAATGAAGAAGTCGAATGAAGTCTCTCGAAGACAGTTTTCAGAATATGGTCAGTCGTGGTTTAGCAAACGGTATGCATGTTGGGCGAATAATCACAATGGATGGTCTAAAATGAAAAAGAAAAACCGAAGAATGTTTAAATCAAAATTAAGACAAGAACAAAATAAAGAGATAAGAGAAATACTTGAAGAAATGGAGAATTAAATTATGAAAAAAGTTGAAGAAAAATACTATTGTGATCTATGTGGCAAAGAGTGTGAGCATACACCGGATTATGTATTGCCGGAACTATCCGTTGGATCTTTTCAAAGTGTAACAACTAATTCTAAGCAAAAAGATTTATGCCTTAAATGTGAAAAAGAAGTTGCTTATATTTTGAATTTGATCAAGAGTAAAAAAATGGATAGTAATCCTATGTCAAATATGATTTTGGAAATTATTACAAAATAAATTCTTGGTTTTATATTGTATTAAGAAAGGGAGTAAATCGAGTTGATTATATTACAAGACGGGTATTCTAAAATATTTTTTATATTTATATTATTATGGATTTTAGTTGGATTTCTTACTTTGTTGTTTTTAATTATTAATTATTTAAGAAAAAGCGAATACAATAAAAAAGCATTTAAAAAATTTTTTAATGCTATAGATTGGTTATTTATCATTGCGATGGGTTATTTTGCGCCGATAATTGTTTTTATAGAATATATTTCTAGCAACCTGAACAGTAAAAAGAATAATATTTATGAATGGTTGTATGACGTCCTTTACAAAATTGCAAACATTGGTGTGAAGAAAAAATCGAATAAAAAAGAAGAGGATGGATCAGATAGAGATGAAATTATATAAGATATGCAGCTATTTATCATATCGGTTAAAATATGAATCTACATATTTGGAATTAAAATACTACTTAGATCAGGTGCTGAAAAATAAAAAAAATAGTTGGGTGAATTACACAACGAGATATAATCGTGGAATTGGTAAAACTGTTTCAGTGGCTAGACTATCAGCAAAATATGATATTCCTGTATTTGTCAAAAATAACATGTGTAAGAGGTTTATAGAAGAGGACGTGCCGAAATATCTACCTCAATATTTTAAAAAGAGAAAACCAAAAGCAATTGTAGTAGAATATAGAGATAGACATTTAAAAGGTTGTAGATACGAAGTGGGATTAATTGACGAACCGCTTAGTTTAAACGACATAGATAATATTGAAACATGGTGTTGTGACAAATTAGTGGGATATGTAAGAGAATAAATATTTGAGTCTTTGAAGGCTTTATTATTTTTGACTCACGTTGTTATAGTGATTATAAAACAAATAGAATAGGAGGAATAGAAGAATGAAGGAAGATTTTTATAAAGCAAAGACGGCTTATGAACTATGTAAAGAGATGTGCAGTGGAATTGGAGTAGAAATTGTTAAATCATCTGTATACGAAGATAATAATAACATTGAAATTTCCAGTTACGAAATTTTAGCAAGAAATAAAGTAATCCGAATCTTTTTTAGTGATGGTACACAGGAGAAAGTCATTTGTGACGACAAAGATGAGTTTGATTTACGGAGAGGTTTGTTCGTTGCTTTATCAAAAAAGATGTATAAAGAGAAATATACATTAGAAGGAATCGAGCATATGGCAACTGAATTATCTTATCAGAAGAAATATGTAAAGATGGTCGATAAAGCAATTAAAGATCATAACAGAAAACTTGTCGAAGAAAAGAATAAGAAACATGAAGAAGCGTTACAGAAGAGATTAGCTTATGAGAGAAAAGTAAAACGCGATAAAAAGAAGCGTGAGAGGATGATTAACATTCAAAAAGAAGCGTATTTACGCGCCATGAAAGAAATTGGCGATTTACATAAAGAAAGAGAAAAAGGAGAGTAAAATGTACGGATTAACAAATGAACAAGTTGCTGAAAACAGAGAAAAGTACGGTTCTAATAAATTACCAGAACCGAAATTAAAAAAATGGTATCATTTTGCAAAAGATGCTTTATGTGAAAAGATTACTATGGTTTTAATTGCAATTGCTATGTTGCAAATGATGTTGGGATTTTTAGGTGTAATGGAATTATCTGAACCACTAATGATCATGTTTGTCCTTGCAATTGTAACTTGCATTGCAGTTAAGACAGGATTGGGTGTACAAAAGTCTGCGGCAGAATTAAGAGCGAAAACATCTATCAGGTATTGTGATGTAATACGAAATGGTCAATTACAAACAATCAATAAAGACGAATTGGTTGTGGGAGATGTTGTTTGTGTAGGAATGGGGCAAGAGATTTTTGCAGATGGATATCTTATGGAAGGCAAAATTTCAGTTAACAATGCTGCAATTAATGGAGAAACAAAAGAGTGTAAGAAAACACCGATTGATGGATATGTTCATAAGAAAACAACATCGACAGATGCTTATACAAATCAGAATTGTTTGTTTGCAGGAACAACTGTGATGTCCGGCGAAGGAAAAATGATTGTTACAGATGTTGGTGTAAATACAGTCAATGGAGATACATTGGTAAAAATGCAAACACTAGAGGCTCCTAAAACAGCTCTTGATATTGCGTTAGATAATTTAAGTGGCTTTATTTCTAAGTGGGGAACGATTGCGGCATCAATTACGTTTATTGTTCTTACTGTTTCTGGAATTATGGAAGCTGGTGTTTCAAAATATTTTTCAAATGATATTTTTAATTTAATTCAGAAATTTGCACAAAATTTTTCAGTTGCATTAACTATTGTTGTAGCAGCAGTTCCGGAGGGGCTTCCGTTAATTGTAAAGCTTGTTACCAAGCAGAACGTAAAAACAATGGAGAGGTTCAATATTCTTGCCAAGAATCCAGGTAAAATTCCTGAATTAGCATATGTTGACATTATTTGTACAGATAAAACAGGGACATTAACAACAGGTGTTATGACTCCAAACACAATTATTGCTTCAGATACAAAAGAAATTGACATGAATTCAAAATTGTGGAACGAGATGAAAAACAATATTGTTTTGAACAATAGTTCTACATTTGATAAAGATGGAATGATCACTGGTGGAAATTCAATTGATAGAGCGATGATGTCCTTAGTTAATTCAGATGAATATAAAAATATTCATGAGAATATTCAAATGTTGGACAAGCAGGTGTTTAGCAGTAGCAATAAATATTCAGCATTTACTACAAAGGATAATCTTACATATTACAAAGGTGCTCCTGAGAGAATTATTGAAAAGTGTTCATTTATGATTGATGAGGAAGGAAACAGAAAATCTTTTACCTCTAAGGACAAAGAGGTAATTCAGAATAAGCTTAGAGAAATGACAACGAAATCTATGAGATGTATTGCATTATCTTCTAAAAATGAAAAGTTAGAAGAGAATAAACTACCGGAAGATATGTCATTGTTAGGTATTATTGGAGTCGTTGATCCTGTTAGGGATGAAGTTCCAGACGCAGTGAATATTGCACGCAAGGCTGGTATTCAAGTTATTGAGATTACAGGAGATTGTATTGAAACTGCAATTGCTGTAGCAAAAGAATGCGGAATTTACAAAGATGGTGATGTTGCTCTCACAAATGATGAATTCGAAAATATGAGCGATGAAGATGTCAAAGAAATTATTCCATCATTGAGAGTAATTTCAAGATGCTCACCGAATACAAAATTGAGACTTGTTACTTTAGCTCAAGAGATTGGTAGATCTGTTGCGATGACAGGAGATGGTGTAAATGACTCGCCAGCATTAAAACGTTCTGATGTTGGATTTGGAATGCAAACAGGAAGCGATGTTGCAAAAGAAGCGTCAGACATTGTGCTTACAGACGATAATTTTGCTTCAGTTGTAAAAGCGGTAGAACTAGGAAGAACATTTATGCATAATATTATGATGTTTTTAGAATTCCAGTTGCCAATCAACATTTCTTTACTTATTTTGAGTGTGTTGTATCCGATTGTAGCAGCTGGATCATTACTAGCATCGGTACAGATTCTTATTGTAAATATTATTATGGATTCGTTGAATTCACTTTCTTTTGGAGGAGAGCCACCAAAAGAAGAATATATGTATGAAGACCCAATCAAAAAAGGTTCCGGATTATTTATAAGGGGAGCCAAAACACGAATTGCAGTTAGCACAATATCTTTTATTGCATTATATGGAGTAATCATTCTTAGTCCTATTTCTAAAATGTTTTCAACAGATGTAGAGGCAATGACTGCGAGATTCGCTTTGTTATGTTTTATGGCAGTGTTTAACGGATTTAATATTAGAACAGATAGTTTCAACCTTTTAAAAGGAATTAGAAAAAATAAATTATTTGGATATATCGCAATTAGCATTTTTATGATTACAGTAGTGCTTTGCAATTTTGCAGGTGAATTGATTAAGGTAACACCGTTAGATTTCAATCATTGGTTAGTTATTGTAGTTCTTGCGTTTATGGCAATACCAGTTGATTTAGTAAGAAAAGCAGTTACAAAAATAAATAATTAAAAAGGAGAACATAAATATGTCAATTAGTTTAGTAAAGGGTCAGAAAGTTGATTTAACAAAAGGAAATGACGGATTGAAGAAGGTTGTATTTGGTTTAGGATGGGATACGAACAAATATGATGGGAATGCACCATTTGATCTTGACGTATCTGCATTTTTAACAGATGCAAACGGTAAAGTAACTGGTGAACAGGACTTTATTTTCTATAACCAGCCATGTCATCCAAGTGGAGCAATTGTATATTCTGGCGACAACAGAACAGGCGAAGGAGCTGGTGATGATGAAACGATGAAAGTAGAGTTGAATAAGATTCCATCGAATATTGAAAAAATCAGTTTTGCTGCAGCAATTTATAATGCCGAAGATAGGCTTCAGAATTTTGGGATGGTGTCCAATTCATATATTAGAGCATATGATGCTGATACAAATGAAGAACTATTTAAGTATGAATTAGATGAAGATTTTTCTCTTGAAACAGGTATCGTTGCTGGGGAGCTATATCGTAAGAATGGAGAGTGGAAATTTAACGCAATTGGATGCGGATATAATGATGGATTTGTAGCTATTGCAAAGAACTTTGGATTGAATGTATAAAAGAAAAAGGAGAATAAGAATATGTCAGTAAATTTAGTAAAAGGTCAGAAAATCAGTTTATCAAAAGAAGTAAATGGTCTTGAGAAAGTAGTTGTGGGTCTTGGTTGGGATGCGGCGAAAAAAGGATTGTTTGGTAGAACACATGAAATTGATTGTGATGCTTCAGCAATTGTTTTAAGCAACGAAGATAAATATATGGATGTTGTTTATTACGGATCACGCCGGTCAAGTGATGGTTGCATTTTACATCATGGAGACAACTTGACAGGAAATGGTGACGGAGATGATGAACAGATTACAGTTGACTTAAAAAATATACCAGAAAATGTTGGTAAAATTGTATTTGTAGTTAACATCTATGCATGTAATGCAAGAAAACAGGATTTTGGGATGATTAAAAATGCTTTTATTAGAATTGTAAATCAGTCTAGCAAAAATGAAATTTGTAGATACAATTTGTCCGATAATTACGCTGGTAAAACTGCAATGATTTTTGGGGAATTGTATAAGAAAAATAATGAGTGGAAATTCAATGCCATTGGAACAGGAACTACAGATAAAAGTATTAGCGAATTAACAGAAAATTACAGATAAGAAATGAGGTGTGAGAAATGTCTGTTAATCTTGAGAAGGGACAAAGAGTAGATCTAACAAAAGGTAGACCATCATTACATAAACTTCTTATTGGACTTGGATGGGATACAAATCATTATGATGGAGAATCTGATTTCGATTTAGATGCGTCTGTATTTATTACAGGCGCAAACGGAAAAGTGGGTAATGACAAGGATTTTGTGTTTTATGGGAACCTTTCAAACTCAACCAAGAGCGTCATCCATACAGGTGACAACAGAACTGGTGATGGAGAAGGTGATGATGAGGTAATTAAAGTAAATCTTCAGAATTTGCCGAATAATAGTGAAAAAATATCCGTTGCGGTAACAATTTATGATGCAAACAATAGGTTACAAAATTTTGGAATGGTAGAAAATGCGTATATTAGAGTATTAGACGAAGAAACAGGAGAACAGTTATTAAGATATGATTTGAGCGAGGATTTTTCTACTGAGACAGCAATTGTTGTTGGAGAAATTTATAGACGCAACAATGAATGGAAGTTTAAAGCAGTTGGAAGTGGTTATAACGGTGGACTTGAAGCATTATGTCGCACATACGGAATTGATGTTGAATAGGAGAATAAGTATATGACAAATTTTATGTTTATTGTATTGATTGCAATCGTCGTTATTTTAGTCGTTATTTTCTTAAACTCTTCGTTTGGGAAACAATTAAGAGTGAAATTAAAAGGAAGAACAGACGAAGTAATGAGACAAGATGCGTCTACTCCAGAAGGGGCAAAAGATTATTACAATGCAGCTATTCGTGATAAAGAAGAATTTTATAATAAAGCATCTACAACATATGCGGAGATTTCTGGAAGATTAGACAGCGCAGAAAAGGATTTATACAATGCAAATAAAGAAATTATGCGTATCACAAAAGAAATTAACGCATGTTTAGATAATAATGATGAAAATTCTGCAATGCAATATGCTATGAAAAAAGAAACAGTAGAGAACAAAATCAAGGTATTAAAAGATACGATAGAAGAAATGAAACAAGCTAAAATGCATCAGGAAGAAATTAGAAATCAGGCAAGTTCAGATCTTCAGAAATTAAAAGAGGAAAAAGAACAGGTTTTATTCCAGATGGAAGCAGATAGTCAGATTATTGAACTCCATCAAAGTATGGACAGTATGAACATGAATAATGAGAGTGAAAGAATGCTAGAGAGAGTCAGAGAAGGAGCCAAGAAAACGAGGCGAAGAGCAGAAGGGAGTAGAATTGCTTTTGACTCTAGTGTACAAGCTCAAGACATGAGGCTTGAAGCAAGCGAGAGAGAACGAAATGCAAGACAAACAATAGAAGAAATGAAAAGAAAAAGAGGTAATAAATGATTGTATTAAATATATGGGTATTTATTGTATGTATCGTAATGTCAACTTGCTTTGGATTCTTTTTTGGAAGAAAACGTAAATAAATTTAGCTGCATATGGTGTCACAGCTATATGCAGTATTTAGAAAAATAATAAGATAAAACTTTCGTTTCGTAGGAGGTAAATAATATGTCAGTACCATCAGGGTTAGATTTTAGTAATGTAAGACATGTAAAAGTTTGGCATGAACAGTTTGAAGCTATTAAAAATAAAGGTGAATTCTTAATTGTAGAGGATAAGTCCAATGGTAAGTGCGTATCGTTTACAAGAGACCATGATGAATAATCTAAGCCAAACCAATCATATTTAGAATTAAAAAAGATATTAGAAGATACCATAGAAATTGTAAAAAAACTAGAAAAGAAGAAGGAGAATAAAATTATGAGCAGCGAAAAATTTATTAGTTTGTGTAAAGAAAATGTAGTGGAGTATTTTAATGAACATTCAGATAAAACAGATAATGTACTTATCACACAAGAAGATGTATACGTGGTTTGGTACTGTAAGACCTTGCAGAATCATAAAGCATTATTAAGCACAAATATTTCTGACGGTATGTATTACGAACTTACATATAACGGTGATAAAAATGAATTGTATTTAGACGCTTATAAAAAATGGCAGAATGTAAAAATTGATGTGAATGATGAGGAATAGGCGCTTATGGAGAATAATATTACTGTAAATATGGAAAATCTTTCAGAGGAAGAAAGAGAACAGTTGATGAAAATTATCAAGAAGTCAAATGGATCAAAAAGAAATATTTGGAAGCCAGAATATGATGAATGGTATTTCTGTGTATCTGGATACGGTATTGTCGGGAGTAATGTATGGATAAATGATTATATAGATAATGGTTATTATGAAATTGGTAATTGCTTTAAAACTGAAGAAGAAGCAAAGTTTGCTTTAGAGAAATTAAAAGTAGAAACAGAATTACGTCGATTTGCCGAAGAAAATAATGAGTATGAAATTGATTGGGAAAATGATGCTCAAGAAAAATGGTTTATTTATTATTGCGATAAAATTTGTCTCTATCAAACATATATAACTATGCGTAACGATGTTTATTTTTCATCAAAAAAGATTGCAAAACGGGCAGTTGACTATATTGGAGAGGAACGCTTAAAGAAATATTATTTAGGAATTGAGGATTGATTATGTGGATTAGTAAGAAAAAAATTGATGATGGGAATAAAGAACTAAGTGAGCTAAAAAAGAGAATCGACGCACTAAAGAAAGAAATCGCTTTATTGAAGCAAATGCTACTACATACAAAAACAGAAGATGTAATAGTATTTTGTCCACAAATATCAATTGACGATGATGGATGGATATCTATTAATGAAGAAATATGTACATATATCTATAAAGATAATAAAGAATACAAAATCAATGACTTATATGTGCAGGAGAATGTCGATGTGCGTATTGATGAGAATGATGAAAATATTTTATATATCACATCTCGCAACGTGGGAAAAATCTGTGATAGATATATTATTGAAGACAATTACATTGTAAATTTGAAAGATCGAAGCTATTTATTTTTGAATTCGAAAAGTATTTTAAAGAGCAAAAAGAAAACGGAGTAAAAGAAATGCATAAGAAAAATGAATTTAAAATTAAGGACTTTCCGGCATTGGTTACAATAGCCATTATCTATTTAATTCAATGTTTAATCGTATGTGGAGCAATGAAATTATTGATGATGATTTTCTCTATAGATTTCAATTTAGAATTAACAGTTACGACATTTGTAGTATGCAGAGCATTTCAAATCATTGAATATTTGGCTGGGCTTAGATGGGAATAGGCTTGAAAATTTAGTTTTATTATAAAAGAGAAGGGATAATATGAAAATAGGAAAATTATTAAATAAAGCTTACAAAAATGGTGGATATATTCGGATGATTGACGGTCGAAGAAAAGGAGCTATTAGATATTCGCATATGTGTGAAAAATTTGTTGAAGCGGACTATAGAGATGGTTCATTTATTTATAATGAAAATCAAAAACATAAGCCTGTTTATATAAATAATATAATGTTGCAATCTAAAGAATGGGAATATATACCTATGCCATGTAATTGTAGTTGTTGTGATATTTATAAAAAAAGAATTAGTAGAGAAATATAATAATAGGTAAAGAGTATGAATTTGAAACAAATTAAAGAAACGATAGAGAAACAAGAATATGATTTCTTAAAAGAGAATGAGCACTTAGGTAACAATATTATTTTACTTACGCTTGGCGGCAGCCACGCATATGGAATGGATAAAGAAGACAGTGATTTAGACGTAAGAGGAGTTGCGCTAAATAGCAAAGAGGAAATTCTTCTTGGAAAAGACTTTGAACAGGTTGTAGAGATTGATACAGATACGACAGTTTATTCATTCAATAAAATTTTACAATTACTAAAATCAAATAATCCTAACACTATTGAAATTTTAGGATGTAAACCTGAACATTATTTATATTTGTCTGATGTTGGAAGAGAATTGTTAAATAATAGAAAAATGTTCTTATCCAAGATTTGTATTAATTCTTTTGCAGGATACGCTTCAAGTCAATTAAGGCGTATGGAGAACAAAGCTGCTAGATTAGTTGGACAGGCACAAAACGAAGAGTACATTTTAAAATCAATCAATAATGCAAGCTATGACTTTAAAAACCGTTACTTCCCAATGAATGATGGGTCACTCAATCTTTATACAGATAAAGCAGTGCAGGAAGGTTATGACACTGAAATTTTTATGGATATTGATTTAAAACATTATCCATTAAGAGATTGGACTGGTATGTGGAACGAGATGAAAGCCATTGTAAGTAGTTATAAGAAAATTGGTAAACGAAATGAAAAGGCAATGAACAAAGATAAACTTGGAAAACATATGGCTCATTTAATCAGGTTATACATGATGTGCATTGACATTCTTGAAAAAGAAGAAATTATAACTTATCGAGATAAAGAACATGATTTACTTATGAGCATACGAAACGGAGAATACTTAGATAGCAATAGGCAGCCAACTTCTGAATTTTATGATTTGCTAAATGAGTATGAAAAACGTTTTGATTATGCCAAAGAAAATACTTCGTTGCCAGATGTGCCGGACTACAAAAGAATTGAAGAGTTCAAAATGTATGTAAATGAACGAATTGTGAAAGGAGATATTTAATGGAAGTTTCTGAAAAATTAAAAGAACGTTTCTGTAAAGATTGTAATATTCCATTGCGATTATACAAAGAACCATATTTCACAGAGAGGCTTCAATTATACGATAGATATTATAATATATATCTGATATGATAAAAGTGTTAAAAGGCGTATCTGCAAGATTACTAATGAAAGAATTTGAAGAAGAATTAAAAAGAAAATTATGAGATGGACATTTTTGGAATTCAAGCTATTTCGTAGCAACTGTATCAGAAAATACAGAAAAACAAATTAGAAAATATATTCAAAATCAGAAAAGAAAGTGAGGTGAAAGTAGTGGAAAAGGCTTACAAGTACAGGATATATCCAAATAAGAATCAAAAAGAAATAATTGCAAAAACTTTTGGTTGTTGTAGATTCGTATATAATACATATCTCGCAAAAAGAATTAATGCGTATGAAGAATCAAAAGAAACTTTCTCATATGTTCAATGTGCAAACGATATGAAGAAGTTAAAAACAGAACTTGAATGGCTTAAAGAAGTTGATTCTACTGCTCTTCAATCATCACTTAGAAATTTGGATATAGCATATAAAAAATTTTTTAAAGAACATACTGGTTATCCTAAGTTCAAATCAAAGAAAACACATAGATATTCCTATAAGTCAAAATGTGTAAATAATAATATCCAATATAGTGGTAGGTGTATTAAGTTGCCTAAACTTGGAATGGTAAAAACGAAAAATAAGCTAATACCACAAGGTAGAATACTTAATGCCACTATATCACAAGAACCAAGTGGAAAATATTTTGTGTCACTTTGTTGTACTGATGTTGAAATTCAACCATTACCTAAAACAGAAAATGCAGTTGGTCTCGATCTTGGAATTAAGGAGTTTGCAATTACTTCTGATGGTGAAATGATTCCAAACCCAAAGTATCTAAAGAAGTCTTTAGACAAACTTGCAAAATTACAACGAGAATTATCTCGAAAATCAAAAGGTAGTTCAAATCGTAATAAAGCAAGAATCAAGGTTGCAAGACTTCAGGAACATATCGCAAATCAAAGAAAGAACTTCTTACAGAAATTATCTACTAAGATCATTCAAAACAATGATGTCATTTGCATTGAAGATTTACAAGTAAAAAATATGATTAAAAACCATAAACTTGCTCAATCTATTACGGACGTATCATGGTTTGAATTTGTTAGAGAGTTGGAATATAAATCTAATTGGTATGGGAGAGAAGTTATTAAAGTAGATAAATTCTATGCAAGTTCCCAAACTTGTAATGTATGTGGGTATATAAATAAGGACACTAAAAATCTTAATGTTAGGGAATGGGATTGTCCTTGTTGCCATACCCACCATGATAGAGATATAAATGCTGCGATCAATATTCTAAATGAAGGATTAAGGATATTAGGAGTAGCGTAACGAAATAAATAATAACGGTAGGAATTATCGGGATAGCTTGGTAAATATTCTTGCAGTAGTAAGAAGTTCCCAAGAATCTCGTGGCTTTAGCCATGAGAGGTTCAATACAGACATCAGTATTAAGGATGATTTGGCTTCTGAGATTGATAGAGGATATAAAAATAATTTCAAATTATTTGATCATCACAAAACAGCATTAGATCTTAATAAGTATGACTGGTGTGTTGTCGAAACAATGAATAACAAAAAAGGATTGCAAACATGTGGCACAGAGTTATTTTATGAATACTTGATTGCACACAAATATCTAAAAGAAGATGTAAAAGACTTTGTAAAACTTGTAACCAATTATGATACTTGGAGATGGACAGAAATTGGGAATATGGGTCTTATTTCTAAGAAAATGAATGACTTACTCTACTTATATGGAAGAGATGAATTCGTAAAATGGTGTTTAGATAAATTCAAAAGTAGAAAATCATTCTTAAGGTTTGACAAAGAAGATGAATTATTATTACAGTTCAACCAAAAAGAAATTGATAAATACATTGATTCAAAAGAAAAAGAAATGATTATTAGCTGCGATGGAGAATATAAATATGGAGTCGTCTTTGCAGAAAAATACTTTAGTGAGCTAGGAAATGAGTTATGCAATAGGAATCCGAATTTAGATTATGTTGCGATGGTAAATGTTGGTACATACTCAATCTCTTATAGGACGATTAAAGAGAATATTGATGTTGGTCAGGTCGCTAAGAGATATGGCGGTGGAGGACACCAAAAAGCCGCAGGATCAGATTTTCATAATCATATAGTTACACAGTTTATTACTAATATTTTCAAAGAAGTAGGAGAATAAGAAGTGTGGAATTAACAAGAGAAGAAGCAATCTCATGGCACAGAAAAATGTGGAATTGGATTGCAGATAGAATTGAAGAAGAAAAAGAATTTCAGTATATTGGTATTTTAAAAGAAGAATATTGTAAAAAGAATAATATTACAATCAGGAACGAATGCTTTTGCTGTGAATTTGCAAATGGGAATTGTTACTATTGCCCACTAAACTGGGATAGCAATCTTGCGGAATACATGTGCGAACAAAAATACGAAGAAGACGACGATAGGGGGTTATATTCCTTATGTTGTGAGGTGAAGAATAATTGGAAACGGCAAGCAAAATTAGCAAGAGAGATTGCCGGTATACAAGAGAAAGAAGTAAATAGCGAGGACAGACTTACCTATATAACAGAATTAGGTGCTTGTTTAGACAAAGATAGTGAATGTCCTACGTGTAGTATTTGTTGGAATTGTAATGTTCCAGTAAAAGAATGTCCATACATATATGATGCATTAGAAAGACTTGCAGAATATGAAGATACAGAGTTATCTCCTGGGCAGGTATTGCAGTTAAAGGAACGTAACACAGCAAAGCAACCTGATATTGAGGGTGATGGGTGATGGATGCGATCAAGAAGGAAATTTGATTTATGATACATGGATATGTCCAAACTGTAATGAGTATTATGAAATTGATTACGATGAATATGATTTTTGTCCGAAATGCGGACAACGGATTGATAGGAGGGAATTACATTAAATGGAATTTATTATTTCTCATATTATTCACGCCGTAGCTCACATCGTAGGGTTTGTGGCGGGATTCACATTAGCACTCCTATATGATAACAGGTATAAATTAAAAAAGAATAAATATAATGAGTGTTCTGAATGTAGGTGGAATGTAATGAATGGTGGTACTTGTTATGAAGTAAAAGAATCATGCTATCAATTTATAAAGGCAAATAAATAATGAGGAGAATCATATGACGAAGAAAGAAGAATTAATCAGAGATTACGAGGCATTGAAGGAAAATTGTATTGCGTTAACATTATGGATTCATATGCCGACAGGAGAAATAGAAACTATTACAAATCCAAACGTAGTAGAGAAAATGAAATATGTAGAGAAAACTTATACTGATGAATTGGTTCATACAAATTGTCTTGATATTTATATTGAATCATGGGAGTTTAAGCAGCATGAAAAGCAAATTACATTTGGACAAGCTTGTGATTTGATGAAATATTCTGGAGTGAAAATCAAAAAACCTGAATGGGAAGAAAAAGAATACGCCTATTATCTAAATTCAAAAAGTAGAAGGAGGGTAGCGAGAGAATTATTTAGAGAGAACAATATCAAAGAAGGTTATCTAAAAGATTCTAAAGATAAAGCGACAGAGCTTTGGATTCCTACATTATATGAATCAGTTGCAAATGATTATTCTGTAGTAATGTAAAATTTTTTGATCATCTTGTTCTAATTACTCTAAAACAAATAGCATATCAAATCTTTATAGTTTAGAAAAATTCAAAGTAGAAATTTAATATTTATAGTGAAAAATTTACTGAGCAAGTTCAGTAGTTTCTTAAGTGCACCCAAAATCGAGGGTTTATATAGATTTTACATAGAGCAACTCTATATTCCGGCTGAAATTCAGTCGTTCATATATACAAAAATTTAATGTACAGAAGGAGATTTTATTTTATGGCAAGAAAAGAAAAGGCAATTTTAGAAAAAAAAGGATGGGCAAATTCATTTGTGTTAGTCGGTGAGGCGAAGATTAGTGCTGACTATACATATAAATTGGACGAACATTCTGAAAAATCAGATTGGGTTTATAACTCATTAAATCTTGGTGTTGATTGTGGTGATGTATGTGGAACGGTTTATGCAGAACTCATGGGTGGATACGGTGCAGAACGTGACAATGTTGTTTATGTGCATGGCAAAGATGTAGACGGTAAGGATGATTTTGAAAATAGATTCACAATCGATTGGGAAGATAGGTTTGATGAGAAAATCTTAGAATCCGTAGGTGATTTGTGCTTCATGACTGTTGGTCTTGAAAAGGACAAGAATGGAAAGGTGTTTTATAAAAAATTCTTAACACCATACGATATGATCGCATATATTAACGAAAATCTTGAGGATGGAATGGTTGTTAATGTAAAAGGACAGCTTAAATATTCTTCATATGAAGGTAATGTGCAGGTAAAAAAAGAAATCGCAAGTCTTGTACTTTCTAAAGTAGATGACAGAAGCAAGTATCATGCGAATTTTACACAGACGATGCTGCTCACGAGAGACAGTGTTGGAAAACCAGATAAATCAACAGGAGTTTTACCTATTTATGCCAAGATCCTTGACTATGTAAAGGAATATAAAGGTAAAGAAGTTAGATGTAATATTCCATATGATAAAGCATTTGAATATGAACTTGATTTAACCAAACCAGAAATTTCACAGAAAGTAATTGAAAAACTTTTCAAAGTAAAAAGAGGCGTTACAGAGATTACTTTTGAAGGAGATTTAGTAGAAGGTGGTGCAGTTGTAACAGCAACGGAAGATGATATTCCGGATGATATCAAAACACTCATTGAAATTGGAGTATTTACTTTAGAAGAAGCACTACAGAAATGCACAGTGAATTCAGGAAGAGAAAAAAGGATGGTTATTAGAAGACCACAGATTAAAAATGTTGAGGGAAAAGATGGGACAAAAACCCCAGTTCTTCAGAAGTTTGAACAGAAATATGACGAAGATGATCTAATTCTTGATTTTATGTATGAAGATGAATCAGAAGATACAGAAGAAGAGACTTCTGTTGAAGAGTCCGATGTTAGCGCAACAAATCCAAACGATATGTCTTGGCTTGATGCTCTTGGCTAAAACAAAATAAATGACCGAAAGCCCTATGTAGCTAATGTGCTGCATAGGAAAAAATAAAACACAAATACATTTAATTTGGAGGATAAAATATATGGGAAGAAAATTTGGGAAGAAAAAAGAAGTGAAGATTGATCCATTAGCTTACAACATTGGATTGGCAGGACTTTCTGGTATTGGGAAAACAACACTTATTAAAAAAGTTTGCGAAGAACTTGTTGGAGAAGACGGATATTTAATGTTAGATATCGGAAAAGAAAGTGGACATGATTGTATTGATGGAATTGTGAGTGAAGAATGTGCAGACTGGGAAAAAGTAGATGAAGTTTTTGATGACATTATCGATAACAGAACAACTGATTATAGAGATTTGAAAGTAGTTGTTCTTGACACATTAGATGAATTATTTACCATCGGGGAAGAAGAAACAATTGATAGATGGAACCGAGCAAATCCAGACAAACGAACCAAAACAATTAACAGCGTAAATGGCGGATTTGGAAAAGGACTTGATGCTTGCATTGAAATGGTATTAGACAGAATTTGGTCTTTAAAAGAAGTCGGGATTTCCTTCATTGTAATTGTACATACAAAAACAAAGGATGTAGAAGATCCGATTACAGGACAAACATATCAAGTTATTACAGCCAATATGCCACAGAGATATTTTAATGCAATCAAAACAAAACTAGATATTTTGGGTGTTGCCTATATTGATAGAGATATTGTGACTGAAAAACTCGGAAGAAAAGATATTAAAGGAAAAGAAATCACGAGAAATATTGTTTCAAAAGAAGCACGTAAAATTGCGTTCAGATCAGATAATTATAATCTTGATAGTAAGTGTAGATTCCCAGAGATTGTAAGTGAAATTGATCTTGATCCGCATCAGTTTATTCAGGCGATTACAGACGCTATTAAAGCAGAACAGGCTAAATCAGGGAAAACGTTTGAACAGTCAGAAAAAGAACAAGCTGAAAAAGAAGCTGAGGAAATGAAAGAACTTGCTAAAAGAGAAGCCGAAAAAAAAGAAGAGAAAAAAATCGAATCTGTAATTGATCAGATTAAAGATTTTATTAAAGACAATAAAGGAAATATGGGAGCAATTAAACCATTGCTTGAATTTTCAAAAGAAAACGGCTATGCGAATCCGACGTTAATTGATAACTTATCGATTGCAGAACAGGCATTAAAAATTATTGCTTAATGGGGTGGTGATGTAATGAGAGTGAAGCCTGAACCAGTAAAGATGACGGAGGCTGAGAAAAAAGAATGGGACGAGCTGTATGAATACGTAAAAAAGCAAATTCTATTTTATGATGATAATCAAAATTTATCAAGTTATATTTGCACCAAATTAAAAGGAATCAGAACTGGGAAATTTATTGAAAATAGAAATATAAAAGATCAGGCTGAGTATCCATACAAAATCATTTTATATACATTTCAGATATGCAGACCAAAAATTTTGGCTGCATTATCTGGGAAAACATTTGAGTCAGAAAAGCATAAAATAAATTATATTTGCGCTATTATCAAGGACAATATTAACGATGTATATGAAATGGTTAGAAGAAAAGAAAAACATGATCAAAAAGTAGCTAATATGGATATAGGAATTTTGACGCATAAAGCAGCTCATTACCGGACAAAAACAAAAGAATTAAAAAACGATAAATTAAAAAACTTATGGTAGGGAGCAGTTGATAAAATAATGGCAGATAAAAATAACGCAAAGAAATTATCACCATTCGAAAAGGAACTGATTGAAACAATTAAACAGGTGAATCAATACAAAGAAGCGGATGAGGCAAATATTGTAGCTATTTTATATAAGAATCCAGATTTGATTTATGAGACGAACTTACATTTAGATGAGTTTGGAAACAATGTTTGGAGAGTATATTGGACAATTGCAGATGATATCATCAAATTAGAAAAGAAAAAGACATTAGATGAAATCACAGTTGGTTTATATCTCGAAAAACATCTAAAATTACGCGAGAAGTATGACGAATACGGCGGTTATGAAACAATAGAAACTGCTGGTGGATATGTTAATACAGAAAATCTATATGGTTATATAGATGAGTTACGTAAATGGAATAGCGTGATTAAGTTGGCAAAAATGCGTTGCGGTGTAAAAGATAGACTCAGTGATTATTGCGATATGAGTGCAGAAGAAATATATAACGAGTGGGAAGCACAATTAAACGATATTTTTTCCAATATAGATTATGACGTGAAAAGTTATGACATTTGTGATGGAATAGATGAATTGATTGAGGAACTGGATAAAGGGTATGCGGTAGGGTTGCCTTATAACAATATGGACATTATTACAAAAGAGACAGGCGGTCAATATTTGGGAAGCATTACTTTGGTTGGAGGTTTGAGTAATGTTGGTAAATCTACATTTGCAAGAAATGCAGTTATCCCAACCGCAATAAAGGAGAAAGAAAGAATTGTAATCATTGTAAATGAGGATGGTATCAAAAAGTGGCAGAGGGAACTGCTTGTGTTTGTTGCAAACAATATTATCAAAGATGATTTACAGAAGCATGTAGTAAGAGATGGTCATTTTGAGGAAAGAACAAGAGAGACACTATATAAAGCGGCGGAATGGTTAAAGGAACAGACAGATAATCATATTATTACAGTTCTTCCGTTCCAACAATATAAGACGGAGAATGCAATAAAAACTATAAAAAAATACTCAAGTATGGGAGTTAAATACTTTCTGTTGGACACATTTAAACTTGATGCCGGCAACGTAAGTGATAGAGCATGGCTTGAAATGCAGCAAAATATGGTTAAGATCAACGATGTTATCAAACCGGAAGCAAAAAACCTTCATATTCTTATTACATTTCAGTTAGCAAAAGGAAGTGTAAAACAAAGATATTATACCCAAGACAATATTGGAATGTCGAAGAATATCATCGATGTCGCGTCAACATGTATTATGATTCGTGATTTATATGATGATGAATATACAGGAGAGAAAAGAGAATTAAAGGTATACAAACTTGAGGGAAAGAATGGGAAAACAAAAATCCCTATCAGGCTAGATAAGGACAAACACTATCAGATTCTATTTATTATTAAGAATCGAGAAGGTTCTGCTAATAGATACCAAGTTGTGATTGAACACGATATGTCAAGAAATATTATCAAAGAAATCGGAATAACAAATGTTCCGGTAGATTTTTAAGAAGGGTGGTAAACAGAGTTGTGACGATTAGTGAATTGAAAACTTACATATATAAGGAAAATAAAATTGAGTTTGTACTTCAAGAAATAGGCTGTCACCACATTGTTTACCATCCAAATAAAGAATATTATTCGTGCGGGAATATAGATGGTGATAACAAGTCCTGTGTTATCGTGCGGAATACTGAATATTTAAATGTTACAGATTATACAAGAGAAAAGTTTTTTGATGACAAATCTGACATTATTACTTTGGTTCAGTATAACTTATACGCGAAACACAAAGAGTTCACTACATGGGAAGCGATAAAAAGTTTACATAAGATTTTAGGATTAAAATTATCGTTCAAAAAAGAAGAGAAAAAACAAGAAAAAATAGATCCGTTGCAGATATTTAAAAAAGTCAAAATAAGGAAAAGAAAATTAAATGTATTAGATTTTGAGGTTCGTGACGAAAAAGAACTAGATACATTTGTTCCTTATGTACATATTGGTTGGTATAAAGAAGGTATTATGCCGTGGACAGTAAAAAAATTCAAACTTGGATACAGTTATAAATATAAAAGAAATGTCGTGCCGTTGCGCTACTGGCTTACTGGCGAACTAATGGGGTATAACATGCGAACAACAGTTGAAAACTATGATTTGTTTGATATTAAAAAATATTACATTACACCAGGATACCCAAAACAGATTAACTTGTATGGACTATATGAAAATAGAGAGTCAATTGAAAAATCGGATTATGTTGTGGTTGTAGAAAGTGAAAAGTCTGTATTAAAGAGAGACAGTCTTTGTGACTCGACATGTGTGGCTGTTTCTGGACATGAGATATCGGACGAACAAGCAAGAATCTTAATTGGTCTGAATAAGGAAATAATTATCTGTTTTGATAAGGATGTGGATATAAACCATGTAAGACATTGTTGTGAGAAATTTTATCACATTAGAAAAGTAAGTTATATATATGACAGGTGGGGAATCATAGGTGAAAAGGACTCGCCAGTAGATGCACGAAATCAGATATATGAATTTATGATCAAATATAGAGTGGCGTACGACGAACACGAACATAAAGAATATTTAAAAGCATTACGAAAGTAGGTGTTTATTATAGCAAGAAAAACGAAAGAAGAACTCAATGAAATTATGTCATATTACAAAACAGATCGATTATGGAGCTGGTCTAAATTTAATACATATCACACATCTCCATATGAGTATTATCTCAAATATCTAAAACATGTACCAGAAGATAGAGATGATTGTATTTATGTGGTAACTGGCGGAATGGCACATGAGATTATGGAGGATTTATATCTAGGACATATCAAATATGAAGAAATGGATGAAAAATTTGAAGATGCTTGGATAACGGCTGAAGTAGCAGATTTGAAATTTGATAGAAATGATGAAAAGAAAAATGAAAGCGTAAAACAAAAATATTATGACTGCCTCAAACATTTCTTTAATCATCACAAGATGTTTGAACAGCATATGGAAATTGAAAGATTTGTAACAGCAAAAATTGGTGATAACGTATTTCAGGGATATATAGATGCTGTATACAGAGATAAAGATGGCAATTTCCATATTCTTGATTGGAAGACAAGTTCAATCTATAAAGGCAAGAAAGCAGAAAATGAGTGTGGACAGCTAATTGTGTATGCAATTGCATTAAATCAGATTGGGATTCCAATGGATAAAATTCGTATTTCATGGGATTTCTTAAAATATGTTTCCATTGATTGTCAGCAAGCAAATGGCAAATGGACAACGAGAGAAATTGAGAGGAACCAGATCGGTGTGAAATTACAGACTAGCGTAAAAATGTGGCTAAAAAAATGTGGATACGAAGATAAGCAGTTGGAGTATCTCGACCTTCTAATGCAGACAAATGATATCAAATGCTTACCGGAAGATGTACAAGAAAAATATAAGGTGAACGACTGTATTGTAACAGTTCCGATTACAAATGACCTTTTGAATAAATGGACAACAGATATTATTGAAACAATTTCTGAGATTGAAAAAAAGGAAGAGAGATATAAGAACTTGAAAGACAGAAACTCAATGGAGGCTGAGAAAGAGTTTTGGGACTCAGACGACCAAGTAGAAAAACAAAGCTATTATTTCTCTACATTATGCGCTTACTCTCCGAATGTGCATTTGCCATATAAAAAATATTTGGACAAGCTAAATGCTAAGAAGGAGCAGCAGGATAATATTTTTGCAGGTGTAGGAGCGGATATTACATCTAATGCGAAAGGAGAAATACTGGATGAAGACGATATGTCTTGGTTAAATGATTTATAGAATTGAGGTGAGTAAGTGGAGAAGAATTATGTGGTCTATCATTTACACGATGATACAAGTAATGTTAATGGTTTTGCAGATTCATGTTCTAATTTCAAAGAATACATAAAACTAGCGAAGAAAAATAATATGAAGGCTATAGCATTTTCAAATCATGGCGGAATATATGATTGGATTAAAAAGAAACAGGAGTGCGATAAAGCCGGAATTAAATATATACATGGAATAGAATTGTATCTTTGTCATCATTTAGAAGATGATGATAGAGGCGGACATATAGGTCTTTATGCTAAAAACTGGGATGGGGTATTGGAACTAAATAAATTAGTATCAATTTCTACTTCTAAAGGGGTTAAAAAGGATAATACTGACAGGCATATGTATTACAATCCAAGAATTTCTTTAGATGAATTAATGCATACGTCAAATAACATAATTGTTACAACAGCGTGTCTTGCGTCTCCGTTAAATAGGTGGGCTAGTGAATCAAATGAGGATAAAGAAGCTTTTAATACATTATTGTCATGGCTAAAAGAAAATCGTCATAGATGTTTTCTTGAAATACAGTATCACAATTCACCTCATCAAATTAACTATAACAAAAAATTGCAATTCGTGAGTATGAAAACAGGGATTCCTTTGATAGCGGGAACGGATACACACTCTTCAAGTAGTTACAAAGCAGAGTGCCGTAAAATCTTGCAGAAATATAAAAAAAGTTATTATGGAGAAGAGGATGAATTTGATTTAACATGGAAATCTTATGACGAGCTTGTAAATGCTTTTGATAATCAAGGGGCATTTTCGAGAGATATTTATTTAGAAGCAATTGAAAATACAAATAAATTTGCTGATATGGTAGAAGATTTTACATTGGATAAAACATTTAAGTATCCAACACTTTACGGTGATAACGTACGAGAAAAATGGAAAAATCTAATTTATACAAAATTCAAAGATAAATTGGCAACAAATTCTTTGGAATTACCAAGTGTAATTATAAAAAAATATGAAGAATATGTTAAGTCTGGTTTGCCAGATGAATATAAGCCATATCCAGAAGATGTGTATAAAAATGCTTTAAATACTACAGACGACGACAGAATAAAAGAGTATCAAATAAAAATCGCTGAAGAGTTTAAAGTAATGTGTAAGCTTGGTATGGAAAGCTTCATGATGTTTATGTCAGAATTGACTGATTGGTGTGAAGGGAATGATATACCACATGGAACCGGTAGAGGAAGTGTGTGCGGAAGTCAGATTGCATATATTACAGGAATAACAGATGTAGATCCTATGGTATGGCATACTGTATTTTCTAGGTTTTGTAACGAAGACAGAATTAGTCTTGGTGATATTGATATAGATTTTGCACCGGAAGATAGAGAAAAAGTATACAAATACATTATTAAACGATTTACAACAGAAAAAACTGCATATATTGCTGCGTTTTCTACATTACAAGATAGAGGATGTATAGATGTATTAGCAGGCGGGCTAGGGTATGCAGACTTGGATAAGGTAAAAGAAATTAAGGATAAATTTGAAGAGTATTTTTCTTCATATTCTAAAATTATTCAAGAGGAAGTAAATAGCGAAGAGTTAGTAGAAGAAGGTGTACTTGAGTCTGGATCTGTTGCATTTGATAATCATGATATATACATAAAGAGAATTTCAAATGAATCTGCAAGAAAAAAATGCGAAAAATTAAAAGATTCATATGACAATCTTATAAAGAGCAATCAGGATTTATTTTATTATCTTGATGGATTGAAGGGGACGATTGTTGCGAAGGGTACGCATCCAAGTGGAATTATTGGATCGCCAGTAACATTGGCTGATAATGTTGGACTATTTTATAAAGATGGTGACGTAAATATGCCGGTATCAACATGTGGAATGAAAGCCGTGGATTCACTAAATTATGTAAAATTCGATATATTAGGATTAAAAACAGTAGGGATAATTAAAGATGCGTGTAAATATGCAGGAATAAAATACCCTAAAGCACATTTGGTCAATTGGAATGATAAAAATGTCTGGGAGAATATGATCACTTCCCAACAAGGTGTGTTCCAATTCGAAGGAGACTATGCATTTTCATTGTTGAAAGATTTTAAACCTACAACAATCAACCATATGTCTATGATTAATGCGGCATTAAGACCATCCGGTAAATCATATAGAAATAGATTAATTGCAGGTGAATATAATAAAAATCCGTCTGAAGAAATCGATAAACTCTTGGAAAGCAATAGAGGATATTTGATATTTCAGGAAGACACAATCAAGTTTCTTACGAACATATGTGATTTCACGGGATCCGCAGCCGATACAACTCGTCGTGCAATCGGAAAAAAGGATGAAGAACTACTTAAACAGCAGTTGCCTAAAATCCTTGAAGGATACTGCAAACATTCATCTAAAGAGAGAAGTATTGCAGAAAATGAGGCGAAACAGTTCGTTCAAATTGTACAAGATTCATCAGAATACCAATTTGGATATAATCATTCTACTGCGTATTCCATGAATGGATACGAATGTGTTATGTTGAGAACTTATTACATTACGGAGTTTATAGCTGCTTATCTAAATAGGGCAGAAAACAAAGAAGATACTAATAATGGTATTGCATTGGCAAGACAATATGGGATATCAATTAATCCTATTCAATTTGGAAAGTCATTGGCGAAATATACAATAGATAAAGATACGAACTCTATTTATAAAGGAATAGAGTCAATAAAATACTGCAATGCAAAAATTGCAGATGAACTAATGACGGTTGCGAACAAAAAGAAGTATTCGTCGTTTCCAGAATTATTAAAAGAAATAAAAGAAAATACATCAGTGGATTCAAGGCAACTTACAATTCTTACTGGTCTAAATTTCTTTGGTGAATTTGGTGGTAATAAATATCTACTAAATGTTATTTATATCTATGAAAAGTTTTCAAAATGTAAACAAATCAGTAAAAAGAAACTAGATTCATTGGGACTAACAGAGTTTTTGATGAAAAAATACTCTGGTAAAGAAACGGCTTCATTATATAAGGATATAGATAATGTAGGTTTAATAGAAGAACTTTGTAGTCACGTAGAGAATAAAAAAATGGGTATTATTGAATCTATGAAATTTGAGAAGGAATATCTTGAGTATATCGTATATACCAATGAAAATGTTTCTCCACTTTATTATATGGTTACAGATTTCAAAACTTACAAAGATACAACAAAACCATATATTACAGCAAGACAGATTAGAACAGGGAAGGAAGTTAAAACCAGAATTAAACAAGGTAAAATTTTCAAAGAAAATCCATTTGGTCAATGGTCTGTTCTAAAAATAAATAAATTCTCACAAGAGTTTAAGAAACGACCGAATGCTGAAGGCAAGTGGGAGGCAACAGATGAATTAGAAGATATCCTTACAGAATATGAGGTGATTAGGTGATGAAAAATTATGGATAAAAAACAAGTTAAATTTAAATGTTCTGTTGTTAGAAAAACATATGATGGTGGAGATTTTAAAATCTATGCTGTCGATGTTGATCAAAATAAATATCCAGATATAAAGTTCACAAAATACGGAAATGTGACATTAACAGGAGAGTTGCATGAACTCGGTGTAGGTTCTAATTATGAAGTTTCTGCTATTGAACAATTGTCTAAATATGGATATGGTTACAAAGTTACAAACATTAAAAGAGATAGACCAACCAGTGTAGAAGAGACTTATGTTTTTTTGAGAGAAATCCTCACAGAAAATCAGGCAAATGTATTATGCAATGCTTATCCAGATATTGTAGACAGGGTAATTAATAATAGATTAAATGATATTGATTTAAGCAAAACACCGGGAATTAAAGAGTATACGTTTGAGGTGATTAAAAATAAGATTGTCGAAAATTTTTGTCTGGCAGAAATTGTTACGGAGTTTCAAGGAATGTTGACACTTTCTATGGTAAAAAAATTGCATGAAAAATATTCATCTGTTCAAATGATAAAACAAAAAATGAGAGAAGATCCATATAAATGCCTATGTGGATTGGCAAGAGTTGGTTTTAAAACTGCGGACTCAATTTTACTTGAATTGGAAAGAGAGTCTGTAGAAAATGTAAAAAACGGAAAGAAGTCTATTATTGAATTTTCATATAATTTAAAAACTAGCAAACAAAGATGTTTATCGTGTGTGTTGTATTTGTTAGAAGAGAATGAAAATAACGGACATACCATGATGAATATTGTTGATTTGAGAAATCAATGTATGAAATTAACCCCTGCATGTTCAGATTTGTTTGTGGATTGCATCAAACATGAAAGTATCATTTATGACAGGGATACGATGAACGTAGCTTTGAAGTCTACATATGATACAGAACAATGTATTGCAAATGCAATTATTACAGGACTGAAATGTAATATAAAATGGAGTTTTGATGTAGAAAAATACAAAGTTGTAAATGACGGATGCGAATTATCAAATGAGCAGATAAAAATACTGGATTATATTTGCAAATATAACATTTGTATACTAAATGGATCAGGAGGAACTGGTAAAACATTTTCGACACAATCTGTTATTCAAATGCTTAAAGACAATAATAAGTCATATGAGTTATTTTCACCAACAGGTAAAGCAGCAAAAGTCTTGTCTGAAAATACTGGTGAACAAGCAAGTACAATTCATAGAGGTCTTGGATATATGCCACCCGACAAATGGGGATATAACGAAACAGAAAAGATGATGTGTGATGTATTAATTGTGGATGAGTTTTCTATGGTTGATTTGCGATTATTTAAACATATTATAGATGCGATTGATTTCGAGCGCACAAAACTTCTAATGATAGGAGACAACGCACAGCTTCCGTCTGTTTCATGCGGGAATTTACTTCATGACTTTATGCAGTCCAAAATGATTCCGACTGTTACTCTTACGAAAGTATTTAGATACGGCGAAGGTGGTTTAATGAAGGTAGCTACAGACGTAAGACAATGTAAACAATATCTTAATAATATTAATCAACAATGTACATATTTTGGAGACAACAAAGATTATGCTTTTATAAATGTTGGTTCAAGCACAATTGTCAAAAATCTAATTGCTCTATATCAAAAATTGCTTTCGAGTGGGAAATATAATGTAGATGATATTCAAGTTCTTACTTCCTATAAGAAAGGCGATTATGGACAGATTGTAATTAATAACCAATTACAAAAAATAGCGAATAGAAATTATGGCAGTCAAGATTTTATGAAGGTTGGAGATATTACTTATTACAAAGACGACATCATCATACAAAATACTAATAATTATCATGCTCGAATTTTCTATGAAGATGATTTTATCGCAGATGATATGCCGAAGGAAACGTTTATTGCGAATGGCGAGACAGGGAAAATTAAAAAAATTGATCAAAATAAAGTTATTATCGAATTTGATGATGTGTTAGTAGAATACGATAGAAGCGCAATGCAAATGTGTGGATTAGGCTATTGTATTACCATTCACAAATCTCAAGGAAGCAGTATTAAAGTCGTATTGCTGATCACTCCTGCAGCACATACATATATGTTAAATTCAAATCTAATTTATGTAGGTTTAACAAGAATGAAAGAAAGATGTTTTCATTTTGGAGATACAACAACTGTGAATAGAGCTATTAAGAAAAAGGCTAATTTATCAAGAAATACGTTTATGCAAAAAATGTTAAGAAGAGGAGTTAACAACTATGTATAAATTTCAAATATATCTATTTGTTGGGGTTTTAATTCTTATTGTTTTGTATGTTGTAGGAGTAATTTTGGACTCCATTACTACAGCAAAAAGAAATCAAACTTATCAAGAATATGTAGAAACTATTCGGAATCAAAATTCACTACTTATAGAAGATATAAATGTAAGCAATAAGATTTTAGAATTACTTTTAAATAAGATGGGTGAAGATAAAAAAGAAAATGACACTTATGAGGAGGAAGAGAAAAATGAAGAAAATGCTTGATGAATTAAGAAAAATTGTTAGTAGCGATTGTGATTTTACAGTAGATATTAATCCGGTTGATTTCCGGGTTAATATTTCAAGGGAAATGTGGGAAGAGAATGCATTTTCTGTAGTATATTCCGGTATGTCTGAATCGCCATTTTTAGATGTCGATGATCAATGTGAGGAATTACAGTATGCTTTAAATTTACATATGATTAAAAATATTTTAAATATTATGAATTGGATGGAAGAAAATCTTGATGAAATTAAACAATGCATTTGTGTATGCGGAAAGGCGGTGCAATTTTAGTTGATTACAACTACGAGACAAGCTATTGCAGCTTTACAGAAAATTGAAAAAGAAAGTGGAGAAAAATTTTTAGTAGTAGTAGATGATTATGACAATGAGTATCAGATTGAATATCTTAAAAGACATAATTTACATTCTGATAATCCATATGATTTTTGCCATGCTCTAAAAATTAAAGGAAACCATATGGGTTGTATTAAAAGAGGTGTTTAATATGAAGTCATGCAAAGAATATGCTAGTGAATGCAAAGAGCAATTAAAAAAAGAAATTGAAACAAAGAAGAGATTGATATACAGACAACCTGTCTTGGCGGTCGTACAGATTGGGAATGATGCGGCGAGTTCTTCTTATATAAAAGGAAAACTTAAAGATTGTGAAGATGTTGGAATGGTTTGTAAACACATTCATTTAGAAGAAAATGAAAATGATACATATAGTGTCTCGAAGATTTTATTAGAGTTAAGTGAAGATGTTGATTATGACGGGATTATTCTTCAACTTCCTATTCCTGATAAATTTGACTTACCTGTTTTACAAAATTGTATCTCATCAGAAAAAGATGTGGATGGGTTTAGAAAAGATAGTATGTTTGATCCATGTACTCCAAAGGGAATTATTGGATGGTTGGACGATAACAAATATGATTATGAAGGCAAAAAAGCAATTGTAATTGGGAGAAGTAATATCGTAGGAAAACCACTCGTTAATATGCTTATCGAAAAAGGAGCTACGGTTACAAGTTGTAACAGTATGACTAAAGATTTAAAAGTTTACACAGGTAATGCAGATTTAATTATTTCAGCTATCGGAAAACCTAAATATTTTTCAAGTTCATATTTTTACACAAATCAAGTAATTGTGGACGTGGGAATTAATAGAGATGAAAATGGGAAGCTGTGTGGGGACATTGATTATGATGATGTTCGTAGATGGGGGAATACATATGTGACACCTGTTCCGGGCGGAGTTGGTTTACTCACTAGAGTAGCTTTGTTGCAAAACACATTTGAAGCATATAGAAGAAAAATTGAAGGAGAAACAGAAAAATGATCAATATGGCGACTAACTATTTTATGCATGATGTTGAGTATATTTTAAATCATGGATATAAAGATGAAAACCCCAGACCAAAATATAAAGATGGAACACCAGCATATACAATTTCGGTAAATCAGAATATACGTAGGTATGATTTGGAAAGAGGGGAATTTCCTATTAATACGCTTAGACCCATCCCCTGGAAAAGTGCTATTAAAGAAATCTTTTGGATTTATCAAAATGCAAGTAACGACTTAGAAATACTAAACAATAAATACAACATTAAATATTGGAATGACTGGCAATCAAAAGATATGCCAAATACAATTGGTCAAAGATATGGTGCAACTGTAAAAAGATATGATTTAGTAAAAAACCTCATAAAAAGCATTAATGAAGATCCGTTTGGTAGACACAAAATTATGAACCTTTGGCAGGAAACAGATTTGAAAGAAACTGATGGTTTATTGCCATGTGCATTTTTAACTATGTGGAGTGTTAGGAAAAATTTAGCAGGAAAGAATTTTCTCGATATGACATTAATACAACGTTCAGGAGATATGTTAGCCGCAAGTGGCGGAGGTGGGGTGAACGAGGTACAGTATGCTGCGTTACTTATGATGATTGCAAGACATTGTGATTTACTTCCAGGCGTATTTGTTCATTTTGTTCAGAATGAACAAATTTATGATAGACATATTGAGCAAGCGAAAAAAATGCAACAGAGATTTATAAATATGACTATGGATGAATTTTATCATGAATATGAACATAAAACTCCTACACTCATATTAAAGGATGATGCCAAAGATTTTTACACTATGACGATTGATGATTTTGAAATGATTGACTATGAACCAATTAAACCACAGATCAAATTTGAGCTTGGAATTTAAATATAGGAGGAATGTCTATGATCATATTACTTGGTAAGACGGCAAGCGGGAAGGATACAGTTTTGAATAGACTTGTAAAAGAACATGGGTATAAAAAAATTGTGACCTATACGACAAGACCTAAACGGGAAAGGGGAATTCAAGATGTAACATATCATTTTATTGGTGAAGATGAATTTAAAGAAAAAATAGAATCTGGATTCTTTTTGGAATATAAAGAATATCGTTCCGCACATGGAACATGGTATTACGGTTCTGCAAAAGAAGATTATGAAAAATCCGATGAAAAAACTGTGATTATTTTGACTCCAGATGGATATCGAGATTTTTTAAGAGAATATCCTAATATGGATCACACATCAATTTACCTATATTCCAATAATAAAACTCTTGAGAATAGACTTATTAAACGAGGAGATGATCCTAAAGAGGCAAAAAGAAGATTGGATTCAGATAATAAAGACTTTAAAGGCGTTCAAGGTTTGGTTCATAAGATTGTTTATAACAATGGGAATGACTCACTTGATGAGGTGGTAAATAAGATTTTAGAATATGTGGCTGAAAAATAAAAGTTGGCAGTCCAACTAAAAATATAATATTACACATGTAAAAGGAGGAACTTTATTGAAAGTAATTAAGAAGGATGGAACATTGGAAGAATACAGCGAACAGAAGATTATTAATGCAATTAACAAATCTGCTCAACGTGAGAACTATGCGTTTGCCCAAAATGAGTATAGCATAATTTGCAATCGAGTTCTAAATGAGATTGATGAAGAAGATTTTGAAAATGATGAAGTGCCAGTAAGTTTTATCCATAATATTGTAAAAAAAACACTTTTAGAATTGCTTCCAAAAGTAGGTTATCAGTATCAACAGTATAGAAATTACAAGCTTGATTTCGTACATATGATGGATACGGTATATGAAGAAAGTCAAAAAATTATGTACATCGGTGATAAGGAGAATAGTAATACAGACAGTGCGCTCGTCTCCACAAAACGTAGTCTTGTGCTTAATGAATTGAACAAGCAGTTATATAAGAAATTCTTCTTAACAGTAGAAGAAAGACAAGCTATTAATGATGGTTATATTTACATTCACGACATGTCTGCAAGAAGAGATACGATGAACTGCTTTAGAAGAGACACACGTTTCATTACTGAACTTGGAGTTAGATCTTTTTATGATTTTAAAGACGGTGACAATGTAAAAGTTTTAACTCATAAAGGAAGATGGAAAAATGCAACAGTTAAGTCGTATGGATGGCAAAATATAAATAAAGTAACTTTTAAAAGAGGTTCGAGCAAAACGAAAGATGTATTTTGTACTGCAAATCATAGATGGATTTTAAAAGACGGTAGTGAGACAACAGATCTGAAAATTGGAGATAAATTAATCGCAGCTCCAGATATAACAAATTATTCATGGGATGAACTGAAAAAATCTGAAAAATTGTTATGGTGTCTTGGCTTTTCTATGGGAGATGGGTCTATTGTAGAAGACAATAAAATACCAACAATGCACGTAAGATTATGTGGACATAAAAATGAATTTGCAAATAGATTTTCAGATGTTGGATATTCTGTAACATACCCGCAGAGTTTATATGGCGATGGGATTGTCAGAATGGTGAACATTCATGAGAAAAAAATACCATGGTTGATGTTAAATTGTGAAAATATTAAATATTATATTGATGGTTTTTTATCGGCTGATGGCGCTTTAACAAACTGTGAAAATATAAAATTTAGAAGTGTTCAGGTGACCGGAGATTTAAATAATGAAATATATGACTTATTAAACATTGCTGGATATTATGTTACATCGACAAAAAACAAAACTGGAGAAGTAACAAATTATGGTGTTAGAAAAAAAACAACAATAAACTATCAAATCAATTCAAATCAGTCAGATAGAACATGGAAGGTAAAAAATATCGTTCCAGACTGTCTCAATCCAAAGGCAGAAGTTTGGTGTCTTGAAGTAGAAGATGATCATAGTTTTATTTTGGAAGGAGGAATTCCAACAGGTAACTGTTGTCTTTTCAATGTTGCAGAGGTAATGCGTGGTGGATTTGAAATGGGTAATGTATGGTATAACGAACCAAAAACATTAGATACAGCATTTGATGTGATCGGAGATATTACGTTAAGTGCTGCGAGTCAACAGTACGGTAAAAATAATCCGACTGCCGTACTTAAAAACCTTGTGAACGCTTAAATAAGCGGTGTGGTCAACAAATTTAAAAGACTGCTAACACTGAACCGGAAACGGAACGGTGTGCCAAGCACATAAATCTTCTGTATAAAACAAGGAGAGTGTTATATATAGAAGAAATTTGGAAAGATATTAGAGATTATGAAGGGATGTATCAAGTAAGTACATTTGGTAGAATCAGAAGTTTAGACAGATATGTAAAAGGTCGATACGATAATATGCAACTAATAAGAGGCAAAATTCTGTCAATATGCTACAACAAAAGAGTAGAAGTATGTGAGATACATTTGAGGAAAAATAACAAAAGAAAATGTTTTAAGGTTCATAGATTAGTTGCAGAATCATTTTTAGAAAATGATGATCCAACTAATAAAACAACCGTAAATCATATAGATGGAAATAGAAAAAATAACAGAGTAGACAATTTAGAATGGGCTACATATTCAGAAAACGAAAAACATGCCTATGATAAATTACACCGCCCCATAAACCGACCAAAGTTAATGAAAAGACGGTGTATTAGCATTGATAAACAAACCAATGTACATACAGTATATGAAAGTATTGAGGCTGCGTCAAGAGGAACAAATGTTTCTTGTACGCAAATAAGAAGAATAGCAAAGAATGAATGCGAGAATAAAAATTTCTATTTTCTTATAGAAGGGATAAATAATTAAATAAATATCAACAGAAGATTTTATGTGAAGGTTCAGAGACTATCGAAAACATAATATTCATTCGATATAGCGAGAATGAATATGAAGAAGTGAGTAGAGTAGATGTATAGGTGAAAATCCTGCATCGAAGCGCAAGGCAATGATTAGCAATCATTGAAGAAATAGTGCATGTGTGTGTAAACACACTTGGGTTTTACATTGCCACAAATTGATGAAGTATTAGTCCCATATGCAAAAAAAAGTTACGAGAAATATAAAAAAGAATTTTATGATATTGCGAATGATTTGATTGATTATAGCTATTCAGACTACGAAAAAACCGCTCATAATTATGCTATAAAAAAAGTAGAACGTGATATGGAACAAGGTTATCAGGGACTTGAATATAAATTTAATACAGTCTCTTCCAGCCGAGGAGATTATCCATTTATCACCATTACATTTGGGTTGGGAACAGATCCATTCGCCAAGATGGCTTCAAAAACTTTTCTCAGAGTTCATAGAGAAGGACAAGGAAAGGAGGGTAATAAAAAGCCTGTGTTGTTTCCAAAACTTGTATTCCTTTACACGGACAATCTGCATGGGAAAGGAATGGTAAACGAAGATTTGTTTGAAGAAGGAATTAAAACTTCTGCAAAAACAATGTACCCTGATTGGTTAAGTCTGGATGGAGATACAACAGTGTCTAAAATGTACCATAAGTACAGAAAAGTTATTAGTCCTATGGGTAAGTGCAAATCAGCCCATGTAAAACGGTATTAAACCACTTGCTTAGTGGGTGTGATTCATTTGAATTGCTAACAGATAGGTCTATAGGAGAGAGATCGTTTGCACTATAGATGAAGCTGTGCCTTCTATAATAAGGTCAATCGACTAGACGTGATGAGTGTAACGTCGTAGAAACAGAGATAAGCACTGTTTCCAAAGATACCGCCTGTTGACGAAGATTAGGGCGCTTCAGAGGGAAAAGTTAGTCAGTACGATTGGTGACAATCGATCAATATGTGTAGAGCATTTCTTTCTCCTTGGTATGAACGAGGAGGAATGGAACCAAAAGATGAAAATGATGAGCCAATCTTTGTATCAAGATTCAATATTGGTGCAGTATCATTGCATCTTCCTATGATTCTTGCAAAAGCAAGACAAGAAAACAAAGATTTTCATGAAGTTCTTGATTATTATCTCGAAATGATCAGAAAACTTCATCAGAGAACTTATGATTATTTAGGCGAAATGAAAGCATCAACCAATCCTCTCGGCTATTGTGAAGGTGGTTTTCTGGGTGGACATTTGAAACCGACAGACAAGATTAAGCCTTTATTAAAACCCATGACTGCATCATTTGGCATTACTGCATTGAACGAACTGCAGCAATTATACAATGGCAAATCACTTGTAGAAGATGGTGAATTCGCATTAGAAACACTAAAATATATTGATGCAAAGGTTAAAGAATTCAAAAAAGAAGATGGTTGGCTGTATGCAATTTATGGTACGCCGGCAGAAAATCTCTGTGGGCTTCAGGTAAAGCAGTTCCGCAAGAAATACGGAATCATTCCTGGAGTATCAGACAGAGAATATGTAAGCAATAGTTTTCATTGCGGTGTTTGGGAGGATATCACTCCAATTCAAAAACAAGATATAGAACATAGATTCTGGAATTATATTGAAGGAGGTCGTATCCAGTATTGCAAATATCCTATTGGATACAACATTGATGCAATTAAAATATTAGTTAGACGAGCAATGTCAATGGGATTTTATGAGGGAGTAAACTTGTCACTTGCATATTGCAATAACTGTGGACATGAAGAGTTGAATATGGATGTATGCCCTCATTGTGGAAGTAATGATTTAACAAAAATCGAGAGAATGAATGGATACCTTTCTTATTCAAGAGTTCACGGAGATACGCGATTAAATGACGCAAAAATGGCAGAAATTGCAGATAGAAAAAGTATGTAAAAATAAAGTGGGCTATTTTAAGATAGTCCACTGAATGAAAGGATGTTAATTAAATTTGAAATATCACGATATAACTCATGATGACATGATGAACGGAACGGGATTACGAGTTTGTCTATGGTGTTCTGGCTGTGATCATCACTGTAAGAACTGTCAGAATCCTATTACTTGGAATCCGAATGACGGGGTCCAATTTGATGAGTCGGCAAAAAAGGAAATATTTGATGAATTATCAAAAGACTATATTGCCGGTATTACATTTACTGGTGGCGATCCATTATATTCACAAAATCTTAAAGACGTTTTGGATTTGATTACAGATTTACGTTCAAAATATCCAATAAGTAGAAAAACAGATACAATATATAGAGAAAATTGTAACTCCAAACACAATATATTGATTAAAAACTCGGATGAAATCCGTCTTTCATGTCAAGAAAAAACAATCTGGTTATATTCCGGATATACATGGGAACAAATCATGCATCCAATTATTACAGATGATTTTAACATAAAACGAGATCAGCTTTTAAAAATGCGTCAAGACATTGTGAAACAGTGTGATGTACTTGTAGATGGAAGATATGAAGAAGACAAACGAGATGTTACATATCATTGGGCTGGCAGCACAAACCAAAGAGTCATTGACGTGCAAGAAACGTTAAAACAAGGAAAGGTGATCTTGTGGGAGAATCAGTAAAACTGAAAGATACTGTTTACTATGCAAGGATAATTCCTACGGTTGGCATATTTGATGTATGCCAACTCGTTATAAGAACAGTAGAGAATAATTATTTTGTAGGATGTGATAAAACAGACAAACATGCTTATTTATTACATTTTAATGATTTAAATAAAACCGTTTTTACAAATAGAAAACAGGCATTAGATGTTGTTCTTACAGCAGAGAAGAATAATAAAAATAAAATATATAAAGAAATATTATACGAGGAGTATTAAAACATGAATACATTGATTGGATTTTTAATTGGAATGTTTGTAGGTACACTTTTGGCGATTGTTGTTGTGGCATTATGTGTTGCGGCAGGAACCAGAGATGATTTAGATGATCTATATTATAATTCAAAAGAATCAGAAAATATTAATAACAGTGGAAGAGGTGAGTAGTAAAATGGCGTATCTCACGAGATATAAAGGTACATATAGATTAATGGCTCACATTGATCAAAATACAAATGATTATCCAAGAGACGATAAAGGCAATATTGATTCGGATGATATCTATATTAAATGTGCTTATGGGAATCAAATTTATCATTATGGACATTCCACATTGGTTGCATACATTCCTTCTACTGGAAGAGGGCATAATATCCTATTAGCGTTAGGTAAAGAGCTGTGCGGAAATGAAGAAAGGATCCCATATGATGAACTGTATTTATTATTAGAGCAGCAGGGTACTGTTTGGGACATTGTAGAAAATGATAAAGAAATTGAGTTTAAGTTTTCTGCAAAAGACATTGAATTAATTGCAAAATATTTAAAACCACAAACCAGTGGCGCAAATATTAGTCCATTCAGCACTAAGAATTTACCTAAAAGAAAGTATGAAATACCTAGTGATGATTTGAAAAAATATAAGGATATAATCAGTAGAATTCCCGAAGGTAACATTCTTATCATAAAGAACATTACAAGCAAATTTTTGGGCGAAATTCTTACGAAAGACAAAGAATATAGACGAATAAATATAAAAGCTGATATGAAAAAGAAAATGCTTAAAAGTAAAGAATATATACATTACATTGGTAAATGGGGTGAATATATTAAATTCTTAAAGGAGAGGATTGAATGAAAGAATACGAATTACATAAAAATTGCACTCATGAAATCTTAATCAAGAATGGATTTAAAAAATATGAACAAGTTTATCGACTGAATGTTCCTTTGTATGAATATAAAAATTATCCAACTGTATCGGTTGAATTTCAGGCATGTTTTCCGGATACATTCGGATACGAAGTAGTTGACAATAATTCAGAGAATGTTTATGTGTCATTTTACAACCCAACAGAAGCAGATAAAAAGAATAATTTGGTATTGAAAAAAGTAAAAAGAAATTTAAAAAAGAAATTAAAAGAATTTATTAAACTAGAAATTATTAGGGAGGTATAAATATATGAAACGAATTGCAAAATTTCAGAAAGTAAGTTACGAGCAGTTTACAGAAGGATGGATCGATACTTTTGGTGATACCAATGTAGAGGAAATCAAGACGATTTACGATCATATCAAACTTCCAAAGCGTGCTACTTCAGGATCGGCAGGATATGATTTCTGTTCTACTGTTGCAGCAACTTTACAACCAGGAGAAATGTTAAAAATTCCAACAGGAATTCGATGTGAAATTACTGATGGATGGGTATTAAAATGTTATCCAAGAAGTAGCCTTGGATTCAAATACTGTCTTAACTTAGTAAATCAAGCGGGTATTATCGATAGTGACTATTTCTTCTCGGATAATGAAGGGCATATTTTTATGAAATTTAAAAACAATGGAAATATGGTTGTGAATATTAATGAAGGTGATAAAATTGCTCAAGGAATCTTCGTGGAATATGGAATCACAGTTGACGATGATGTGACAAGTGTGAGAAACGGTGGTTTCGGAAGTACAGGAAAATAGATACGAGGAGGTATATAAAAATGAATAGGTTGAAAGAATCGAACATATTTTCGGGGGGGGGGGTAATCCCTTTGAATAATAGAAGAACATTATTAAAATCGTATATTTGGAATTATGTTGTGTCTAATTCAGGCAAAGCTACCCTTGAAAATAGTATCAAAGGTGATATTGATTTGGAATTGATTGGTGGCACGGAACAACTTACTACGATAGGAAAGAATCTTGCTAATCCGAGTGAGTTCGTGATTGGTACTCTTGCAGGAGACACCGGAAATGTCATAAACCTAAAGCAATACATTACCACTGGTCATATCCCTGTTATTCCTGGCAAAAGGTATTCTACTAGCTGCGGAAACAAATTTTTGGCGCATACAATAATTGCATACGATAAAGAAAAGACAAAAATCAATTCTCCGATAAATATGTCTTCGGAAATGCCAGAAGGTGCAGCTTACATAAGACAGGCATACAGGAAAATAGACATGACCAATGTTACAGAATCCGATATGGAAGAACTGAAAAAAGTTTGCATGGTAAATGAAGGTTCTACCGTTCTGCCCTACGAACCCTATACAGGCGGTAAACCCTCCCCAAGCCCAGAGTATCCGCAGGAAATCAAAAACTCTGGGAAGTGGAATGAAGAAAAGCAGAAGTATGAAATTGATGTGAAAGTAACTGGGAAGAATTTGTTTGACCGTGAAAAGGCAAGAGATACTGCAAACTGGATAATCAGAGATGGAGACGGTTATGCAAAATTTCCAATCCGTGTGGGAAAGGGGAATAAAGCTACATTTTCTTACACCGAAAAGTTGACCGCAGGAAAAGGTTTTTATCTTGGAATAGCAAAAAAAGAGACAGGTAGTGTTATCTCATGGTTATATTACGATACAAATTTATCCATTAGTAATAGTAAATATACGATCGCAGCGGAAGAGGATTATGTGTATTTAATGTGTAATCGTAGTGCAATCCAAACTTTCTTGGATGTCATCAAAACATTACAAGTGGAAATTTCTCAGACTCAAACTGAGTACGAACCCTATCAAGAACCGCAAGCCCTCACTCTCACATCTGACCGCCCTCTCACAAAGTGGGATAGACTGGTAGAACAGGGCGGACAGTATGGATGGCTGTATGGAAGTGATATAAAAACATTCGAAAGCGATGTATTTAAGCTATATACCGACAACGATAAAGCAATACAATATCAAGTACCGTTTGAAGAAATCACTAGCAGTTGGAATGAATCGGTGTGTTATTGCAATACTTTTGAAAATGTTAGCGGACAAACTATATACACACAATCCGGTAAAACAGATTTTTATATGGGATGCGTTCATAAATCTATGGTTTTCTCTGCTAAAAATAAACAAGGGATATTCCAAAGTATAAAAGCGTTCCAAGAATGGATTAGAAATTCTGGCACATATGTATGCTATAAAACAGATAATAAGAAATTCGTCCCACTCTCAGAATCCGAACAAACACAACTTAGGAATCTGCACAGCTACAACGGTACAACACATATTAACATTGATTCCGGAGAAGTGGAATGTGGAATCAAAGTAACATATAAGCAAAAGAAATAATGGAGAAATACATATGGAGATATTACTTATTTTGGTAGTATCAGCAGTAATTACATACCTATTATTTTACTTTACAGGTGGCAAAGAAATCCTATTAGATGAGATGATATATTTTCTGATCACGGACATTTTCATATCGCTATTTCTAATAGGGTTTTATGCCCTATTCATAGGTAATTGGCTGATGAAAATAGTATAAATAGCAAATGATATATAAGGAGTGATAGATTGAATAAAACAGAAAGAATCAAAGAATTGACAAAAATGCTAAATGAATACAGAAATGCGTATTATAATGAATCAGAGTCAATTATATCCGATTATGAGTACGATAAACTATATGACGAACTAGAAAAGTTAGAGAGTGAAACTGGACTTTCATTCGCAAATTCACCGACAAAAACTGTTGGATTTCAAGTGAAATCTGAGTTGGAAAAGATTAAACATTCTCATCCAATGCTTTCTCTTGATAAAACAAAGTCAGTAGATGATCTAAGGAAATTTGCAGGTGACAAAGATTGTGTTTTGAGTTTAAAGATGGATGGATTGACTTGTCTTTTGACATACGAAAACGGGGTATTAGCACAGGCAGAAACTCGTGGCAATGGTGATATTGGTGAACTGATCACACATAATGCAAACGTATTTGAAAATATTCCTCTTACAATTGAGTATAAAGGTTATTTCGAAATTGAGGGCGAAGCAATTATTACATATGACGATTTTGAAAAGATTAATAAAGTTCTCCCTGAAGATAAGAAATATAAAAATCCGAGAAATTTAGTTTCTGGATCTGTACGACAATTAGATAATAGAATTGCAGCACAAAGACATATTAAATTTGTTGCATGGAAAGTGCCAACAGAAGTTTGCTCAAATTCATTTTTGAATAGATTAAAATATGCGAAAGAACTTGGATTCGAAATTGTGCCGTTATTTACATATTCAGGCAAAAGTAGTGATAAAGAAAATCTTCCAGAAATGATTGAGTCGTTAAAAATAAAAGCACATGATCATGGTTATCCTATCGATGGCTTGGTGATGACGTATAACGATATTCAGTATGGGGAATCATTAGGTCTTACTGGACATCATCCAAGACACTCTGTTGCTTATAAATTTTACGATGAAGAATTTGAAACGACATTAAATAATATCGAATGGACAATGGGCAAAAGTGGCTGTTTAACTCCAACGGCTGTATTTGAACCAGTGGAGATTGATGGAACTATAGTGGAACGTGCTTCATTACATAATATGAGTATTTTTAAGGATTTGGAATTATCGCATGGAGATACAATTACTGTATTCAAGGCTAATCAAATTATCCCGCAGGTATCAGATAATCTTGACCGTACATTGACCAATTTATGTGTTCCGCCTAGCACATGTCCAATTTGTGGAGGGAAAACAGAGATTATTAAAGATAATGACACAGAGGTTCTTATGTGTTCTAACCCTAATTGCAAAGGAAAGCTACTAGGTAAATTATCTGCGTTTGTAAGTCGTAATAAAATGAATATTGACGGACTTTCAGAAGAAACTTTATCCAAATTTATTGCTAGAGGTTGGTTAACGTGCTTTTCAGATATTTATAAGCTAAAAGATTATTATATTCATATGATTAATATGTCTGGGTTTGGAAGAAAATCAATTGATAAATTACTTGATTCCATTGAAAAGAGTAGAAGTGTAGAACTGAACAGATTTATTGCTGCTTTATCTATTCCAGGAGTAGGAGATAGCACAGCCAAAGATATTTCTAAACACTGTGGATACGACTTTGATACATTTGTAATGAGATTAATTGATAAATATAATTGGAGTATTATTGACGGGATCGGAGAGAAAACTAGCCAACAGATCAATGAATGGATTGATGACAGTGGTAATAGAGAAGATTTTAGAAAATTATTACAAACCATTATTCCGGTAAATCTAAACACAAATAATAACACAGACCAAAACCTTGCGGGCAAGAATTTTGTTGTTACAGGAGACGTGACACAATTCAAAAATAGAAAAGAATTGCAGAAATTCATTGAGAGCAAAGGCGGAAAAGTGACCGGGTCTGTCACATCAAAGACGAACTGGTTGATCAACAATGATGTGGAATCAACATCTTCAAAGAATAAAAAAGCGAGGGAACTTGGGATTCCAATCATTTCCGAGAAAGATTTTTTAGAGATGGTGGATGTATAAATAATCATGTTGAAATTACACTACTTTGATGATATACTATTAGTGTATTAAGAAAAAGAATAGTATATTGATTATGATGTAAACGTACATTCAGCGATCATTGTGAAAGCGCTGACAGATAATAAGAACCGTAC
>UMGT01018250.1_pt1 | contig 217392 bp, 180 predicted proteins | sample 1965351 | NCBI WGS metagenome assembly UMGT01 (sample SAMEA4836080, study PRJEB28245) | human gut metagenome | biome: gut microbiome; material: fecal sample | place: Denmark | collected 2008 | reverse complement strand
GGGGAACATTGAGGACTTTATTTTCGTTATTATCTGCCATAATCATTATTCTTTATCGGGATTGATATCAAACGGCAACAATTTGTCACCATCATTAAACCGGTCGAAATCAGAGATAAACGAGCGGTCTTGAATCACTTTATATTTTTCATACTCACCATACGCCTTCTCTCGTGCTTCTTCTTGAGAAACTTTACCGGCTGAATCTTGTGCTTGATAGTCCATTGTAGCAAGAAACTGTTCAAGACGCTGCTTCCAGTCTGCCATCGTTGTAATAATATGGCGTTGGGCACGCTGCTCTGCAAATTCAAGAAATGCGTTAGTTATGCCGTTGAGTTCTAAAACCTCTTTGTCTGACAAGTAGTTCTTTGCCACAATCGTATCAGACTTCTGGACTCTGCCATCGGGAGCTTTCTTCCAAGTGGTCAATCCCATGTGTGGCATTTCCGAGTCGGCACGTTCATACACTATTTCGGCAGCGGTACGATGAGTTACAGCCAAGTGCATCATGTTTTGCACCATCTTGAAAAACAATTTGGTACAATCCGATTTCGGATCGTAATCGGCACTGCATTCAGCATAGATGTCTGTTATCTTTTGGTAGTATCTGCGTTCTGATGTGCGTATCTCACGAATGCGCTCCAGCAAATCATCAAAATAATCTTTGCCAAAGTGTTTTCCCTGCTTCAAGCGTTCATCATCAAGCGCATATCCTTTAATAATAAACTCCTTCAATACAGATGTAGCCCAGATACGGAACTGAGTGGCCTGATAGCTATTGACACGATAACCTACTGCAATAATGGCATCCAAATTATAGAACAGCGGTGTACGCTCCACATCCCGTTTTCCCTCTGATTGAATTATCCCAATTTTTCGGATAGTTGCCTCTTTAGTAAGCTCACCTGTTTCGTAAATCTGACCAAGATGATAGTTGACAGTCCGTACATCCACCCCGAACAAATCGGCCATACGCTTTTGTGACATCCAAAATGTTTCACTGTTGAATATCACTTCTATTCGCACTTCGCCTTGCGCTGTTTTATACAGCAAAATGTTAGAATTCAACGAATTTTGCATCAATTCGTTTGTCGAAATTGTTCGAGTAAAATAATCGCGAGCTTGTTGTACCAACACTTTTTTGACATCGGCATTTTCGGCAACAATCATACATGCCATACGAGACAGACGGAAAATATTGACCTTACGGAATGAGCCGCTTCCAATTCTTACCATATCAACCGTTTGGTTGAAATGGTCGTCAACATTCATTCCTTTTTCACCTGCCACCTTGATAGCTTTGTCTATGACTCTTTGGAATTTCCAATAAGCCGAATAGCCCATAGCAGCGCAAAGGTCACGTGAACTCCAGTATTCGTTTCCGCCCCCATCCTGACGGCGTATATTGTCGAATGATGGACGCATTTCAGGGATGTTGTCTATCTCTGCCATAGTGTAATTATTCAACCAGCCCCAATTCTTTCAAATAGATCTCTATCTCCTTATCCAGTTCGGCTCGCTTGGCTTCCAATTCCGTTATTTCAGCCATGACTGCTTTGATGTCGATAGGCTCTTCTTCCTCAAAAGTATCGACATAACGAGAAATATTCAGGTTATAGTCATTTTCGGCGACCTCCTGTAAAGTAGCGAGGTGACTGTACTTTTCAATCTCCTTGCGGTCGCGGTAGGTTTCTACAATCTTCTGGATATGCTGAGGGCGGAGTTTGTTTTGGGTCTTGACCTTTTCAAACTCTTTGCTGGCATCAATGAACAGGATATTATCGTCTTCCTTACGGCATTTCTTCAATACGAGAATACAGGTCGGAATGCTTGTACCATAGAAAATATTGGCAGGCAGCCCGATAATGGCATCAATATAGTTTTTCTTCTCTATCAGGAAACGGCGTATAACGCCCTCTGCATTCCCTCGAAACAATACTCCATGCGGAGCAACGCAAGCCATCGTACCACCTTCATTGAGATGATAGACCATATGCAGGATAAAAGCATAATCGGCCGTTTTCTTAGGCGCAAGTCGACCTGCTTTACTAAAACGGTCGTCGTTGTTGAATTTATCGGCTGCACTCCATTCGGCAGAGAACGGAGGATTTGCAACCACTGCATCGAACTGCATATCATCGAATGCATCCCATTCAAGCGTATCACCATTCTCTATTTTGAAGCTGCTGAACCGGATGCCATGTAGCAACATATTCATTCGAGCAAGATTGTAGGTAGTCGGATTTTTCTCTTGTCCGTAGATATATGCTGCCTTACCGATACTTGCCGCACGGAGCAATAGCGAACCACTACCACAAGTAGGATCATAAACATTACGCAAACGGTTATGCCCAAGAGTAACAATCTCCGCCAATATACGGCTGACCTCTTGCGGAGTATAGAACTCTCCGGCTTTCTTGCCTGCGCCGGCTGCAAACTGGCTAATCATATATTCGTAAGCATCGCCCAAAATATCAATTTCTTGCGAGGCCTCTACACCAAAGTCAATATCGTCCAATGCAAGAAGCACATTGCTGACGAGCGTGTTTTTATCATCTGCTGTTTTTCCCAATTTAGGCGAAGCCAAATCAATGTCCGAGAACAATCCACCAAAATCCTCTTCACTATCCTGTCCCAAAGTGCTGTCTTCTATACGCTTCAACGAGCGTTCCAACATAGGAAGAACATTTTCTTTCCGCTTGATAGCCTCAATTACGGACGAAAACAAGAACTTCGGTTCAATGAAGTAGCCTATATTTTCCAAGCACTGGTTCTTAACCTCTTCCTGCAATTCCGGTGCATCCGAATCGGTCATTTCCCATAATTCCTTGAATGTAACTTCATCATCATCCAACGCACTGTTAGCGTATGTTTCTATCTTCTCCGACAGGTATTTGTAGAAGATGAATCCCAAGGTAAAATACATAAAATCGCTTGCCGACATATTGCCACGCAAACGGTTTGCGACCTCCCAAAGCTGGTCACGGAGTTTCTGTTGCAGTTCTTCGCTCATATCTTTATTGCTCTATATTATCTTGTATTACATCACTTTCCGGCAATGGTATATTGCTCTCTATTATACTTCTCAGGTCATCCAGCACTTTCCCTTTATATGAGAAATATTTTGCCCCTTGATATGCACCCGATGTATTTCGTTTCTCTTCCGGCATAAACGTACCGACAAAAGGGGACAATTTATAAATACGACCTTCGTATTCAACGGAATCATCGCTTGCTACCTTGACTTCCGTATCCGTAGGAATAAAGGTAACACATTCCCCTATTTTAATACCGACCATGCTGAATTTGAAACGTCCTCGCTTTACGGTTCGTTTCTGCACGACAGGCAATGAATCTTTTTCGTTATGACAAACCGGTTTATTATCTACATAGACCGTAACAACCGCATCATCAATCATCTTGGCTATGTCATTGAATATATCCAAAGCTATTTGAGGCGGTACATTGAAAAACTCCCGATTCTGACGAATACGCAAATCCGTCAACCGATCAATAGTCTTGTGTACATGCTTTTCAACATCGTTATATTTGACCGTCTGAATGGTTGCATAAATCTCAAAAGGCAACAGAACAGCCGTGTTGTCAAGTTCCTTGGAACGTATATCTACAGGCCGCGCACTTTTACCGATCTTGACCCAATCCTCACGAAAACTTGGATTAGTCAAGATATACACATATCCGGGTTCATTTGTCTTTACCATATCAGTATTTCTTTTAATCCCAACTGAAAGTGCGTATGATATTACGCAATCTGTCTAAAATCCTCGTCAACGCCTTTCTCGTCTTTATCAATCCGAGATGCTTCTCTTTCAATGCTTTTTGTATGATTTCCGGCTGCTCTTTTTGCAGGTAGTCATATTCTTTGAGGAAGTGATTCAATACCGATGACGATATTTCCTCTTCCTTAGCCAATGAGTTGACGGCATTTTCTCGCTCAACGGCAATATAGTGGTTCAACCGTTCTTCCAAATCGCTTGTACCGTCAGCTTTACCTCGCTGAATCATGAAGTTTTCCTTATCGTCATCCACATTCTTTTGAATGAAACCATCGATAAGTTTGGCTTTGCTGCGCATTTCTGCGTCTTTAATCATCGTATCAATGATATTCTGACGGCGTTCTGCGTAATCGGCACTATATGGGTCAAGTTCTGCAATGAGTTCAAGGATATATGCCACATTGATAATGTCGCTATGTAGGAGTTCAAGGCAGAAATCCACATCACCGAGGTCTCCGTCATCCGGAACATCTGTATCATCATCCGGTTTGGGTGACGGTGCTGGATCAACGAGTGCAAAAGTATCATGGATATCAAGATACTTACTTCTGAAATCCATAAATTGCTGTTCCGTCATGCCGAGATCATCAGACTCTTCATTATAATCCTCGTATATCTGTATTTCAGCATGTTTACGGATAATATCACGGAACGCCAAAACAAACTCTTTCTTAGCTTTTTCACTCTGCAAAAGGTCTATGCAATTTGTATCCGGATATTTCTTCAAAAAATTGGTAGCAAGCTCCTTGTATTCCTGTTTGACTTCTTCAAACGGAGGTCGCACTATTTCTTCCGGATTGTTACTGTTGCTGAACAATTTGATAGCGGTATCAACATTGCTTTTCAAATCACGGAAACACACAATCTTTCCGAAGCGTTTCTTTTCATTCAGCACACGGTTTGTCCGGCTGAATGCCTGCAACAAGCCGTGGTATTCCATATTCTTGTCTACATAAAGCGTATTGAGTTTCTTGCTGTCAAAACCGGTAAGGAACATTCCGACGACCAGACAAAGATCAAGCGGCTTCATATCAGCTCGCTTCTTTTTCATACGCAGGTTAATGTCATCATAATATGCACGGAAGTTCTCTGTCGTAAACGATGTCCCGAACATTTCATTGTAGTCATCCATGATGGCTTGCAGTTCATCAACCTCACCGGCACTGTCATTCAGATAAGAACCTGTACCCATTCCTGTCAGATCATCATCTTGACTTCCATTGGCTGCATAAGTAAAAACTGCACCTATACGAATCTTGGGATTCAGTTCCTTGAATATCTTGTAATAACGGATAAGCATCGGTACGGACTGTACAGCAAACAATGCATCGAACTCTCCGTCAAATGTTGACTTATTGAAATTATTAAGGATGAATTTGGCGATTTCCGTCATGCGATTGGCACTGCCGTTCTGCACTTCCTCACTGCCATGATAATATTCTACAAGGAAACCGAGAACATTTTCATCGGCAATGGCATCTTTAATCAGATAACGATGTAGACAGTTGCCGAACACCTCTTTGGTCGTATGCCCATCAACTGCATTCTCTGTAAAAATAGGAGTTCCAGTAAATCCGAATATCTGGGCATTATCGAAGAATTGCATAATCTTCTTATGACTCTCCCCGAAGTGACTGCGGTGACACTCATCAAATATCATCACGATACGGGAGTGGCGTATCGAATCTATCTTGCTGCTGTACCATGTCTTACTTACGGCAGCATTGAGTTTCTGAATAGTGGTAATGATAATCTTGGAGTTACTATGCAGCCGTTTTACCAGTTCATCCGTATTGTCCGTACCGTCAACAGCTCCCGGTTCAAAGGCTTCATATTCCGACTGCGTTTGTGTGTCAAGGTCATGACGGTCAACAACGAACATGACCTTATCTACATCATCCAACTCCGAAACAAGCTGTGCTGTCTTGAATGAAGTCAAGGTTTTTCCTGCGCCTGTAGTATGCCAGATATAACCGTTATCGTTGGAGTTCTGTACCCGATCCAATATCTTTTCTACAGCATAGAACTGGTATGGGCGAAGTACCATCAAGCATTTATCCCCTTCATGCAATACGATATATTTTCCGATAATCTTACCGAGCGTACACTTTTCCAAGAAAAATACAGCAAACTTATCCAGTTCATTGAATGGCATATTTGCCGCATCCGTCCAGTTGAACGTGAATTTATATCCACCATTGGGATTATTGGCAAAATAACGAGTGTTTACGCCATTGGAGATAACAAATAGCTGAATATAGTCGAACAGCCCATGAAAGGATGTCTTATGATAGCGTTGTATCTGATTGTATGCCTGCTTGAGTTCTACACCCCGACGCTTCAATTCAATCTGAACCAGAGGGAGGCCATTGATAAGAATCGTCACATCATAGCGACACTTCTTTCGTCCCTCCACCGTAATCTGATTCGACACCTGAAACTCGTTCTGACACCATTGGGTACGATTAAGGAATTCTACCCAAATGCGCTGTCCGTTAGCAGTATCAAGAGGATATAGGTCACGAAGTTTCTTTGCCTTTTCAAAGCGAGTACCACCTTCAAGATATATCACTATCTTCTCAAACTCTTCATCCGTAAATGAGTTACGACCAACTTCCGCCAATTGTTTCTTGTTGTGAATTTCCAACTGCCGTTTGAAATTGGCATAAAGATTGTCTTCTTCAGTAATCTGGACATATTCGTAGCCCATTTGCCGAAGTGTGGCTATAAGTCCAGCTTCCAATGCCGCTTCGCTCTGTATTGACATATTCTTGTGCCCTATTATGGTATTATTACTTATTTATTCCGGCTTACAATATTTTGATACCTAATGCATTTTCTATCTTGCACAAGGTTTCCAATGACAAATTCTCGCGACCTTTCAACACCTTGGAAACATATTGCTGAGTGCAATTCATCTTCTCGGCCAACGCTCGTTGTGTCATGCTAAGTTCTCCCATTCGGTTCGACATGATTGCTGCTATAGCCTGCGAATGGCAAACCCAATCTTTGCTTTTGCATTCCACCGTTTCCTCTTTTACTTCCAATGCGTTGCCTATCTTTTCTTCTGCCATTATATGCATCAAAAATACCTTTGCCCTATTTTGTAGGCAAAAGTACTATAAATAATTGAGACGGCACAACTTTCAGGTTGTTTATTGACAAGTAACTAAATTTAAATCGCCATACTATTTTTGATCATTAAGTTGGAATCATTACCCTAGCACTATTTTTCATGCATATAGTCTTCAAAACTAATTGGTTTATAACAATCAGGAATTTTCACCAACTTCTTTTTGTTGACAACGAATGAAGGATTGTAATGCCAATTATAAAAATTTGAAATAGTAAAGTAATTAAATAGTGCAAGAATGAACGTTATCACAAAAGAAATGGGTTTGAAATTACAAAAATCATTAATCACTTGTACTGTATCATCTGCAGCAACAAAATAGTAATAAGACATTGCCCCTAACGTAATAATCATTATGAACAAACCAACTACAAATAAAGTTGTAGAACGAGTTTTTGATTTTGCAATTTCATAATCAAGAATTTTTTCTTTTTGTTCTGCTCGTTGTTTATTTTCTTGCTCCCATAAATTCTTGATTTTCATCTCAAATATCTCCTTTTCCTTTTTTATACCTTCTTTCTCTGAAACAAGTTGATCTTTGTCTGCTTTTAGAACTTCATTTTCTTGGTATATAATTTTTTCACTATTTTTTAACTCGGCTTCTTTGCTTTCAAGTTCGTGCATACGTTCATTATACTTTTGTTGCATTTTTACTTGATTATCCTTAATTTCTTTTATCTCACCTTGAAGCATTTGAAATAGATTATCAAATTTTTGGGCACGATTTACCTCAATTTGCTCCTGCCGCATAGATTCATCTTTGACCCTTGCCGCAAATGCAGCCTCATCTTTATGTGCAAGTTCATTAAGCTCTTGCACATCTTTTATTTGCCTGCTTGCGATACGAGTTGATAAGTTAACAACATCCCTATCCGTAATTTTATAGATTTCGCGATATTTTTGGATATTATCATCTAATTCTTTAATAATCCTTGCTTTAGGCAAAGATGAATTTAAAGTATATGAAACTAAAGATGTTATCCCCATTGTAGCAACATCATCACTAGTAATATCAATTGTCGGATTACTCAACCAAAGAATATTTAACAAGTCATCTACTTTAATAATTTCTGGCTGATGCTTCTTGCAGCTATATAAATCCTTATACTCTGTATCCGAATAATCATTATCATGACTTATCGCATTATTGACAAACCAACAGTTAACTTTACCAAACTCTTGGATATACTTTTCCCCTCGCTTCTCCCTAACATAAACCAAAGCCATAGCATCATGCAAGGCTGCTTTGTCCGTATTTCTATATTTGCGAATTATAGAAAATTCCTTGCTAAATTTCGCCTTTCCTTGCCATTGTTTTGTTTGTGGTATAACATGGAATTTGAAGTGATTAACAAGTGTATCCTCTAAATTATCCGATATTCTATTTAAATCCGTGCTAGATAAGTGTCTTCTATCGCAAGCATTATAAATATCTTCACGATTTATATTTTTAGCAATAATTGCACTGCTTAAATTTGTAGATTTAAATAACAACAATGCCTGAATCTCCTCTATTGTATCTTTCAGAACTGTAAACTTATAACCTAATTTTCGGCTTACGTCTATAAGAGTATTACAAGTTTCGGTTGATTCTGGAGTATTTAAATCCAAGAGGCTAATAATGAAATTTGTATCTAATAATAGTTCAACATTCATATTGGCATCAGACGGCTGATAGTCCAAATAACATGAAAGCATTGAACCCAAATAAATATCACGAATCTTTTCAAAAATCTCAGGGACTTGTTTAAATGTATCAATAAATTGCGCTATAAGAACATTGTGAGAAGAATCTATCGTAGCTTCACTACTACCATTTGCCAAATAATATGATATCTCACTACGATTTTGTTCTACAAACTTAAATAAATCAACGTCATTATTTGTAGTACCTACATTATACGCTTTACAAAAAGTTTTAAACATATGCACAACTTTCGCCACATCCTCTTTACCTTTTTGTATCAATTCAGAGTAGTCTTCAAATATAAATTTATCAATCCAAAATGAGCCATCATTAAATATCCGCATGTCCTCACGACCATTCGTCTTATTTATTTCTGAAGCAATAACTTTTAAAATATTATTTAAGACGGATATAGGAATGACCAATGAAAACTTTTTCTCAATAGCATCAGTAATTTCTTTCATGCTATTTCCCTTCACCACTCCTAATGGATATAGTTCAGATAGTGCATTTTTTACTATAGGAATAAAAATATCTAATGGACCATGAGCTAATGTCCCTTTATCATAGATATGTGCAAGCACACTATAAGCTATGGCACGATTTTGATAATTCAGTGTTTCAGGCATAAAATTTATACAGTAAAGCTAATTAAACATTAGTAACTTAATCTGACAACATCTTCCGGCAACATAGTATTTCCTGCCTCATCTTTTGGAGCATTCTTAAGAAACAGCATCGGAACTATGGTGTATTTCTTGGCAAACGGCAGCAAATTAGCCTTGCGGAGGAGTTCAGTTGTTAACTGTTTACCATTCTCTTGAGTTGTCCATTTACATTCACCAACCAGCAGATACTTTTTATCAAGCGATTCAGCCATCACATCGAATTCGACCTGTTCCGGCTTCTTATCCTCATTGATAACAGAACCCCACCAGCGTTTTGCCTTGCCGTAAACCACTCCATTGACAAGATTTCCTGTTACGGCATCCCGACATAATTTTTCCCATTGCATACTCACATACTCCGAGAAATGAGCAGTCAAAGCCTGTTCTATGGGTAAACGACGGCCAAGTTCAATAAACGAACGATTAGGTACGACAAACTGATAATAAAATGCCATAAACGGATCAGCTATCTTGTAGAGGCTCTTTTTCGCATTCTTTTCATCAATCCCGAACGGAACATCTTTCGCCAAAAATCCGAGATCAATAAGCTTCTTCAACGGACGCGACAGATTGGTTGCCGGCTCATTGCATCTTGCGGCAATCTCAGAAAGCCGATTTGCGCCAGTACCGATATAAGACATTATCGTCGAAGTCTTGACAATATCCTTTACATCGTCCTGAAACAATTTTATCGGTTCTTCGTAAAGAGTTCCATTTACAGAAAGGATATTGTGCCACAAAGCATCATTAAGTGAATTTTGGTTTTCCCTTAGTTCCCAATAACGCGGCACACCTCCCCAAACAGCATATTCTTCAATGGCATTCATCGCATCAAGGCTCAAAGCCTCTTGAATATATGGCAAACGTATCAGTGCAAGTTTCATGATCTCATCAGCACGACCATAGAGAGGTGCAGTAGAATCAAGAAACAGCCCATACATCATATTTTGTGACGAACCACAAAGCACAAGATTATACTTCAACTGCTTTTCATCAACCAGTTTTTGCAGCACAGACGGCAGCTCAGAAGATTGCTCTACAAGATACGGAAACTCATCCAAGCATAAAGTAAAACGCTTGTCTGTTCGATAATTGACCGCGCGAAACATAGATTCCCAATCCGGATATGTCAGTTTGTCGAAATCCGGGAACACTTGTGCAATCACTTTTGCAAGCAATATTCTCTGATGCTGACCTTCGGAACGGTCGGCAAGGAAGTAAACATCATTTTCTGACAACACCCTTTTAATGAGCGTTGACTTACCCAGCCGTCTGCGACCGTACATCACGACTAACGAGGATTTCTCTCTCGCAAGAGCATCTTTCAGTCGTGCCGCTTCATCTATTCTATCAACGAATTTCATACGCCTTATTTATTATGTAATACAAACATAATGTTTTTGCAGCATAACACAAAATTTAAAACCATGTTTTTTATCCCACCAGAACAAAAGGCAACTTATATTATGGAAGAACATACGCATCTATACCTTTTTCGAAGCTCGCCTCCTTGTCTTCAAACTCAAATCCTGCAAAGCTTTTCCCAGTTTGTCTTCTTTGGCCAACCACAGAATATCATCGTCAAGCTGCAAGGCATACAGCACTCGCAAATAAATTCCGATTGCAACTGTCGGTGCGCCTTTTTCTATTCGGGACACAGTCAACAGAGAACAGGTGGCACGTTCTGCAATCTGAGCCACACTCAGATTCCTTCGTAGGCGAGCCAATTCAATCTGTTCTCCTACAATCGACATCTTCTGCACCAATTTTCGAGGCAGTTTGGTTCCCATTGTATTCTTTGTCATATCTTTATCTATTTAAGGTGCAAAGCGACCGTGCCGATAACTTTACCATAGTCAATCTATCATATAATATGCAAAGATGGCGATTTTGATTTACTTAATGATATATTACACATACAATATCTGACATTTTTCAGTCAACATCGAAAAAAATCCAGTCTTTAGACGCATATTCCTTTTCAAACTCTGCCAAATCTTCCTTTATACGCTCACGAAAATTCTCTTCGCTATCATTGCCACTCATCATCCAATCTACGCGAGTTGCATATATCTCTGCTATACGAATTTGCCGATATGCCTCCTTCATTACATTTATCGTTTCATCTGACAGTTCCAATACATCAGCATCATCTGGATAGCGGCCATAATAACAATGATGAATTGAGTATAATACCGGAATTCGTTCACCGTCAGAAGTGCCAGACATATATCGCATTGTTGATTGGAATATTACTCCATCTACGAAAAAATGCTGCTCTGAATATTTTTGTTCTGCCTTGACGATAGTTTTATCTGTCAGAAGAAAAGATTCCGCATCTTCATAACTGGCAAAACTCATATAGCTATGGTATGAGCCAAAGCTATCTTTCTCGTAAATAGTCCAATAATCTTTATGTATCTTCCCGGCTTTGGTTGTAAAGTTCTCGCAATATCACGCTCGATAGAATTAGCTATCTCTCCGAAGGCAATCATATGCCGATTAAAATATCCTCCACTCATAGTTATTTCTGTTCTTGGTATTTATTCTACAAGATTTTTAATCTTGTCAATTACCTTCATGATTTCAGTAGTGTCAATAGACCCATTTTCATGGTCATGAGTCGTGAAAAGGTTTTCACCTTCTATGAAACCTATAGAATTATAGAATTTCAATTTCTTTTCCCATGAAGTCTTATATTCTGGAACTGTAAGCATACCCAGATGTTCCCAGATAATAATCTCATCAGAAAGGTCTACAAAAGTGAAGTCGGGAAGGCATTGATGTCCATCTCTATTAAACATTTCTTCATATTTAAACTTGATGTCGGCAGAGATAAGTTCGTTTGCGATAATTACCTCTGACTTACTACGAACCATAAGGTTGGGATTTTTTGTCCGATGTATCAGGCCTTCAACATAAGGGATTGAGGACTTATTTTCTCTTGCCACAAGTTGTTCGAACATATTTGAATTTCTTTGCGCAAGAATAGAGGCTTGAGGCTTCGTTTTTTCCCAAAGCCAATAGACATTATCTTGTATGAGTAGAATCAGTTTCTTTTTAGCTCTCGTCAATGCAGTGTAAATTAACTCACGTGTGAGAATGCGACCAAACTTAGGCAATACCAGCACCACAGTGTTGAAATCGCTACCCTGGCTTTTATGAATCGTGATAGAATATGCAAGTTCTATTGGAGTTTCACTATCTTCTCCAGACACGCCTCTTTTACCGAAAGATTCATTGGGAATACCGGCGTAAATCAAATTCGCATATCCTTTATAAATAGATCGCACAAAACCAATTTGACCGTTAGATAACTGATATTTTTGATGGGATGGGTATGCTTCCACTTTCTCATTTTTAAGTTGCATTATCTTATCTTTGGGATAAATCTTCTGTGTTGAGAATTGTATAAATTCCTTGTCGTATGTTCCTATCCATTTCTGAACACATTCATTAAGATGCAATGACCCCCAGATAGGATTCAGGACAGGGGTGAGGACTTGCACAGACTCAATCGTGTTAGGATTTGCCGCAAGCGATTTGATGGAGTCAATACCTAACCGATGCTGAAGAACGGCAGATAGATTATCTTCAGTACACCCCAATTCAATACATAATGCTTCCATCAGACACTTTTCAAGGTCGCTTTCGTCTGTCCAAGTCATTACCTGCAAATCTCCATTAAGGTCTCCGGTAGCCATCTTATTGAATATTTCATCAGCCCCTTTCTTTGGTTTCTTGCTACTAAACCATGATGCAAGTGTTAAAATATCAGATTCGCCGGTAGTAATTGTACGTACTACCGTTTCGAGCGATGTGATTGCTGAATTTAATACAGGAACAGTGTCCTTGTTTTGAAGGCGGTAGCACAAATCAGCAAATGGTCTGCCTGCCCCTATCGGAGGAAGTTGGCAAGGGTCACCAATCAATATAAGACGATTAATCTTAGCGAGATCTAACGCTTTTAAAAGAATATACAAATCTCGCGTTGTCAGCATAGAACATTCGTCAATAATCACATTGGCAGCATTGGCATACTGTCTTCCGTTCGGATTGTCAATAGCTAACATTCTATCCCAATCAAAGAAACCTTGACGAACGAGGAACTGAGCAATGGTTTGGGCTTCAACACCCTTACCCATTTTGCCTAATCGAACTCTCGCTTTTCCTGTAGGGGCAAGTAAAAGCACGCCTTCGTTTTTTATTTGTGAGCAGGAAAGAAATGTCTCTACTACGGTTGTTTTGCCGGTACCGGCACCACCTGTTAAGACAGAGAGTTTTCTATCCGTCATCATCTCCAACGCTTCAATCTGCTGTCTCGTTGCTTCACGACTATTCTCGTTATTTTTGTCATAATGTGATGATGACATGGCACGAGTTTCCCAGTCAACGTTCAACTTATTACGCACAGAGCTTTTGGCTCTGGCCAATAATCGTTTGCTCAACCAACGCTCCATTTCTGCGTATTCTTTTAGCTGTAGTGCCTTAGGATTGTCGTCAGGGAGATAGACCAACTCATCGGAGAAAAAACCTCGGACGGTTAAGAAATAGTCGTTTGGTAATAAAGAATTTGTATCAGAAAGAGTATCACTTACATATTGTTCCAACTCGGCAATGGATAGTAACGTGTCTCCATCGTCAAGAGCAGAGCAAAGACGTTCAACAGTCATGGAACGTAATCTGCGTTCATCTATCAAAGTACGAACAGCAAACGGTGCCGTTGGAATGTTTTCACCTTGAATGTCTACATCAGGAATCACACCAAAGTCGATAGTTTGTGTGTTCACACGATTATCGTAATCCTGAGCACATTTTTCGCTTATGATATAGGGATTAGTCAAAAGTTTTTCATAAGTCTCAGCATTGTTGGCATATTGCCCTATGATATCTGCATCGAGTTCAAATCGGGAAAGTAGCTCAAGCACTCTTTTCCCTTCATCTGAACGATACTCCCAAGATTTCTTATACGCGGGTAGTTCTGAAAAATAAACTGTATTGGGAACAGGTAGCTTCCCTGCCATTAAGTCATTGTAGTATCTCCACGGATTGTCTTTTTTCCCACATCCGGCAGTCAGAATATCCCGTTCTATCAGATATGAATAGTTTACGCCTATCGCTTTGAGGCATTCTGCAAATGAAGGGAATGGCGAAATCGAAGACTTAACCTTGGCTATGCTGTCATTTATCCAGCGTAATTGTAACTGCCAGTCGCCTCCCACTAATCCATGCTTCATAACGGCCTCCAATGCCCGCCTTGCATTTTCAAGGATGATGAGCATTGATTGATTGCTAATGAATTCACAACCGTAAGATAGTTCATTGAAGATACGTTCTGTATTTCCAAGCTTATCAAGAGAGATTTTAATTTCGTCAAGGGCTTCCTCTTTTGTTAATCCTGTCTTCTTTTGAATATAGTCCTCATCAAATTCCAGATATTGGTTGTATGGCAATAGAAAGCCTTTGGAGTCCTGTAATTCCTGCCTTATAGAATGTTGTACAACCATTTCCCATAAAGGATATGTGTAATCGGCCTCTGTATCGTATAATTTTATAGATGCCACAGAGGTTACCTCTCCCATACCGACAATCATACGGCGGCCTTCATCATCTACAGGATTACCGTTTTTACAATAAAAGACACAGATTGACTCATTGGCTTCAATATTCCCACGAAACCACTTCAGAATATCGAGTTGACGCTCTGCACCATATAGCCACGATGAATTGAACGGGGATTTTTCCACGTCATGAAACTCCGGATGTCTATCACTCAACCACGATTGAGAATCAAGAGACATATATCTAAATGGAATAGCTAAAGCAGAATATGCAGGGATTTCAATTGTTGTTGGCTTTAAAACGTCATGTCGCCCTCCTTTGCCCGCATACACGTGCTTAAATTCCCGTTTATATGAGTGCTGATTCATAAAACCACCGTTTTCGCTTGCACAAACGGGACGTTCATGCTGTGGAAGTAAACTCCAATCCTCAGAAGCATGCAAGCAATCAGCAGTATCCCGCGACATGGATATTCTTGGGAGAACCTTACAAAATGTATTACAAGCAGGATTCTTGCATACATGGCCATTCCAATTAGAATCGTGCCAAGGAACACGTATAGAAATATGTTTCATTTGTTATAATATAAATAGATTCCAATAAACAATTATTAAATCAAGCCAAGGTCATTTAGAAACTCTGGTCAAATGTCATTGATAATATACCTTGTATTTCCTCAAAAATTTCCACTGCCTCCTTTTCATTTAACCCAACTTTTACCATCACAGCAAATAAATCTTCTTTTGTAGGTTCAATGCGATCATTGATAGAAGTCGTACGGAAGCCATTTATGCCATCACTTGGCAACAGATCGAATGCCGGAGCGAAATGCCAATTGCCATCACGATAGATGAAAGCAAAATTCTTTGCGTGGTCATCTTTGTTATCAATCAAGTAGTTGAATACCATAAGACGATACACTTTCCACATTTCTGCCACGCTATGCGTCAAAGTTGCGCATACTTGAAATATGTGAGTGTAGTCTATGCTTGGCAAACGATAGTCTGCCCCGATAAGTCCGGCAATGCTTACAACGTGTAATTTACCGTTTGAGGTACGGTCAAAACGCTCCACTCCGAAATATTTATCTTCGAAAAGTCGTGTTTTAGGCATCTCTATTCCACACTCTTTGGCAAGAAGCGAATAACGGTATTCATCCTCACCAATATGTTTGGAATCTCTCTTTGCCCGGAACTTCACCAACCATTCTTTCCCATCATAACGAGTAAAGATTTTGGGGCGGGCTCCACCCGGAGAACCACCTCTATACTGGAACTCCTCAATTCCCTCTCCGTTATAATTGTCGCTATCAAGAATCTGTTCCGCCTCCAATGCCAATTTTTCAAAATCTGCGTATTCTTGCTTTGATACAACACTCTTGTCTGGACGAAATTCCAATGCACCGCGTCCAGTAGAACCGACCAACGCAAGACGGTCAAGTAGTGACAGTGTTCGTGGATTGACCCCGTTCCGCTGCAAGTATCTATCAAGAATTAGCAATCCCCACCCATCAGGCAAACAATCATCAAAAACACCGAATCCACCATCAAACGGACGAGGTTTTGCTATAAATACCCCACTGCGCAATGGTAACTCAAACGGAGATATAGAAAAACCAGAATTGAGCCACTCTGCCGAATATTCAAATGCACATAAACTCTCTTTGGTTAAAGCCAATCTGCCAACCAGTCTATTATCATATATTACCTCTATCCGCTTTATGCTATTCATTTTTCTTCCCTCTTTTACGTATAACACTTTGCTCATTCAATACATCATCTAATGACTGATATTGCTTCTGCGCAAAAAGAGCATCAAAATCAGAAAGCGCATTCAAAGCAAAGCCTACTTGAAGCAATCCTCTTAATGAAATCTCTCCCGTCTGCTCAAATCTGCGATAAGTAGCAAACTTGACTCCTGCTCTTGCTGCCAATCCTTCTTGAGTTAAGTCCAATTCAAGTCTCCGAACCTTGACTCTTGCTGCAATTTGCAAAGCAATATCACTGGGACTTGAAACATTAAAAGCTATTATATTATTCATAGTTTACATATCTGCCAATCAACAAACAAAATATTATTCAATACAAAAATAAGACTTATTCCTGAATATACCACCAAATTCAGAATTTATTTGCACCTCAAAATGAAAATCAACTTTACTTTATCTCCGTATTCATATATACGTACATTAAAGTAAAGCTAACAGAGGGAGAGAAAAAAAATGGCTTCGCCAAAGCCGAACCGAACTATATCTGCCGACTTTCTTTTTTTTGGCTGCAAAAGACACAGAAATCCTGCTCACAAAACAGACATGATTCGAGCCATTGTAAGACACAAGAGCCAACCCCAAAATCCGTAAAACCATCTCTGATTTTGCAACTCGAATCGGCGAAATAATCACCGATATGCCTTATCTTTGCGAACCGGATGTTTCGGAGCAAAAGAGAGCCATTTTTCTCTTTTTCCCTTCGTTTGAAGACAAACTAAGGTTAAAAACGTTAAATCTTCGATTTTCGGCGAAAAACAAGTAAATTTTTGAGCAGTCTATCTTTTAAGCCGTAAACTATTGATAATCAATTGGCATAATATGCTGCATCGGCAAGTAAGCAACCTAAGAATCATTGCCTTATACCCAATTTGAATACCTAAATATTATGGCAGACAATTATATCGAAAGACAATACGAGCAATATGAAGCCAGAAAAGCGGCTTGGGAAAAAGCACGCAAATATGGCAAAAAGAAAACGGGGATCACTCACCCTGCCAGAACTGAACAACCGGGCCAAACGACAACAGAACCCCATCATTATAAAAGAGTATTTGTTACGGGAGGAGCCAATGGAATTGGTAAAGCCATTGTAGAAATATTCTGTAAAAGTGGGTATCGGGTGGCATTTTGCGACAAAGACGAAATAGCAGGAAAACGTACTGCAGAAGAAACAGGAGCCATTTTTCATCAAGTTGACATAAGCGACAAGGATATGCTTGAACACTGCATGCAATCCATCATTGAGGAATGGGATGACATTGATATTTTAATCAATAACGCAGGTATCAGTGACTTCTCTCCTATCACTGAAACAAGCATAGAAGATTTCGACAGGATTCTATCCATTAATCTACGCCCGGTATTTATTACTTCACGCTTCATAGCTATCCACCGTCAATCGCAAACGACATCCAATCCGTACGGAAGAATCATCAATATCTGCTCTACCAGGTATTTAATGAGTGAATCCGGCAGCGAGGGATATGCAGCTTCTAAAGGGGGAATCTATTCACTGACACACGCGTTAGCCTTGTCACTTGCCCAATTCCATATCACAGTCAATTCTATTGCGCCGGGCTGGATACAAACCCATGACTACGATCGTCTCCGTCCGGAGGACCATGCGCAACACCCTTCAAGAAGAGTCGGTAAACCGGAAGATATAGCCCGCATGTGTAGATTCCTTTGTGAAGAAGGAAATGACTTTATCAACGGTGAAAACATCACGATTGACGGAGGGATGACTAAAAAGATGATTTACACGGAATAATATAGTTCCGAACCAAACATACAGAAGTAAATGGAATATGGTATTATAACGTACTAAAACCATCTCCACTTTTCCACTCCATGATACATTTTACTTTAAAGTCCTTGTTTCTATTTAAATGATACTCCAAATAAAAAGCTGCCCGGAAAATTTCCGGGCAGCTTTTTATTTGCCTCCGTTCAAACAACGGAGTATTCTTTTACAGAAGTTTAAAACTTACGTGTGTTCAGGTTCTTGTCGACCAAAACGCCATCAATAGCTTTCAGATCAAACTTCACAGCGCGTTTCGCTTTCAGCTTCAGAATAAACAGATCGTTTGTTCCTTCGAGGGCTTCTTTAGCTCCGAGGTTAACAAATGTAGGATAGAGTGCTTTTGTACCATTGGTATGGAGTCTGTCATAAGTCAGATTTTCCATAGCTTTGAGGTTCAGAGGTTCTACACCCACGAATTCATAATCCTGCTGATTGTATGGCAACGCAAAACTCAACGCATTTACAGAGCGGAGGTTGACACCTTTTACAAGCACTTCAACAACATCACCCTTACTGTAATTCCGTTTAGCAGTACTGATTTCAATGGTACCATCCAGTTTCTCAATCGGCTCTTCACTTACACCATCTTCCAATTGTGTTGCCACTACAGAAATATCATAAGCGTCAATCAAACCATTCTGATCAATGTCGCCTACACTGATATAGCCTTCATAGTCGGAATCACCTTTTCTCAGACCGGTATAGTTGGTATACGAGGTTAAATCGTTATTGTCGATCTTACCATCGTTATTGATATCACCCTGCAAACGGCTCTCGGTTCCGGGAACCTTAAATACATACAATTCCCTACCCGAACCATAGTTGTTTACACCTTCTGTTACAGCCAGTTTGATATAGCGTGCAGTCGGACGTTCAATAAATGTAAATACTTTCACATCACCATTACGTTTCCAGTCGATTGCTCCGGCCTCGGTCCAGTTTTCCTTATCCATACTATAATATACAGTACCTTTCAGGATCGTTCCGTTACCACCATCGGTACGTGGCAGGTATTCGAATTTATCCAGCTGGTTCACTGTTCGCAGATCGATAATCATATCATAAGGCAGTGCTTTTGCTCCATACTTCGTATGCCACATATCACCCAGCTCGGCAAAGTCGAACAAACGATCGATATCAAATCCTTCCTGATTCTTCGCAGTTGTTTCACCCTTGATTCCGTGAAGAGCAAATTCCAGCGGATTAGCTTTTGTCTTAGCACCGAATTCAGCCCAATCCGAATAGCCATCCTTGTTTACGGCACGAATCTTAAATGTATAGTCTGTTTCAGCAGCCAGTCCGTCAAACAGCAACTCAGTATCCTTTATTGTTGTATACAGCATGCCATTGAATTCTATTTCATAAAAATCAGCATTCGGCACTTTGTTCCATGTCGGCTTCAAGGTATAAGCCTCAATATCTTCGGCAGCAATTCGGGCAGCAGGAGCGGTCAACGAACCGGAGGTTACTCTGTAATTATCGGCAGGTGCATATTGGAAGCCTTCGATATCCATTACAACTTGATTTTTAGTAATATCGGTAGCGGCCAGTTTCACAAGAACTTGAGGATTCTTAGTGATAACCTTCTTCTCAAATTCACTGCCCTTTGTAGCAAACTTATTCAAATTAGGAGCAGCGTCATAGAAGTATACGTTTTCACCTTTCCGGAAATCATCCATAGAAGACACTTCGGTCAACTTCACTTTGCCTTTACCTATCTGAGCAGAAACCTTCTTCGGCTTAGCAGTAACATTTACTCTGAATTCTGTGGCTTTCTCTTTTACAAAGCCGTCGAAATCACCCTGTGTAGGACGAATCGAAATCTTCACATTATTCTTTGAATCAACATTCGATTCAATGAAAGTAGTGGTTCCTTTACCCTCTTTATATGCTTCAGATATACCGTCATCGTCATATTCAACGGTCATCATGTGCTTATACGGATAGATTTCGTAGATACGAAGTCCCTTATTAATTTCAGCAACGTTATTATTAGGATTGGTCATCGGGATGATAGCTCCGTTCTTTACGAATACCGGAAGCTTCCAGAGAGGAGCGGCAAAATTGTTGAGAACACAGTTACCCTGATATTTCTCTCCGGTAAAATAATCGATCCACTCTCCTTCGGGCAAATAAATGCCATCACGGATATCATTGCCTTCAGCATCTGCTTTGGTAGCTTTGTAAATGGGGGCTACTAAAAAATCGGTACCATACATAAACTGATACTGCGTAGCTGTTCCCAAGGTGTAAGCATTCGGATATTCTAGGAACATGGCACGGATAAGCGGCATACCGGTTACAGCCTCTTTTGCAAAACTATAAGTGTAAGGCAGTAATTCCGATTTCAGTTTCAGATACCAGCGATTGATAGAAGTGGCAGGTTCGCCCAGAGCGTGAGGATACTTTTCATTAGATCCCCATCCGTCCATATTCAATTGCATCGGAGTGAAAGTTTTCCACTGGAAATCTCTGGTGTTGACAATCATATTCTTGCCGCCAAAGATGCCATCCATATCCGAAGAAATATTAGGTTGGCCTGACAGGCCTGAACCGATATAAGTCGGGATATGGAAACGGATGTACTCCCATACACCGCCTGTCTGGTCACCCGACCAGATTCCGGCATATCGTTGCGTACCGGCCCAACCGTCAAGTGAAATAATGAACGGACGTGCATCGTTACCGTAATAAGGCATAATGTGCCCCACATCTGCCACTCCATTCAATCCGAACGAATATCCCCAACCTACCCATGCTACGTCTGTTTTCAACACACGCACACCGGCATCTCTAACTTCTTTCACGATATCTCTTTGCAGCAATGCACTGACGCCTTCTTTCGGATGTAAATCCGATTGTGTCCACAATCCAATTTCAACGCCATTCTTACGGGCATAGTCACCCAGACTTTTCAGATTCTGAATGTTTCCGTCGAGTGTCTCCGTCTGTCCGTATCCGGCACCATATCCATCATTCGGCAGGAGCCAGCCCAACGGCATATCATGATTCTTGTAACGGTCAATCACTGCACGGGCCGAGAACTGATAATTATTCTTTTCACCGTTCAATGATTCTTTGATTCCGCCATTATCTTTCTGACTTTCTTTATAACGCTTTCCATCTTCGAACAAGATTCCTTTTTCGTCTTCTTTCCAATAGTCGCGATTGTAAGCATTCAAATGTCCCTGATAGAAACCGAACTTGGGCAGCAACACCGGATTACCGGTCAACTGATAGAAATCATTCAACACGCCCACAGCTCCGTCGCTAACCATATAGAAGAGATCGAGATATGGAGAATCATGTGTAAGTTTCACTTTTCCCTTCTCGTCTGCACCGAAATCATATTTACCCGGTTTGAAGGTATACCACATCATACCATAGCCATTGGTCGACCAATAGAATGGCGCAGGAGAAGCTACTCCACCGTCAGTCCAACTGTTCTCGTTTACAATATTAATGGCTTTTCCTTTGTGTGAAAAACGTCCGTTCTGCACACCGCCACCATAAAAATATTCATTGGGATTTTCTTTCAGGGTTACAGTCACTTTTCCCTTATCGAACAGTACGGGTTCTACCTCTTCAAAGGCAACAGCATTCTTTTCCAAGTCAATCACTTTCATCAAAGAAGTATTCTTGTCGATTTCCACTTTGATTTTCCCCGTAGTGATAGAGATGAGATTGCTGCCATCATTCAAGTTGAGTGTAGAAACTGTGTTTCTGGGATTGTTTACCAGAATTTGTGCTTCAGGTTTTGCTTCCGGATCACGGATGATTCCTCCGGCATTGTCCTGAAATACTCTGAAGATGTTTTCCCCGTAGAAATCGAATGTCATTCTCTGATTATTAGAGAATAATACTTCAATCGTTGTCGGATTGATTTTCTTTGCACTAACGATCTTCAAGTTTTGTTGTGTCACTTCTCTAACGATTTCGGACCTGTGCATTGCCTGCGCAGGCGAACCGGAAAACATCAGAGGCAAAGCGAGGGCGAACAGCACTGCTTTTCGCTGCCTACAATTACCAATTGCGTTTTTCATGATTTTTACTATAAAATTTCAACTAAATATTACTCCATTCTGTCAATAGATTGAATACGCAAAAATAGGCAAAAGTATTCATAAAAGACATATTTTATGAAAATAAATACAAGTAAATACGCTTGCTTCCTATAATTCAGGAAGTACTTTCGCACCTTATGCCTCTTTCCTCCTAATCATCAATCTCAAAACATGGGGATGTTCTTATACTAAACATCCCCATGTTGTCCACCTAAACATCCCCATGTTTTGATAGTAAACATCCCCATGTTTTCCTATGTGGCATTAGAACATAAGACTATCCGGTCAGCAAGATAAAGCACTTGCCTTGTTACGTAAGCTAACAACCGGTTCGTGATATCGGTAGACTACTTCCTTAAACACACATTATTTATAGAGGAAATTAGCCAATCAGAATGAAAATCTTAACTTTGCAGAACAAAAATGAAATCATATATGGAAAAGCTAAAAATGGAATCTGTGAGCATCGCAGAGGACAGCCTGAATAAAATAGCCGAACTCTTCCCAAACGTAGTCACTGAATCGATGGGTAAGGACGGACAACTACATAAAGCTATCGACTTTGATAAACTGAAATTCCTGCTTACAGCCAACCAAGCAGAAATGGGAGTGGTATATGATGACGACGAACGTTACGAATTAACATGGGTGGGCAAGAAGCAGGCGATAAGAGAGGTGGCGCATCCTATCCGAAAAACATTGCGTCCCTGCCCGGAAGAGAGTAGGAATTGGGAACAGACCCAAAACCTATACATCGAGGGAGACAATCTGGACGCAATGAAACTCCTGAAAAAGAGTTACGCAGGAAAGGTAGACGTTATCTATATCGATCCGCCTTACAACACGGGTAAAGACTTTATCTTCAATGATACATTCGCTCTTTCACAGGAAGAGTCCGACGAGAAACAGGGAAGATATAATGAAGAAGGGCAACGATTGTTTCAGAATACGGAGGCTAACGGAAAGTTTCACTCCGATTGGTGTAGCATGATGTATGCCCGACTGATGCTTGCCCGCACTCTGTTAAATGATAATGGCATCATTTTCATTTCCATTGATGATCACGAATTGGCAAATCTGATCAAAATAGGAAATGAAGTATTCAATGCTTCTAATTTCATCGATGTATTTAATTGGGCCAAGACGGAAACTCCGGAAAATCTCTCAAAAAAAAGTAAGCAAATCATCGAATACATCGTCTGCTATCAGAAGAAGAAAAACGACATGAAATTCCAGGGTCTGAAGAAGGAATCGGTCAGTTCGAACGGTTTGTTGAATCAACCGAATTCCGTCGGTATCCTGACCTTCCCCGCCAACAAAGTAGTCACTTCCATCCCCGACGGAGTGATCAAAGCAGGCATGTACGGAACAGATGCTTATGATGTGGAATTACTGGAAGACACCACCGTACGTGGCGGACTGTTTACAGCCCCCGTCAAACTGAAAGCCAAATTCAAATGGAGCCAGGCGAATCTGGACAAAGAGATACAAAAAGGAACAACAATCAAAATACCGACTCTCAAGTTAAGTCCTTCGTACGAAAAGCTGGAATATGATCCGGAAGTTCCGCCCAACCTGATCAATTACAAAGTAGGAGTCGAAACCAATGAACAGGCCGGTAACCATCAACTACAGTTCTTTGATAAGAAAGTATTCAACTTTCCGAAACCTGTCAGCCTGATCCAATATTTATGTGAGTTTATCGACACCAAAAACAAAGATTGCATCGTGATGGATTTTTTCTCAGGAAGCGGTACGACCGCCGAAGCAGTTATGCGGATGAACATGAAACCACGTAAAAACAAGGTGAAATACATCCTCGTGCAACTGCCGGAAGATGTGACTGAAACAATAAAAAAGGCCAAAACTCCCAGTGAAAAAGAGATTATGCAGAATGCAATCGACTTCCTTACGGAAAACCATAAAGCATTGAACATCTGCGAACTGTCCAAAGAACGTATTCGACGTGCCGGAGACACAATTGAAGCGGAATGCAACCAGCGTAAATTAAAGGACCTCCCGGACATCGGTTTCCGTGTTTTTCGGATTGCCGACAGCAATATGAAGGACGTGTACTACAGTGCAAAGGAATATTCACAGAGTGATTTATTCTATTTCACTGATAATATCAAAGAAGACCGTACCGGACTCGATCTGCTTTATGGTTGCCTGACCAACCTGGGACTATCCCTGTCTCTACCACATGATGAAGAGGATATACATGGATATACGGTTTATTCTGTCGACAAGACCGAATTAATGGCATGTTTCGCAGAACAGATTCCCGAAAAAGTCTTCCGTGAAATAGCCGGCAGGCAACCACGCCGGGTTGTCTTCCGCGACGCCTCATTCCGTGACAGTGCCGATCGTATCAATATAGACGAGATATTCAAAACATTATCTCCCGGTACTACGATCGAGATTCTTTAAACAGAGAAGGAAGATACAGAAATGAAATTAAAATTCAAACATCAGAAGTTTCAGGAAGACGCAGCAAAAGCGGTATGTGATGTCTTTGGCGGGCAGCCATACAAGATGTTCGACTATCAAGTAGAGACCCGGAAGAAAGACGGACAGACCAGCTTTGAAAAGTTTACAGGATTCCGTAACCACCCTATCGTACCTCAACTCACAGATGAGATCGTTCTGAAACACATCCGGGATATCCAGCGTGCCCAACAAATCAAACCGTCGGAAGCGCTGGAAGGGAAATACAATCTCACCATCGAAATGGAGACGGGTGTAGGTAAAACGTATACCTACATCAAAACCATCTTTGAACTGAACAAACGCTACGGTTGGTGCAAGTTCATCATTGTCGTACCCAGTGTTGCCATCCGCGAAGGAGTCCACAAAAGCCTGGAGATTATGAAGGAACACTTTGCCTCGGATTACAGCACCCCTCTGTCTTATTTCATCTACGACTCCAAACAGTTGGGTGAATTGAACGCATTTGTCACAGACAGCAAAATCCATGTAATGATCATCAATTCACAGAAGTTCAATGCAACGAACAAAGATGCCCGCCGCATCTACATGAAGCTGGATGATTTTGGCGGAAACTGTCCCATCGATGTGATTGCGCAGATGAATCCGATACTGATTATCGACGAACCTCAGTCAGTAGAAGGAGCCAAAACAAAAGAGGGATTGAAACGATTCAATCCCCTGTTCACACTGCGTTATTCGGCTACACACCGCGAACTCTATAATCTGGTCTATCGCCTGGACGCAATGGAAGCTTACAACCTGCAACTGGTTAAGAAAATCGCTGTCAAGGGTATCTCTATCAGTGGGACAACAGCTACTGAAGGATTCGTTTATCTGGAAGGTTTGAACCTGTATCCGGACAAAAACCCGACTGCCAATATCGGATTCGAAGTAAAAAGAACCAAAGCAGTGAATCAGGTAGTACGAGCTCTGAAGATAAATGATGACTTGTATGCTAAATCAAACCATCTGGAAGAATACCGGAACGACTATGTAATTACAGATATCAACGGCGTTGAAGACTCCGTCACCTTCCGGAACGGCATCAAACTTTATGCAGGTGACGTAGCGGGTAGCGTCAACGAAACCCAACTACGACGTATCCAGATACGGGAAACCATCTTGTCACACATAGAAAAAGAACAGGAACTGTTTGAGAAAGACATCAAAGTTCTCTCCCTTTTCTTCATCGATGAAGTAGCCAAATACCGCCGGTATAACCCGGACGGAAAGGGAGAATATGCCGAGATTTTCGAACAGGAATATACCGATATCATAAAGCACCTGGATCTTTCGTTATTCAATCAGCCGGAATATATCGATTACCTGAAATCGACTGTGGCATCGAAAGCTCACGAAGGATACTTCTCCAAAGATAAAAAAGGAAAACTGATTGACAGTAAAACCGAGCGGGGAACCAAAGAATCGGCAGATGAAGATGCTTACGATTTGATTATGAAGAATAAAGAACGTCTGCTTGACCGGAAAGAGCCGATCCGCTTTATTTTCTCACATTCCGCTCTGCGGGAAGGATGGGACAACCCGAATGTCTTTCAGATCTGTACCCTGAAACAAAGTTCGGCAGAGGTACGCAAGCGTCAGGAAGTGGGACGAGGGCTGCGCCTCTGTGTAAACGGACAGGGAGATCGCATGGACGCCAACGCTTTAGGCGTAGAAGTGCATCGTGTCAACCTACTGACCGTGATAGCCAGCGAATCGTACGAATCGTTTGCCAAAGGCTTACAGACAGAAATGGCGGAAGCCATAGCCGACCGTCCACAGAAAGTAACCATCCAATTATTCAAGGACCAGTCGCTCCGATTAGCTAACGGTGAAACCATCATAGCCACCGAAGATATAGCACAAAGTATCTACGACTCTTTACTTGAAAACAAGTACATCAAGAAAGGAGAACTGACAGACAAATTCTATGAAGACCGTAAACAGGGAGAAGTGATTTTCGACGACGAGCTCACCGATTATAAGGCGTCTATCATGACCATCCTGGCCTCTATCTATAATCCAAGGGAGATGCAGCCGAACGATGCAAGGAAAAGTAAGATAAATCTTCGGTTGTCAAAAGATAAACTTGAAAACAGCAAACTTCAGGAACTGTTAAAGCTGCTATGCAGTAAGTCAACCTACACCGTAAAGTTTGACGAAAAAGAATTGGTAGAGAGAGCGATCGAAAGTTTAAATGAAAAGTTAAGAGTATCCCAGCTCTATCTTTCTGTCATTACGGGCCAAATGGAAAAAATCAAGTCCAAAGCAGCTTTAATTTCGGGAGAGGCATTTAAGGTAGATGCCAATCAGGCGCACTATGAAAAGATAGATGCCATGGCAAACGATCAAGTAAAATATGACTTGCTCGGTAAACTCACAGACGCCACCAATCTGACCCGACAGGCAGTTGCTCAGATTCTCTCCCGGATAAAACCGAATGTATTCGGCCAATTCAAAAACAATCCCGAGGATTTTATTATCAAGGCTTCGGAACTGATTAATGAAGAAAAAGCATGTCTGATAGTAAAACATATCGAATATACCCCAATCGACCAGTACTATGATGTATCGGTCTTTACCCGGGCAACTATTCAGGGGCGTTTGGGAGTAAACACAATAAAAGCAGATAAACATCTGTACGATCATGTGAGATTCGACTCCCAAAATGAAAAAACATTCATGGAAAGACTGGAAGAAAATGACGAAATAGAAGCTTATGTAAAACTACCCGGCAATTTCTATATCCCTACTCCGATGGGAAAATACCATCCGGACTGGGCCATCGTCTTCAAACAAAAGTTATCGAAGTATCCTTATTTTATTGCCGAAACCAAAGCCAGCGATTCCTCCCTACAAGATCGGAGAATAGAAGAGGCAAAGATCGAATGTGCCAAAAAACATTTTGCGAAGACAAACGGTGGGAAGCTTAAATATAATAAAGTAAGCTCCTTCGAAGAACTCTTGAAAATCGTCACACAAGAATCCGTTTAAATCCAATAAAGTAGCATGTTTCATTCCTTCCAGACCTCCATTGCCGGCATCGAATTGCCCCGCTTGTTTACTTATCCCTTCCATTACACTCCTCATCCGTTATGTGTAATGGCAGCAGGAGAAGTACAGGCTTACATAAATAAGCAGACAAGATGGAAAGAAGAATTGGACAAAGGAAAAATGTTCGGCGTATTGATAGTCCGTACTTCTAACGGACAAACGGGATATTTGGCTGCTTTTTCGGGTAATTTGTGCGGAAGCAATTCACACTCTTTCTTTGTACCGCCGGTATACGATCTGTTGAAACCGGATGGTTTCTTCAAGATAGAAGAAGAACAAATCTCGGCTATCAATCACCAAATCGGACAGTTACAAAACTGTGACCGATATTTGGAACTCCAACAAAAGATGGAGAGAGAAACAGTTTCCTCACAGCAGGCCTTGTCAGAGGCCAGAAAAGTTCTGAAAGCAGCAAAAGAGAAACGGGAACAGCGCAGACTTCACCGACCGAACGAAAATGAACAAGCTGCCATGATTCGCGAAAGCCAATACCAGAAAGCAGAATTCAAGCGTTTGGAAAGATACTGGAAAGAACAAATTTCCGAAATAAAGACAGAACTGGAAAGTTTCTCGTCACAGATAGAGGCTCTCAAAGCCGAACGCAGAAATCGTTCGGCAGCATTGCAACAAAAGCTATTCCAACAGTTCAACTTCCTGAATGCCAAGGGGGAAACTAAAAATTTGTGTGCTATCTTCGAAGAAACCGTTCAAAAAACACCACCTGCCGGAGCAGGTGAATGTGCTGCCCCGAAACTATTGCAATATGCTTATCTAAGCGGATTAAGCCCCATTGCCATGGCCGAATTCTGGTGGGGGGAATCTCCTAAGACAGAGATCAGACACCACGGTTATTATTATCCGTCTTGCAGAGGAAAATGCGAACCCATTTTGCGACACATGTTGCAAGGTCTCAATGTAGAGCCAGCACCCACAGAAAGATACTCTTTATCACAAAATATGCCGGAGATTCTTTTCGAAGACCAATGGCTTTTAGTTCTTCATAAACCCGAAGGAGTACTCTCCGTACCCGGAAAGTCAGAAGAACAATCGATCTACAGTCTGCTTAGAGCCCGCTATCCTGAAGCGACAGGTCCCCTCGTTGTACATCGATTGGATATGGCCACTTCAGGATTACTGCTGGCTGCCAAGACCCAAGAAGTACACCGGCACCTACAGGCCCAGTTTGAAAACCGAAGCATCAAAAAACGATATATAGCTCTATTGGATGGTATCCTTCCGGAAGAAGAAGGAGTTATCGATCTTCCCATCTGTCCGGATTATCTTGACAGACCCAGACAAATGGTGAACGAAGAGCTAGGAAAAACAGCTATCACCCGATATCAGGTGATGGATCGGAAAAACGGACAGACCCGTATTGCTTTCTTCCCGCTGACGGGACGGACACATCAGTTGCGTGTACATGCAGCTCATCCGTTGGGATTAAACTGCCCTATCGTAGGAGACGAGCTTTATGGACGGAAGGCAGAACGCCTTTATCTGCATGCCGAATATCTGGAATTCATCCACCCCGTATCCGGGCAAAGAATGGTCATCGAAAAGAAAGCTGAATTTTAATTGATAAGTCATGATAGAACAACCTTCCCCAAAAGTATATGATGAACTTCTTTCCATCTGGGAAGAAGCTGTCCGAAGCACACACCATTTCCTGACCGAAGCAGACATACAATTTTATAAGCCACTGATCCGACATGAGTATCTTGCCGCAGTCCGATTGTACATCATTCGCGAAGATTCAGGAACTATTGCAGCCTTCATGGGATTAAGTAATGATTGCATAGAAATGTTGTTTGTCCGTCCGAATGCCCATGGACATGGCTACGGTAGTCGGCTGGTTGAATTTGCCATTCGGAAAAAACGAATCTATAAAGTAGACGTAAACGAACAAAATGCAGCAGCACTGGGATTCTATTTACATATGGGATTTGAGACTACCGGTCGCGATGCATTGGATGCAACAGGTAAGCCATTCCCCATTTTACACCTGCAAATTCCTCCCATCCGACTCCGAAAAGGAACTCTTGAGGATATAGATCTGCTTAGAGCCCTATTTACACAAAGCGTGCAGAATACCTGTTCGGCTGACTATAACAGGTTACAAATCCAAGCATGGACCGGACGGGGAACTCTACAACGTTGGCATGAACTGTTTCAAAGCGACCTATACTTTCTGTTGGCAGAAGACAGCAGAAAGTCTCAGGTGGCAGGATTCACATCTGTCAACTCTAAAGGATATCTGCATAGCATGTTCGTACATCCCGACTATCAACGCCAGGGAATAGCTTCGCGCCTATTGCTAAAAGCAGAAGAGTATGTCCGTATCCGTCAAGGCGTATCTGTCTATTCGGAAGTGAGCATCACTGCCCGCCCATTTTTTGAGAAACACGGCTATAGTATCAAAAAAGAACAAACAGTATCTGTTGGTGACATAGAAATGACTAATTTCTTGATGTATAAACGAATTTAACAGAACGAACTGAGATTTTTTTATAGCTTTGCGATAGATTACCATTTAAAATCAGCTCATGTTAAAATCAAAATATCTGTTTCTTTCACTTATTTGCCTGCTGACATCGTTCCGACTCCATGCTCAATTTATGGATTACGGCTCGGATCCTGCTAAATTCAAATGGAATATCGCGAGATTACCCCACTACAATCTGGTTTATCCGCAAGGAAACGATTCCATGGCTTACCGTTATGCCCTCTTTCTCGAGAATGTTTATCCACACATGTCAAAGACCATTGGAAAACCGATCAAAGCTAAGTTTCCGGTCATTCTTCATCCGGGCAACATGCAATCCAACGGAATGGTATCCTGGGCTCCCCGACGAATGGAACTTATTACAACGCCTTCTTCGGATCTGAATAACCAAAGTTGGGATAAGCATCTGGTACTGCACGAGTCACGCCATGTTTTCCAGACAGGAAAGGTAATGCACGGCATTTTCAAACCGCTCTATTATATAATAGGTGAACAGGCAGCCGGAGTAGCCTCTTTTTTCTTGCCGGTATGGTTTCTTGAAGGAGATGCCGTAAGTACGGAGACTGCCATGTCTAACGGTGGTCGTGGACGACTACCGGAATTTAACATGGTTTACCGTGCCCAAATGTTAGGAGGAAAAAAGAACTATTCCTTCGACAAGTGGCTAATGGGATCTTACAAAAACTATACTGGTACCTACTATGCACTGGGGTTTGATATGACCTCTTATGCTCGTCAACGCTACGGAGCCGATATTTGGGATAAAAGCACCAGTAGATACATTCGGAACCTACTGTTCGAAGGTTCATTTAAGCATTATACGGGCAGTAGTTTTAAGCGTCTCCAACATGATACGTTCGACTTCCTGCGTGCAGAGTGGGAGAAACAGGATACTTGTACACAGTCCCCGCAATATCTATCACCTGCAAAAGAGACTTATACCTCCTATCGATACCCACAACCCATCAACGATTCTATAGTGATTACCGTAAAGTCGGGATTGAAAGATATCAACTCTTTAGTGATCATCAATAATGGCAGAGAAAAACATCTGGACTATATAGGTAGTATTAATAGCCGTTTGAGCTATCGAAACGGCCGGGTTTACTGGAGCGAACTAGTACCCGGACTACGTTGGACACACCAGAATTACTCAATTATAAAGTACTATGATCTGGATAAGAAAAACATAAAAACCCTCACTCCCCGACAACGTTATTTATCCCCGGCCATTGACGAGCAAGGACAGCACATTGCCGTTTCACGTCCTACAGTCGAAGGTAAAAACCAACTCGTGCTGATACAAGCAGAAAAAGGTAATGAACTCGCTGCTTTCGACGTTCCCGATAATGCATTTATCAAAGAACTGACATTTGCAGGAGGCGACACAATTATCTCGATAGCTGTCGCAGATTCCGGTATCCGCCTGTTACAATTCAACTTCAGAAACGGAATATGGAAAGAACTGCTAAAAACAACTTCCGCCAATATCACTTCTCCTGTTTGGAAAGATGGAAAAATCTTTTTCGAATCGGGAGCCAACGGCACCAACAACATCTACAGCCTCAATCCGGCAGACGGACAAGTCCACCGAATGACAGCTGCCCGCTTCGGAGCTTTCGATCCTTCTTTTGGATCGTCAGACGGACGCTTGTTCTTCTCTGATTACCAAGCCGACGGATATCGCATTGCCTCACTCCCGACTGACAGTATGCTCTTTGAAAAGGCAGATCTCAACCGGCCGGCTTCCATGCCATTTGTTGAAACACTTGCGGCTCAAGAGCAATTCAACCTGGACTCGGCACGTCTGACATCAGTCGATTTCAATCCGAAACGTTATAGAAAAGCGGAACATACGTTCAAAATTCACAGCTGGGCCCCTTTCTATTATGATGTGGCTGAGGCAATGAACTCAGGTGCCAGTGATCTGAGTACAATAGTAAAACCCGGAGCAACCCTGATGTCCCAAAATACCCTGAACACAGCCATCATGCAGGCCGGATGGTATATAGACAAAGGCTATCATCATGGTAAACTGTCATTTATCTATCAAGGCTGGTTTCCCGTTATCAACCTGTCGGTAGACTATGGTGATAAAGCTTTCAATGTAGACTGGACACAGAATGACAAAGGGCAAGACATTACACAGGGCCATTATACCCAACGAAATCTGGTGGAAGCAGAAGCACGTGTCTATCTCCCTTTTAACTTAACACACAACCAACGAATACGAGGCATACAACCGGCTCTGACTTATTATTTTACCAATAATAAATATCAGGAATATCACAGTCGGAAATTCCATAACTTCCAATATATCCTACCGGAAATTCTATTCTATGATTACAGACGAAAAGCTCAGCGAGACATTCTCCCCCGCACAGGCTATCAATTACGTTTGCAATACCTGAAGACTCCATTCAATTCTGAAAATTACGGAAGCCTGTATGCCGCCCGCCTGACTACTTACTGGCCGGGAATCATCAGGAATCATGGGCTGATGATCCGTGTCGGCTATCAGTATCAGGATCTTGACAACAAAGCATTATACCTTCCCAAACATCTTTTGGAAAAACCCCGAGGATACCATTTCCAGTATCAAACCCGCCAACAATGGGCCTTCAAAACAGATTATGCTTTACCCCTGCTGTCACCCGATTGGAGCATCGGCTCACTTATTTACATCCGTCGGTTGCGTGCAAACCTCTTTTATGATCTATCGCGCAATCAAGCCAGTTCTAAAAGTAGGTGGAGTAACCAAAGTTCATACGGAGGCGATCTGATTTTCGACTGGAATGTACTACGAATGAGTTATCCGCTTACAACAGGCATACGCTTGATACAGCCGATCGATTATGGCAAATTTCAAGTAGAGGCACTGTTTTCAATCAGTTTCTGACATTGGGTGCAAGATGGTCTGTGCACTGATTTTCCCAACAGATATCATGTATACTTGCCTGGATCCAGTCAAACAAACACATAAAACTCCGTTCACGCCCTGACCATTCTTGCCCGGCTTTCCAGTTAAAACGGTTAAACTCAGGATACAATCTTCAACCGCGGGCTTTACATCTCGGTAGCCGAGATACAAAGCCTGGCACGCAAGATTTGTATCTCGACCGCTAAGACAAAGAATGAAAACCGTCAAAAGCAAGTTTACTCCCATCGCTCCGCCACTTTGCATAGAAGGTTCTCTATCTACCTATCAAGAAGGTGTGTCATCACTCTTCTTACCACGGCACACAGAGTATAACAGATTCTTTTTTTCAATGATAATCATCAACTTAAAAATCGCCTACGTGTTACTCTGTGTCCTTTGTGGTGAGTTTCGATTTATAAATAAGGTATAATCGTTATATAAATGCCGGTAATAATGGCCGAAGTGATTACTCCTGAAATGTTGGCTCCTAATGCATCACCCAAAATAAAAGAATTCGGATTATCTTTACTTACCAACTTTTGAGCCACTTTTGCCGTAGTGGGTACACAGCTTACGGCTGCAATGCCGATCACCGGATTATAGTTCCCTTTCTTAATGAAATACATAATGTACCCTCCCATGATGCCTCCGATACCCGACAGTAACAAAGCAAGCATACCTAATACTAACAGTTTAAGAATCTTCGGATCGAGTAACAAATGTGCGTCGCAAAGTACACCCAATAATAATCCTAACATAAAAGTAGAACCATAGAGCAACGGACCGCTCACAAAATCATATATATGCTTCATACCGGATTCACGTACTGCCACTCCCAGGAATAGCGAAAAGAACAATGGTGAAGCAACCGGAAACAAGAAACACAATACTGCACACAGGATTGCAGAAAAAGCCAGCTTCACTTTCGCATCATAATTTTTAGGAGCTTTCTTTTCTACCATCTTGATAGCACGCAGACGTTTAGGAATCAGCAATTTCACCAAATAAGGATATCCCCCGTAAGTCAATCCCAGATAAAGATAAGCCACCACCGTAATAGGTACAAACAAGTGTTTGGCCAAAGCAAGCGATGTAAACAAAACCATCGGACCATCAGCTCCGCCTACCATTGCCACTGAAGCACTTTCTTTTAAAGACAGTCCCAGACCGGAAGCAATAGGCACTGTCAAAAATGTACCCAATTCAGCACATAAAGCAAGAAAAATGCTGGCAAACGGTTTCTGCAATAGGAATCCCACATCAAGCAATGTACCGATTCCCATAAATACAAAGCAGGCTATCAATCCGTTGCTAAAGGTCAATGTGTATACCGGTTGCAGAAAGTCAATCTGCATCGTGTTCATCAATGCGTCGGTATCCGACAGCATCGGATCTAAAAAAAGATTCCCCAATGTTCCGTCGGGCATAATCAGTGTTCCACAATTAATAGCTACCATTCCCAGACCCATCGGAATCATCACCATTGGCTCGAGTACCCCTTTCCAGCCTAAATAAATGAGCAGAAACCCCAAAGCTATTAAAAACATACGGGCACTGGCCAGAAACCATCCGCTGGCTATCATTGTTCCAAATCCCTGAAACAGGGTTCCAAAGTCTATACTTTCCATACTATCAAGATTTATTGTTTTTTATTGGTTGAGGATGTCTTATTATTTTTTTTATCATGCTGTAACATCTGTTCTTCTTTCCGAAGAAACATCGTTCTTGTGTCTTCCGGGTAAAAATAATCCATTAAACCTCTCTCCGATTCACCGGGACTGACACCATGATAAAACCCACGATTATCTCCGGGATGTTTTGTGACCCCCCTGCTGAAGTCTTCACGCCCATCACTGCCATACTCCTCATCACTCAGAGCACTTTCAGTTATTAACGTAGCTACTTTCTGATGCAGTTTCCGAATACGCTTCAGCCGGGCCAATTCTTCCTGGTGCGAACTATAAAAAGCCAACGAATCAGCTGCAGAGGCAATCAACTTTATCACCCCGGCAACGAAAAAACCAATGACGAAGGTAAGCCCCATCATGGCAAAAGTGGATAACAATAAGCTAAACATAACACAGTATGATTTTAGATTGAAAAATAAAATGCAATGTATACCGACCGCCGGAAAATACAAGACGCACCCTCCCGGCATTTATCGGAATGGATAAATGGGGTTACCCAATCACTTCAATACAGAAGTGTAGAATCGGAAAGCTAAATCAGGATATGCCCTAACGAGTATACATAATACCCGCTGAAATATTTAATGAAGTTATGATTGAAGTCCGGATAAGTATCTCCCCTCTCCGATTGATGGAAAAGTGAGGCATTGAGCAGCCGGATAGCAGTCTGCAATTTGAGTTTCAAAATTTTGGAAGAACTTAGTTCCCGTGAAAAAGAACTATGGGGAAGAATAGCATCACACACTTTGGATTCAGCCGTCTCATCATTAAATAAAGAATGGTCTCCGGCATATTGTGATACAAAGGTGGCAGTAACTTCGGCGGGAAGTTCTGCAGCTTCTTCTATAGAAGCGGTATAACCGGCTCCATACACAAAAAAGATACCTATCAATATGCAGAATATGTACTTTATCATAGTAGTTGCAAACGTAGCAATAAATTTGAGAAAAAATAGAATTCGTTGTCTAATTAACGAATATTTTATAATGATTGTTCCGGATATAAACGGATAAATGACAAAAAAAGCGGAGAATCATCCGATTCCCCGCTTCTTATTCATATAATATAGATTGTGTTTAATTACATGGTAACCTGCTTTGCAAGCAGTTTTTGAAGTTTGCCATTTAACAGCTGGCACATTGTTCCATTTCCCATTGCTTGGTAACGTTTGATACGATACTGCAACATCATAATTTCATTTGCATTCTTTTTCATAATTTTGGTCCTCTTTTTTTGCTCTCCACGTTTTGAAGAGCGGTTTTACATCTTGTTTTCTTTATTAACACTGCAAAGATACGAAATGTTTTCGAAAACATGTTCTAAAACATAAGAAAAGTGTATCGTTAGTTGATTTTTCTTTTTATAAGGCCTGATTTGGCAAGTGTATATTACAAATATATTGCATAACTTTGCGCTTTATCAAGAAAAACGACTATGTTCAAACGGATACCCCACACATACACCATCATTTCTTCGGTCATTCTACTCTGTGCAGTGCTTTCCTGGATCATTCCTGCCGGAGAATATATGCGAGAGACAATCGACGTAAACGGTATTTCCCGCACTGTCATTGTAGACCATTCTTTCCACCGGGTAGAACAGACACCCCAGACCTGGCAAGTGTTCAGCTCCCTTCTTGAAGGCTTCGAACGTCAGGCAGGAATTATAGCTTTCTTACTGATTATGGGAGGTGCCTTTCAAATAATGAATAGTAGCCGTGCTATTGATACCGGCATTTTTTCATTTCTGAATTTCACGAAAGGACTTGAAAAACACCGACTGATCAAAATACTGGGAGTAAACAATGTAGTGATATCCTTAGTTATCATCCTTTTCAGCCTTTTCGGTTCCGTATTCGGTATGAGTGAAGAGACACTGGCCTTCGTCATCATCATTGTCCCACTTGCCATATCAATGGGATATGACTCCATCACCGGGCTGTGCATGGTATACGTAGCTGCCCATATCGGCTTTTCCGGTGCAGTACTGAATCCTTTTACGATCGGCATTGCGCAAGGTTTGTCTGATCTCCCGTTGTTCTCAGGATTTGAATACCGTATGTTTTGTTGGCTGGTACTGACCACCGCCCTGATTGTTTGTGTACTCAGATATGCCGCTGTCGTCAAAAAGCATCCGGAAAAATCACCTATGTATCATGCTGACGCTTATTGGCGGAAACGGGAAAAAGAAAGCTGTGGAGAGATATCCCATGTAACGACTCGCCAAGCATGGATCGTATACCTATTGTTACTCGTGTCCTTGGGGTTGTTCTCCATCATCTACCCGATCAGTACTTTTTCAGTAGGTGAAGCATCAGTCACCTGCTATGCAGTTCCCACCTTATCTATCTTGTTTGCAGTTTTCGGTTGGCTGGGTTTACGCAAATCCAACCAGTTCTTTATATTGACCTTACTCGCATTCACTATTCTTTTCCTGATTATCGGTGTCATGGGTCATGGCTGGTATTTACCGGAGATATCCGCCATCTTTCTGGCAATGGGCATTCTTTCGGGGTTTGCCAATAGTGAACATGCAGATGCTATCATCAAGCAATTCATGGATGGAGCCAAAGACATGTTGTCGGCCGCCATAGTTGTGGGACTGGCCGGAGGGATTATTCAAATACTGCAAGACGGACATATCATCGACCCCATTTTACATTCTTTGGCTTCACTGATGGGAGAAGCTGGAAAAATAGTATCTTTGGGGGTGATGTATCTGATACAGACACTCATTAACCTGATTATCCCTTCCGGGTCCGCCAAAGCAGCGTTAACCATGCCTATCATGGCACCCTTTTCCGATGTCATCGGACTTTCGCGGCAAGCTACGGTAATGGCTTATCAGTTTGGTGACGGATTTACCAATATGATCACCCCTACTTCTGCTGTATTGATGGGTGCCTTAGGCATTGCCCGCATACCTTATGAGATTTGGGTAAAATGGTTCTGGAAGATACTTCTTTTATTCATTATCCTAGGAATGGTACTACTGATTCCCACGGTACTTTTCCCATTGAATGGATTTTAGAGTTCCGTTCTCTTTCCTTCACCCGGAAAATGGAAAAGAGCCGGACTCCGAAGAATGTAAACCAGAATTTTCATAAATGACCATAAAGATACCGAAAGATTAAAGTAGAAAACAGTAATTCCGGAAAGATGAAACAAAAAGAGAAAGAAATCAAAACTAAATATATGAACCAAAAGCATTCACTCCCCCCTCTCCTTAAGAGAGGAACGGGGGTGAGGCCTTACTTAACAACAAATTGTATGAAAACCCTAACCCGCTTTCTAATCATTCCGATGTTGTCGGTTGCGTTCTTTTCATGCAGTGAGTCCCATTTCCTGAAAGATGTGGCTTACCGAAACCAAGTGACGCAAGATTTTGAAATGAAGAAGCAGCAACTTCCCAATGGAGAGTTGTTTGCAGTGTTTAATGAAAAGCTCACCATTCCCGAACAAGAGGCTTTAATGTTCCTCTATGCCTACATGCCTACAGGTGACGTAACAGATTATACAGGCGACTACTATCTGGAAAATGTCAGACTCTCCGATCAGGCACGTCGGGAAATGCCTTGGGGAAAAGAAATCCCCGATGACGTATTCCGTCATTTTGTGCTCCCCATTCGGGTAAACAATGAAAACCTGGATGACTCACGCCGGGTGTTTTACAATGAACTGAAAGACCGTGTGAAGAATCTGTCATTGCACGACGCTGTACTCGAGGTAAACCACTGGTGCCACGAAAAGGTAATCTACACCCCAAGTGATGCCCGTACGAGTTCTCCACTCGCTTCCGTAAAAACCGCTTATGGTCGCTGTGGTGAAGAATCCACCTTCACCGTAGCAGCTCTTCGCTCGGTAGGTATTCCGGCACGACAGGTATATACTCCGCGTTGGGCACATACCGACGACAACCATGCATGGGTAGAAGCCTGGGTAGATGGCAAATGGTATTTCTTTGGTGCCTGTGAACCGGAACCGGTTTTGAACCTGGGTTGGTTTAATGCTCCCGCCAGTCGTGGTATGCTGATGCATACAAAGGTATTCGGACGCTATACCGGACAAGAAGAAATCATGTACGAAACTCCGAATTATACAGAGATCAACGTGATTGACAATTATGCTCCGACTGCCAAAGGTTCCGTACTCGTGACAGATGCCGAAGGTCAGCCGGTAGCCGATGCTACCGTAGAGTTCAAGGTCTATAACTACGCTGAATTTTATACGGTGGCCACCAAACATACAGACCAGAGCGGGCATGCATCATTGACTGCCGGCAAGGGTGATATGTTGGTATGGGCCTCCAAAGACGGACGGTTCGGTTATTCTAAACTATCATTCGGCAAAGACAATGAACTGAAGATCACACTGGACAAAAACGCCGGTGAAACCTATTCTCTTCCACTGGACATCGTTCCTCCTGCCGAAGGCGCCAACCTGCCCGAAGTGACTCCGGAACAACGTACTGAAAATGATCGGCGCATGGCACAGGAAGATTCTATCCGCAACGCATACGTAGCCACTTTCATTACCGAAGAGCAAGCTCGGACTTTTGCCAAAGAAAATAAGCTGGATGAAACCGAAACAGTACGCTTACTGATAGCTTCCAGAGGTAACCACCAGACTTTAACCGATTTCCTTTCTGATGCTGTAAAAGCCGATAAGGCCGGTCAGGCTATCAGCCTGTTGAAAGTAATCTCGGCCAAAGACCTGAGAGACGTAAGCCCGGAAGTATTGAACGACCATCTGAATAACTCCGGCCTGCCCGCTTCTGAAGATTTCTGTAGCAACGTACTGAACCCGCGTGTAGCCAATGAAATGATCACTCCTTACAAAGCATTCTTCCGGAAAGAGATTCCGGCAAGTGAAGCAGAAGCCTTCCGCAAAAATCCACAAGCTTTGGTAGAATGGTGTAAAAAAGAGATCACAATCAATAACGAATTAAACTCACAACGTATACCAATGTCACCAATGGGTGTATGGAAAGCCCGGGTAGCAGACGAGAAATCCCGTAACATTTTCTTTGTATCCATGGCCCGTAGCCTGGGTATTCCTGCCTGGATAGATGAAGTGACCGGCAAGATTCAATATCGGACTTTCAATGACAACAACCTCAAGAACGGCAAGGTCTATGATGTCGATTTTGAAGCCGCACAGCAAACGCAGGCACCAACCGGAACGCTCGTAGCCCGCTACCGGCCGATCCCTTCGTTGAGTGATCCAAAATACTATTCACACTTCACCCTCTCAAAGTTCCGCAATGGAACCTTCCAACTCCTCAACTACGACGAAGGTGACGTAGATATGGGTGGAGGAGCCACCTGGTCGAACTTGCTGAAGAATGGTACACGCCTGGACACAGGATACTATATGATGGTAACCGGTACTCGCATGGCAAGCGGAGCTGTATTGGCTAATGTGACTTTCTTCACCATTGAAGAGGGAAAGACAACAACTGTCGATCTGGTCATGCGCGAAAGCAAAGACCAGGTACAAGTAATTGGTAATTTTAATTCCGAATCGACTTATCTGCCTATAGGAACCTCCGAACCGCAAAGTATTCTTCAGACTTGTGGCCGGGGATACTACGTTGTAGCAGTGCTGGGAGCCGGACAAGAACCCACTAACCATGCCCTTCGGGATATTGCAGCTTTAAGCGGTGAATTTGAAAAATGGGGACGCAAAATGGTGTTGCTCTTCCCTAGTGAAGAACAGTACAAAAAGTTCCGCCCGTCAGAATTCCCCGGATTGCCTTCAACCATTACCTATGGTATCGACGTAGATGGAGCGATCCAGAAACAAATTGCCGAATCGATGAAGTTGCCAAACAGCACCATCCTGCCCATGTTTATTATCGGTGATACATTCAACCGGGTAGTCTTCGTGTCACAAGGTTATACCATCGGATTGGGCGAACAGTTAATGAAAGTAATCCATGGATTATAGAATAAAACGGGCACTTGCCTGAAACATATCCTCCATTAAAAAAGGAAGAAGTTCAGACTTCTTCCTTTTTTAATATATCATGAAATAGAAACAGACATCAAAGATTCCCTCCATACCGTTCACTATTCCCCAAACGTAAATATCCCTTTTATAGGTGTGTCGCCCGGAGAGTAACTTGTTATTCCCACTCTTCCCTCATAATAGGAGCTTTCAACAATAACCGTTACCTTTTCAGCATTATCCAATAACAAGGTTATATCTTCTTTTCCATCAGCAGATAGACGGATGTCAGGAGTTATTTCTTTCCCTTCATGATCCAGCACCCCGTCCGGAAGATAATGAAAGCCTACAATATCCATTGAATATATTCCATAATAGATATATACCTTAGCTTTATAATCCGTATGTATTCCGAAATCATCCTTATATTTCACAATAAAATCTGCGGTTCGCTCATCGGACTGTGGGATATCTCCTTTATCTTCATCATGGCAACTGCAGAGTAACGCCAATAATGCCAATAAAACAATCGAATATTTATGCAAGCTCATAGTTCCTTATAATTTATTAGTTCTCAATATAATATTACTTCCAAATATATAAAAATAATACCGGACAAATACGATCATGCAACTATTTTTTTCTTAGGATTCCACCTTTAACTATTTTCCCCAATCACTAAATTCAAAACTCAGTTGTTCCCATACTCCCCGATGTTCATCCGCTTCTTCTCTCGGATTCGATACCGAAAGCCCGATCAAGCGAATGGGATGCTGCTCATACTCCACCTCTTTCAGCAATTGTTTGGCAAGGGGCAAGATTCTCTCAAGATTCGTAAGTTCCTGTGCCTGTGTCATGCTTCGTGTTATCTGGCTAAAATCATGAAACTTGATCTTCAGAGTTAGTGTATTTCCCCGGAACTCTTTCTGCTGCAATCGCTCTACAAGCTCCGTAGCTACGTGATAAAGCTCTATAATCACAGACGATCTTACATGGATGTCTTTCTCCAATGTATGCTCACATCCGATTGATTTACGTATTCTCACTGCTTCTACCGGTCGAAGATCGACTCCACGTGCAAAATCATAATAAAGCAGTCCCACTTTACCAAACTGACGTACCAGCATTTCAGACGAACACTCCCGTAACTGAAGTCCATTGTGTATCCCCAGTAAATGCATCTTCCGGGCAGTCACCGGCCCTACTCCCCAAAATGACTCAATAGGCAAACGGGCAATGAAATCGATTGCCTGATCAGGATGAATAGTACAAAGTCCGTCGGGTTTACGAAAGTCCGAAGCTATTTTAGCCAGAAATTTATTATACGACACGCCTGCCGATGCCACCAGGCTCAGTTCTTCACGGATACGTTGCTTGATAGCTTTAGCTATATCCACAGCCAGCAAGATCCCCTGCTTATTCTCCGTCACATCAAGAAACGCTTCATCCAATGACAGAGGTTCAATCAGATCGGTATACTCATGAAATATTTCGTGTACCTGACGGGAAACGGATTTATACACTTCCATCCGTCCGGGAACAAAAATCAATTGCGGACACAGACGTTTCGCCTTTTGTGACGACATAGCCGAACGAACTCCATAACGACGAGCTTCATAACTTGCTGCCGCTACTACTCCCCGCTCCTCGGCATGCCCCACGGCAAGCGGTTTACCACGCAATTCAGGATGATCCCTTTGCTCCACAGAAGCATAAAAGGCATCCATATCGATATGTATAATTTTACGTTCATTCATCTCTGCAATCCTTCTGCATCGCAGTTCTCCTTTCGGATAGCAAAGATAAGAGTAATTCTCTCAATCCAGTCGACCGGATTAGTTAATAAAATGAAGACCGGCAAGGTGGCTCCCTTACCGGTCTTCTGTCGGTCTATAAATTGTTTATATACTTCGTCGGTGAGCCCCCATAATATTTCTTAAACACGATCCCGAAGTATTTAGGATCACTGAAACCCGTCATATCCGCAACCTCAGCCACCGTATACTTTCTGCTCATTAACAAAACCAATGCTCTGTTGAGCCGCACATTACGAACATAGTCCGCAGGAGCATGTCCGGTTATCTCCTTAATCTTATTATAAAAACTCGAACGACTCATATTCATGCAGTCGCTCAGTTCACCAATCTTAAATCCGGAATCGGTCATCCTCTCTTCAATCAGACTTCTCACCTGACGAATAAACTCCTGATCACCTTCTGATGACTCTACCTCTTTATCGATAGGGTCCGAGGCCTCACCCCCCAAGGCCAAACGAATATACCTCTTACGGATCATTTCCCGGTTAGCAATCAAAGCTGCAATCTCAGTCTTTAAAGATGATATGGCAAAAGGCATCCACACATAAAGATCGGCATTCCGTTGAATGTACCGGTCATCCTCTCCCGGTTTCACTAACAATATTACCGGAATATGTGCTACTCTGTCATCCGATTTAATCCGAACGGCAAGTTCCTCACCCGAAATACGGGTAAGAACAGAAGAAGCCAGTACTGCATCCGGACATTGTTCACACACAGTCTCAAAGGCCGCCTCCGCATCACAAACAGACACAATCTTATACTCCTTCATCAGGATTTGCACAAGATAATTACACAAATCCTTATTCCTTTCAACCAATACCAGAGAATGTTTCTCTTTTTTCTTATCCGGACGTTTCTGCTCAGAAGTTTTCACTGTCGGCAGCATTCCGGTAACCGACAACAACTCACTATTCCCTGTGGAGAGCTCCGGTACGGATAATATCCCGGAGAATTCAGAAACTCTTTCCGATTGCCGGATGACAATAGGAAAAATTAAAATAAGCACCAGTTTTTGTTCTTCTTTATAAGCAAATTTGATTTTACCTTTATGCAAACAGATTAATTTACGTATAAATAACCAACTCATTGTCTCGGAAGAACCTCCCGAAACGAACCCTTTATAATTTAGAATTTTTTTTTAAGAAACCCGTTATCCTCAGATTCCAGCCTCAACTCCCACTTTTGATTGTTACACGAAGTACTCAGAAGAATTTCGCCACCTCGATCCATACTGTCTGTAAAAGCCATTAACAGGTTTCTAAGAATGGCAGACATCTTATCCTTATCGAGGCATACGGTAGCAAAGGCAGGCTCCTCCATCCAACGGAGCATAATGTCCTTCTCGCTGATATAATCTCTAATTCGGGCTACTGTCTCTTTCAAGAATATGGATAACTCATAGTCGGCAAGCGACAGACGCCCCGGAGCAGCAGAAACACGACTGATATTTTCCAGCTCAGCCAATAAATTGTTCACTCCCTTTATCTGTTGCAATACGTTACTAACAAGTTCGGAAGATGACTTTTCATAAAGATATTCCAAAGGAACTTTTATCAGTGTAAGTGGTAGACAAAGGTTACGTGTCGTATTCGCAAACAACCGTACTTGTTCTCTTGAAAGGTTTCTGTCTTGCCATACGAACCATGAACGTACGGCCAGAGAGCCCAACATAAGTGCCAAAAGACCGTAACAAAGGAAAGCTCCACCTGTCTTCCAAAGGGGTTGACGAATGATGATGTGCATATTTCTTTGCGCAAACGGCCGACCGTTATCAATGGATAACGCCCGCACAGAAAAGATATATTCACCCGGAGGGAGGTTCGAAAAACGAATTCTATTATCTACAGACGGAGCACTCCAATCCGTATGATCGAGTTTCCAACTGTAAGCTATATCCTGCTTTTCAGTATAGCGAATGGCAGTAGCCGTAAACGAAAAAGTATTTTCATTGTGCTCCAACTGTAACGTAGCTGTACAGTTCAGAGCTTTCTTCAATGGAGAATTCTCCGTTTCGACGGTCACCTCTTTGTCCAAAACCCGAAGTTCGTCCAAGTAAAATCCCAAACAAGCTTTACGCAGCGGTCGAGCCTTTTGTTTATCATACTCAATTGCGCCTTGATAGGTGCCCAAAATGTATCTTCCATTACCTAAGAAAGTACCCGATGTAATCCGAATTCCTTTACTCAGAAACCTGTAATATGAATGTTGTACAAGATCGAGCGAGAAAGCAAACCCATCACTGCTTCCCATTAACCGCCTGCTATCATCCGACCAAACAGCATATACATTACCGGTTCCTAAAGCAGCAACCGTATCCATCTGCTCATGCTCCGGATGATAGACCATTAATCCGTTTCCTTCAGTCCCAATATAAAGACAATCATCGGACTGATGCAAAGCATGAATGTGTAAACCGGACAAGCGTTTTACCTCCACGATACTATCGTTTTCCGGACAATAAAAAAACACCCCTTCATCCGTTCCAATCCAAAAACCGTCTTTATCCTTACGACACAATGCGTTTACTCCCGAAATACGTACATACGGTGTAACCGAATAATTACTTTTCTTTCGGATGAAGAACAAACCGTGTACATAGTTCCCGGCACATATCTCTCCCGGCTTTACTTCACACAATGCAGTATACATCTGACAAGGAAGAGGCGTAACAATCCGGTTCCATAAGCCTGTCGACGGATGAAAACAACTGATACCGTGATCCGTTGCAAACCAGACATCCCCATCCGAATCATGCAGAACCGCATTTACCCGATTGTTGGTCAGTGAATGACTGTCCCCGGACCGTGCCCTGTACCATTTATAATCATCAGGAGATTCCACATCGATCATTGATACGCCTTCCGGATAATCCGCCACCCAGATAAGTTTCTGATCATCTACAAACACGTCAGCAATCCGGTTGGTACGAATTGAATTATCATTCTCAAAATCAGTTTGTATAAAAGATGTAATATCCGGATTAACGATATCCATACGAAATATTCCCTCACCATCTGTAGCTACCAAAACAGTCCGGTCATCCCATATCCTCAGACCACTGACCCGACTATTCAACAATCGGTTCCAAGTACCAACCAATTGCTCCGACTTCATATCCCATACCCCTAATCCTTCCGAATAATCAAACATAACCAATCTTTGGGTATAAGGATGAAAAAGTATTTCATGTATCCGGCTATATCTTTTACCGGACAATTCTCCGGTTTGCCTGTCGACGGCATAATTCTTTATTGTAATTCCGAACAGCCCTTCATCCGAACCTACAAAATACTCTCCCGGAGCCACCTCTACCATACAGGAAATCGCTGCCAGGCTATGATCCACCCGATGAAAAGTATTAGATAGTATTTGATAGGCTATCAACCGGTTTCCGACAGAAAACCAGATATGACTACTGTTATCTACGCAGAGAAAATGAAGGGAAACATCATTCGGAATAACCAGATGATTCCTGCATTCGAATTTATCCAATGATGGATTGTACATCCATAAATATCCATTACGGGTGACTACCCACAACCCATTCCGATTATCTGTAAGCAACCGGCAATTGCCCATATAATAATCCATGGTTCGCCCTTCGGCCGGCAGTTTATAGTGTTTTAGCTTGGTCCCATCAAACCGACTGATTCCGGCATGGTTCATAAACCACATATAACCCAGAGCATCCCTTTGGATCTGATACACTTTACGAGTATTCGTTTCACTTCTTTCTACAATGTGTTTGCAAACGATGGCATGACATAATGAACCATACAACATCATCATGAAGTATATAATATATTTCATTCTATTTGTTTGTTATAATTTAAATGGAGTAGTTTATAAAAAGCAAGAATCAAACAAGAGGTAGCGAGGGGGGGGGAAAAGAAATACTACCTTCTTCACGTCACGTAAGGAGGTGATCGGATTTGTAGCGCTCCTACACGCTTTAAATCCCTCTCAGTTATCGTAGTGGATATTAACAAAATAACAGCAATGAGATGTTCACATAGTTTATTTATTAGTAACAAGACATTGAGAGAGGTGACTTACATGAAAAATCAATCTGATCTACATTAGAACGGGATAATATTCAATTTGTTTTCCAAATATGGTTTCTAATAAAAAAAAGACAGATTAACGGGGCATTTTCCAGAATATGAATTAGGAACAAATATGGGTAGACAATAATTTCCTTAACCAGACTTGGAATCAGATTGTTTTTCATTTGTCGATTCTCTATGACAAATTACTCCGAAGCCAAATGTAGAGTGTTTATTTTAAAAAACAAAATAAATTACCCGGACAAATAATTGGGGATAAAATGAAGTTAATCCAATATATTTCAACAACTTACGTTAGAGAAGAACTTTATAACCCGGACAATTGTGATCTTATTAACCCAAAAAGTCCCCCTGAATTTATAAGTTCAGGAGGACCTTTTTGTCATAAAGTGGAGCTGGAGGGATTCGAACCCTCGTCCAAACGAGGAAATCATAAGCTTTCTACATGCTTATCTTTGCCTAAGTTTTTCGTGCAGGAGCAGAACCAAAGCCATCAATTCCTGCCTTATCCTTTAAAGTTTCATCAGAAGCGCAAGGCCACTTCTGACTATCCCCGATGTAACTGCACCACTGAACCGGAATGCTTCGGAGCAACAGCTTCCGAGTGATGTCTCGTCCTGGCACCTGGTGCCTGGATTAAGCTAATCTACTATGATTCGATTAAGCAGCAAGAGCGTAATTAGTTTCGCCAGATAAAATTTTGATAACTGAGATTAAAGTGCAAATCACCGACGCACTGCATGCTTACCCACCATTTCTGCCCGCTGTCAAAACCAGTCAACCCCTTTTGAAATGAGGAAGTGGTAACCACTTATGTAGGTGCAAAGATAGATAATATTCGTCATATAGAAAGAAAAAGAGGGTGGATTTTAGATATTTTATTCATTCCGGAAAGAAACACAGGAGATTATACTAACTTTGTATTTTCAGAATGTAACAAAGACAACCAACAAAATCTTAAAACAACATCTATTCATTATGGTCAAGAAAATCATTAGTATCTGTGCTGCCGGTATGATTGTAGCCAGTTGCTCCCCCAAAAAGACAACAGCTCAGCCGACAGATCCGTCAACCACTGACAGTGAATTAACAATGCTGGTCGGAACTTACACTTCCGGCAACAGCAAAGGCATCTATACTTTCCGATTCAACGAAGAAACCGGAGAATCGCTCCCACTGAGTGATGCGGAAGTAGCAAACCCTTCATACCTCATTCCATCAGCGGACGGAAAGTTTGTCTACTCCGTCAATGAATTTAGCAAAGACCAGGCCGCAGTCAGCGCCTTTGCCTTCGACAAAGAAAAAGGAACTCTACACTTATTGAATACACAAAAAACAATGGGAGCCGATCCGTGCTATCTGACCACCAACGGAAAGAACATCGTCACAGCCAATTATAGCGGTGGAAGTATTACCGTCTTTCCTATCGGACAAGACGGAGCATTGCTACCCGCCTCAGACGTAATCGAATTTAAAGGTTCCGGTCCGGACAAAGAACGGCAGACGATGCCTCACCTACACTGTGTACGTATTACCCCCGACGGTAAATATTTACTGGCAGACGACTTAGGTACCGATCAGATACATAAATTCAATATCAACCCTAATGCCAATGCCGATAACAAAGAGAAATTCCTCACAAAAGGTACCCCGGAAGCTTTTAAAGTTGCTCCCGGTTCCGGCCCCCGGCATCTGATATTCAATTCAGACGGTAAGTTTGCCTACCTTATTAATGAAATCGGAGGGACGGTAATCGCTTTTCGATATGCTGACGGAATGTTGGACGAAATTCAAACTGTTGCGGCTGACACTGTAAACGCACAGGGAAGCGGTGACATCCACCTTAGCCCGGACGGAAAATATCTCTATGCCAGCAACCGCTTGAAAGCAGACGGAGTGGCTATCTTTAAAGTTGATGAGACCAACGGTACCCTAACCAAGGTAGGTTATCAGTTAACGGGAATCCATCCACGCAACTTTATCATCACTCCCAACGGCAAATACTTATTGGTAGCTTGCCGCGACACCAATGTCATTCAAATATTTGAAAGAGATCAGGCTACCGGATTATTAACTGATATCAAGAAAGATATAAAAGTAGATAAACCTGTTTGCCTGAAATTTGTAGACTGATAGAAAAAGAAGGTAAAGGAGAAACAAATAGTTTTACCCTAGAATAACCGAAAGGAAGACGTTTTTTTATTATTTTTGCATCACTTTATTAACCCTAAGAGATTTCACAAATATGAAAAGACACGTCTTCCTTTTGGTAACCTTGTTTACCATGAGCACTGTTGCAGCTCAACAACAACCAATTATTTCCCCCAAAGACTCTATCCCCTCTGTAATCGAACGCGTCACCGGAAAAGAGAACAAAGGATTTTCCGCTCACATGAATCTCCAATTATATACTTCATGTGCTGCCTCTTTTACTGAAAATGAGTTAGATGAAGTTGCTTTCAAGTTAAACCGGTTTAAGCTGGAAATCATAGGAAACATCAACCGGAAGTTCTCTTACCATTTCCGGCAATCTTTTAATAAATACAGCAACCCCTTTGCTCTGGATAATCTGTCCTCTTCCGTAGAGTATGCTTATCTGACCTATCACCTTTCCGATCGTTTTTCCATCACGGCCGGAAAGCAATTTCTTATGCTGGGAGGCTATGAGTACTATGTCAATCCGATTAAAGTACGTGAATTCAGCGAGTTTAATAATTATGTAAACTGCTTTCTGGCGGGAGTATCTGCCACTTGGAATGTAACTCCGACTCAAGAACTCAATTTTCAGATAGTCAACAACCGTAACGGTGGAGACGCAGACACTTACCTTCACGGCCTGCCGACAGATGTCGAAGCTACCAAAGTACCTCTGATATCGACCATTAACTGGAACAGTTATTATCTGGACAAAGCCATTCAGTTGAGATACGCCGCTTCATGGGGACAGCAGGCCAAAGGAAGAAATATAATGTATCTTACCGCAGGCAATGTTTACGAAAAAGGTCCATGGATCGCTTATATGGATTTCATGTACTCCCGACAAGGAATCGATAATAAAGGCATTATCAGCGCCTTACCTCGCATAGACTTGGAAAACCCGCAGACAGCCCAACATACCGAGTATTTTACCACGATTGCCAATGTAGACTACCGCTTCCACCCTAATTGGAATGCTTACCTGAAAGGTATTTACGAATCCGGAAAAATTTATAAAGCTAACGGTATCTTTGAAAAAGGTACCTATCGCCGGACATGGTGCGGACAAGTTTGTGTGGAATACTATCCAATGAGGAACAGCGAACTATTGATCTTCTTGCACTATCAATACAAACGGAATAAACTATTGAAACCCGCCCGCAATTTAGATGCTATAGACCCGAATACGCAGCGGATCTCGCTAGGGCTGGTATATTCCATACCGGTTTTTTAATCCCGGGCAGCTCATATAGGAAAGGCGAAAGAGTTTTATATTTAGGAAGGACTTTTTCGCTTTTCAAAGCTTTAACAACAATTCCCTTACCTTTCTTCGTACATTGCAAATAATCAGTACGCAAGGTTCCCTTCTTCATATCAAAAATAAGACCGGGATTAAAGTGTTGTCCGTTAATCCGCGTCTCAAAATGCAGATGCTCGGTAGTAGCCCGTCCGGTACGTCCGGTCAGGCCAATAGCCATTCCGGCTTTCACCACATCCCCACTCTTTACCAGATTCTTCACATTATGACTGTATACCGTCTCCAGTCCATTGGGATGTCGTATCACAATCACATTGCCATACGCACCATAAGGTTTAGCCATACGTACCACCCCGTCAAAAGCTGCACGAATCGTATCGCGGGCGCAAGTTTTTATGTCGTCACCGCTATGACCTCCACGTGTTCCATAGCCCGAAATGACTTTGCCTCCCGGCAAAGGGAAAGAGTAATTCCGTGACAGGGACTTCAGATCCAGCATGACACAATTCTCCTTGGAAAAAAGTCCCGGTGTAGCCACCCGGACATGATTGACCTCCATATCCGAAAATTTGTTCTGTGCCCTACCCGATATGTTGGCACACAAAAAGCATACAGATAAAATCAGTAAAGTGAATATGTTTTTCATGGGGATATCCGTTATTCAAAGTAAGTAATTGTTCCTCCGTCCGAGTCAGCGTATTTTTTCAATAAAGTTTGTATCATTTCGGCAGCTTCCTGCAGTCCTTCTTTACCATTATAGCCATTAACGATAGCCAATATATGTGTTGTTTCCAGCCCCATCTTTGTCCGTTCGTTATCACTGGTCGGAGTCCCTATTCCCCCCACAGCATCCCGGTACACCGGCAGCCCCTCGATATTCAGCACACCACGCCCGATCCCTTCGAAAGGCTCGTTCATCTTACCGATCCCCAGTTCCAGACCAGTGCCCGCTATCTTATCAGCATCAAAACCACCTATCGAATGTCCGGTCCGGAGAGAAACCAGGTTAATCAAATCGACCAAAGTATCAATCTGATACAAAGCAATCCCCCGCATCAATCTGCGACGTAACGCTTCGGCCGACGGCCGATATCTCCCGGGATCTTTCCCGCAGCGTTTGTAGGCTTCACGTGTGGCAGCTATCACAGGTTGTTTCTTAATATCTTCCAACCGGGTTGTTGCAGTGAGCATTTCTGTGAAAGATTGAATCTCCTCCCAAAGCCCTTTACAATAAGAAGTGTTTTTCACTTCAGCATATATAGCAGCCCCTGCAAAAACAGGACATGCTTCTTTTAACTCTTTCGATACAATAATGGTATACATAATAAATCAAAATTTTATCTATCAGCTATTTATCATAATGCCCGACAAAATACGTCCGGACTTTATGCCCAATCTTCGCGCTGAAAAGAAATCCTCATGCCGGATGTAAGTACAAATATCCGCTATTTCAATTTGTACTCCCGGTACTCCAAAATCCAAAAGCTGTTGCCGGTTGGCTTCCCATAAGTCAATATGGTACTTATGTGTAACCGAATGCCTGAAAGAGATACGCGACATATCAAAACCATTCAAACGAAAAGTTTCATAAACTTCATCCCCCACCTCGAATGATTGCAGAGAGATACCCGGACCGATACATGCGATTACATCTTGTCCTTCCGTTCCAAAAACAGCCCTCATCTTCTCAAGCGTATGTCCAACAATATACTCCACTGTCCCCCTCCACCCGGCATGCACAGCCGCTACAGCATGATGTACTCTATCATACAACAATACCGGAATACAGTCTGCCGTGGAAATACAAATGCAGCATCCCGGCTCAGTGGTAATCAACGCATCAATCCCGTTTAGCATTTCCTGTTGCTGCTGCCCAGAAGCTCCAAGAAATTTTTCATCGACCGGAAGTATTTTCGTTCCGTGTGTCTGAAAAGGAATAATCAAATGCCTAGGAGCTTGCGATAGTGATTGAAACAACAACGTCTGATTCTTCTCTACCCTTTCAAGTTCATCTCCCGAAAAAGGTGAACAATTAAAAGAAGCATACGCCCCCTCACTATAACCGCCGTGACGGGTCGTTACAAAATGAGAAATGTTGGGGTATGCGCCCAACAGCCCATACCCCAACATTTTTCTATCGTCAGTGAGTGAAATCATTTATCTTCCCAATCCTCTTCTTCGTATTCGTAATCCAAATCGTCCTCATCACCATCATCCTCATATTCATAGTCGAGTTCTTCATCCTCACCCATATCTTTGAGTTCCTGCTGCAATCGGCTGACATCCTTCGGACGATGCACAATAGCTTCTATTTTATTGCTTTCCTTATTCAACTCCGTCCATAAAATGTCCTTCAGCACCGAGATGCCCAAACCGGATACAGATGAAATGAATACATGAGGAATTCCCTCCGGCAATGTCGGTTCTATTTCATCCATCAGCTCCTGATCCAGCATATCACTCTTAGTGATGGCAAGTACCCGTTGTTTATCCAGCATTTCAGGATTAAATGTTTTCAGTTCGTTTAGCAGCACTTCATAATCTTTACGGATATCATCGCTATCCGCCGGTATCATGAAAAGTAACAAAGAGTTGCGCTCAATGTGACGCAAGAAACGCAATCCCAATCCCTTACCTTCACTGGCACCTTCGATAATTCCCGGAATATCAGCCATCACAAACGACTGTCCGTCACGATAAGATACAATACCCAGGTTAGGCTCCAATGTTGTAAACGGATAATCGGCAATCTTTGGTTTTGCAGCAGAAATAGCAGATAACAAGGTAGACTTACCTGCATTTGGGAAACCTACCAGACCTACATCAGCCAGCAACTTCAATTCAAGGATTACAGTCATCTCCTGCATCGGTTCGCCCGGCTGGGCAAAACGGGGAGCCTGACGGGTAGCCGTCTTGAAGTGCCAGTTTCCCAATCCGCCACGTCCGCCTTTTAAGAGAATGACCTCTTGTCCGTGTTCTGTTACATCACATACATATTCACCTGTTTCGGCATTATAAACCACCGTACCACAGGGAACTTCAATAATCTTATCCGCTCCGTCTTTACCGAAACTACGGTTCTTACTGCCCGACTCCCCATGACCAGCCATTGCATGACGATCATATCTCAAGTGAAGCAATGTCCAGTAATTCCGGTTACCACGCAGGATAACATGGCCTCCTCTTCCGCCATCTCCTCCATCAGGTCCACCGTTAGGAGTATATTTTTCTCGCCTCATGTGCGTAGAGCCTCTTCCGCCTTTACCCGAGCGGCAGTATATCTTTACGTAATCAACAAAATTCGATTCAGCCATAACCAATTATTTTTTTCGATGTAATCATGTGCCAATATGTCCATTGGCTATAAATAGCGCATGGAGCATATCAGCACACATATTTTATAATTATAATGTATCTACCGCTTTACAAATATCTTCGAAGATACCTTCCATGGTTCCAAGACCATTGATATGCTGGTATTTGCCTTCGCCTTTATAATATTCTTTCAACGGTGAAGTCTGTGTATTATATACAACCAAACGTTTTTTGATGGTCTCTTCATTATCATCTGCACGGCCCGATTCCTTACCACGTTTAATCAGACGAGTCATCAGTTCTTCTTCCGGAACATCCAGATCCAACATCACAGAGATGTCCTGACCACGTTCTTTCAACATCACTTTCAACGCCTCAGCCTGTGGAATAGTTCTTGGGAAACCGTCAAAAATAACCCCTTTGCTATCTTTGAAACTATCAAACACACTTGCCAGAATGTCTACCATCAATTCATCCGGAATCAACTGTCCCTGATCAATGTAGCCTTTAGCTGTTTTACCCAGTTCTGTGCCGTTTTTAATTTCTGCACGCAATACATCTCCTGTTGAAATGTGATTAATTCCGTATTTCTCAACAATACGTTCGCTTTGTGTTCCCTTTCCTGAACCGGGAGCACCGAAAATTACAATGTTCAGCATCTTGTTAATTTATAATTCTACATTTTACCATTACTGGTATACCTATTATTTTATGTTAGTCTACAACTGTATAAATATCCGGATAGTTACGGCCGAAACCATCATAATCGAGACCGTATCCTACAATGAAATCATTGGGAATATTCATTGCCACATATTCAATATTCAAGTCCACCTTCAGTTTATCCGGTTTCACCAGCAACGAAGCAATATGAATTTCTTTTGGTCCGCGTGTTCCCAATGTTTCCAGCAGACGCTGCATAGTCAGTCCCGTATCCACAATATCTTCTACAATAACGATCGTACGTCCCGCTATGTCTTCATTAATACCGATCACTTCCTTAATGGAACCGGTAGATGATACTCCCTGATAAGAAGCCAGCTTCACAAAAGAGATCTCGCAAGGGATCGTAATGTGTTTCAGCAAGTCGGCAGTAAACATAAACGAGCCATTCAACACACTGAGGAACAACGGGTTCTTACCTGCCAAATCACGATTAATTTCGTTCGCCACGCGAATCACTTCTTTCTGAATCTCTTGTTCCCTGATAGAAACAGTGAATAGTTTATCTTTTATCTGAATGGTATCCATAACCGGTTATTTTAAAAAAGTTGGTTGCAAAAATACGATTTTTATTCCACTCCTTACACCATCTCCTGCAAATTCTTTAAGAGAAGTCACAGAATCCCTCCGATATGCAAGGTGTGAAAAGCCATTCGGAAGTTGAACTAATAATTTTAATGGAATTAGTACCAACCGGCATCCGTCTTTTACCTATTTTTAGGTATTTCACACTCTTTAAGGACCCTCTATCTTTGCTGTCTCAAAAACAAAGATTATGATGAAAGTAAAATTAGCATTACTACTTACTCTTATAGGAACACTTCCTTTAGCAGCACAGAATGTACGGCAAGAACAGGACACAGTCTCTTATATGAACGATGATCCTTTCAATCTTGAACAAATTGTGGTTACGGCAACCCGAACAGAAAAGAAGATTAAGAACACACCGGTCATCACTCAGATAATCACCTCTAAGCAAATAGAAGAAAGAGGAACCGGTAACATTCAGGACCTTCTGACTCAAGAGGTTCCCGGACTTAACTTTCAGGAGGTTGGCTATGGAACCAGCATCGATATACAGGGATTAGGTTCCAAACACATCCTTTTCCTGATAGACGGCGAACGTATAGCGGGCGAAAACGGTGGCAACATCGACTATTCGCGAATCAATCTTTATAATATCGACCATATCGAAATAGTCAAAGGAGCTTCTTCGGCCCTCTATGGTTCTCAAGCGATGGGCGGAGTTATCAACATCATTACGCGTAAAGCCAAAAAGAAATTCGAGGCTTCCGCAGGCATACGCTATGCAGGAAGAAACCAGCAAAACTATAAAGATACTCCCAAAGATCATTCGCAATACAAATATCGGATTCATCTGGATAAACCCAATCTGAACACCAATCTGTCTCTTGGATTGAACCTGGGCAAGTTCACCATGAACACCGACGTACTTTACAAAAGTTTCGATGGATACCAATTATTCGATAAAAAACCTCTCGTGAAATATTTTCCGGCCTATAACACCACAATTACCGAAGAACTCAGTAAAACCCCGACCAGTATATCGGGATACGAAGACGTACAAGTAGCCCATAAAATGGACTATCGTTTCAGCAAACGGCTCAAAGTCCAGTTAAAAGGAAGCTATTATATGCTGAACAAATATGATTTTCAAGCAGATAATATATTCGAGAAATCAGAGGACTATACCTATGGCGGAAGCATAGATTACACGATTTCCGACAAATCCTCTTTGGTAGCCTCTGTTCATACCGATCACTACAACCGATATGATAAATACGAACTGAAGAGCGGTCGTCGTCTCGAATATAAAAACAATATTATCCAGCCCCGTATCGTATATAGCACTACGGCGCTCGATAAACAGACCATTACGGCAGGATTGGAATATTACAGAGAATCATTATTCAGTGATAAATTTGAAACCGGTGTGAAAGAAAACAAAAGCCAATGGTATGCCACCGCTTTCCTCCAGGATGACTGGAGCATCAACAAGCAATTCTCCGTAATAGCGGGACTCCGCTGCGACTATCACGAGAAATACGGTACCAACCTCACTCCCAAAGCTTCCGTGATGTATAAGATCTTTCCATTCACTGTCCGCTTTAACTATGCACGCGGCTACCGTTCACCCAGCATTAAAGAGTTGTACATGAACTGGGACCATCTGGGCATGTTCTGGATATATGGCAACAGTAAACTGAAACCCGAAACCAACAATTATATCTCTCTTTCGGGAGAATATGTGAACAGTTGGATCAATATCAATGCCAACGTTTATAGCAACTGGTTCCGAAACAAAATAGAAGGAATGTGGAGCAATGACCAAACGGAACTCCATTATATCAATATAGGAAAAAGCCGCCTGGCAGGAGTAGAGACCATGTGCAAAATACAAATAAACAGACATATCAATGTGCATGGAGCATACAATTATCTGTACACAAGCAAAGATGCTGATGGAGTCCGGTTGAGCTCTTCCAGTCCACATTCCGGTAATATTCGTGCTGAATATAACACACGCATCCCACGCTATGCCACCGTTGTCAACCTGTCCGGCAATATTATGGGGAAAAAGAAATTCGATGTGTTGGATGAACTGGAAATAGACGGAAAGAAGGTAGAAGCCTACTATCAGGCTAAAGTAAACCCTTATTGTCTTTGGGATCTGACAGTATCTCAATATATCATGCAGAATCTGAGAATCACAGCAGGAATAACCAATTTATTCGATTATACTTCAGATCGAGTGACTTTCAATACTTCCACTTCACCGGGAAGAAACTATTTTATCGCATGTAATTATACACTTTAATTAAACTAAAACAATAATGAACAACAAAAACAAATTCAGATTCGCCATTCTATTATTTGGCGTACTTTCAGCGTTTATCATCACCGCTTGCTCAGACAACAATAGTCCCGACGACCCTTCACAAGGAGAAAACACGTTGCCGGTAAAACAAGTAAGCCTGAGTCGGAAAACAGCATACGGAAACGACTGGATCTATTATTCACTTGAAAAAGGAAAAGAAGTAAGCGTCAGTGAAGAATCCCATGCCGAAAATACAGACTGGGACATCGCATTCAATCGTTACAATGTGCGTACCAACAGCGGTGCATCCGGCAAAGGAAAAGGTGGAGCATTACTCACTAACATTAAAGATTTGGCAGCCTGTACGACAGTTCCGCAGGGAACATTTACTGTCGACGCAGCCTATACCATCACTGCTCCCGGCACAGGTTTCCCTCCTCCTACCATGGAGTCCACCGCTAATGAGGTTCTCTGTAAAGCAATCACTTTTGCCGGCCCTCCTCCCACTTACACCCCAAGCGATTACGTATTTATCGTTCGCACAGCCAGTGGGAAATATGCCAAGTTGAAAGCCAAGAGTTTTTATGATGACGAAGGCAAAAGCGGTATTTATTCATTTGAATATGCCATTCAGCCGGATGGCAGTACAAATTTAAACTAAGCAAAAATCTCTAATGAAAAATTTCTGGAAGAAATACCATAAATGGGTAGGTTTATTCTTTAGCTTTTTTATCCTGATGTTCTGCTTTTCCGGTATTGTACTCAATCATCGTACACTCTTTTCAAAAGCTGAAGTTAGCAGAAACTGGATGCCGGAAAGCTATCACTACAAAAATTGGAATAATGGAATCATAAAGGGAACACTACGCCTACCCGATGGGAAAATTCTGGCATATGGTAATGCAGGAGTCTGGAAAACAGACTCCTGCTTTGCTACATTTGCCGATTTCAACCGAGGTCTGGCCGAAGGAATCGACAATCGTAAAATAAGTAATATCGTCCGTGTAGCCAATAACGATATCTGGTGTGCCGGATTATATTCTATCTATCTCCTGAACCATGACAGTTGGAAAGAATATCCGATAGCCGGCAATGACGAACGAATCTCAGATATCACTCAACGTGGGGATACCTTAGTCATATTGACACGTTCTTATCTTTATACGAGTGTTTCTCCTTATGACGAATTCCGGAAAACAGAATTGAAAACACCGGAAAACTATTCCCCAAAGACCTCTTTGTTCCGGACCATCTGGCTGCTGCATAGCGGAGAGTTATTCGGTACCCCCGGCAAACTGGCAGTCGATTTTCTGGGAGTAGTATTAATCGTTCTCAGTGCTACAGGAATCATATACACCCTTCTTCCCCCATTCATTCGCCGGAGACACAGAAAAAGGCTTCCTGTCAAGACACAGGCAAAGGCTCTGAAAACTTCACTGAACTGGCACAATAAATTGGGTACATGGTTGATCGGACTGACCCTATTGCTATCTGTCACAGGCATGTGTCTGCGACCTCCATTAATGATACCTTTTGTTCTGGTCAATACCCGGCCTGTCCCCGGGAGTACACTCGATTCGGATAATCCCTGGCACGACAAGCTTCGCAGTATTCGTTGGGACGCATCCCGGAATGTCTGGCTGTTATCTTCGTCAATGGGATTCTACCGGATAAACGATTTACAACTTCCACCGGTTAAGTTAAAACAAACTCCACCGGTAAGCCCTATGGGAGTAAATGTATTTCATCCCCAAAGTCCGGACGAATGGCTGATCGGATCTTTCAGTGGCCTCTTCGTCTGGAATCCTTCCACCGGCACCGTCCTCGATTATTATACGGGACAACCTCCTGCAGCCGTTCACGGACGACCACTCGGCGGCAGTCTCGTCAACGGATTCACTGACGATTTAGTTACCCGTGAAGTAATCTTCGAATACGACAACGGAGCACGCAATAAAGAGAACAATTTAGTATTACCGGCAATGCCGGACCTTATAAAACAGCAACCCATGTCGTTATGGAATTTCTGTTTGGAACTTCATGTCGGTCGTTGTTATTCTCCATTCTTAGGTGTTTTTTCAGATCTATTCGTTTTTATTTCCGGACTTCTGCTAACGTTAATCCTCATTTCGGGATATATCGTATATAAAAGACACCATAAACGAAGCAAAAAAATAAGGATGCATTAATGCATCCTTATTTTTTTGCTTATAGAACCCCCAAAAGCTAGTTATAGTTTTTAGAAGGAATTATCAGACGCATTCTCCAACTATAACAGCCATAACTAAAATGGTTATAAATGCGAACCAATAGTTGAACACCTTTTCGTTTATCAAACGAAAGCATTCAATTTATTGTACAAAAATTTTAAATTATTCATGTCTCTATAGTGAGATCATCAAACGACTTATTATATTTTTACTCTTCCCTTTTTTATGTGAAAGAAATAAGAACAGAGATATAAAACAGAAGAATCTTCCAGCAGGTTTTATTCATATGATATCTCCTGTCGGAAGATTTATTTTATCAGATACACCGATGAAATGGGAATTATCCTGTATATTTGTGATTGAATAATTAAATGGAAAAAACTATGGCTAAGCTTTATCCTATCGGTATACAGAATTTTGAGAAAATCCGTATTGATAATTATCTTTACTTGGATAAGACTGCTCTCATTTATCAATTGGTAAAAACAGGTTCTTACTACTTTTTGAGCCGTCCCCGTCGTTTTGGAAAGAGCTTGCTTATTTCTACGCTTGAAGCCTATTTTCAAGGGAAAAAAGAACTTTTTCAAGGGTTGGCTATAGAAAATCTTGAAAAAGATTGGATAGAATACCCTGTGTTGCATTTAGATTTGAATGCCCGGAAGTACGACAATGAAGAGGCCCTATTGCAAGAGCTGAATAAGTATCTGGAAAAATGGGAACAGAAATATGATTCTCCTTATTCGGATCGTGCACCGGAAGAACGCTTTTATTGGATTATTCAGAAGGCATTTGAGAAAACAGGACAACGTGTTGTTATTCTTGTCGATGAATATGACAAACCAATGTTACAGGCTATCGGTAATGAGGATTTGCAAGATGCCTACCGTAACACATTAAAGGCTTTTTATGGTGTACTGAAAAGCTTGGATGGTTATATCCGTTTCGCTCTCCTGACAGGTGTTACCAAGTTTGGGAAGATCAGTGTATTCAGTGATTTAAATAATTTGAATGATATATCTATGGATGGTAGATATGTTGCATTATGTGGAATAATCCAAGACGAGCTTCATTCTTATTTTGATAAGGATATAAAACAGTTGGCTCAAAAGCAAAAAATAAGTATTAACGAAACCTACCATGAATTGAAAGAGCGTTATGACGGCTATCATTTCACAGAGGATAGTATTGGAATTTACAATCCTTTTAGCCTTCTTAATACTTTCGATAAAATGAAGTTCGGTAACTATTGGTTTGAAACAGGTACTCCTTCCTATCTGGTGACACTACTTAAACGTGACCACTATGATCTACATCGCATGTCTCAAGAAGAGACTGATGCAGATGCATTAAATAGCCTTGATTCTACATCGTGTAATCCGATTCCTGTAATCTATCAAAGTGGCTATTTGACAATTAAAGGCTATAATAAAGAGTTCGGGATATATCGATTAGGGTTTCCTAACAAAGAGGTAGAAGAAGGATTTATTAAATATTTATTGCCTTTTTACGCGCATGTTGATAGTGTTGAGTCGACTTTTCAAATTATGAAATTTGTGGATGAAGTAAAGAGAGGTGATTATGATGCTTTCCTTCATCGCCTACAAGGGTTCTTTGCCGATACTCCTTATGAACTAGTACGCGATTTGGAGTTACATTATCAGAATGTACTTTTTATTGTATACAAGTTACTTGGTTTCTATGTACAGGCAGAATACCATACATCAAATGGGCGAATTGACATGGTATTGAAAACCAATACATATATCTATGTAATGGAATTTAAGTTTGATGGAACGGCAGAGGAAGCTTTAAAACAAATTGAAGAAAAAAAGTATACTGCCCCTTTTTTAAATGACTCGAGACAGTTGATAAAAATAGGAATCAACTTTAGTTCGAAAACAAGAAATATAGATAGTTGGAAAGTGAAATAGCACATTAGTATATCGCAACACACTAATACACAACAAGTTGTAAGTATACAATTACTTTCCTCCTATTAAAAGCCAGCAATTTAACATCACTGACGATTTCAAATTTAACATTTAAATTGCCTATTATTCCAAAAACGCTTCCGGAACGTATGTTGAACAGTCCTTATGTCCATTCATGATTTCATGGAAAACATGTATCAGATAATCGCTGACTTCCAGACCATGCATTTTGGTTGTTCCCATTACGGTAAGATATGTACATATACAAAAGTCCAATCTGTTCTACAAACCACGCGGCGTCAAGATCCTTACTTATTTCTTCGGCATATTTGAACTTCGCCCGCACATACGCCCAACAAAAAAATAGATATTGTCCGGATTCGTGCATATATTCATCCTCATAATCAACAACGTCAAAACGGGTGCACTCAATATAGCTGATGCGATTGAACTCTTCGACACGCAAACCACTGATTTCATCAGTAAAGATACAAATGATATCTTGAAGACGGGTTACTTGAAACTGCAAGGATTCATTACGTTTCTCGGAAGCCTCCAGTGAGAATTTCAGCAAAGAATAGGACTCCTTGAATTGATTGACGGCAGTGGTCAAACTATTGATCTTATCTATATAATCTTCATGTTTCATTTCATATAGCTGAATATAAAAAATCGGCTGAAACATTTAGAATATTCCAGCCGATTCTCTTTGCAATGAATATTACAGTTTCACTACATCTTCCTAATCGTATCCACCACTCTCCTGATATCCTCATCTGTCAGTGTAGGTCCCGAAGGCAGACACAGGCCGATATCGAACAACCTCTCACTCGTACCATTCCCATAGAACGGAGCATCCGTGAACACAGGCTGAAGATGCATCGGCTTCCACAGAGGACGTGTCTCTATGTTCTCGGAGTCCAGCCTCAAACGGATATCCTCACGACTCTTACCCGCAAGCTTCGGATCAACCAGAATACAAGTAAGCCAAAAGTTGGAAGCAAACCGCGAATCAGGGTTCTCCATGACCGTAATACCCGCCACATCTTTCAGCAAATCAACATACAAAGAGTGAATGGCACGGCGACGGGCAATATGTTCATCGAGGACAAACATCTGCCCACGACCGATACCCGCACAAATATTACTCATCCGATAGTTGTAACCGATATGGGTATGCTGGTAATGCGGAGCGGCATCACGAGCCTGCGTCGCATAGAACTTTGTCTGTCGGGCCTCCTCTTCCGTACGACAGACCAGAGCACCTCCACCGGAAGTCGTGATCATCTTGTTGCCATTGAAAGAGAGAGCGGCCAGTTCACCGAATGTGCCACACTTCCGTCCGTTCAGTTCCGAACCCAAAGCCTCCGCGGCATCCTCCAATACGGGGATACCATAGCGACCCGCAATATCCATGATCTCGTCCATCTTGGCAGGCATACCGTAAAGGTGGACAGGGATAATAGCCTTCGGGAGCTTACCCGTCTTGCGCAAACGGTCCTTTATAGCCTCCTCAAGCAATACCGGATCCATATTCCAGGTATCCTTCTCACTGTCCACAAAAACAGGTTTGGCCTCCAGATAAGAAATCGGATTGGCAGAGGCAGCAAAAGTAAAGCTTTGGCAGATCACTTCATCACCGGGCTTCACATCCAGAAGAATCAAGCCCAAGTGAAGTGCAGCCGTTCCGGCACTCAAAGCCACTACATAGCGGTCTTCATGCAAATATTCAACCAAAGATTGCTCAAAGGCATCCACGTTAGGTCCCAAAGGGACAACCCAGTTCGTATCAAAAGCCTCTTTTATAAAGTCTTGCTCACGGCCACCCATGTGAGCAAGCGAAAGCCAGATTCGTTTGTTCATCAATAATATAATTTTATATACTCTTAATAATTTTACATTTGTTTCCCACCGCCAAAACATGATCCGGAATATCCTTAGTCACCACGGAACCAGCACCGATCACACTCCACTTTCCTATCTTCACACCGGGAATAATGGTAGTACCGGCGCCAATCCAGCTACCCTCCCCCACCAATACATTTCCACAGAGAGTGGAATGTGGAGAAATATGCACATAATCCTCAATGACACATTCATGATCCACAGAGGCACCCGTATTAATAATACAATGCCTGCCTACCTGAGCACACACCTGTATAATACTCCCTTGCATCACGACACTCCCCTCTCCAATGTCAGCAAGCTCGGATACAATGGACAAAGGATGAATAGCACATCCAAACTCCACGGACAAAGTATCCACAATCCTCTTCCGTATCCGATTATTACCAATACTGACGATCAGTGGTCCTCGCACTTCCGACGGACGTAATACGGGATGACCAAGAAGAGAAGTAACCTCCACATTATCATCAAACAACGCTTCAATCGATTCATGACCGGCTCGTAAAATATCAATGATCACTTTGGCATGACCACTGGCACCATATAAAAACATGATTGTTACTGATTAATTATTCCCTGTAAAAGGTTCCATTGTTACTGCAGTATCAGAACTGATACCCTCTCGCACAAAAACTTTTTTTATAGTCAAAAAAAAGATCTTCAAATCCAGAAAAAAAGAACAATGGTCTACATACCAGACATCCAACTCAAACTTCCTTACCCACGAAATGGCATTTCGTCCATTCACCTGAGCCCAACCGGTTATCCCGGGACGGACTTCATGCCGACGAGCCTGTTCTTTATTGTATAAAGGAAGATATTGAGGTAACAACGGACGGGGACCAATAAAGGACATATCACCCTTCAGAACATTGATTAATTGTGGGAGTTCGTCAATCGAAGTAGAACGAACAAACTTACCAACCTTCGTCAATCGTTTATCATCCGGAAGTAAGTTCCCTTCTGCATCACGTTCATCTGTCATGGTTTTAAATTTGATGACTTTAAAGATTTTACCATGCCTTCCGGGCCTCTCCTGAAGAAAAAAAGCACCGGCACCTTTATTGGCAAAATGAAGCCAAAGAGTTACGAGAAGCAATACAGGCCAGATAATAATCAGGACAAAAAACACGACTACAAAATCGATTAATCGTTTAATAACATACTGATACATACCTACTCAAAATGTTTCATTATTATCCGGTACCCTCTTTCTACTGTATAATTAGACTTCAAATATTCATACCCTTTCTCGCCCATCACTTTTATTTTTTCTCTGTCTGCAGATAAGGAATCCACCATTTCCATAAATGTATCCAAATTCCCATTTTCTGTCCAAAAGCCATAACCATTCCGTTCAGCAATCCGTCCGATATCCGTATTCAGGTCTGTAGCCAATAAAACGGGCATCCGGTTTTCTAAATAAGAGAGTAAACGGGAAGGGTAATTAGGGATGGTAAAACGTTTATCAAGGAAAATCAAACCGACATCACAAGCCTTTACCAAATCATCATACTCTTTCTTTGGAAGTGAAGAAAGCAGCATTGAATTATCCGGATGATTCGCCTCAAACCAAGACTTTATCTTGCCATATTCAGTGCCACTGCCTACAATGATGAAATAACTGTCATTACGTTCCTCATTTGCGGCTATCACGTCCAACAAGAAAATCAGACCTTGTGGACGCCCCAAATTGCCACCATATATAAAAAGAGTCTTATTAATTGGAATATGCAATTTCTGCAATATGTTTTTTCTTGCAGTTGAAGCCATTAATGGCTTCTCTAACAATTTAATACTATTGGGGCATATCTCTACTCTATCAGCCTTTATTTCCGGATTATGTGTCAACACATAATCCACATTGGCAGGAGACATACAGCCTATAAAGTCCGATATCTGATATAAAACTTTCTCTTTTTTACGGAAAAGTCTATAAATTAAGCTTCTCTTTGAAAACATTCCCAAATCAACTGCATTTTGAGGAAAAATATCTTTCAATAAAAGATAACTTTTCGCCTTACAGCGTTTCTTTTGTGAACTGATGACCCTATTGAAAGTAATGGGAGGAGTTGAATAAAGTATCAAATCAAACCGGATATCCTTCCAATATCTTTTTATGGCACATTGATACTGCATCTCCAATAACAACGTACCGATGCCTTTCTCCACCACATTGCTCTTTTGGATATTCAATGTCTTCACCCTCAATATTTGAGCGCCACAACTCTCTTTTATTGAAGTAGATTCATGAAAGCGACGTTCGGCGGGAACAACCATATAGACCCTATGCCCATGACAAATAAATTCCCGCATCAAATCCGTGTATATCCCCCGTTCAGAAAGATCTGAAACACGGTTAAGGGTCAGAAACAAAATATTCATTTCGATATTATCAGGATTTTCTCCAGACAATTTTGTTTACTATTCCTGTATAACTTTGAATCAACTTCACCACCTTTGTCGATACATTTCGATCCATATAATCCGGAACAGGGACACCATTATCACCATTCCTATTCATTTCCACAGCAGTATCTACAGCTTGAAGCAAAGAGACTTTATCAATCCCCGCAAGAATAAAACATCCCTTATCCAAAGCTTCGGGACGTTCGGTACTTGTGCGAATACAAACAGCCGGAAAAGAGTGACCGACAGAAGTGAAAAAAGAACTTTCCTCCGGTAATGTCCCGCTATCACTGACCACGGCATAAGCATGCATCTGCAAGCAGTTATAGTCATGGAACCCCAGAGGGGCATGCCGAATCACCCGGCTATCCAGTTTAAATCCACTTGATTCCAGGCGGTTACGGCTACGAGGATGGCAACTGTAAAGTACAGGCATGTCATACTTTTCAGCCATCGCATTTATGCCTTCAAACAATGAAGCGAAGTTCTTGTCAGTATCAATATTCTCTTCCCGATGTGCAGACAGCAGGATATATTGTCCTTTCCTCAAACCCAATCTGGCGTGGATATCCGAAGATTCTATAGCAGAAAGGTTCTCAGACAGAACCTCGGCCATCGGAGAACCGGTTACATAAGTACGTTCCTTTGCCACACCCGAAGCATTCAGATACCGTCTGGCATGCTCCGAATAGCAAAGATTCATATCAGAAATAATGTCTACAATACGCCGGTTTGTCTCTTCAGGAAGGCACTCATCAAAGCAACGGTTACCGGCTTCCATATGAAAAATAGGAATATGCAAGCGTTTAGCGCTGATTACACTTAGGCAAGAATTGGTATCACCGAGAACCAAAACGGCATCAGGGCGTAAGTGTGACATCAGTTTATAGCTCGCATTCAAAATATTACCCATTGTCGAACCCAAATCATCCCCTACAGCATCCATATAGACATCCGGAGCCTGTAAGCCCAGGTCATGAAAAAAGACTCCGTTCAGATTATAATCATAATTCTGTCCGGTATGAGCCAAAATACAATCAAAATATCGACGGCATTTATTTATTACGGCAGCCAACCGGATAATCTCCGGACGGGTACCGACTATAATCAACAGTCTCAGCTTGCCATCATACCGAAACTTGATATCTGAATAATCCAGTTTGATTTCCATAATGCTATTAAACTTCTTCAAAATAAGTATCCGGCCTACCGGGATCAAAACACTCGTTACACCACATAAAAGTTACCATATCCGTATCACCCAGGTTCTCAATATTATGGGTATAACCGGTAGGAATATCAATTATTTCAAGCTTATCACCTGAAACAAAATATTCTAGAATCTCAGAGGATGAATCATACACGTTACGAAAACGGATGACACCTTGGCCACTTACAACCACAAACTTTTCGTTTTTGGTATGATGCCAATGGTTACCTTTTGTAATATGTGGCTTGGAAATATTAACCGAGAACTGTCCCCGGTCCGTACTGCGAATAATCTCCGTGAAACTGCCACGGGCATCCACATTCATCTTCAAAGGATAGCCAAATCCATCTTTCGGCAGATAAGAGAGATAGGTGGAGTAAAGTTTCTTAGTAAAAGCATCTCCCACATGGGGAACTCCCAAATTGTTACGGTTCTCACGGAAAGAATATAGCAATTCCACAATTGCTCCCAAAGTAACAGTGTATACAGCAGATACTTTACAATAAGCTCCTTCCCGATGTTCATTGCCCGTCAAAGCAGAGATTAATTCATCCACAACATCATCTATATATACAAGATTCATCTCCACATTCGGATCATTGACCTGAATGGGAAGATCATGTGCTATGTTATAGCAAAAAGTAGCTATTGCACTATTATAATTAGGGCGGCACCATTTACCAAAGACATTGGGAAAACGGTATACCAACACTTTCGATCCCGTTTCCCGGGAATACTCAAACAACAATTGTTCACCCGCCCGTTTAGAGGCTCCATAAGGATTATCCAAAGCGGCTTGTGTAGAAGAGGATATCATGATAGGGCAAGTATTTCCATGTCTCTTCAATGAAGCAAGAAGCGTAGAAGCAAAACCAAAGTTCCCTTTCATAAATTCAGACTGATCCAGTGGACGGTTTACACCGGCCAGATTAAAAATGAAATCAGCCTGTCGGCAATAGTCATCCAATTCAGAAGGGGCACTATCTACATCATATTCAAAAATGATCAACTCGTTTCCGGACAAAGCGTAATTTTTTGCTTTGCCACTTTGAATATTGCGCAATTGGGATACAAGATTCCGCCCGACAAAACCTTTCGCACCGGTTACTAAAACTTTCATAAATAAAGAGGAATTAATTTATTTGACCTTGATTGCTATCAATTCTATTTTTCAAGGCCAAGATCTTCGCGAATAAAATTAAGTTTCAAGAGAAGTTCTTTCATCCCCTCAACATCAAGACGACGGGTATTATGAGAATGGTAATCTTCTATTTTGGAGACCTCCTCACTTCCTTCCACAAAAAACTTATCATAATTTAAATCACGCGTATCACATGGGATACGATAATAATCACCCATATCCTCTGCTTTAGACATCTCTTCACGGGTAACAAGAGTTTCATAGAGTTTCTCACCGTGACGGGTACCAATCACTTTGACATCCGCGTTACTATGGTAAAGAGACTTTAATGCATCGGCTAATACATCCAGAGTAGCAGCGGGCGCCTTCTGAACAAACAAATCACCATTTTTTCCATGCTGAAAGGCATAAAGCACCAAGTCGACAGCATCATCCAGAGTCATCATGAAGCGGGTCATGTTGGGATCGGTTATTGTTATTGGATTACATTTCTTAATTTGCTCTACCCACAAGGGTATCACAGAACCACGACTGGCCATAACATTCCCATAACGGGTACAGCAAATCGTTGTTCCTCCACAATTACCCAACTGACGACCTTTGGCGATAGCAACTTTCTCCATCATGGCTTTGCTGATACCCATTGCATTTATAGGATAGGCAGCTTTATCGGTAGAAAGTACCACCACATTTTTAACACCGTGAGCTATGGCGGAATCCAACACATTTTCTGTACCGAGAACATTTGTCCTAACCGCTTGTGTGGGAAAAAACTCACAGGAAGGAACTTGCTTCAGCGCAGCGGCATGGAAGATATAATCCACTCCATTCATAACTCCATCCACAGAGCGCTTGTCACGGACATCGCCAATATAGAATTTTACTTTGGGATTCTGAAGATGGTGACGCATATCATCTTGTTTCTTTTCATCACGAGAGAATATACGAATCTCCCTGATATCAGAATCAAGAAAACGACGTAGTACGGCATTACCGAAGGAACCTGTTCCACCGGTAATTAATAAAATTTTCTCTTTAAATAATGACATATTATTTACTTATAGATTCGTATCCATCATATCGTATTTTAAACACTTTATAGTATAAAAACTGCATAACCTTACTATGCTTACATTTTCGTTTTATAAAAGAATAAAAACGTTCCCAAAACATTCTTTTTTCGACCTTTACTGAACTCAAATTTACATTAAAGTAAATACGGTAAACTTCTAACAGCAAGTCTAAATACGGTAAAAAGAAACAGCGTTCTATTTTAGGAGAAACATCATATGTAATAGCCTTTAACAACAATTCATTAGAATTACAAGTAACCCTAGTTCCATGAAAATGAAAAAAGACACAAGGATATTTCCTATTGTTAAATATTACATTTTCCCCTTTAATATCATATGTATAAAAATTCATATTCCAAGGAGCTATGCCTACACCTCGATTTTTAATGATATAAACATTCTCAAATAATAGAGGAAAAGAATCCAAATACTTCTGATCTCCATATTTCCCATCCTCATACCGTGCATAACACCATTCAATACATCTCTCTTTCCACCATTTTAAACATTTTCTCCCTTCTATATCATTCCTAAAATACATAAATTGGACACAATATTTCCCACCAATTGTTTCATTATGAAAATGTTCTGAAATAGCAATAGATACTGACTTGTCAAACTCATCAAAAATTATCTGAGGTGATGCCATAAACATTAAATCAGCATCAAGATAAGTACAATTATTCAGCGAAAATGTCTCAATAAAATACTCAATAATTGCAGGTCCACAGGTCCAGCAGTATTCCGCCTTCGTTCTTTGATCTTTTAATGAAATAAGTTCTTCTGTCTCAAAATCACAAATATATCTTATAGTAACATTATTCAACCCTAAATTCTTCAACTTCTCATAACAAGGAAAGTCGAAAGCCATTATATACAAATGAAAGTCTAAACAATTTTTCAACAACGATCTATACAAAGCAAGCCCCTTATGCATATAATAAGAGTCAAAAAGAGTACAAAAATTCATCATTTAAATTGATTTATTACAGATACAATTTTTTTTGCTTCAACGTCTGTCAGAACAGGACTGATTGGTAAGCTTAATTCCTCTTTATGGATTATTTCTGATACAGGAAAAGATAAGTTATTCCAAGCTTTATAACACTCTTGCTTATGAGGAGGTATAGGATAATGAATAATTGTTTGAATGCCATTTTCAGCCAAATAACTCTGCAATTCATTACGTTTTTTACAGCGTACTGGAAAAATATGAAAAACATGTGCATTCCAATCACTAACTTTAGGTAATATTATTTGAGAATTAGTAATATTATCAATATAATATCGCGCTATTTTTTTTCGATAACCATTATCTTTATCTAAATACTTCAATTTTACATTAAGCACTGCGGCTTGTATCTCATCCAATCTACTATTACGACCTGTATATTGAAATACATATTTCTTAGTAGAGCCATAATTTGCTAAAGCGCGAACCACATTTGCAAGTTCTTCATCATCCGTCGTAACAGCCCCTCCATCTCCCAAAGCACCTAAATTTTTTCCTGGATAAAAGCTATGTGCTGCTGCATTCCCTAAAGAACCTGTCTTCTGGTTCCCCCATATACATCCATGAGCTTGAGCGTTATCTTCAACTAATTTTAAATCAAATTTCTTACAAATAGTGCTAATTTTTTCAGTATAAGCACATTGTCCATAAAGATGGACGATCAAAATAGCTTTGGTCCTATTCGTAATAGCCGCCTCTATTTTTTTATCATCAATTTGATAAGTATTTATGTCTGGTTCAACAAGAACTGGAATTAAACCATTCTCTGTTATAGACAAAATAGAAGCGATATATGTATTAGAAGGTACTATTATCTCATCTCCTGGTTGCATTAATCCTAATTCAATATATGCCCGAAATATCCAAATAAGAGCATCTAAACCATTGGCACACCCTATAGTATATTTGGCACCTATATATTGCGAATACTTTTGCTCAAAGCTACTATTCTCTACACCTTGCAAATACCAACCAGAGTTTACAACTCGAGCCACAGAATTTTGGATTTCATCTGAGTATCTCTGAGTAACTTTTTGTAAATCTAAAAACTTTATCATATATAATTTTGCATATAATTTTTATACTCATCATAATCACGAATATAATCTAACTCATCATAAATATGAGAAGCTAAGACCAAACAAATAGATCCCGAAGAAAAACCTCTTTCAGCGGCCCAAATACCAGGAGGAATATGTAATCCATAATATGGTCTATTTAAAAGTACAGTCCTTTTATTAATCCCATCATTTAGTTCAACTTCATAACTACCACTAGCTGCAATCAGAAACTGTTGACATTCTTTATGAGCATGTGCACCACGATCTTCTCCTCCTGGTATGTCATACAAATAAAAAACACGAGCAATTTCGAAAGGAAGATCTATTAGTCCATGTATAGGAGTAATATTTCCACAACGCTCTTTTATTCTAGGCAATTCTAATATTGAACAATCAAATACTGACACTTTTTTTTTCATTATCACGGTACTCCAAAAATGATTTATAATCACGAATATAATCCGACTCTTGATAAGAAGTAGAAGCTAATACTAAAGCAAGAGAATTTGTTGAAAAGTTTTGCAACCTACGCCATATACCAGCAGGAATGAGTATTCCCGTATAAGAACGATTTAAAAGATAAATGCGCTCAAAAAATCCATCGCTTAAAAAAACTTCAAAACTTCCAGACAAAGCAATGACTAACTCCACTTGTTTTTTATATGCATGACCTCCTCTAATTTCGCCACCAGGAACATCATAAATCATATATACCCTTCGAATATCAAAAGGCACTTGATTACCTTTTTCTATGAATGTTAAATTTCCCCGATCATCCATGAATTTGGGTAACTCGATTAACTTAATATTGTCTAATTCTTCCATTGATTATCAATCTGTACAAAACTAATTGCATCATAAAAGCCTTGAACCATTTGTGAAATAGAAGCATTTTGCTTATAATATTCCATAGCCAAGATTCCCATTTCAATATATTTTTGAGGAAATTCCGCAACCTCTTGTAATATTTTCACAAGTTCATCACGATGTTGATATAAACGTCCCGTCTTATTATTTTCTATATTTAGTATTTCTCCTCCAGTAATCGCATCTTTTTTAGTTATAAAAGGTACACCATATCCCATACTTTTTAATACTGATAAACCAGCTTGATCAGGGGAAACACAAATTAATGCTTCTTTAAAATATTCCGCAATAACTGTTTCATCATAAATTGCACCACGTAAAATAATTTGTTTTTCTAATCCTTTTTGTTTCAACAGACTTTCTAAATATACTTTTTCAGGTCCTTCACCAATAATATTTAAAATAGGCCCCTCCTCACCCCCTTTTTCTAAAAAGGCTGTTTCATAGGCTTCTATTAATTCATCAACCTTCTTCTCTTTATATAAAGAGCCTACAAATAAAATCGTTTTCTTAAAAGAGCTATCTATTTCTATAGAATTTACAGCAACTGTATTATGAGCAACAAAAAGTTTTGATTTATCAATACCACAATGACTCCATTTTGCTATAGGCTCTTTCATATAAAATATATTAGCATCTGATTTTTTCAGAAGCAATTTGAAACATCTGTCCAATAGAGTCATAGGGCGATCAAGATCGTACCTCAAACTATAAGAAGCTCTTATCCCTATACTCCAAGAAATGAGTTTATATTTCCTTTTCAAAAAACAAAGCATTATATAGCTAATAAAATGCATATCAGGCATATATATAACCACATCAAAATTTGAGCAAAAGGAATGTAGGCAAGGAACAAAAACAAAAGGACCAATCAAATATGACTTCAACTTCTTGACATTAAACGGAAGTACTTTATTAGATTCATTCTTTCTCGTATATCCAACTGTTAAATTTACCATTTCTGATAAGAGTTCATACATAGGTATATTATATGCAGAAACAGTATGCTGCAATATTAGTACAGAAACTTTACTCATGCCAACAAAAAATTAACAATTTTCGAACAAGCCTTTCCATCCCCGTAAGGATTAACAGCTTTACTCATAGTGTTATAATAGTCTGAATCATCAAGTAAAGCTGAAACCTCATTAACTATTTTATCATAATTAGTCCCTACTAACTTTACAGTTCCAGCTTCTAAGGCTTCAGGACGTTCTGTTGTGTCACGCATTACCAATACTGGCTTACCAAGACCTGGAGCCTCTTCCTGTATTCCACCACTGTCTGTCAATACAATTATAGATTTTTCCATCAGGTACACAAAAGAGAGATATTCTAATGGTTCAATAAAAAACAGATTATTCAAATCTGATAATTCATCTCCGAATACTTCATGAATAGGTTTACGGACATTAGGATTCAAATGCATTGGATATACAAAATCGACATTAGGATATTTTTCACTTAATGCTTTTATAGCTTGACACATAGATATAAACCCATCACCAAAATTTTCTCTACGATGACCAGTTATTAATACTAATTTTTTATCATTAGATAGACGTTTGACATCATAGCCAGAAGTACTCAAAACATTTCTTAATTGTACTTCTAATAACTTATCATGCCTTATTCTATCCACAACCATATAAATAGAATCAATTACCGTATTACCTGTCACAATAATAAAATCTCCTTTCACTCCTTCATTCAATAAGTTCTGGCGACTTAATAAAGTGGGTGAAAAATGATAAGTCGCAATACGCCCTGTAACCTGCCTATTCATTTCTTCTGGCCAAGGACTATATACATTATGGGTCCGTAACCCCGCTTCTATATGTCCGACAGGTATTTGCTGATAAAAGGCGGACAAAGCAGCAGCAGTAGAAGTTGTCGTATCACCATGAACTAATAACAGATCCGGTCGCACTTCAGCCAAAACATCACGCATCCCTATCAAGACACGAGCAGTTACATCATATAAATCTTGTCCTTGCTTCATGATGTTCAAGTCATAATTAGGACGAATATGAAAAAGATGTAAAACTTGATCAAGCATTTCACGATGCTGTCCTGTAACACAAACTATAGTTTGAAACTCCTTTGGATATTTCTGGAACTCTTTTACTAGAGGTGCCATTTTAATGGCTTCGGGACGAGTACCGAATACCAACATAATTTTTTTCATAATGGTGAACGAGATAATTGTTTTTTATAGATACCACAAAAGTCTAAAATCACTTTATTATCATCATATAGCAATGTTTTAAATACTGAATGAGCCACTAAAAAAACGATAATGTCGGCTTTTGCATATGCATCTTTATAATTTGTTAATTTAAAGACTTTATGTTCTACTACATTAGGCTCTACAACCAAAATGTCAGCATTATTACAGCTTTGCATTACTTTTGTTGTTATATATTTAGCAGGAGCCTCACGCAAATCATCAATATCTGGCTTAAAGGCTAAGCCCATCATAGCAATAATTGGCTTACGACCATATTTAATCTCAAATTTCAACATTTCATTCTCAACTTTTTCAGCACACCAAAAAGCTTTGTAATTGTTAATTTCACGAGCTTTTGCTATTATTTGGGATTCTATAGGAAAATCCGCTGTTATAAAATAAGGATCTACTGCAATGCAATGTCCTCCAACGCCACAGCTTGGTTGTAAAATATTTACTCTAGGATGTTTATTAGCCAAGTCAATCAGTTCCCATACATTAATACCAGCTTTATCACAAATCAAAGATAACTCGTTGGCAAACGCAATCTGTACATCACGAGAAGAGTTCTCTGTTAACTTACACATTTCTGCTGTCTTACAGTCTGTTTTATGAAGTTTACCTTTCACAAATTGACTATAAAATTCTATTGCTTTATCAGTAGATCGTTCATCGATTCCTCCAATCACCCGATCATTATGTACTAATTCATATATAACATTACCAGGTAAAACACGTTCAGGACAGTATGCTATATAAATTTTACACCTAAGTTCTGGACGAAGTGAAAAGATTAAGTCAGCCATTTTACCAGTTGTCCCCACAGGAGAAGTAGATTCAATTACATATAAATCTCCTTCTTTCAAAAAAGGAATAATAGCACGAGTAGCAGCTTCTACATAAGAAATATCAGGTTCGTGATCTCCTTTAAATGGTGTAGGTACAACCATAAAATAGGCATCACTTACTGTCGGTATAGTTGAAGCCGTCAGCATTCCGTTCGCAACTACTTCCTCAAGTATATCTTGCATCCCGGGCTCTATAATATGTAACTTCCCTTCATTAGTCATTTCAACCACTTTGGGATTTATATCCACTCCCGTTACTTTTACCCCATGTTTTGCAGCAATAATAGCTGTAGGTAGACCAATATAGCCTAGCCCCATAAAACAAGCATCCATATTTCCAATATTAATAGTTTACAGAATAATAAAATAACTTACAATCACATAAGTATATAAATTAAGAAGAGTATTTCAATTACTTTTTGCTAATTTCCTAAAGCATATAATTAATCCATATAATATTAATGGTTGCATTAATGATAGTATAGGATATAAAGGGTGAGCCCTAGGAGTATAATATATTCCCGGTAGCATCAATAAAAAGCATAAAAAATAAAAATTAGATCTCATTGCTATAGAATAAATATGCATCAAAAATAGCCCCCAGATGAAGGAAAGTAACATTACAGCACAAATGCCTCCACATATATAAAATTCTGCAATAATAGATGTACCTAATCCAGCGCCCATAGAAAAGTCAGACTTCAATGTAAGAAGAGCCAACCTATCTGATAATAAATAATAATCTCCTACAGGTTTTCCTTTTATGTATCCAGTTGGCAAGATCAACATATCATATAAGTATCGACATGAGAAGTCAATTTTCTTATTCTCTACATAAAAAGCAGTTAATCCAATAATATGCATTGTAGAAGCTTGCTGAGAAATGAATTCAATCAACGCATTCTCAGATTTTTTTTCTCCTCTCATTTTTAAAAAAGCTTGCTCATAATCACTGGCTCCTCGAACTACACCAATAATCATAGATATTGATACAAATATTGCCAAAATAATTATTAATATTTTTGGAGAAAATAAATTTCTAAAACAAAAATAACTTGCTATAGCAAGTGATAATGAAACAAAATAGACTCTACTTCCTGAAACAAATGACAATAATAAGAATACTAAAACATAAAGAATTACAGGAAATAATATCTTCTTTATTTCTGCTTTTGAAGCCAAAATAAGAATCAAACCTAAAAACCAAAAATCATCAGATATACGAATTAAAATATTAGTATTTACAGTACCTTCCACTTGAGATTGATATAAATATCCACCAGCAGCAATATATTGCGCTATTAGCAAATAATAATAATAAAGTGATGGAACTAAAAATATATAAAATACATATATTCCTGTCTTTTCCATTACTCGATTATATCTCCATTCGGTGTTTGTCGATATTGAAACTTTCCTATAGCTATACAAGATAACAGCTAAATGTATAAAAAGAACAAAGGTTGTAATACACGCAAATACCTCTATAATAATTGAGTGCGTATAAAAAGAGTTACTGACTCCACCTAGTATTAAATCCTTAAATAGATCTAATATATTTAAAAAGCTAAAGCCAATACCACTTATATTATAAAGAAATAGTGTCAACAGAAACATCCGATAAGGATGAAAAAAAGGAATTTTTAGTAAACCTGATGAAAAATATACCCATCCAAAAGAAAATAACACTAAAAATTCTGCTATTTTTTGATAGAAAATATCATTTAAAAATAAATACAAGTAGAATATTGTACATACACATATAAGTATAATGTGTACATACAAAATAGCCTCTCTATTTTTCAAAGAACAAGATAAAGTACTCATCTGAGTCCCGATCTTCATTTGGCCAACATTGAATAAGGAAATTGATTAAGTCTTAAAGAAAAATAAGTTATCAAACGATTTAATTGAATGTCATTAGCTCCCATACCATTATTTACTGATGATAAAGACACTTTACTAAATCTTATAATCGGTAAGTAATTCGAACGATATGCCGTTTTCGAAATTGGAGTATTCTTTAAGTGAGCCATCATATTCAACCATAAATCATCAGCAGTAGGACAATACTTCATAAAAATATCCTCCTCTCCAAACATATGATATAAACTTCCAGGGGGATACAAAACTCCCCCTACCCCTATAGCTAGTACTCCAAAACTTGGAGGTATTTCGTAATCAATACACTCCCATGAAATGTAAGGGAGGATTTTATTATCTTCGATTCCAATACGTGAAGCGCAGGTACAACATATTGCATTAGGATATTTTTGATGCTGATTCAATAAATTGAGTATCAAATCAGTAGCATAAATAACATCATCATCAATTGTTATGATAATATCATTAGGATACTGGCGTAACGCATAGTAATATTTCTTATGAGAGCGCAAATCTCCCTCACACAGTTCTATTATTAACCCTCTTTTTTCTAATGATAACAATGAATTAGGTATAAAACTCCTGTCAGGAAATTGCTCTTTAGATAGCCATAAAATAACCATATCCGGTTTAATCGATTGACGAAAAATAGATTCAATCACAATCCAAAGCCTATTTATCCTTTTAGGGAAAGAAGTTAAAGATACAATAAGTTTCTCTTTTTTAGTAGTAGAAGTTATTTTTAAACAATACTTTCTCCTATTCAATAAAAAACTAATAGGAATAACAATATTAGCTACCACTCTAATCAACCAACGAAAAAAAGAATATATCTTCAATTTCGTAGCAAAAGGAGACCGACCGTTTATTGAAGAATAAACAGTATCAAAATAATCAACAATCATTTTTACAATTAAAATTATTAATCAATAAGCTAAAAGTTTCAAAGTTTTCCACCAAGTTCTAATTTATCAAAAATTAGAGTAAAACGATTCCACCAAGTATGCTCTTGTTCTGCTCTTATTCTTATATTTTTTCGCATCATTTTGCGTATATTACCTTTCTTCGCATCAAGATAAAACCTGCACTTATCAATAAGCTCACTTAAATCTCTATAAAATACAATTTCCTTATCTTCTTCAAAATAAGAGGATAATTCATCATTATAAGTTGTGATTTGAATCCCAGCGCACATAGGAATTTCAAATGTCCGCAAATGAAGTTTATACACAGGATATTTAAGTAAATAAGTATTTCTTAATTCCAGTATATTTAGATTTAAAGCAAAATTCGAATAAAGTCTGTTCATTTCATCAAATGATACTGGGCCAGAAATGGTAAGCCATTCACTTTTACTTTCCAACTCTACATTCCCTTTTATTTTAGCCAACAATTTTCCTTGTAATATTTTTCTACCAACAGAGAAAGAAAACAAATTCTTAACAGAATCGATAGTTGTCAATATATTACTTACTTTTTTTCCCTCCATACTACCATTATTTAACTTCCCACAAATCCGGCAAGCTATATTATGCTCTAAAAGCTGATTTAATTTCAACGTTCGAGTTCCATAAGGGGTTCCGATAAATCCCACCTCCAAAATATCCCTATGATATATATTTTTAAAATTATAAGGATTAGCAGCATAAGGTAAAAATATTATATTACATCCCCACTTTTGAAATATACTCTTAGTTTCAAAAGAGGTTAACCAAACCAAATCGAAAAAAGGGGCAATATCTTTATGAATATAAGGGGCATGAAGATTATCAAAGCAAATTAGAAGTTTAGGTATAGACAGATCCTTTAAGGCTTCCATCGTTTCAGGTAATAATAAGTCAGAGCCACAACAATTCATAAATAAGTCATAATGATCTTTATTATATCTTAGCAGATTAATCAGGTCCTCATTTGCCTGACAAACAGTTTCATATTTTGACGGATTTAAAACTGTAATATTCACATTATGATGCTTCAATTCATCAAATATATGAACTCTTTGCCATTGAGTCATATAAGTATCATCTTCTTTAAAAAAATAGAGTATCTTCATTGTATTTTCTTTTTCACCCAAACAATTAACTTTTCCTTCTCCCCACGATTTAAAGTAAACCATACATGCAACAAAAGAAACAAACAACCAAAAATAATATTATAAAAAAAGAAAAGTCCCCAAGAATTAATATATAGGCTGTTTTTAAATATCATTCCAAATATGACCACCACCAAACAAAAAATAAATGTTTTAATCATGTGGGAATAAAAATAGATTTTCTTTATTCCCAATTGTCTTGTTGAATACAATGGAATATAAAATAAGTAGTAAACAACATTTATGAACGAGCTAATTGATATTAAGGAAATTAAATTTCCCTTTAATAGAATATGATCAAAATAGACTAGAACAATATTCAGTACGCCAAATAAGATCAAGGTAATGGAGGGATTCTTTTGTTTATTCAATGTCATATTCAGCCCATAAATAGTCCACATATTTCCGTGCACTAATAAAGGAATCATAGAAATGACAGATAAACATTGCAAATAATCCGAATTTTCCCCAGGCATCCACAAAGAAAAAAAACTATTTCCAAACAGAATAATCAGAAGAGTCGGTGTTGTTGCAAAATAGCTCAATATTTTTTGAGAGAATCGCACTTCTTTTGCCAAATGTTCATAGCTTTCATTTGCATACTTTTCCGTCATTCTAGGTAAAAAAACAGAATAAATAAGAACAATTATACCACACATAAATCCTGATAAAGTTTGAACAATTGACAGTTCTCCAGAGGCGTCCGGACCAATTAATATATTAGCTAAAAATAAAGACATTCCTAATAATAGAATAGAGCCTAGAGAATTTATAGAATTCCACATACCGGAAATCAAGACTTCCTTTACTAAATTATATCGGAAATAGGAGAAAGAAATCACATAAGTAGGAAACAACTTTCTAGTAAATATGAAATCTATCCCAAAATTAGTAAAACTCAATCCTACAGCAACTATACCCAAATAGATAATTGAAGGAGGATAAATTAAAAAAAGAACTAAAAGCAAAAGGCCTTTGAGTAAACCTTGAATAATTTCTTTATATGCTTTGAGATCAAGTCTATTTTTAGCAAATACCGAAACACCAAAAACAGAACTTAGTGTATTTACTATCATCGATAAAAATATTAAGGCAAAAAGTAACTTTACATCTGGAATAGAGCTGTTTGGGATATTCAATAAAGTTTCCAAAGAGCAAACAATCAAAACAGCTGGAAACAGTAAAAATACGGAAAGAAACACATTAGAAATAAAAATAGAAGAAATATATTCCTGAGCCTTTACATTATTACTTTTGAATATTTCAATGGAAATAAATCGGGCAGCCATGGAATTCAAAGCAATAATAACAATAGACATATAATTTACAAAATTATTAGCTAATGGGAAAAACGAATATACATCCTTTCCTAAATTGCTAATCAGATAAGGTGTTAAGACAAATGAAACGCATAAAGAAGTTCCAAACGCAATTACATTAGTAAATATATTGATAAATAATTGAAAATATCCAGATCTAAATTTCATTTCTATTCATCTCGTATTTGATTACTAATTCTCTTCTCAACTTTTCAATATACCTATTATTTCATTTCTTATTATATTTTCGAAAAACACACTTGGTAGCATGGTGTAATTTCTATAAAAACAACTGATTGAAATAATGAAGAGGATACCATCAAATATGTAATCTTATCTATTATTACGATGTACAAATTTTCTATGAGCCATTATACTTTACAACAACAAAAGTATTTACAAACATTACCCATAAATACCAAAAATTAACGATAATAAAGGGCTTAATAACTCTGTTTGTTATATATAAAAAACAAACAATTTTATTATACAAATAAATCATCAATAACTTTCAATAGATACTGCCCATATTGATTCTTAAGCATTGGCTGTGCCAATGCTTTCATCTTTTCTGGCGAAATCCAACCTTTCCTTAGAGCAATTCCCTCCAAACATGCAACTTTTAAACCTTGCCGTTTCTCAATAACTTCAATAAAAGTACTTGCTTCGGATAAAGAATCATGTGTACCTGTATCAAGCCAAGCAAATCCTCGACCTAACAATTGCACTTTTAGCTCTCTATTTGATAGAAACCTCTGATTGACAGTTGTTATTTCTAGCTCTCCACGAGAAGAGGGTTTAATATTCTTCGCAACTTCAACCACCTTATTAGGATAGAAATATAGTCCTACAATGGCATAATTAGATTTAGGTTTCTGAGGCTTCTCCTCTATGCTGAGAACATTCCCGCTCCTATCAAATTCCGCTACACCATAACGTTCGGGATCACTTACCCAATAACCAAAAACGGTTGCTTTATTTTCTAAGTCAGCCTTATTCACAGCAAACTGAACCATTTCGGTCAAACCATCTCCATAAAAAATATTATCACCTAAAACCAAACAGACAGAATCATCCCCTATAAATTTTTCTCCTATGATAAAAGCTTGTGCCAAACCATCAGGTGAAGGTTGCTCTGCATACTCAAACCTCACCCCAAAATCAGATCCGTCACCCAATAAACGTTGAAATCCCGGCAAGTCATCTGGAGTAGAAATAATGAGAATTTCCCGTATACCTGCCAACATTAGTACAGAAATAGGATAATAAATCATAGGTTTATCAAAGATAGGAAGCAACTGCTTACTCACTCCTTTAGTTATAGGATATAACCGTGTCCCCGACCCACCTGCTAAAACAATACCTTTCATTGTCAGATAACTCTCTCTATGTTTTTCTTAGCTTCTCTTATCAGTTCCTCATCTCCCGTCTGCTCAAAGCACTCCAGCAGCAACTGACATTTCAATACAGAGGCTGGTAGTTTTTCTAAAACAGTCATTGAACGATCCAATAATTCTTGAATAACCTGTTCATTCTCAGAGGAGAAATTAAACAGCATGGTATCGTAACCTTTGAACAAAGTAACAAGTATTTCAGCCTCTTCTTCGGGAGATTCTCCTTTCTGAAGAAGAAGATCGGCACACAAGTTACGGAGTTCTTGATTTAACGCAGTAAGTTCATTCACATAGACAGGAGTACCGTCCTCGCCATACTCCAAGAGTTTCTTCACTACGGAGGACACAGAATTACACAGAGAATTTTTCATTTTAAAAAGGAATGAATTATGATTCGTCGATTCTTTTCGGTTTTTATTTGTATAGAAGAGTAATAATATCCAATAGAATTATATCTAACGACGTAACGGGGCATTACATATATTGTTATCACCCGTTACATATATTGTTATCGCCATTACATATAATGGTATTTTCTTTACATATATACTTTTTATTTCTCTTTCCGGACGTAGCTAGCCGGAATTGTAACCATAGCGCTACCGAACATATCGATACGTACTAAAATATGATATTTATTATTGTAGCGGACCAATTCTCCCCGCAAGCCTTGTAAATCGCCCTTGGCAACTACTACACGAGTACCTTTGGGAATGGACTCTCCTGTCAGGATCACCTGATCCTGGGAGTAATCGAGCATATAGCGAAAATCAGCCATTTGCGCATCAGGGATACAGGTAGGAGCCCCGGTGGAACGATCACGAAGGAAATCGTATACATTCAGTGTACTTCGGACGGCAGCCATTTCCTGACGGGAGATATGAACGAAAACCATACGGGGCAACAAAAGGCGCTCACGCTCAATGCGTTTTCCTTCACGCTCTATGACACGGTTTTGTACAGGAAGAAAGGTATCTACCTCCTGCAATTGAAAATAATCCCGAACTTTACGTTCTGAGTTAGTTCGTGTCAGTACGACATACCAATGTTTATCGCTATCTGTTGTCTCCAAGACTACGTTCGTAAGAAAAAGTTTCAGCAATGACTAAGGATGAAAATTTGTTAAAAACAGGAATATTCAAAAAACATGCCTTATTTTCAGCAATTTACAAATTAAGTTTTATGATAATCGGGTACAGAAAAAGTATTCGCACCGGATTTGAATACTATCCGATACGTTGAATTATTTTATTTTAAACATATATCGGACATAAAGAAAAGTATATTTGTCCGCCTATATATTTACGGGTGCAAAGGTAAAACCTTCTTTTGAGTCTCCAAAACTTTTCACAGGTTATTTTCATCATAGGAAGTTATATAACTGAATATCAAAGACATAATTTATCTCTTTGCAAATAAGGAAAGCAGCAATATACATAATACTAATGTGGCTTATAAAAGAATGTGGAAATAAGTGGAGAGGCAGGCTATGGAGAGTCTTAACGGTAACTTGATAAACAGACAACTACGCACATCTTGAACGTAAGAGAAGAATTTTACAACAGAACGCATCCAGAATATAAGCAATTGATTATCAAACAATAATATCTTAATAAGAGAACTGTAGGAAGTTAACATTAACAGTACGTTAATATTAACTTCGTAATTGCAAGATATTAATTCTTTAGAGATACGAAGTTAATAAGCTATTGATAAGGAGGGAAAGCACTTTTACGGGCATTAACATTGTTAACGTATTCGTTGGTAAGAGCGTCCCGGCATTGGTTACAACCGCACAGTTTGCCGATGGCTTACCAGGCACAGTTCTTCTTTCTTCGTCCGGAATATGGCCGTATCGGTAAAACCACTTTTGGAAAGAATCGCCTTCAGTTCATCACAGGAATGAATCTCCATCCCTTCAACAAGTCCCGTCCAAGCCTTATTGGCAGGATCGCTTATCTCACAACAGATAAGAAACGATCCACCGGGCTTTAACACACGCGCCACTTCCGTAAAAGCATGCTGCAGGTTACCCCAGAAGTAGACAGTCTCGAAAGCAGTGACCGCATCGAACGCATAATCAGGATAGGGAAGTCGGTGGACTCCTCCCTGCTCGATAAAGCAGCGTGTACCGAGATACTTTTTATTTTTTTTACGCGCAAAGGTGACACTCTCCGGTGAAATATCTATGCCATACGCTTTCCCTTGCGGGCAACGTTGCAATATCTGTAGCAAATTGGCACCACCACCGCAACCGATGTCGAGTACACTCCATTCCGGTTGCCATTGCAAGCATGACATTCCCCATTGCGCCAATGATGCATGTCCTGTATTCATCCCCCAAAGTATCATTCTTCCGAAAAAACCTTCAGGCTTCCGGAAATTCTGTAAGATCCTGCTTACAAAGCCTCTCTTATTCATTTGTCTGCTGATTTAATATTTCAGGCAAAAGTACAGTTTCTGCCCAAACAGGCAATACCCAGAAATAGGGAATTTATTTCCTAAAAGATATTTGCAGGTATGCATCTGCTTCCCGTTAAAATTATGACGAACAGATGCCCGGAGGTGCGATGCTCTTTTCGTTTCCGTTTCATAAATATTACATAAACATTACAACATAACAGATTCATTATCAATATCTATTAATAATAAACATTCATATATTCAGTAACAGGTCTGTAACACTACCCTCCTATTTTTGCACCGGAAAACAACAAGCAGATGTTATGAACAATGTACAGCAAGTAAAAACTTATTCGCAGAGAAAAATTTCTGATTTCCTTTTCATTCTTTGGGCAGGCGGAGCAGCGCTGCTCTCCTATTCATTGGTATATGCACTGAGAAAGCCTTATACAGCAGCCGGATTTGACGGACTTGAAGCGTTTGGAATGGACTACAAAGTGGTAGTTACCATCGCGCAAATATTAGGATATGTACTTTCTAAATTCATCGGAATTAAATTAATCTCCGAATTAAAACGGGAAAACCGGATGAAGTTTATTCTGATCTCCATAATTCTGGCTGAAGCTTCGTTAATATTGTTCGGACTGTTGCCCGCACCTTATAATATAGGAGCCATGTTTCTGAACGGACTTTCACTGGGATGTATGTGGGGAATCATTTTTAGCTTTATCGAGGGAAGACGAATGACGGACATTCTTGCCAGCTTACTCGGAGTCAGTATGGTCATCAGCTCGGGTACCGCCAAGTCGGCCGGTTTGTATGTCATGGACACTTTGAACATCAGCGAATTCTGGATGCCTGCCCTGATAGGCGGAGTTGCCCTTCCTCTACTTGCCTTGTTGGGATATGCACTCAACCGGCTTCCACAGCCAACAGCCGAAGACATTGCCATGAAATCGAAACGGGAAACACTGAACGGCAAGCAACGATGGGAGCTATTTAAGAATTTCATGCCTTTCCTCACTCTGCTCTTTATAGCCAATGTGGTACTGACTATCTTGAGAGATATAAAGGAGGACTTCCTGGTAAAAATTATCGATGTCTCTCAATACTCTTCGTGGATGTTTGCACAGGTAGACAGCGTAGTAACCCTCATTATTCTGATAATTTTCGGATTAATGGTGTTCGTCAGAAGCAACTTGAAAGCACTGTCGATATTACTGGGATTGATCATTGCCAGCATGGTAGTGATGGCAGTCGTTTCGTTTGGTTACGAACAATTGCAGCTGAACGCCATCGCCTGGCTATTCATCCAGAGCCTGTGTCTCTATCTGGCTTTTCTCACTTTCCAGACTATCTTCTTCGACCGTTTTATCGCTTGCTTCAAAATTCGAGGTAACGTGGGTTTCTTCATTGCTATGAATGATTTTCTGGGCTATACGGGAACAGTCATAGTATTGGCTGTCAAAGAATTCTTTTCACCGGACATTAACTGGACAGCTTTCTACAATCTGATGGCAGGATATGTGGGAATAATCTGTTTCGTTGCTTTTGTATGCTCTTTCATCTACCTGCACCAACGCTACCGCAGGGAGAATTACGGAAAGACAGGGGTATTTAGAAAAAAAGAAGAAGAAAAAGAAGTTCCCGATTTCGTATATTAATTGCTATCTTTGTGGGTCAAAAAACTTAAAATGAAAGTTCACCATGAAGATTTTTCCAAGTAGCAGCATCAAGAAACTGGATGCTTACACCATAGAACATGAACCGATTGCATCGATCGACCTGATGGAGCGGGCCGCACAGGCACTGACCAAAGCCATCACCGAACGCTGGGACATCACAACTCCCGTCACGGTATTTGCCGGACCGGGCAACAATGGCGGAGATGCCCTTGCCGTGGCCCGAATGTTGGCGGAAAAGGAATACAAGGTCGAAGCCTATCTGTTTAACCCGAAAGGGGAACTGTCTGCCGACTGCCAGACCAACAAGGAGCTGGTAGAGATGATGGATAATGTGAAGTTCAGCGAAGTAAGCACACAGTTTGTACCTCCTGCCCTGACAATGGATCATCTGGTAGTGGACGGACTTTTTGGTTCGGGACTTAATAAGCCGCTAAGTGGCGGTTTTGCGGCAGTAGTGAAATATATCAATGCATCGCCTGCCACCGTAGTCGCCATCGATATCCCCTCGGGACTGATGGGAGAAGAGAACACATTTAATGTAAAAGCCAATATCATCCGTGCCCAATTGACATTGAGTCTGCAATTGCCGAAACTGGCTTTCCTCTTTGCCGAGAATTCCGAATTCGTAGGCGAATGGAAACTGTTGGATATCAACCTCAGTCGTGAAGCGATTGAGGAGACGGAAAGCAATTATGCCTTATTGGAAGCGGAAGAAATACACGCTCTGATCAAACCCCGTAACACTTTCTCACACAAAGGAAACTTTGGGCATGCTCTGCTGATTGCCGGTTCGTACGGCATGGCAGGCGCGTCGATACTGGCAGCCCGCGCCTGTATGCGTTCGGGTGTAGGCTTACTGACAGTCCATGCACCTATACGCAACAATGATATCCTGCAGATTTCGGTTCCGGAGGCAATTATCGAATCGGATGCCAGCGATACCTACTTTGCCTGCCCTACAGATACGGATGACTATCAGGCTGTAGGAATCGGTCCGGGCATCGGACGCTCGGAAGAGACCGAAGCTGCACTGCTTGAACAACTCAGTGGTTGCCAGACACCTCTGGTACTGGATGCCGATGCACTAAACATATTGGCCAACCACCGCCACGCACTGACCACATTGCCCAAAGGCTCTATTCTGACTCCCCATCCCAAAGAACTGGAACGCATGGTGGGCAAATGCCAGAACTCATACGAACGACTGATGAAGGCCTGTGAACTGGCCCGAACCGCCAAAGTACATATCATATTAAAAGGAGCCTATTCGGCAATTATCACCCCCTCGGGCAAGTGCTATTTCAACTCTACGGGTAATCCGGGTATGGCAACAGCCGGAAGCGGAGATGTATTGACAGGTGTCGTGCTGGCTTTGCTCGCACAGGGATATCCGGCTGAAGAAGCTGCCAAAATCGGTACTTATGTACATGGCCTGGCAGGTGATTTCGCACGCAAAAAGCAAGGCGTTATCAGCATGACGGCAGGAGACATTATCAGTAATCTGCCATTGGCTTGGCGTCTGGTAAGCGAATAAAAGTTAACAACTTATGATTTTCCAAATAACTTCATTAACTTTGTTTTTTAAACCAGTTAAAATAAACCGGAAATGAAAAAGCTAATTATACTGACAGGGCTGTTACTCTCTACCTCGGCTTATGCCCAGACCGAAGTTACAGCGGGAGTTACCCGGGGAAAAGATTACGGAGTAACCTATGCACTTCCTAAAACAGCAATCAATATTGAAGTCAAAGTCAATAAAGTGACATATACTCCGGGAGAATTCAGCAAGTATGCCGACCGTTATCTCCGGTTGACCGATGTGTCGGGTGAGCCTCAGGAATATTGGGAACTGGTCAGCGTCAAAGCAAAATCTGTCGGTATCCCCGATAGCGAACATACCTATTTTGTCAAGCTGAAAGATAAAACTGTAGCTCCGCTAATAGAATTGACCGAAGATGGTATCGTAAAATCAATCAACGTACCGCTATCTCCTAAAAAATCGGCTCCGATGCAACCCGCCACGACACAGAAAAAGAAGATAAATCCACGTGATTTTCTGACCGAAGAGATTCTGATGGCAGGTTCTACGGCTAAAATGGCGGAGTTGGTTGCCAAAGAGATTTATAACATTCGTGAAAGTAAAAATGCCCTGGTACGCGGACAGGCAGACAACATGCCCAAAGATGGGGAGCAACTGAAGATTATGCTCGCCAACCTGGAAGAGCAAGAGGCTGCCATGACCGAAATGTTCTCGGGTACCTTGAATAAAGATGAAAAGATATTCAACATCCGCCTCACTCCGGATAAGGAAATGGACAACGAAGTAGCTTTCCGCTTTTCGAAGAAGCTGGGCATAGTTGCCAATAACGATCTTGCAGGAGAGCCGGTTTATATCACGCTGAAGAATCTGAAAACCGTCAACGTACCGGAAGACGATGGCAAAAAGAAGGTGGACGGCATTGCCTATAATGTGCCCGGCAAAGCACAAGTAACACTAACGGAGGGGAAAAAGCAATGGTTTAACGAAGAACTTCCTGTCACACAATTCGGTACTATCGAATATCTGGCTCCGGCGCTTTTCAATAAGAAATCGACTGTTCAGGTTACTTTCAACCCGGATACAGGAGGCTTGATCAAGGTAGATAGAGAAGAAGGAGAATAAAGCATAATCAAAAACTCCGGTCGATCTTAAATGAAGTGCACCCCAAAAGTTCATGTTTAACTTTTAGGGTGCACTTCATTTTTAAATCAACCGGAGCCTCTTTATTATATTCCGATAGTATATCGTAATGCAATCAGTTCTCAATCACTAATTTCACAAATCCGTCTTTCTGCAACTGAGTGATATAAGCCGTAATACGTGATTCGTAATTTTCTTCATAATTGAAGTGTTCTGCCAGCTCTTCAATAATCCGGCGTACGGTTCTCTTTCCGTCAATCAACTCCCATACGGCAGTGCCATGATCTTCCAGCCGGACATGAATATCCGCAGACATTCCTTTAGGCAACAAGAATCGCCGCATCCACTCGTATTTAAACCGGGGGAAAGCAATGGTAACGGTACCATCGCTTCCCTTTTCGGCCGTAATATTTTCACTACGGAAAGGAATTACATCCAGAAGATTTATTTTCTCTTTCACGTCTGCCATATACTGTTATTTTTTGATATTTGCTTCCTGCAGTCCGTATCCCTTCTTCTTGTCTTCCGCTTTCAACATTAAAGCTACAATCAGAGCCAAAACACCGAAACAAGCAAAGATAGCCATAGGCAAAGTATAGTCATAAGTCTGCGCTCCATCCACAACAGGACCTTTGCAATAGGTATTCAACACCCATCCGATCAACAGAGGTACCCCCATCAATCCCCAGTTCTGCACCCAGAAAATCAAAGCATAGGCAGTACCCAGTTGTTTCTCCGGAATAATTTTCGGAACAGAAGGCCACATGGCCGAAGGCACCAGTGAAAAAGCAATACCCAGAACAATCATAATCACAGTGGCAAACCACCATACGTTCAGAATGGGAAGCGCAAACAAAGTATGCACACCAATCAGCATGACGGCACCGATAATCATCAACGTCGCTCCCTTACCGATACGGTCATAAAGAGTACCAAACAACGGAGTCAGGAAGATGGTACCTATCGGTAGTAATCCCGGAATATTTCCGGCCAGCTTAGGGTCTACGTTATACTTCTGCACCATCAAGTCGGTTGCATATTTAATAAAGGGGAAAACAGCAGAATAGAATAGTACACACAATAAAGCAATCAGCCAGAAGCCTTTATTGGTGACAATCAGCATAACGTCCTTCATACGGAACGGTTCTTCCGGTTCTTCTCCCTGAGCATCTAAAGAAGCGTCAAGTTTCTTATCATAAAAGGTATAAATGAAAAAGGCGATAGTACCGATGCACAGCATGATCAGGCACAACAAAATAGGCATCGGAATATTGGTATGGAAACTGCCGCTTTCATCCGTATAGCCGAAATAATCGGCAATGGGAACGGTAAGCACCATAGCCAAAGTGGTACCGATACGTGCGGTTGCCATCTCAAGTCCCATAGCCAAAGCCATCTCTTTACCTTTAAACCATTTCACGATAATCTTAGAGACGGTGATACCGGCGATCTCTACGCCGACACCAAAGATAGCGTATCCTAAAGCCGCCAGAAAGACCTGAGTCTTGAAACCCATAATCAAAGCTCCCTCAGGAAAAGTAGTAGAGATAGCATAATATTTTAGTCCACAACCCAACACCATCAGTATACAAGCTCCCATACCGGTGAAACGAACTCCCATCTTATCGAGAATAATACCACCGAAAATCAACATGAGCAGGAATACATTGAACCATCCGTAAGCACTGGTAAAGAATCCGTAGTCCAAACTATCCCAGAGAAGCTCTTTCTCGAGCATAGGCTTTAAAGGGGACATTACATCGGTGAGGAAATAGCCGCAAAGCATAGTAAACGCGACCAGAGCGAGCACACTCCAACGAAGTGTTTTGGAGTCACTCAATTTGTTTTTCAATTGTTCTGTCATTGTAATATTTAAACTCAGAAATTAGTAAAAGTGTTATTGCGAACAAAGGTAACTAAATCTGCCTTGTATGCCTAACAAAAAGATGCATTTTACGGCAAAAAATAAGCGAAGCTGCAAGTTTCGGTTTGAAATTGCAGCTTCGCTTATCGTTTCTTAAAAAGAATCTGTTGTTAGTTTGCCGGAGTAGCCGGAGTTTCTGTGGCAGGTGCTTCAACCGGAGCAGCAGCGTCTGTCTTCGGTGCAGTAGTACCTACGGGCAGGTTATAAGGATTGGTCTGCTCTTCCTGCTGTGCCTGTTCCATAATGACATCTTGTGTTTTAGAAGAAGAAGTCGGAACGACATACGCAGTAGCAATGCTCATCACAACCATAAATGCAGCTAAGCCCCAAGTTGCTTTTTCCAGAAAGTCTGTAGTTTTGCGTACACCCATAATCTGGTTAGATGATGAGAACCCTGAAGCAAGACCACCGCCTTTTGAGTTCTGAATCAACACAATGAAGCACATCAGTATGGCTGCAATAACCATTAAGATAACTAATAATAAGTACATTTTGTTATTTTGATTTAGCGTTAATAATCAATTTCTCTAAAAATCTGATTTGGTCTGCAAAGTAAGCATTTTTTTTTGGATATTTCAAACTTAATTTTTTAATAATTTCAAGTGCCTTGGAATATCGATGCTGTTTGACGTATATTTTGGCCAATGTTTCGGTGAAACAGCTATCATCTTCATCTTCTTCATGATGCGTCTCGCTCTCTTCCTCTTCGGAGATAGCTTTATTTTCATCTGCCGGTTGCAAACGGATGGATGTTTCTTCTTCACTTCTTTCGATAAAGCCGTCAATCAATTCATGACCGCGAAGTTTGGGAGTTTCTTCCAGTTCCGGTGTATCGTCTTCTTGCAGCAAATAGGTGGTATAGTCCGTTGCATAGTCCAGGCTTGTCTGGGCTGAAACCTCTTCGGGCACGGTGGCCAGAAAAGCATCGATCAGGGAAAGCGTACGATCGAGGCTGGGCTCTTCCTCTAAAACTTCTGTTTCGGGAAGTGCGTTCTTTTTCCGAGGTTTCAAAATATATCGTTCACCCTCAATCAGATAAAACAGCTTCCGGCGATCAGCCACATGCAATATGGCTTTACGAAGCTCGGCACCGAAAGAGATATCGTGCAACAAATATAGATTTTTAAGATAGAGTAATCGCAGTGACTGAAAATAAGGATAGCGTGTGACAAGCGTTCGCAACTCGTACAAAGTATCTTTATTCAGCGTTTCCGGATGCTGAATCCATTGTTGTAAGTTAGCAGAAATCATTCTAATTACCAGTTTGCTACCGTTGCGTTAAATATTTGATCTGTAATCTCTTTAGTCATCTCCGCAATCAGTCCGTCCTGAACGGCTGTTAGCAACTCCCTCGAATCATAAACACGGAAAGCCGAGAACTGTTGCTCGAAGTCCTGTTCATGATTCGTATTGTTCACAAAACGAACATTCACTGTGATGGTCAGCTTGGTTTCAGAAGAGTATCCGTCGGCCGAAACAGCCTGGTTATACTGGTTATATCCGGTAATCTCTCCATCAATCTCGAGGTCGGCATTGTTATTCACCAGTTTCAGACGGGTCTGACGAAGGAAAATGTCTTTCAGGTCCTCGTTGAACTTAGTGCCTAACGGTGCATAAACATAGTCCGACTTAATAGGAAAGTCGGCAATAGAGATAGTCTTTACCTTATCGTAATTGATATTACCACCATTAAACTTATAAGAAACAGTACACGAAATTCCTACTACCAGTGTGAAAACCAGCAGTGAAATTCGCATTATCTTTTTATTCCAATCCATATTCTTTTATTTTTCGGTAAAGGGTACGCTCGGATATATTAAGATCCTTTGCCGCGCTTTTTCGCTTGCCATGATGCTTTTCAAGGGCTTTACGTATCATTTCTTTCTCGACTTCGTCCAACGAAAGCGACTCTTCCACATACTCTTCGGTATCTTGTATGTCATCGTCATCGGGACAATTGGGCTTGACCGGATGAATGATGGCAGGCACTGAGGGCGTAGGGGCTACTACCGGAGCCGGCGTATAAAACGTACCGACATTGGAGGTTACCGCTCCGCGCTCGGACATAATTTCGTGTACAAGCTTTTTCAGTTCGGTCACATCTTGTCGCATGTCAAAAAGGACCTGATATAAGATTTCACGTTCACTTTCGAAGCTCTTCCCTGTCTTTACACCAAACAGGGCAGGCAATCGCTGCGTACTCTGGGCAGGCAGATAAGATTGCAAGATAGGGGCATTAATCTCACGGTTGGTCTCAATTATAGAGATTTGCTCCGTGATATTCTTCAACTGACGCACGTTACCCGGCCAGGAATAAGACAGCAAAACCCGTTTGGCATCTTCGGTCAGCTGTATGGCGGGCATACGATACTTCTCTGCAAAGTCACTTGCAAACTTACGGAACAGTAACAGCACATCTTCTCCACGCTCCCGCAAAGGAGGGATCTGGATGGGCACCGTATTGAGACGATAGTATAAATCCTCACGGAAACGTCCCTCTGCAATGGCCTGGGTCAAATTGACATTGGTAGCAGCCACAATGCGGACATCCGTTTTCTGTACTTTGGAGGAGCCTACTTTTATAAACTCCCCACTCTCGAGTACACGAAGCAAACGTGCCTGCGTGGGCAAAGGCAATTCTCCGACTTCATCCAGAAAAATCGTTCCGCCGTCGGCTTCACCAAAATAGCCCTTTCGCTCACCGATGGCTCCCGTAAAAGCCCCTTTTTCATGACCGAACAGTTCCGAATCGATGGTTCCTTCAGGAATAGCACCACAGTTGACAGCAATATACTGTCCATGCTTTCGGCGACTGTATTGGTGAATGATCTGAGGGAAACTTTCCTTACCAACACCACTCTCTCCGGTTATTAGCACGGACAAATCGGTAGGTGCCACCTGTATGGCAACATCTATCGCACGCGTCAAAGCTTCAGTGTTACCAATAATACCGAACCTTAGTTTTACCTGTTGTATTTCCGCTTTTGTCATATTCGCACTAAACTCCCTTCCTGATTAAATATCATCATCTACTGTATCGAGCTTCAGTTTATCACTGTCGTCTCGTTTCTCGTAATACTGTTTACGTAACGGATTGGCATGTGCTTCCTTCTCACGTTGACGGTTACGGAATACGTCGATCGCTACATAAATAGCCTGACGGAATGAATCTTCGCAAGCAACGCCTTTTCCTGCAATATCATAGGCTGTGCCATGCGCGGGAGAAGTGCGTATCACCGGCAAACCCGCCGTGTAGTTCACACCTTCATCCATGGCCAATGCCTTGAAAGGAGCCAATCCCTGATCGTGATACATGGCCAGTACTCCGTCAAAATGGGTGAAATTGCCCGATCCCATAAATCCGTCAGCCGGATAAGGGCCATAGCACAAGATTCCCTTGGCAGCCATTTCCTGAATAGCAGGAGAAATGATTTCCTGTTCTTCTGTACCGAGCAATCCGTCGTCTCCGGCATGCGGATTCAGTGCCAACACTGCGATGCGCGGTGCACCAATCCCGAAATCCTGTTTCAACGACCGGTTGAATATGGCAAGTTTCTCCTGAATCAGTTCCTTGGTTATTGAAGAGGCTATCTCGCGAACCGGAATATGTCCTGTTACCAAAGCTACCCGGAAATCCTCTTTCATCAGGATCATCAGTGATTTTGAACCATTCCCCAGACGTTGTTCGATGTATTCCGTATGTCCGGGAAAAGCAAATCCTTCGGACTGAATCGTATGCTTATTGATAGGAGCCGTCACTATGACATCGATCAAGCCTTCCCTGAACTCCTCTATCGCCTTCTCAAGTGCTCCCAAAGCTGCTTTACCGGCTTCCGGATCGGGTTTTGAGAACTCTACTTTCACCTCGTCATCCGTACAGTTGACCACGCTCAGGCGATTGTGGGCAGCTTCTGCAGCGGTATTGACAATACTGAAGTTAGTAGGCAAATCAAGCGACTTGCGGTGATATGCAGCCACTTTCGGAGAGCCGTAAATGACCGGTGTACAGAGTTCCAACATGACGGGGTCGGCAAACGTTTTTAAAATGACTTCGTATCCTACCCCATTTATGTCTCCCTGAGTGATGCCAATTTTTATTTTGTTATCTTCCATTTTGTTATTTGTTAGTTTTCTCCTCCTGCTCTATGCCCATCGGAATCTGTTCCTGCGCCTTCTCGGTAGGAAGTTGCAAAGTATACAGAGATGCTTCCAATCGGCGCATCAGGTCACGTTTCATTTTATCGGGTGAGTAAATAAATACTTCTGTAGTGATAATACGGTGGCTGGCTTTATCCAGACGGGTGTGCGAAACAAACGGGCCACCCATGAAATCGCCCTTTATGCGCCACAGTCCGCGTGCTTCCATTGTGTAATCTCCATGAATATCAATCGGACGAACCTCTACGGTAGACGAATCAGTCGCCATGTACATACCCTCTTTGGCACCCGGAATATTAGCCTTCATCACTGAATCGCGCTTATGGATAAAGAACTCTTTCGTAAAGGTATCCTTATCTGTATACGGGTAAGAGTAGATTACAAAGTTCTGGTCTCCGGTAGCGGCATTAGTACCTGCCCAGAAAAAGTCTTCTCCTGTCTTCGAACTGCTCAGTTCGGCCGGAAGCCAGATATCACTGTTGAACATGCTACCTACTTTCGTTGAAATATAGTCATTATGATTTTTCTCTAGGAAAGAGATCTGACGGTTCATTTCGGCACGGGTAAAGAAGTCTATAATCGGCTGTTTGTTCTCTTCGACAAACTTCTCAAACGATGCCTCGTCCGGAGCCTGAATAGTCAAAATCATCTGGGGAGATGCATATACATCCTTGGCATACTTGAATTTAGGTTGGGTATAAATGTCCTGTATATCTACGATAATAATGTTGCGCACCAACTTCAGGATGGCATCAAAATCTTTGGGAGAAGTAGACATGATCCTGAACGAACGTTCCGATTGCGGAAGTCCGGGCACATCTGTATCGAGCACATTGTACAAAGCTCTACCGGCAGGACGCTCCCACACAGGCTTCTCAACCACAACGAGGACTTCATAAGCACGTCCGCTGGAAGTTGGAGTAAACACACTTTTCTTGCCGCTTTTACAAGAAAACAACACTACTGCTACAAGAGCCATACTGAGGTAAAACAGGTACTTTTTCATATGCATCAATTTTAATGTTTTCACAAATCTACGAAATGGTCGTATACTTTCATCCAATGTGCTGATAATTTATATTAATTCTTGTTACTCTCCTCCTGTTTAGCCGTCGATAACATCCCGCAAGCGGCAAAAATATCTTCTCCCCGGGAAGCTCGAATGGTAGTGAACAGTCCATGTGAGGTCAGGTAGTCACGAAATGACGTCATAGTCTCCATACCGGCACCCTCGAGGTCTACCCCAGGAATGGCATGAAACCGGATTAAGTTCACCCGGCAGTCAAGCCCACGCAGCAATTTCAACAGCTCCTTAGCATAAATCAGCGAATCATTGACGCCCTTAAAAACAATGTATTCAAACGAAAGTCTGCGCTGTTTACTAAAATCATAGTTTTTTAACAGATCGACCATTTCTTTAATCGAGAAAGCCCTTTCGGCCGGCATCAGCTCAGAACGTTGTGAAGGAAAAGGAGAATGCAGGCTGATAGCCAGATGACATTCGCTTTCTTCAATAAAGCGTTGAAGTCCTTTCCGCAATCCTACAGACGACAAAGTAATACGCTTGGGGCTCCATCCGTATCCATACGAAGCGGTCAGGATATGCAGTGCTTTTAATACTTCATCCAAATTATCGAGAGGCTCGCCCATCCCCATCATCACGACATTAGTCAACTTATCCCACTCTGGCAATGCTGCGATTTGATTCAAGATCTGATTGGCTGTCAGACTTGCGGTAAATCCTTGTTTACCCGTCATGCAGAACTTACAGTTCATTTTACAGCCTACCTGAGAAGACACGCACAATGTCGCCCGATCCTCGTCCGGAATATACACCGCTTCAACAAAATGATTGTCACTCACCTGATAAAGATACTTCACCGTACCATCTACGGAACGCATCTCATCAACAGGCGCGGATATCCCCAAATCATACTCTCCCTTGAGCAACTCTCTATGCTTCAACGACAGATTGGTCATTTCATCAATAGAAGTCACTTTTTTATCGTATAACCAGGAAGCGATCTGTTTGGCTGCAAAAGCAGGCATCCCCAAATCTTTGGTGACAGATTGCAATTCGGTAAGGGTCATTCCTAAAAGCGGATATTTGGGCATATTTACTACAAATATTTATTTATTCATGCAAATGTAAGGAATAAAAGTCGATTTTAAAAAAGAGAAGGGACAAAAGTTAATAGGAAGAGGGAAAGAGATAGCAAAAAGAAAGGCCGTTCCGTGCGGAACAGCCTTTCGTATATTAAAACGATGTTATCTAAAAAACAAATCCGTTTTTAGAAGAACAGGTATCGTTTATCTTTTACATCGCCTTTCAGATAAAGATCGTTCATAAAACGACTTGCCAGACGGGCATGCATATTTTCCAATGTAGCCTCTTCTGATTGGGCATCGAATGTTTCGTTCAGCTTATCTTTGGCATATACCTGCAACACAAACACACCGCCATTACCCTTGATAGGAGCGCTCAGCTTATTGATATCCGAAACCGAAGCGTATGCGCCTACCAGCGGCTCACTACTACGCAAAGCGGCTACATAAGCAGGCGCTGCAAATGTTACGTGTTTTACAGAATCACTTACTGCATTGGCCATCGATGTGTACTGGGCAATTGTAGTTGCATTGGCAGCCTTCATGTCGGCCATGATCTTCTCAGCTTTCTTATCACGAATGATTTCAGCTCTCAACTGATCCTGAACCTGGGCCAAAGGACGATAACCTTCTTCGATCACGCTAACCAGACCAACAACCAACATGCGGTCGCTTTCGCCACATTCATATAAGCCGGAAACTTCACCCGGTTTTGCAGCAAAGGCCCATTTCAGTGCTTCTTTAGTCCCTCTGATACCACCGATTCCGTGTTCTGAGCTATACAGATCATTTCTTTCGAGCAATTTATAGCCTGATTCTTCAGCATTGGCCGCAACCTTGTCTACTGTCGGGTTAGCTGCAATAAACTGGCTGAATTCATTATAAGCTTTATTATAAGTTTCTTTGCTGAACTCAACCGCACGCTTGATAACGGCAACTTTATATTTATCTTTCACAGCTTTCTTATCAGTCACCTGCAAAATGATATTGCCTTGTCCCAATGCTACGTTAGAGAGTTCGTTTACTCCCAGATTGTTGATAGTGCTGATAAATTTCAAGTTATCGCCATCAACCTGTGCATTTTCGTAGTTAGCAGACGAAATCCAGTTGGATTCACCTGTTTGTCCGTACTTCTTAGCCAAAGCTGTAAAGTCGGCCCCACCCTTAATAGCAGTATAGATGCTGTCAGCCAAAGCTTTTGTTTTAGCAGCGTCTTCTGTGTAAACCTGAATCTGACGGAACTGCACAGAATCGGCAGCAGCCACTTTAGACAACACCTTGAACGAATTGATAGTATTGTCGCCTGCATTGTAGTAAGGGCCATATACTTGTCCAATCGAAGCTGAATCCATGCGTGCAACTACATCTGACGGGAAAGCTTTCTTGGTATAGTACAAATCAACATACGGATATTCCGATCCGGTAGAACGGATGAAAGTAGTATAATCACCATTGGCAGTAGCCAGTTGGTTTGTATAATCAGTCACTTCCTGCTGGATAGCAGCTCTGTCTTCTGCACTGGCTGTCACCTGTACATCGATGTATTTGATGTTGCGTGTTTCAACATATTGTTTGAACTGTTCTTTCTTCTTGTTATAGAGATCTTTCAGTTCAGACTCTTTCACTGTGATAGTAGAGTCTACAATAGAAGAATAAGGAACAGCAGCCAACAGAACATCCGACTGGTTTACTCTTGCGTCGAATGCATCCTGTGCTTCAACCGGATTAGAGAAAAGAGCTTTAGTCACCAGTGCCTGATATTTTTCCGCCAAACGGCTCTGGATCAGTGTCTTTTCTACAAATGACCAAAGTTTGTGCATTCCTTCATAGTATTCCACATATTGAGACGGCATCTTGGTCTTGTCCATTTTAGAGTAGTCAGCCAAGAATTTCTTCAACATATCTTTATCGAAAGCGCCTGTTTGAGGATTGCGGAACGGAGTCTGCTGCAGCAACGGATTCACACCTTCGTTAATGATTGATTGAATTTCAGCCTTCGAAACAGTAATACCGAGCTTCTTCGCTTCTTTTTCAATCAGTTTATTGTTCACATAGCTACGCCATACTTCGTCTTTCACCTGATTGGTCTGTTCATCATTCAATGAACTCATTCCGCTTGAGAACTTGATAACTTCGGTATATTCTTCTACCATGTTCTGGTAGTCCTGAGCAGAAAGAGTTTCTCCATTGACTTCGCCTACATCATGCGATTGGTGTGGCTGGAGAACTTTCCAGGCATCGCCCGCAATGAAAGCAAACAAAGCCAAACCAATAACGATCACCAACAGGGGTCCTTTGGATCTAATGTTTTGTAATGTTGCCATTTTGATTAATACGATTTATTTGTTATTATTATTTTCTTCATCTTTGGTTTTAGCGCACGAAGATACAAAAAATGCTAATATGCATCTATTTATTAGCTAAAAAATTACAGCTATCGATCATTATTCCATTACTTTCAGTCGGACAAGTTCGATTTTCGTTGCTGTAACCTTAATTATCTTAAACTGATATTTACCGACAGAGACCAATTCGTGCAATTTCGGAAAGCTCTGGTATTGATTCAAGATTAATCCTCCCACCGTTAGATAGTCATCGGATTCGGGAAGCTCCAAATTAAAAGTTTCGTTTACTTTTTCTATTTCCAAACGGGCCGAAAGCACGTATTCATGCTCACCGATCTGCTTACAAATATAGGAAGTGTTGTCGTGTTCGTCTTCGATATCACCGAAAATTTCTTCAACAAGGTCTTCAAGGCTGACAATGCCCGAAGTTCCTCCAAATTCATCCACTACCACGGCAATGGTCTTTTTCTGCTGCATAAACAGCTTCATCAGTTTATGGGCCGCCATCGTTTCAGGCACAATGGGAACTTCTTTCACATGATCGCGCCAATCTTTCGGGCTACGAAACATTTCGGACGAATGAATGTATCCCACCACATTATCTATATTACCATCGTAGACAATTATTTTTGATATACCGGACTCAACAAACCGGCCTTTAAGTTCTTCAAGGGATGTATCCAGCGCAACAGCTACCACTTCTGTCCGTGGAACGATGCAGTCGCGTATCTTGACCGCCGAGAAGTCAAGTGCATTCTGAAAGATTTTCACTTCCGTGTCCAGAGTTTCCTCACTTTCAGCATTGTCTATACTCGACTGGACAAAGTAATCCAGATCTACCTTACCAAAGGCTTTCGCAGAGGCTTCCTTGTTCACTTTCATCCCAAACAGGCGAAGAAAGAGGTAAGAGACTCCCGACGAAAATTTAGATATAGGATAGAGAACAACATAACAGATGAAAAGAGGAACTGCACAGACATTCAGGGCCAGATTGGGATTGATCTTAAAAAGCGTCTTGGGCAGAAACTCTCCTGTCACCAAGATGATCAGTGTGGAGATCACGGTCTGTACCAATACCATTACAAAATGATTGGTGATCCATCCGGCCAGCAAATTGTCGCCGATAATCTGTGCCATCAATATACCATAGATAACCAGAGCGATGTTATTCCCGACCAGCATGGTCGAAATAAAATCATTGGGATTCCGGAAGAATAGCGAAAGGATACGCGATGATACCCCTCCTTTCCGGTCCATTTCAAAACGAAGTTTGTCTACCGAAACAAAAGCAATCTCCATTCCCGAAAAGAAAGCAGAAAATGCCATCGTAATCAACAGGTAAATAATGATGCTCATAGTTAGTTTACAGAATCTGTTTTTGCCTTTTCGGCATCTTCATCGATATATACTATACCGGATATGTTATGAACAACCGGCTTCATAAACTGATCGTCTGACTCAAAGCCATATCCGGTCATAATCTGATCCGGTTTTTCCATCCGGACAAACTTATCGGTATACACTTTCTTGGTGGCTTCATTCCAATATAACAACTCGGTGGTCACATGATCGCCCTTCAGACTCTTAATATCTACATTTCCAATAAGTTTCCAAAGCCGGTCACGATCATAATAATAAGCCGTATCCGCCTTTATACTCGCATCTATATGAAAGAGTGAATCGAACTGTTCCAGATAAATGCCCTTCTCAAAAGCCCAATACGAGGGTTTCTTCTTATCAAAGATCAACCATTCTTCAGTGTTGACCCGGTAACGTGTGACACCGGAATCGGATATAAGGGTCGTTACCCCTCGTGTATCCATAACAGGCAGTGAATCCCGCTCGGTAATGGCATCGGCCATCGCCTTATTTCTCCCGCCACAGGAAGAAAATAAAAGAAGCATAACAATTGCCCCGAAGACAATTGTTATGCTCAAACTTTTATTTAATAAACTGTTACTTTGTTGTCGCAACATAGATTTATCTGATCGTTGTAGACTCTCCAATCCAACCACCGATAGTGATGCGGTCGCCGGCTTTGTAGCCCAACATAAACAAGTCTTTAGCCTGCGGAGTATAAGCGGAATATCTGCTGATCATTTTGTTAACTTCTTCTGTTACACTCGGATCTACAGATTTAGCTTTCTGCAATTTGTCGATAACAGCAAAATAAGTACACTTGTTCAAAGCCGATTCATCACTCCAGTTAGGACTCATAGCATACAAGTTGGCGATAAGGATATAAGGAGCACCATAGTTTTCATTGAAGCTGATTGCTTTCTGAGCATAAGATCTTGCCTGAGACAATTTCTTGGCAGTAGTCAAAACACTGGCAGCAGCATAAGCCTTTTCTGCTTTCTTTGCATTGTCTGTCTCAAGGTTGATCGCTTCGTCAAAGAACTTCACAGAACCATCGATATCCCCTTTCTTATAGGCCTGGTATGCACATCCGGTAGCAGCCTCAGCCGAAGGCTCAATCTTGTATACATAGAATGAAGCCTGCTGATAAGCGTCACTATCCGTACACTTCATCATCTTCATAATACTGATGACTTTCTTCAAATAATTCAAATCAGTCTGATTGGTTTCTACTTTAGGTCCATAGATACCTTGCAGTGATTCACAATCGGCAGTACCGCTGTTAATGAACAGAGCTACCAGATTATCTTTGATACCTCCGAAAGCTTTCTTCACACTCTCTTTGTCAGCAGCAGCTATAGCATCGTCTGCATATTCGGATGCAGCCAGATAGTCCTGAATAAACTGCTCTTTGTGAGCCGGATCTTCCTTCAGTTTATCGTGAGACATCTGCAAGAAATAGAACAATGTAGCAGCTGCAGACTCAGCTTTCGCAGCGTCCACCGATTTTTTCAACCAATCATAAGCTTGATTTACATCCACCTTCGGAGCAAATGCAATATAATCGACAGCTTTAATGCCCAGTGCTTCATCTTCCGACGATACTTTTACACCTTTTCCCAAGAATTCCTGAGTATACTTCATACGCAAATCGTGCGTATTCATCAACTCATCAAAATACTTTTTGTATTCTGCAGAGTTTCTGTCTTTGATCTGCCCCAGCAACCCTTTCAGAATTTTATAACCGTCTGTGAAGGTATAGAAACGAAGAGTCGGGCAGTTCTCCAAAACAGCTTTCCACGGAGTATAAGCATCTTTAAAGTTACCAGCTTTCACTGCTTCGTGAGAAATACTACTGTTCGAATTACAATTAGCGTCGTCCTGTGCTACCACAGTTGTTGCTCCCGCCGAAAGAAACAACACAGCCACAAGCGTTTTAATTTTCATTGTATCTAAATTTTAGTTGTTATATAATACCGTCTATTCTCTCTATTATTTAACTTTACGTTTGAAGAACCAGCCTTCATTGAACGTGATTCCAATGCTCAAACGCAATGTATTTTCATCTACCATACCGGCTTTCAGACCATGTACTTTAATATATTGAGCCGAAACGTTGATTAGCGAGCGTGAACCCGGAAGAGGTAATCCCAAACCGGCCGTTACTCCATACTCACGAGAGGCTCTCTCCCCTCCTATTTTATAATAAGGTTCCGAATAATATCCTCCGACGCGGTATTTGATATGCGCCAGATAACTACGCGAGAAACGACTCGGCATATACTCGGCACCCACTGAAATTTTCATCGCATCACAAAAAGCATTCGGCTGATTCATATAGGTCACGTCGCCCCACTTCTGCAAATTAAAATCAGCTCCCACGATCAGACGTTTGTCATACTCGTACGTAAGTCCCACCCCAAAGCTATTGGGCATTCCAAAGGTAGCCACCGTATCGACCGTATTCGTAGTGACGGCCTGCGTGCTGTTGGAGTTCGTAAGCGTCGATCTTTGTACATAAGCTTCGTTATGCAAATCTTTTTTAGGCGAGAACACTACACCTAATGTAACCGCATGCTTCCTACCCAGCTGCTGTGTGTATTGCGCGCCGAAGTCCAGCTTATAATCGCGCACAGACAAATAGTCTACATGCTGAAAAGCAAAAGCGTTGTCATTATAAGGAAAAGTAATACGCGCCTGACGCGTGATCTCCCCCCAAAAGTACGATACGTTGGCGCCGACTGAAAGGTTTTTCAGCACCTTCACTCCCAAACCTACGTAAAGCTGATGCAAGCCTCCGTCTCCGGCAAATGAAGTGACACTCCGCGCTTCTTCCGATGCAACATCGTTGTTCGCCTTGGCCATATTATAGCCTACACTCGAGTAGGGCAGCAGACCGATACTCATGGCCACGCGCTGGTGTAGACGAAACTGCATCGCTATGTAGTCAAAACTTGAATTTTTCGCATTCAACTTGGTGCCTTCACTACTAAAGTTTGTATTTTGCATCGAAAACCCTCCATCAAAAAGAAAGGTCAACGAATCAATAGCCGTATAAGAAGCAGGATTCAACGGATTGATATGTGATCCATCGCGCAATCCGTAAGCGATCCCTCCCATTGCTTTACTGTTTGCAAATGACTGATCAGCCAACTGACCATAGCCATATCGTGTATAAGGAGAGTTTGTATTATTTTGAGCGATTGCCACTCCAGGTAATAATATCGTGAGCAGAAGCGCACAAAGTGTCTGTTTATATCCTACCATTATTATAGTTTAATATTCTATTTAATCCTTTCAACACTAAAAATCTATCTGCAAAGATGACACTTTTTAATTTCGTATCAAAAGAAAAATCATCTCCGCCCGTTAAAAAAACCAAAAGTTCAGGATATTTATGCTTCATAGCCGTAATATACCCTGTAATTTCGTATTCTATCCCTTTCTTTACACCTGCACGAATAGCAGTTTCAGTATCTTTTCCCATATCCGGCATGCGTCCTTCGGCATGAACCAACGGCAAACGTCCGGTAAATTGATGGAGTGCTTTCAGCCGCATCCAGAGTCCGGGCGAAATATTGCCTCCATGATACTGTCCCAAAGAATCAACAAATTCGTAAGTGATGCAAGTACCCGCATCAATCACCAAAATGTCTTTACCCGGGAACTGATCATGGGCTGCCACCACGGCAGCCATCCGGTCATAACCGAGAGTTTCGGGGGTTTCATACAAGTTTATTACCGGAAGCGACGTATGACTGTCTAACCATAAGACGGGGACAGGAAGCTTGTTCAACTGAGCCAGCACACACTCGTTTAAGTCTATAACCGTAGCAACAATTGCTTTCCGAACATCATACTTATTACAAACAGCCTCCAAGGAATCCAGGGACTGATTAGAGTCGTAAACAACTTCTACCATAGAAGTCCGGTCGAAAAGCGCTACTTTGGCTACTGTATTTCCAATATCGATAATTAAGTTCACTTTCTCTCTGTTTGAGGGCGCAAAGATAAGAGATAAAATTTATTCAAATACCGAAATAGCGAATAAAAAAGCAGCGGCATAGAGAGAAAAATAAAAAAACGTCCTGACAGCCGATTCGGTAAAACTACTTTCCTCTCCCGAAATCTTCGCTGGAAAAGTGAGGAAAAGAGAGCCGGAAGGCATAAACAAAGACAAGCAGAAAATCCAAAAACCAGCAACGAGTTTTCATTACTGATTAATAAGCATATAGAGACAAAAAAACAGAATATCCCCCAATAGCCTACAATACAAAACAAAACAGAATATAACAAGAAGAATGAACGGAAGCTCAAAAAACTGTTGCTGCCGCTGACGACAGTCTCCCCAAAACGCACCCCGAGGAAACGCGTCACGAACAAATCGAAGTCCGGCGATCAACAGAACGAAGTCCGGCTATTCACAAACCGCAGCCCGGCAGCCGAAGGCCTGCAGCCCGACGCTCGGGGAAGCACAGCCCTGCGCTCAGGAACAAATTGCCCCGCGATTGACGAAAAGAGACAAATAAATTCATTGAACCAGCCATTTTATTCCCACAAAAGCAGTATCTTTGCCACATGAACTCAAAGTTGCGACATTTACTCCTGATTGTTTTTTCAATCTTCCCGATTCTGACATGGGGAACGGAAAGTCTGTCCACCGCTGATTCCATCCGGATCAGCCTGTTGACATGCGCTCCGGGTGAAGAAATCTATTCGCTCTTCGGGCACACGGCTATCCGTTACGAAGAACCGGCACGAGGCATCGACCGGGTATACAATTATGGCTTGTTCAGTTTCAACACCCCCAACTTCATCCTGCGTTTCGCACTCGGCAAGACCGATTATCAATTGGGGGTGGAAGATTACCGCCGTTTTGCCGCCGAATACGAATACTTCGGACGTAGTGTATGGCAGCAGACGCTCAATCTGACAGCCGAAGAACAACGACAGCTAATCACCCTTCTGGAAAAAAATTACCGCCCGGAAAACCGGATATACCGCTATAACTTTTTCTACGACAACTGCGCTACCCGTCCACGGGACAAGGTGGAAGAGAGTCTGCAAAAAAGCGGTAGCCAACTGCTCTTCAGCAATGCACACACCGAAAATGGCGAAACGAAATCTTATCGGGATATTGTCCATCAATACACGAAAGGACATCCTTGGGCACAATTCGGAATCGATTTCTGCATAGGCAGCCAAGCCGACCACCCCATCAACGATAGACAAATGATGTTCGCTCCGTTTTATCTGATGGATGCTTTTGCCGGAGCACGCATAGCCAACACTTCAGACAACAAAGCACTGGTGGCTTCCACCAAAAAAATTATTGACTGTGAACCGGATGTATCCGACTCCGCAGAAAATGATATCTGGAATATGCTAACCCCCATCCGATTGTCCCTTCTTGTGTTTATCGCAATCGGAATGGCTACCGTCTATGGTCTACGCAAGAAAAAGAGTCTTTGGGGACTGGATATCGCAGTGTTTGCGGCAGCGGGTATCGCAGGATGCATCATCGCTTTCCTTGCTCTTTTCTCCGAACACCCCACGGTAGGCTCCAATTACTTGCTGTTTGTCTTCCATCCGGGGCATCTGCTCTGCCTCCCTTTCTTTATAAACGATGAACGAAAGCGACGCAAAAGCAGGTATCATCTGCTGAACTGCACAGTTTTAACACTTTTTATAGTGCTTTTTCCGGTAATACCACAAAATTTCGACTTAGCAGTATTACCTTTGGCACTCTGTTTGCTGATACGTTCTGCAAGCAATCTTATTCTGACATACAAAAAAGCTAAATGAAAGGACTATTAACCTCCATACTGACCGTACTTACCTTTCCCGGACTGCAAGCCCAGCCACTTCCATCTACCCCGAAATTAGTGGTAGGTCTCACCATAGACCAGTTACGTACGGACTATCTCGAAGCTTTTTCAACACTGTATGGCGACAGGGGATTCAGAAGGCTCTGGAAAGAAGGACGTGTGTTCCGGAATGCCGAATATACTTTCAGCGGCACGGACCGCGCATCAGCCATAGCCGCTATTTATACAGGCACCACTCCTTCGGTCAACGGCATTATCGGCAAACGATGGATGGATGTATCGACACTGCGTACTGTGAGTTGTGTCGACGACCCCGCTTTCATGGGCAATTATACAAACGAAAGCTCTTCGCCTTCCCATCTCCTGACCTCTACGATAGCCGATGAACTGAAGATAGCCACCCGTAACGAGGGATTGGTATATGCCATCGCTCCATTCCGCGACGCTGCCATTCTTGCAGCAGGACATGCCGGAAATGGCGCATTCTGGCTCAACAACACAACCGGAAAATGGTGTGGAACGACCTATTATAGCGAGTTTCCATGGTGGGTAAGCCAGTATAACGACCGGAATGCCATCGACTTCCGCATTGCTGATATGACATGGACTCCTGTCCATCCGGTACAAAGCTACAGTTTCCTTCCCGAATGGAGAGATGCTGCTTTTAAATACAAATTTGACGACGATCGTGTCAATAAATACAAACGACTGATTACAAGCCCTTTTATCAACGATGAAATCAATACGCTGACAGAAGAACTGCTGGATAAGAGCACAATGGGCAAAGATCATGTCCCCGACATGCTGGCACTGACCTACTATGCAGGCAACTACGCCCATAAGAGCGTACAGGAATGTGCCATGGAGATGCAGGATACATACGTACGACTCGATCGGAGCATTGCCTCTTTACTGGACATCATTGACAAGAAAGTGGGTCTGCAGAATGTTGTTTTCTTTATTACCTCCACCGGATATACCGATACCGAATCACCCGACCTGGGACTCTACCGGGTTCCGACCGGCGAATTTCACCTGAACCGCTGCGCAGCCTTGCTGAACATGTATCTGATGGCTACCTACGGGCAGGGACAGTATGTGGAAGCGTACTACGATCAGCAGATTTATCTGAATCACAAACTGATCGAAGAAAAACAACTGAATCTGGCGGATATACAGGAAAAAGCCGCCGAATTTCTGATCCAATTCAGCGGAGTGAATGAAGTATATTCCGGCAAACGCCTGTTATTGGGGTCCTGGACACCAGACATCTCGATGATACGCAACAGTTTCCACCGTAAACGCTCGGGCGACCTGCTGATTGACGTATTGCCGGGCTGGAGCATCGTCAACGAAAATACATCCGACCATAAGGTGGTGCGGAAAGCGCATATTCCGTCTCCCCTTATTTTTATGGGCAGCGGCGTAAACCCAGCCGTAATCAACACGCCCGTAACCATTGACCACATAGCTCCCACCGTAGCTCACATATTGAGAATACGATCTCCCAATGCCTGTTCGGCAACTCCGATTACCGACATCCGGTAATACTTTCCGCACAAAAAACAAGGTGCAAAGCGCAAATAAATCAGCATTTTAATGTAACTTTGCGCAGTTAAATCAATTTAGTAAATAATAAACATAAATAATAGATAATGGGATTTAATGAATTTTTAAGCTCGATTTTCGGAAACAAATCCACACGAGACATGAAAGAAATCCAACCCTGGGTAGACAAGATCAAAGCCGCTTACCCGGAGGTTGCTAAGCTTGACAATGACGGCCTCCGTGCAAAAACAGAGGAACTTAAAGAATACATCCGTAACTCGGCAAGCAAAGAACGCGCCAAGGCCGATGAACTCAGAGCCGGCATCGAAAATGTAGAGCTGGAAGACCGCGAAGAGGTATTTGCTCAGATCGACAAAATCGAAAAAGAAATATTGGAAATATATGAAAAAGCACTCGATGAAGTATTACCGGTTGCTTTCTCTATTGTAAAAGAATCGGCCAAGCGTTTCTCTGAAAACGAAGAAATAGTGGTGACGGCCACTGACTTTGACCGGACATTGGCAGCAACCAAGGACTTTGTCCGCATCGAAGGTGACAAAGCCATCTGGCAAAACCATTGGAACGCCGGCGGCAACGACACGGTGTGGAACATGGTTCACTATGACGTACAGTTGTTCGGTGGCGTGGTACTGCACAAAGGTAAAATTGCCGAAATGGCAACAGGTGAAGGTAAAACCTTGGTGGCTACCCTCCCCGTATTCCTGAATGCACTGACCGGAAACGGCGTACACGTAGTAACCGTGAACGACTACCTGGCAAAACGTGACTCCGAATGGATGGGACCGCTTTACATGTTCCACGGACTCAGCGTAGACTGCATCGACCGTCATCAGCCTAATTCCGATGCACGCCGCCAGGCCTATCTGGCAGATATCACATTCGGAACGAACAATGAATTCGGTTTCGACTACTTGCGTGATAACATGGCCATCAGCCCGAAGGACCTGGTACAGCGCCAGCACAATTATGCTATCGTTGACGAGGTGGACTCAGTATTGATCGATGATGCCCGTACTCCGTTGATTATCTCCGGTCCGGTGCCTAAAGGCGAAGACCAACTTTTTGATCAACTCCGTCCATTGGTAGAGCGACTCGTGGAAGCACAAAAAGTATTAGCAACCAAATACCTCTCAGAAGCCAAGAAACTTATCAACTCGGACGATAAGAAAGAGGTGGAAGAAGGATTCCTTGCGCTGTTCCGCAGCCACAAGGCACTGCCTAAAAACAAGGCGTTGATTAAATTCCTCAGTGAACAGGGTATCAAAGCCGGTATGCTGAAGACGGAAGAGGTCTACATGGAACAAAACAACAAGCGCATGCACGAAGCAACAGATCCATTGTACTTCGTTATTGATGAAAAGCTGAACAGCGTAGACCTGACAGACAAAGGTGTCGATCTGATCACAGGCAACTCGGAAGATCCGACTCTATTCGTTTTGCCGGACATTGCCGCCCAACTTTCCGAACTGGAAAATGAACATGGATTGAGCGACGAACAAAAGCTTGAAAAGAAAGATGCCTTATTGACCAATTATGCCATCAAGTCAGAACGCGTACACACCATCAACCAGTTGTTGAAGGCATATACCATGTTTGAGAAAGACGATGAATATGTAGTGATCGACGGACAGGTGAAGATTGTTGACGAGCAAACAGGACGTATCATGGAAGGCCGCCGTTACTCGGACGGACTGCACCAGGCTATCGAAGCCAAAGAAGGTGTGAAAGTGGAAGCTGCCACACAGACATTTGCTACCATCACGCTGCAGAACTACTTCCGCATGTACCACAAACTCTCAGGTATGACCGGTACGGCCGAAACAGAAGCCGGTGAGTTGTGGGACATCTACAAACTGGATGTAGTAGTGATTCCGACCAACCGCCCGATAGCCCGTAAGGATATGAACGACCGCGTTTACAAGACGAAACGTGAAAAATATAAAGCCGTAATCGAAGAGATTGAACAGTTGGTTCAAGCAGGACGCCCGGTATTGGTGGGTACTACTTCGGTAGAAATTTCCGAAATGCTGAGCAAAATGCTGACAATGCGCAAGATCGAACACAACGTACTGAATGCAAAACTGCACCAGAAGGAAGCAGACATTGTTGCCAAGGCCGGTTTGAGCGGTACAGTTACTATTGCTACCAACATGGCGGGCCGTGGAACGGACATCAAGCTGAGCCCTGAAGTAAAAGCGGCAGGCGGTTTGGCAATCATCGGTACCGAACGTCACGAGTCACGTCGTGTAGACCGTCAGTTGCGTGGCCGTGCAGGACGTCAGGGTGACCCGGGTTCATCTGTATTCTTCGTTTCACTGGAAGATGACCTGATGCGTCTCTTCTCTTCTGACCGCATCGCCAGCGTGATGGATAAACTGGGATTCCAGGAAGGTGAAATGATCGAACATAAAATGATTTCAAACTCCATCGAACGTGCACAGAAGAAAGTAGAAGAAAACAACTTCGGTATCCGTAAACGTCTGTTGGAATATGACGATGTGATGAACAAACAGCGTACGGTGGTTTACACCAAACGCCGCCACGCCCTTATGGGTGAGCGTATCGGAATGGATATCGTCAATATGATCTGGGACCGTTGCGCGGCCGCAATCGAAAACAATGCAGACTACGAAGAATGTAAACTGGACTTGCTCCAAACACTCGCAATGGAGGCCCCTTTCACAGAAGAGGAGTTCCGCAACGAGAAAAAGGACAAGCTGGCAGACAAAACATTCGATGTGGCAATAGCTAACTTCAAGCGCAAGACAGAACGTCTGGCACAAATAGCCAACCCTGTCATCAAACAGGTGTACGAGAATCAAGGGCATATGTACGAAAACATCCTGATTCCGATTACAGACGGAAAACGCATGTATAACATCTCTTGCAACCTGAAAGCGGCTTACGAAAGTGAATCGAAAGAAGTAGTGAAATCATTTGAAAAATCAATTCTTCTTCATGTCATTGACGAATCCTGGAAAGAAAATTTACGCGAACTGGATGAACTGAAACACTCGGTGCAGAACGCAAGTTATGAACAGAAAGACCCGCTGTTGATCTACAAACTGGAATCTGTGACTCTGTTTGACAACATGGTAAACAAGATCAATAACCAGACAGTGTCTATCCTGATGCGCGGCCAGATTCCCGTAGCCGAGCCTACAGAGGAACAGCAAGAAGCAGCCAGACGCGTAGAAGTACGTCAGGCAGCTCCTGAGCAACGCCAGGACATGAGCAAATATCGCGAACAAAAACAAGACCTGAATGATCCGAATCAGCAGGCCGCTGCCCAGCAGGATACTCGCGAAGCCGTAAAACGCGAACCGATCCGCGCTGAAAAGACAGTGGGTCGCAATGATCCTTGTCCGTGCGGAAGTGGAAAGAAGTACAAAAACTGCCACGGACGGAACAGTTAAGTAACAAAGAACTTACAACTCCTTAATAAAAGCCTCGAACGGTTAAAAACTGTTCGAGGCTTTTCTATATTCAACCAAAATCGTATTTTTGTTCTTTTAGAAAAGTAAAAAAACAGGCTATGACAAAATATCCGTATATACTGTTCGTATTGCTCCTCGCGTCTTTCAGTTCCTGCCAGACTGTTGAGCAACTTTCCATCGATTATATGCTCCCCGCAGAGATCAGTTTTCCTAACGAACTGAAACGAGTGGCAGTCGTAAACAATGTGAGCGACACTCCGGATAACACCTTACCACCCAAGGATAATACAATAAAAAATAAAAATGAACTCAGCCGTGCAGTAGCCTATCACGAGGGACAACCCGCACTCACTACCGAAGCATTGGCCAAAGCTATTGCCGAACAGAACTATTTCAATGAAGTCGTAATCTGCGATTCGGCCCTGCGTGCACGTGATTTCACACCCCGTGAATCGACTCTCAGCCAAGAGGAAGTTCAGACCTTGGCACAGTTTCTGGACGTGGATTGCATCATCTCACTGGAAAACCTGCAGATGAAATCGACACGGGTTCTCAGTTACATCCCCGAATGGAACACTTATTACGGCACACTGGATACGAAGGTTTACCCAACGCTGAAAATCTATCTGCCGGGACGAAAAAGCCCGATGGTAACCATCAATACCCATGACAGTATTTTTTGGGAAGAATATGGAAATACCGAAGGGTTTGTCCGCTCACGCCTGCCGGATGAAAGACAAATGATACGCGAAGCTTCTGAATTTGCCGGTTCCGTGCCGGTAAACAGAATATTACCTTACTGGAAAACGGCCAATCGATATTATTTCATCAATGGCTCCGTAGCTATGCGCGATGCTGCCGTTTATGTGAAAGAAAACGAATGGGAGAAAGCATCTAAACTGTGGGAACAGGCTTTTAAAGCAGCCAAGAACGACAAAAAGAAAATGCGTGCAGCCTTCAACCTGGCTCTATATTACGAGATGAAAGACAGTGTGGAAGAAGCACACAAATGGGCTGTCACTGCACAGGAACTGGCCCGTAAAATAGACAAAATCGACACGTTGAAGAGAAACGATATAGACTTGAGCGAAATCCCCAACTACTACCTGACCAGCCTTTATGTGAATGAATTAAAGGAAAGGAGCAACGGATTGGGCAAATTAAAAGGCCAAATGAGTAGATTTAATGAGGATTTTTAAAGAAATCATGCAAGGGTTCTTATTTTTTTTATACCTTTGAGCTAAATAAAAAGAGCTAAAAGATATGAAACTTAGTCAGCAATCACAAGCCATTATCGAATCTGCGATTCAAAAAGCTATCAACAAATATACCTGTGGATGCGAACAGACCATCGTCACAGATATCCATATTCAACCGAATCAGAATTCCGGTGAACTCTTTATCTATGACGATGAAGATGAAGAACTATCCAGTGTAACCATCGATGAATGGACAGCCTACGAAGGGGACGACTTTTACGAAGATGCTGAAAGAATTTTCCGTACCGTGCTTTGCCGCATGAAAGAGAACGGGAGCTTCGATAAGTTAACCATCCTCAAACCCTACTCCTTTGTGTTGGTAGATGAAGACAAAGAGACGATCTCAGAGCTTCTGCTTGTAGATGATGACACACTGTTGGTGAACGATGAACTATTGAAGGGACTGGACAAAGAATTGGACGACTTCCTGAAAGACCTGTTGGAGAAATAATCCTCTTTTTTTCATTATATAGTAAAAGAGGCCATCCGAATGATTCGGATAGCCTCTTTTTGATATACAGTTTGTATAATCAAAATCTCGTCACTTTGTCGGAGTGAGCTTTCAGATACTCAAAACGATTGATCAGTTCACCCAACTTTTTAGGATACTTCTCGGCCAGATTCTTTTGTTGACCGATGTCTGACTTCAAATTATACAACTTATAACCGTAACCCAAACCGATGAAGTCACCGTCTTCCTTGCTATAAGGATTGTAATATGGAGGAATCAGCGCCCAATCTCCCTGACGATAGGCATAATTGAACATTCCCTCAATAACCAACTCTTTACGCCCTTTTTTACTCTTGCCCAGAAAAGCATCGAGTGTGTTTTCGCTATCTACCTTGTCCGGATAAGTCTGTCCCAAAAGAGAAGCAAACGAGGCCAATAGGTCCATCTGACAGACAAATACATCTGACACCTGAGGCTTCACCTTTGCAGGCCAACGAAGCATGAACGGTATACGGGTACCACCGTCGAACATACTTGTTTTACCCCCTCTCAACGGACCGGCTATTTTGTGATCACCCACCAACTCTACCGCATCATCTTGATAACCATCATCGAGCACCGGACCATTGTCACTCGTCAGAATCACAATGGTATTCTCCGCCAATCCCAACTTATCCAACTCTTTCAGGAACTGATCAACACACCAGTCTGCCTCCAGAATCACATCACCACGGGGTCCCATGCCTGACTTTCCTACAAAACGTTCATTGGGAACACGAGGTACATGCGGTTGGTGAAGTCCGTAATAAAGGAAGAAAGGCTTGTCTTTATTGTCATCTACAAACTGCCTGGCCTTGTCCAGGAATAATCCTGCCATTTCTTCATCTTTCCATTGTGCAGCCTTCCCACCTTTCTGGAAACCAATGCGGGGAACTCCATTCACAATAGAGCCTGCATGTCCCACACTGGGATGCATGCGCAACAATTCGGGGTTCTCTTTACCGGTAGGTTCACCGGGGAAGTTTTTCCGGTAATCCACATAAAGAGGGTCATTCGGATCCAATCCGACAACTCTTCCATTTTCCAGAAAGACGCAAGGAACGCGATCATTGGTTGCTGCCTGAATAAACGAATAGTCGTAACCGATCTCAGCGGCTCCGGGATGCACCTCCTTATTCCAGTCCACATGCCCATCTCCTAAGCCGATGTGCCATTTACCGACAGAACCGGTAGTATATCCCGCCTGCTTCATAAGTTTAGGCAACGTTATTTTTTGAGTATCGATAATCAATGCGGCGTTACCCGGTAAGATTTTAGCGTCCACATTGCTCCAGGGATATTTCCCGGTCATCACCGAATAACGGCTGGGGGTAGATGTGGCCGCAGTACAAAATCCCTGCGTAAACCGAATACCTTCGTTGGCTATACGATCCATACCCGGAGTTTGAATCCGGTGTGCGCCATAACAACTTAAATCTCCGTATCCCAAGTCATCGGCGACAATCAGGATGATGTTGGGTTGTTTCTCTGTTTGTTCCTGGGCAGGCTGAGGTACGGCCAAGGCACTTACCGGCAAAGACACCCCTGCCACTAATCCCAATGTGCAGTTCAGCAATTTCATTCGTTCGTTTGTCATATCAATTTTGTTCATGAGTAATTTCCAATAAGGTCTGTCAGATCCGGATACAAAGATAGCCAACAATCTTATTCAGATACGAAAATAGTGAGATTAAATCGAAATGATATCCCTTAAAAAACGAGAGTGTGCCTCACGAGACACACCCTCTTCAATACCTCAGCGGCTATTTTGTTTAGGGCTTCAGGTTTTTCATCCGGACATGTCTCAATATATTCTGGAGTTCAAAAACCAGATCCGGATGGAGAGAAGCTACATTCTTCTGTTCTGCCACATCGTCTACCACGTGATATAACTGCGGTGTACTCAGATTTCCGGTTTCTATCTTCGGTCCCCAGGTAATCATGGCCGGTCCGTCATTGGGCTCAATGTACTTCCAGTCCTTGGTGCGGACTGATAATGTATGATTGGAAGCCTGCTCTATCACCCAGGAACGGTCGGACTGGTTTTTGCCCAACCAAGTATCGAGGTAGTTAAAGCTATCGGGTGCCGCTCCCTTCGGCAGCCCGGCTCCTACCAATGAAGCCAAAGAGGCAAACCAGTCGATCTGCGAGACCAAAGCGTTGGAAACCTGTGATGAAGCAGCTCCCTTCGGCCATCTTACAATGGCAGGAATACGAGTTCCCCCTTCAAAAGCACTGTACTTATTACCACGCAACGGTCCTGCGGGACTATGACCGTTCAGCAATTCTTCCGCACGATCCTGATAGCCGTCATCGACAACCGGACCATTGTCACTGGACAGAATAATTAGCGTATTTTCTGACAGTCCCAGTTTATCAAGGGTTTCCATGATCTGGCCTACACTCCAGTCGAACTGCACGATGGCATCTCCACGCAATCCCATCGGGTTCTTTCCACGAAAACGGTCGTGCGGGAAACGGGGAACATGTACATCGTTTGTAGCAAAATACATAAAGAAAGGTTCGTCTTTATGCTCACGGATAAAGCCGATGGCATGTGAAGTGATTGAATCGGCAATATTTTCATCTTTCCACAAAGCCTTGCCGCCCCCTTTCATATATCCGATACGGCCGATACCATTGACGATGGCCATGTCGTGTCCATGGCTCGATTTCAGATTGAACAGCAATTCCGGGTGATCTTTTCCCAACGGTTCCCCCTCGATCGGCTTACGATAGCTGACTTCAATCGGAGCAGAAGGGTCATAATTGGCCACTTTACCATTTTCTATAAAGACACACGGAACACGATCGGCTGTTGCAGCCATTATATAAGAATAATCAAAACCTATATCTCCTAAAGCAGTCGGCAGAGGAGCATTCCAATCCTGTTCTCCATCCTTATCGCCCAACCCCAAATGCCATTTGCCGATGGCCGCCGTAGCGTAACCGGCATTCTTAAACATATCAGCCATCGTATAGCGTTCGGGACGGATAATCATCCCTGCATTGCCTGCTGCAATATCAGTGCCCGGACGACGCCAGGCATATTCTCCGGTAAGCATAGAGTAACGCGAAGGAGTACTGGTAGCAGCCGTAGCATGCGCATTGTTAAAGCGAATACCTTCAGCTGCCAAACGGTTTACATTCGGAGTCTGCACATTCTTTGCACCATAACACTCCAAGTCGCCATAACCGAGGTCGTCGGCATAGATAAACACGACATTAGGAAGTTGCCGATCATTGATTTTTTGCTTGGCTTTTCCTCCCTTCTGACCGGTAGCAGCCATCAGGCATGCTACCGGAGAGAGACAAGCCAATAATACATATTGTCTCATTTTTTAAACTATTAAATTAGTCACGTAAATTCGGGTTAATATTTTGCTCGGACTGAGGGATCGGCCATGTATAATCCGTCGGATTACGGAAAGCACGTTTGCCCACATACCAGCGGTAGTTTCCTGTCGGGTCAACCTCTTTGGTCGTAGTCGCATACTGAGTCGAACCCGGGTAAGGCGCACCCCAAATTTTCTGGGACAATACTTCGTGTGCAATTCCCCATCTCATGATATCCCAGTAACGGATACCTTCCATAGCCAACTCGATGCGGCGTTCGTGACGCACGATTTCACGAAGCTTCGCAGGAGTTACCTCGGTTACCGGAGGCATGTTCACACTTGCACGTCCTCTCACTGCATTGATAGTCTCGTCCAATATTCCTTGAGTGATCGTTTGATTATCTTCAACCAGGCATTCCAGATAGCCCAACAACACTTCGGCATAACGAATAACCGGAGTCAGTCCGTTTGCGCTCTGTACATCGTTTATAGGTGTCGATTCTTCAAAATATTTCCTCATCATAAAGCCAGTTCTGGAAGCCTCGCTCGTATAATCGAGCTTCTCCTTCTTGGCTGCACTGTAGTCAGGACTCATCTTATACTCTGTACCCATAAAGATGGCACCGTTATAGTAAATTGTATAATCCAGACGCGGATCGCGATCCTTTCCTAAATTAGACGGGTCATATCTCGGATCATCATAGCTGAAAGGAGTTCCATCCTTAAATTCATACGATTCGTATAAATCAGCAGCCGGATTGACCAGGCTCCATCCCCCGTCTTTAGCAGAAAGTGCATGCTGCGGCAGACCGGTACCCAGATAGTTTTCCAAATACTGGATGTAGAAAATATTCTCCTTGTTCGAAGTTCCGGTAGAAGGATAAAACAGCTCCTGATAGTTGGCGTTTATCGCATTATCTCCCAATTCCATAATATCGTGGAAAGCCTTTGCTCCACTTTTCCAGTCTTTCTGCAACATGCAGGTACGTCCGAGAAAAGCAAGAGCCGCCTGCTTACAAGCACGTCCGGCTTCTCCCGCCGGAATGGCGGAGAAACGGGGTAAATCGGCCGCAGCTGCTGTAAATTCGGTTACACACCATTTCAGGATATCGGCCTGTGAGGTCTTTGTCACATTGTTGGCTTCTTCACCCGTCAGCACATTCTCTACCAAAGGAACATTTTTGAAATAGCTGGCAAGGTAAAAATACTGTGTCGCACGCAGGAAACGGGCTTCCGCAATCATCCGTGTTTTCTTTTCCGATTCCGAGCTATTCTGGATACCGACCAAGAAACGGTTACAATAACCGATCCGCTTATAAGACGTCTCCCAATACCTTTTAATAAAAGCATTGTCTGCAGTCAGGTTTCCACTCGAAATCTTAAAGAAAGGATTGTTCTCTCCCCGACGGTCAAAAGCGTTATCCGAAAGATGCTCCATCATAATCATTCCGTGATAGGACCACCAATCCGAAGGGTTATACTCTACGCCGTCTGTCAGGCTTCCTCTATACAGAGAAGTCAATGCCAATTCCGCATTCGATTCGCTATTCCAAAAAGTCTCTTCGGACAAGTCTGTCAGTGGATAGCGCTCTAAATCACAAGCTTGAAACAGTCCTGCCGCCAATGCCAATGCTACTATATATTTTAAACTCTTCATCTTACATCAAAATTTTAAGGTTAAACCAAATGTATAAGTTGACAGAATAGGATAATAACTACCGTCTGTATTAATTTCCGGATCCCAGCCTTTACGATATCCGCTGATGGAGAATGGATTATCAAGTGATATATAAAAACGAAGGTTGGAAGAACCGAACTTCTGAGTTATACGTTTGGGCAATGTATATCCTAACTGGATATTTCTCACTTTGAGATAAGAGGCATCCAAAATCCAGAAGTCAGAACCCAGCGTATTGTTGCTACCTGCATTCGACATCACTTCGAGACGAGGATATTTAGGATATCGGTTCGACTGATTATTCGTCCAGGTTTCTTCTGCCTGCCATTTCTGAATATTGCCTTCCTGGAAGAAAGCATAACCGGCATAATTGGTCAACTGGCCTTTTACCTTGGCCACTCCCTGAAGCAATATATTGAAATCAAATCCCTTATACTCCGCACCCAGTCCTAAGCCAAACGTATACTGAGGTATCTTTGATCCTAAATAAGTTTTATCGGATTCGTCCACCTTTCCGTCACCGGAGATGTCCACATAGCGTAAATCACCGGCTTTGGAGTTAGGAGCAATCTTGCTCTGATCGTGCCATTCTTTTACTTCGTCATCGGTCAGGAATACGCCATCCGTCTTATAGCCATAAAACATATTCATCGGATAACCCAGGAACAGGTCGCTACCGTTACCTATCATTCCGCTTTTCTGTTCCACATCTCCTACACCCAGGCTGATCACCTTGTTTTTAATTATCGAGAAGTTTCCATTCACATGATAACTAAACTCACCAATCTTGTTCTGATGACCGATCTCAAACTCCCATCCTTTGTTCTCAAGGCTTCCTGTATTGACCTGCGAAAGTCCCAGACCAAAGATAGAAGAGTAACTTGCACTCGGTTTATAGAGAATATCTGTCGTTTTACGATAGAAGTAAGCAGCGTTGAATGTCAATTTATTGTTCCAGAAAGCTGTTTCAATACCGACATCGGTGGTACGGGTCTTTTCCCATTTCAGTGTAGGATCGACATAAGTGGTCACTGCGGCTCCTTGTGTATACACACCTCCGAATACATAGTTCATCGCCTTTCCAAGTGCGTAAGTGGACTGATAAGGGTAGTTACCAATATTATTGTTACCCAGGATACCGTATGATGCTTTCAGTTTCAAGTTATCAATAAAACTCAGTGACTCTGCTTCTTTGAAGAACTGCTCTTCCGACAGACGCCATCCTACAGCAACAGATGGGAAGAAACCGAATTTATTATCGGTCGGGAAACGGGAAGAACCATCATAACGCATAGTGGTTTCAAACAGGTAGCGTTGGTCATAGTTATAGGTCAAACGTCCGAAGACAGACATAATAGCCCAATCGTAACCTCCGCCGGAGTTAGTCTGGCCATCGGCTCCTCCTGCATTCAGATAAGGAACTTCATCCGAAGGAAAGTTCAAGCGGCTTCCCCCTACAGTTCTCTGTGATTCGTCTTCCCAAGTATAACCGACCAACACAGACAAATCATTTTTGCTGAACTTCACGTTATAATCGGCCAATGCCTGGAATGTCTTATAGACCGTTTTGTACATGGTATCCGACAGAGAAGAAGGTCCCAGCTTCTTGCCGCCCGTAATCTCCATTGCCGAACGATAGTGACGAATCTGCTGACCGGTATAGTTATATCCTCCGATAGCTTTCAGCGTTAAGCCTTTCACAGGTGTGAATGCCAACTCGACATTAGAACGGAACTTATCGAAGTTTTCATCATAAAAAGAGCCGCTGTCCAGCCATGCCAATGGTGTTCCGAGTACCTTCGGTCCTAAGCCGTAAGATCCGTCTTCCAATTTAGTTGCCCATAATCCGGGAAAACGAAGTGCATTACTTGAGAAAGCTTTAAATCCGGCAGAGTCCATTCCACCCGGAGTAGAAGGTTCGCTCCGTTTAGAAACGACTCCACCCAAACGGGTAGTCAGTGTCAGGTTTTTAGCCAACTCTGTAGTCAGATTCACTCTGCCGTTGTAACGGTCGTAGTGATTGTGTTCCATCAGACCATTCTGTTTTACATAGCCGAAAGAAACCATATACTGTGTCTTATCATTTCCTCCGTTCACGGTCAGTTCATGACCGGTTTGCAGTCCTTTGTTGCCCAGAAGTTTATCCAGATAATGTTCATTAGGATAATTATACGGATCTGATCCATCCTTATACTTCTGAATCTCCTCCGCCGAATAAACTTCCTTACCCATAGCCTTATTATATAATTCCGCATATTCCCAGGAATCGCACATTTCCGGTAGTTCGGTAGCTTGATTGAAGCCTACATATCCGTTATAACTTACGGTAACTTTACCTTTCTGGCCACCTTTTGTTTTTACCAGTACAACCCCATTTGCAGCACGTGAACCATAAATGGCGGCCGACGAGGCATCTTTCAATATAGAGATACTTTCAATATCTGCCGGGTTCAAATCATTCAGACTGCCGGGAAGTCCATCGACCAGTACCAAAGGATCGGGAGTCGCTCCGAAAGAGCCTACACCACGTACCCGAATCGTACCCTGGTCTTGTCCCGGATTACCGCTCGACTGTGTGATCGTCACTCCGGAGAGTTGTCCGGTCAGCATATTCGAAACACTGGGTGCAGTTCTGGATTCAAGTTTTTTGCTATCCACAGCAGCAATTGAACCAATCACGTTCACCTTCTTCTGTGAACCGTAACCTACCACAACAACTTCTTCCAAAGCCTGGGCATCTTCTTTCATTGTCACATTCAATGGTTTTCCTGCAATGACCTTCAGTTCCTGAGGCTGGTATCCGATGTAGGAAATCTCAATCACTGCCTTATCTGAACTGACCGATAGAGAGAAATCACCCTGCAAATTGGTAACCGTACCATTGGTGGTCCCTTTCTCAACGATACTGGCACCAATCACCGGTTCTCCGTTGACATCGACTACTTTTCCCGAGATTTTCACCGCTTGTTGTTGCTTCGATGTCATTTCAGTAGACAAAATAATCTTTTTGTCCAAAACGGAGTATTTCACGTCAGTCCCTTCAAAGATTTTATCCAGTACTTTAAATATATTACTTTTATCAACCGAAACAGAAACAACTCTTTTCAGATTGACATGTTTGTTATTAAAGAAAAAGCCAAAGCCCGATTGCTTTTCTATTTCTTTCAGAACTTTCTCTACAGTTTGATTCTGTGCATCAATACTGATTTCCACCTTTTGTGCGAAGCTGTCTGTTGCATGCACAAAACTCATAGAGCAAATTAGGAATAGGATGAATAGTCGCATAGTTCTTGGAATTTTTTTCGAGGTCAGCCAAAGCGAAGACTTTACCACCCGTAACAATTGGATGCTAAAATAATTTTGCATAATTTTGTATTGACTTAAAGTTAAAAAATAGTTTATCTCAGCTTGTCGCCAAACAAGCTCACAAGGTTTACTCTTTTACGTATGGATTAGATACGCCAATATCTTTCCATACGTTTTTGGCATTTTAAGGAGGTTTGTCTTTCATAAGCATTTCATTTTAAAGGTTAATCAATAAACTTCTATTATACTTCGTTCATCCCGAATATCAGGACTTTCCAAATATCTCCACTGTATCTTGGACGAGATTTTAAAATACTCCAGAATACGTTCCAACCGCTGTTCAGTAAATGTGCCTGTAAAGGCATTAGTCTTCAAACGGGCATTCTTTAGTTTAAATGTTACATTAAAGCGCTTCTCGAGCATCCTCAGTGCTACATCCAACGGAGTGTTATTAAATATAATCTTACCATCTTTCCAGGCGGTTTCGGACAGGCAGGATGTTGCGTACAACTGTACATCACCATTGGTCGAACTGTAGACCAACCTTTGTCCGGGCTTCATAACCACTTTCTTGGCTAGATAGTCTTTATCACTAAAATGAAAGCAGACCTGCCCTTCCACCAATGTTGTCGAAACATCCGGCTCGTCTTCATAAGCCTCCACATTGAAGTGTGTACCCAGCACTTCTATCTGCGATGAATGCGGGGCGGAAACTACAAACTTCTTTTTCAAATCCTTCGCTACCGCAAAATAAGCTTCTCCCTTTAATTCGACATTTCGTATATCGCCTTCAAAAACAGAAGGATAACGTAAAGAAGACTCCGAATTGAGATAGACAACCGTACTATCGGGCAATACCACCGAGGTTGTCATCCCCGGATTGGTTTTTATTTCCATCATCTGGCACACAGCAGATTTCCCATTGTGCATATATTGCACCAGAAAAGCAACGGACAACGGGATAAATAAGATAGCAGCGACACGCTGCATCCACTCCCACCAAGTTGTTTTCCTGACGATCATTCTGCTACTGACCTTTTTCAGAGCTTTTTCCGTATCCACCTTACGCATTACGTTGACCGTATCTACAGCTATATAAAGAGTGTTGATTTGATCCACTATCTTTCGGTTATCTTCCGATTCTTCCATCCAGCTTTCCACCTGCCGGCATTCTTCTTCCGTAGCCAGTCCTTCACAATATCGAGGCAGTAAATGGTCTATATCTTCGTAGTTCATATTTGTAATTCAACCCTTTTATTAATAAGACAGGTGGAAAAATAAGATTCCTAAACTTAAATCCATTTTTTTTATAGAAATCTTTGTTTTAATAAGAAAAGACTATCTTTGTATATAAATCAAATTTCTAAATCTATGAAGCCGAATCGGACAAAAGAAGACATTTTACTGCTTTCCCAACTTCAGCAAGGAGATAAAAAAGCCTTCAATACTTTGTTCAGAAGGTATTATCCGATATTATGCGCTTATGCCCACCGTTTTGTAGACTTGGAAGATGCGGAAGAAATAGTTCAGGATGTAATGTTGTGGTTATGGGAGAATCGAGAAATCTTATTGATAGAATCATCCCTTAGTCAATACCTGTTGAAAATGATATATCACCGTTCATTAAACCGCATCGCACAAAAGGAGGTAAAGTATCGTGCCGATACATTATTTTATGAGAAAAGCCAGGCAATGATTTATGACGTGGATTTCTATCAGATTGAGGAGTTGACCAAACGGATTCACACCGCGATAGCGGAGTTACCGGAATCTTACCGGGAAGCGTTTATCATGCACCGGTTCAGAGATATGAGCTACAAAGAAATCGCACAAACTCTTAACACCTCTACCAAAACAGTAGATTACCGCATACAACAGGCACTAAAATTATTACGTAAAGAACTCAAAGAGTTCCTGTCGTTCGCTTTGATATTTCTGGCAGCGTAATATGCAGGGAAGTATGTGGAGAATAAATATAAGCAGTGGGGAGGGATCAAAAAAGAGAAGATACATTAAAAAACGTCTTTACCACAGAATAACATAGAGTGCCACAGAGTGAGCTTAATCTATTGATAACTAATAATATCTATCTGTGTAATCTGCGATGAAGACGACTTTTGATGTATCCCCTCTATAATATATATCGGACTTACTCTATCGTAATGTCGAACTGATCATAAGAATCTGTTCTCCACGATTTGTCACAAGTAAGAGGAGAAAGTGCAAAGAGAGGAGAGAATGTTTTGATTTTAATCGTTTTTCCATCAGGCATGAATTCCATAATCCTCAACCATCCGTCTCCACCGTTACCGAACCATTGCTTATCGGCAGTCTGCGCATTAAACATCATCTGAGGAACATTCTTGCCTGAAGCATTTTTATCAATCCGGAAACTGACATTATCCTTATAATCGGCAATCTCACATTCGTGACCGCAAATCACCATACAAATATTCTTTGCCGGATAGACCAACTTATCCCAAATAGCTTTTCCATAATTGGCAGGAGTCACTTTGTAGTTCTCGCTTTCAATGACTTTTCCTGTCCATGCCAGATATGAATGTGTCAGCAATATCACTTTATGGTCTTTATAGCGGGGAGCATCGACCACTTTCTTAGCCCACGCCAAAGCCTCATCACGTGGAGCAAATTCCAGAGAAACAACCAGAATTTTACCCCAGGTATCGGTTATAAATTCATAGGCAGCATTTTCCAGTGTCGGTATACCCTGATAATTGTTGCCTACGGCAACCAGGCTCTTGCGCCAACAGGAGTTTCTCTCCGCAGGAAAGTAATCAGGGAAATGACACAAACGATTTTCCGCTTTCTGATATCCATAATCATGATTACCGGTACAAATCACATAAGGCAATTTTCCATCCAGTCGCTCAAACGCACGCGAAGCAGCACGCCATTGCTCCTCACTTGTCTGGTTGCCGTTCACTCCATCCGGAATGCGAATTTCATTTTGCTCCACCAAATCACCGGTACAAAGCACACCTTTTATATTCAGAGATTCAATGCTATTGGCTACCCATGCTGTCTGTAACTCAAAAAGTGGCTGATTGGCATCGAACTTTGTATAACTCTGCGGATCGGGTAAAAGAATCATTGAAAAAGACTTTTCATCGGTCAACTTTGCGCGGACCGGATAGACTTGCGCAGAAACAAACAGCGTCTGCACACAAAGAATGAAAGCTAATAAGTAGTTTTTCCTGTTCATAAGTATTACATTTAAATATCTCAAATAAAAATTAAGTAGCAAAGATATAAATACTTGTTGGCAACAGCCCCTGTATTCTCCGAATTATTTCAGGGAAAAAGTAGCCATTACGGCTTTATGGTCTGTCGGCCATACGCCTAGCGGAGTTATAAACGAATCTTTACCACTCTCCTCCACACGTTCACTACGGACGATCGATTTTGAAGGACCTACCACCGATACATCTTTTAATTTCAATTTCCTGTCCGGCATGAAATAAATAAAGTCGATACGATCCCGTTCGTCAGCATCGGGTGCCCACGACAGTTTCTGCACCGGCACTCCTTCATTATCAGACGGGAATGTAAAGCCCGGATGTGTAACCGGATTAGGGTATTTCGTCCGGTAAGCATCTTTAAATCCGGCATTTTCAAGTAATACGGAGCAATCCCACCGAACTACCGTCCCATTATGATCCCACAAATTCTTTGTATTTTCTTTCCAATCCAGATGTGAAGGTTCGTTGAAATCACCTCCCAGCAAAATGATATTTCCTTTTTCCTTTCGGGCATCTTCTATGACATGGCAAATAGCTTCATCACGCATAGATTCATTATTAGCCTTTTCAATGGCTACCGCATCCAGCACCGGAGCATCCAGTTTTTTCCAGGTAACCCCGCTATAGCCTCTCGGCAAATAACAAGCATAATGCGTATAATCCAGATGGGCAGAATAAACAACCACATCTCTTCCGTTAATACGAATACGGGCTTTCAGCACCGAACCGGCATCATCTTCCAAAGGGCAATTAGGGGCTTGTTCTTCAATCTTATATTTTGATAAAATACCTACATCCAACTTACTGTTTTCACCATAATACTTCTTTCCACGCTCTTCCAAAGCCTGCAATATACGCGAAATGAATTGTTTCCCATGATAATTTCTCACCTCACTGAACAACACAATATCCGGTTCCAGGCGGGCCACTTCATCCGCTATGGCTTCAAAGCCCCCTTTCACCATGGTGCCCTCCTGCCAGATATTCATTTGGAGCACTTTGAGTTCGCTCCCTTTGCCATAGGCCATTACGGCAAACAGCCATAAAGTTATATTTAATAAACTATATCTTAACATATCAATATATTCTAATCCAACAGAGGTGAGAACAGGGAGTGTTTCTCTCCATTCTGCACTCACCTCTCCTATTTTTATTTTATTGCAAAATCCACATCAGTTTATTTACATCGTCCACTCCTCCGAACTGACGTTCAAGAGCCTCGTTCTGATGTTCCAGGTTATAATCGGACTCTGATTTGGGATACATCCAGCGCATCGGCAACCTGTCATTCATCGTATTACGGTTGGTTGCAGGATTAATCGGCAACACCGGATAACCTGTACGTCGATAATCATAATAAACATCATACGGATGCTGCATGAACGAAGCCAGATAACGTTGCGTCAATATCTTCTCAATATCCGCTTCTTTCTCACCACTCAATTGGATAGCGGGTGTTTCAAGGAAAGCTGCAATCGCTTCCTCTGTAATCGGATGTCCATGATGATATACCTCTTCATCCGGAGTATTGGAAGCTATAAACTCCATATGGGCTCTGATCGCCTTTTTATAGTAAGCAGACGCATCTCCCGAAATCCATCCCCGCACGGCTGCTTCGGCCAGAATAAAATTCTGCTCGGCATATCCTAATCGAACGACCGGTTCTCCGGAAGGATAATCGGTATAACGTGCATTAAATCCGGAGTATTGTTCAGTGGCATAAGCTTTTTCTATCTGCTCGAAAGGCAGTGAAGGGTCTGTACCGATATAAGCATCCCAACTGTCGGCTGTCACCCCTTCATTAAGTTTGGCCTTTGCCGGCTTTGCATAATAGAACATGCGAATATCTCCTGTCGCCTTGAATTTATCAATCAGCATGGTAGACAGCATGGCATAACCCGCATGCTTGGTATTCGTGTTATGGAAAGGATACACTGTATTCGCTTTATCCGCATATTTCATCTGCAGATTATCTTCATTCGATTCCATCAGACTGCCCGATGCTACGATCCGTGCAAAACGTTCCTTCACCTTCAGGTCGGCATCGCTCTCTTTCTTCGAAAGGTGCATCAGCACTTTCAGTTGAAAAGCCGTAGTCGCTTTTTTCCACTTGCTGATACTTCCTCCCAGGATCGGATCGCCATCAAAATCTTTAGCTGTCGAAAACAGTTCATAAGCTGTTTCCAGATCGCTCAGAATAAAGTTCATCACTTCCTTCTGGGTATTGTACTTAGGACGTACCAACCCTAATTCGCCTTGCAAAGCTTCTTCATAAGGAAGATCTCCCATCTCCATCGACATATAGAATATCTTATAGGCCTTGATGAAATGTGCCAGTCCGTCGTATGCATTTACGTTATCGTCCGAAACGGATTCAACCATCTTCTGGGCATTGATCAGGGTAGTATACCCGCCAAAACCGGAACGCCCGAAGACATTATACTGGTAATCTTCCATACTTTCACCCCACGCCATCTGCTTGGCAAGCAATTCGTCGTATATAAAGGATTTACTGGCACTGGAAGAGGTAATGTCCAGCAGTAATCCGGTTGCCAGCAATGAAGAGGTCACCTTAGTGGTTGCATCGGGATCTGTATTGATTTCATCGAACTTATCACAAGACGCCAACAAAGCGGTTGCCAGCAACAGCGATATGTATTTATTAATTCGTTTCATATTATTCTATCTTTTAAAAATCCAATTTTACATTAAAACCTAAATAACGGGTGGAAGGAGAGCTCAGGTTATCCGAGTCACTGTCGGGATCGGTAAAACGGAACTCTTTGGTCCAGACAAACAGGTTTTGTCCGACAAAGGCCAGTGTCAGCCCTTTCATATGAAGCTTGTCACAAACCGATTTAGGCATTTGGTAGCTCAGTGAGAGGTCACGCAATTTAAAGAAAGTTTCATCAAATACATTCTGACGGGTGACGGTGCCTATATATGGATTGGTACTCTTCATATACGATTCGTAGGATACCTGTACATCATTCGGAGCAAACACACGGTCGTCATGGATGATTTTTCCATTCGAGTCATAATCTACACTTCCCGAAACTACTTTTACTCCACTGCCCACAAAGTTGGTCTTCTTGTTCACTACCTCGTCATACCGCCACTGGTTGTCCGAGTCGATATGTGCTCCCGAATTCCACATGGCCTGATTGGTCTTCGAATGTGCCATACCTCCCACTCGTCCGTCAAGTGTAAAAGAAAGAGTAAAGTTCTTATAGGTTACCGTATTGGTCCAGCCCCATATCCAATCGGGATATTCATAGCCGATAACCGACTGGTAGTCGCTCTGTTTGGGATAACCATTATAATTAACTAAATTTCCCTGTGAATCACGCTCCCAATCGTAAATACCGTACCAGTCCCAACGTTTCCCGACGGCTACCCAAGGTTTTTGTGTAGAATACACCGGGTCTATTTTGGTATAATACCAACGGTCACGCGACCAGTTGAAGGACGACTCCCATTTCAGGTCTCTCGTCCTGATAATATCGCCCGATAAAGTCAACTCTACTCCCCGTCCCACATATTCTTCATCGATATTGATCAATGTAGACGTAAATCCGGAAGAGTTACTGATACCTGCACTGCGGGTCAAGTTGTAATAGAGTTTATTATAATATGTAAAATCCAGTTTCAGGCGATTCTTAAACATGTGAATTGCCGTACCGATTTCATAAGAACGCGTGCCCGAGGGTTTCACCGCTACACCACGGATAGATGTCGGATAATATGCGGCACTCTCACCGTTCCATAAATCGGTAGAAACACTGTAAGTATTGTTGGTATCGTATACTCCCAAGTCACTCTTGGTCTGCGTCCATGCCCCTCTCACTTTCCAGAAGTCAATCACTTCGGGCATTGGGATGAACTGTGAAAGAACCACACTACCGGCTACAGAAGGATAGAAATAAGAACGTGTCTCCGACGGCAATGAAGAAGACCAGTCATTACGTCCTGTCACATCCAGAAACAGTGTACTTTTCCAGGAAACAGAGGCTTTTGCATATACACTGGTCACCAGTTTTTTGGTAATACCGCTGGTTGTCTTCACCGGATCAATCGATGACTTCAATGAATAATACCCCGGAATTTTCAACCCATTCTGCGTTTCGCCCAGGATATTGTCACTCTTCCAATAATAAACGTTTCCACCAATAAAACCATCGACATTAAAATCACCGAATTTGTGATCGGCAGACAAGATCAGGTCATTGTTTAAGCTGTATCCTCCTAAACGTTGCAGCCCGTAATAACCTTGTTTATGCCAGCCACCTACGGCACTGACGGCATTCCGCCACTCTTTCTTCTGCGAGTATGAATCCAGACCCGAACGCAGCGACAGGTTCAACCAGGGAGTAAAATCATAGTTGGCAGAAAGATATCCGTTAATCAAATCGTAATCACTCGAACGGACAATTTCATTTGCTATGAAATAAGGGTTGTCATACCACTTGGTATCCATCCAGTTCTGCTGCTCGTCCTGCTTGATCCAGTAGTTCTTATAGTCGCGTATATCATATTCGGCACCCGACCACACCAACAGGTTATAAAGGAATCCGCTACCACCGTATCCGGCTCCCATGTCATTGGGATAAAAGCGCTTATTATAAGTCAATCCTCCGTCAAAAGAAAATTTCTTCCACTTCATATCACCCGACACCGAATAAGTGATCTTATTCAGTTTCTGGTTCGGATACTGTCCTTTATTATACACATGGGTCAATGAAGTGCGTACACTTCCATATTTACCTTTCTGAGAGACACTTACGTTGTTGTTTGTCACCATACTCAACTCCTGGAAGTTCTTCAGATTGTTTTTGCCTTTCGATACCAAAGGCATGTCTACCCATTCGTGCGTATACGGATCATACTGCAATGCCGTACGCCCGATGTCCAGCTTATCTCCCCATACATATCCTCCGGTAGAATAGGTACCCTGTGATCCGGAACTGTATGACGTTTGCACTTCCGGCTTTCTCAGATATCCGGCCGCAAACATCGTACTGCTATTCACAGTCACACTCAGTCCCTCTTCTTTTCCTTTTTTGGTAGTAATCATCACCGCACCGGCTCCTCCACGTGCACCATACAGGGCCGAAGCCGTAGCTCCTTTCAAGACATCGACCGACTCGATATCATCAGCAGCTATATCATTTAATCCTACGTTACCATAAGGCACTCCGTCGATAACCAGCAAAGGAGCAGATGCACGCAACGAAAGTGAAGGTGAAGTATTGAACTCCGTACTGTTTTTTACATTCAATCCGGCAATCTTACCGGTCAGCGATGTAGCTACATTCACGGTCTTGACAGCAGCCAGTTTGTCACCGTCTACCTTTTGCACGGCATAGCCCAGAGCTTTTTCCTCGCGCTTGATACCCAAGGCCGTCACCACAACTTCGTCGAGTTGTTTCGTATTTTCGGCCAACTGGACAGTAAGTGAGGTATTATTACCTACCGGAACTTCTTTAGTGATATATCCGATATATGAAATGATAATCGTACTCTTAGTTCCTACAGAAAGGCTGAAATTACCGTTGATGTCGGTAATCGTTCCGTTTCCGGTTTCTTTCTCCTTAATATTGGCTCCGATAACGGGCGACCCGGTTTCATCAGTCACCAGCCCCTTTATCTTTTTAGTGGTCTGCTGTTGTGCAGCGGTTGTTTCCAAAATCTGTTTTGGAGACAGGATTATGCTGTTCTCCAATATCTTATACCCGATATTCGTTCCGGCAAACAATTGGTTCAGAACCTGACTGATCTCTTTCTGGTTACTTTTGATAGTCACATTCCGGGAGATATCCACTTGCTTGTTGTTATAGAAGAAGTGAAACTCCGACTGCTTTTCTATTTCATCCAGCACTTTCTGAAGACTACTGTTGTTGACATTTAAAGTCACACGTACTGACTGGCTATAACCTTTAGCCGCAAATGCCATGCTGGCAAAGACAAACAACATTATTGCTGATAGTTTCATACACAAAGGTATTTTTTTCAAGAGCGAAAATGTATTCTGCCTCCCGAAAAATTGGAAGTTTAAGTAAATTGTCATAGATTTGTAGTGATTTTGATTTAAAAAATTCTATTTGCCGCACAGTTTGTCGCCAAACAAACTGACGGTGGACTTTCATACAGGTAGATACGCCAATATCTTCCTGTATGTTTTTTTGTTTTAGGGAGAGCGTGCTGTCATAGTAGTAATAAAAATGATTTTAAAGTTTCATACTCAAACGGTTAATATAATTCTATCTTTGTTTTTTCCTGTATTGCCTTGTGTGTGGCATCATACTCCAGATCAAGGTATTTATACTGTATTCCGGATGCATATCTGAAGTGTTCAAGGATCAACGGCAAATACTGCCTGCTGAACACACCGGTGAAAGAATTGGCATATAGTGTGGAATCTTTCACGATAAACTCTACATTAAACCTCTTGCTGAGTATCTTCAGCGTTTCGGCCAATGATGTGTTTTTAAGCACTACCTGACCGTTCTTCCAGGCTGTATAGATCTCCACATACGATTTTTCGGCCCGTGCCTCGTGTGTCGCCGTATTATATACAAATTCTTCATCGGGCTTCATGACGAATGTTTCTTTTGTATCGCCTTTCCCCAAAAATGACAACCTGACCGATCCCGATACCAACGTTGTCCTGACTACACTATCCGTCCGGTATGCTTCCATATTGAACTCCGTACCCAATACTTCGGTCTGTATATTGAAAGGAGTATTGACCACAAACCGTTTACTCCTGTCTTTACGGACAGAGAAGTAAGCCTCCCCGTCAAGTTCCACCGTACGCGTATCCCCTGTAAACTTAACAGGATGTTTCAGTGAAGATCCGGAGTTAAGCCAGACTTTGGTACCGTCCGGTAAATTTGCCTCAGCCACCATACCGGGATTGGTCCGTATCTCCACATATTCCTGCGGCGGATTTTTCAGAATTAAATAAAGGGTGGTGGCAAGCAGCGGTAACGCCATACAAGCAGCAATACGCTGCCCCCAAACCATCCAGGAGATTCTATGTCGATGTTTGTGTATTCTGCCCTTCACCTGCTGTAAGGCTGCGGAAGCATCCACCCGATTCATATAGTCCAGTGTGTCTGCCGCGCGGTAGAGCCGGAAAATATCTCGTGCCATCTTCTCGTTATCTTCCGAAGCCGCTATCCATTCCTCCACCTCTTTCCGGCGATCGGCTGGGAGCTCCCCCGCAAAATAATTTAAAAGAACCGACTCATTAATGTAACAGGATTCATCCATAATTCGTGCTTTTATAGATAAGACGAACCAAAATAGAAATCTCCTAACCAAAAAACGTATTTTTTTTGAAAATAATATTATTTTTGCCCAAAACGAAGGTCTACATGTATAACGACACCTCGCGCACAGTAAGCGATGAAACTCTGTTCTTCCAGGTTCAGCAGGGAAACGAAGGCGCATTCGAAGCATTGTTTCTCAGGCATTACCCGGCTCTTTGTGCCTATGCCCGGCTCTTTGTCGAACCGGATGACGGCCAGGAGATCGTATCGGACGTCATGGTCTGGCTTTGGGAAAATAAAGAAATGCAGGCATTCGAGAGTTCCTTAAAAAGTTATTTGTTCAAGGCTGTTAAAAACCGCTGCCTGACTCTCATCAACCGGAACGAAGTGAAACAACGGATCGAAAAAATGATATTCGATAATCTCCAATCGCAGTATGATGATCCCGACTTCTACGCTATACAAGAGTTAACCGAAAAAATAGAAGAAGCTCTGGCACGACTTCCCGAGAATGTACGCGAAGCATTCGAACTCAACCGCTTTCAGAATCTGACATACAATGAAATAGCCGAACGACTGGGAGTGTCTCCCAAAACAATCGATTACCGGATTCAACAGGCCTTAAAACAGTTGCGCATCGACCTGAAGGAGTATCTCCCCTTATTACTTCCTTTCCTCCTGCATTGAAAGGACGAAACAGTTCTTAGTTTCGTTGCAGATCTCCTTATCTTTACGTACATTTGGCAGTAGCATACGATATCTGACACCCGGGTGCCGGATAGTCTGACATGGGGGTGTCACACACTGCGACACCCCCATGTCAGCACTCCTAAAGTCTATGCTTCCCGTACAGAGAGTACAGAGAAAACGATAACTAACCTTAAAGATAAAAGTATATGCCTATAAACTATGTAGTCAGGAAGAAAAAAGATCAGAGCGGTAATGAAGTTAAAGAGCTCTACTATGCCGTGCCCAGTGCCATTCAGAACAAAGGAGTCAGTGAAAAACAATTAGCGGAGGACCTGCACGACAACAGTTCACTCTCGGCAGGCGACGTACTGTCTGTACTCGAACAACTCCCGAAAGCCATCGCACGACATATGAAAGAAGGAAGAACCGTCACTATCCGCGGATTGGGAACTTTCTACCCGGCCTTAAGCAGCGAGGGCTGCGAAACTCCCGAAGAATGTACGCCCAACAAAGTCAGATTGACACGCATTTGCTTCCGGGCCGATACTGCGTTCACCTACGACGTGAAACATTGCGAATTCGAAAGTATGCAACTGCGATTTACAAAGAGGCCGAAGCCCGGTAAGGAAGAGTGAACCAAAAGACAGAACCTTTTCCGGACTCGGACTGAACCCCGATCTCGCCCCCCAACTTCTCAATAATCATTTTGCAGATAGACAGTCCCAATCCGGTGCCTTGTATAAAAGTGTTGTATTTGACAAAGCGCTCAAAAACATGTTCGCATTGCTCGGCGGACATACCACAACCGGTATCGGATACATAGAAGTATAACGTATGGGCATCTTGCAGCCGATACCCGATCTGAATCTCTCCCTGCGAAGTGAACTTTATGGCATTGACAACCAAATTGGTAAGAACCTGTATCAAGCGGTTCTTATCAGTATGGAAAACACATTGGGGTAAACGTTCGGCAAACGAGAGGGAGACTTCGTCTGTCCTGATACGCAAACGGGCTACCTGTTCGACTTCCGACATCAACTGATTGGCATCCACCTGAGTCACATGAAAGTCATACATTCCGGATTCTATCTTCGACATATCCAAAATATCGTTAATCAGTTGAAGCAAAAGTTCGGTATTGGTTTCGATAATACCGGCATACTCCAGCATTTCTTCTTTATCTTCTACCATAGAAAGCAGATTCGAGAAACCGACAATGGCATTGAGAGGAGTACGTATCTCATGACTCATATTAGCCAGAAAGGCCGACTTAAGCTGATTGGCTTCCTCGGCTTTCAGTTGCGCTTCTTTCATTCGCTGATGGGCTCTTTTAAGAATATGAATATAATAGCCTACGGCACTGACCACCACCAGCAGCAAGACAACAGTCATCAGAATCTCCTTCTTATACTGCTCGAAGAAGCTGACAGGCAGATTGATGTACACAGCCTCTTTCGGATAAAGGGAAACCGGTATGTCATACGACTGCAAAGCCGGATAACAGAGGTAAGCAGCAGGTTTTCCTCCGAGAGCGGGAGGAATGTCTCGCGGAAACTCACCTTCCAGGACACGATGAATCAGCTGTAACAATGAATCGCCGAAGGACTCCACTGAAACATAATATCCTCCGGCGAAAGTATTGTTGGACAGATCCTCGGGAGCCAACAAAAACAGAGGGGAATGTACGAAGCGAGTAATAATCTCCTGAATATGATCGAACAGATAATTGTTATCATCCTGGTTATGAGTCTCGAACCAGGAATAATAAATGAGTCCCGTGGTTTTATCATAACTCTTCAAGGTATCGAGTAACATCTCGGTAGAAATATTCCTGGTGGACAGTTGTTCAAAGGCCAACTCCGGAAAAGATCCGGTCATTGCCTGCTCTACATCTCCGCGAACTGCCTCACTGATGTATCTGTCGTCTGAGATGAAAGCCAGACGCTTCATATCCGGCATCAACTGCCGCATCAGCCCGATGGTTTCTTTCACATAATATACTTGCCCCAGAGTAGTCACGTTATATCCTTTCCGCCATTCATAAGCGGGAACAGTATTCGATTCGGTCAGCTCTTCGTGTGAAAGCAAGATGTCGAGTGTAGCCGGCAGACGGTCGCGGGCGTTGGTAATGATGACCGGTACATCTTTCCAGACATCATCAAAAAGTTCACGGCAAACAATCCATCCCGGATCGCCGATAAAGACGATCAGTCGGGGAGGCACATCGTATTTCCGCCGTAACTGCTCTACTACGGCTGCTGCTTCTTTACGGTTACACAAAGCGGGCACCGAAAGGGACTCGGCCTTTACGGAGATATTCTTCTTTTGCAGGGCTTGGTGCGTATACCAGAACACATCCTTTGCCCATGGAAGGTTGAAATTGATAGAATTTAGAAACAATACGTCTTCCCTTGTTTTATCTGCATGGGCAGATAGCCGGGAATGAACAGCTCCCAACAATATAAGAAGGAGGCAAAGGCATCTGAATGGTGTCTGTTTCATTTGTATGTTCGTTTCTTTTGAGCGGAAACAAAGGTATGACTATTTCTCCGTATACAAAAAAGGTACTCTGTTATTTTTAGAGTACCTTTCTGTTTTTATCTTCGTAAGAAGTGGATCTTATACATTTTTCAGGGAAGCAATACTTTCCTTGAGCGACTGGATGATGCTTTCGGCATCCGCCTGTTTCTTGCGCTCCATCTCGATAACGGCTGCCGGAGCGTTATTTACAAACTTTTCATTGCTCAATTTCTTTAAAACTCCCTGCAAGAAACCTTCTTTGTGTTTCAGCTCGGCTTCCATGCGTGCTATCTCGGCATCGACATCGATCATATTGCCCAGGGGCACCGCAAATTCAGTGGTTCCTATCATGAACGAAGAAGCTCCGTCGGCCTTTGCGTCCACTACCTCGATGGCAGACAGATTACACATTTTACGAATGACAGGATTCATCTTTTCTACCGGATTGGCTCCGACTACCTGCAATTCAAGCGGTTCTTTCAATGCGATATTCTTCTGCAAACGAATGGTACGTACACTGCTGATGATTTCTTTGGCTGTTTCGAACTGCTGGAGAAATTCTTCGTTTACCTCTCCCGGTTCTCCCAAAGGCTGTACCATCAGGCTTGCACCCGGTTCACGCTCGCGCAACTGCTGCCACAACTCTTCCGTAATAAACGGCATGAAAGGATGGAGCATAGCCAGCAGACGTTCGAAAGCACTTAACGTCATCGAGTAAATGAATCCGTTAACGGGCTGTCCGTAAGCCGGCTTCACAATCTCGAGCAACCATGAAGAGAATTCGTCCCAGAACAGTTTATAAATCAGCATCAATGCTTCGCTCAGACGATATTTGCTAAACAAATCGGCAACTTCGACAGCAGCGGCATCCAGTCTCTGGTCAAACCACTGTACAGCCAGGTGAGCATCTGCCGGAATATCGATTGTTCCCATTCCGTTCTCCCAGCCTTTCACCAATCGGAAAGCATTCCATATCTTATTGCAGAAATTTCGTCCCTGCTCGCAAAGCGCGTCATCAAAGAGAATGTCATTCCCGGCAGGAGCCGAGAGCATCATGCCCATACGTACACCATCTGCTCCGTACTTTTCAATCAATTCCAACGGATCGGGCGAGTTACCGAGTGACTTAGACATTTTACGTCCCAGTTTATCGCGAACGATACCCGTGAAATATACATTCTTGAACGGCATTTTTCCTTCATATTCGTAACCGGCCATAATCATACGGGCTACCCAGAAGAAGATGATATCCGGTCCGGTCACCAGATCGCTTGTCGGATAGTAATAATTGATTTCTTCATTACCCGGATTATTGATGCCGTCGAACAGAGAGATAGGCCATAACCAGGAAGAGAACCAAGTGTCCAGGCAGTCTTCATCCTGACGAAGATCGGTCATCTTCAAGTTAGGATTGCCAGTCTTTTCCCGAGCCAGCTTCAAGGCTTCCTCATCCGTCACAGCTACCACATATCCGCCTTCGGGCAGGAAATATGCCGGGATGCGGTGTCCCCACCACAATTGACGGCTGATACACCAATCCTTGATATTCTCCATCCAATGACGGTAGGTATTCTTATACTTGGCAGGATAGAATTTAATATCATCCTTCATCACCGGTTCAAGAGCGATCTGGGCCAGATGTTCCATCTTGAGGAACCATTGCATAGACAACTTCGGTTCGATGACCACGTTGGTACGCTCTGAATATCCCACTTTGTTGGTGTAAGCCTCTGTCTTCTCCAGCAGTCCGGCTGCTTCAAGATCCTTCTCAATCTGCTTACGGACGTCAAAGCGATCCATACCGATATACATTCCGGCAGCTTCGCTGATCGTACCGTTATCATTGAATATATCGATACTCGGCAAATTATATTTTTCGCCCAGCATATAGTCGTTTACGTCATGTGCCGGAGTCACTTTCAGGCAACCGGTACCAAATTCGATATCCACATAGTCATCTTCGATAACAGGAATCACACGGCCTACCAAGGGAACTATTACTTTCTTTCCTTTGAGATGCTGATTCTTCGGATCGTTCGGGTTGATACACATGGCCGTGTCACCCATAATCGTTTCCGGACGGGTAGTGGCAACCACTGCATATCCGTCTTCTCCTTCAATCTTGTATCTCAGGTAAAACAGCTTTCCATGTTCTTCTTTATAAATCACCTCCTCGTCCGACAGGGCTGTCAGTGCTTTCGGGTCCCAGTTAACCATACGTACTCCCCGGTAGATAAGTCCCTTATTATAGAGATCGACAAATACCTTCAGCACACTTTCACTGCGCTTTTCATCCATAGTAAAAGCCGTACGGTCCCAGTCACACGATGCACCTAACTTACGAAGCTGCTTCAGGATGATACCACCGTGTTCGTCTGTCCATGCCCAGGCATGCTTCAGAAACTCGTCACGGCTCAGATCGGTTTTCTTAATACCCTGTGCGGCCAACTTATTCACTACCTTGGCTTCGGTAGCAATAGAGGCATGGTCGGTTCCCGGCACCCAGCAAGCATTCTTACCTTCCATACGTGCACGACGAACAAGAATATCCTGAATGGTATTATTAAGCATATGTCCCATGTGCAACACACCGGTGACGTTAGGGGGCGGAATGACGATGGTGTAAGGTTCACGTCCATCGGGTTTCGAACTGAATAATTTATGGTCCAGCCAATACTGATACCACTTCCCCTCCACGTCAGCAGGGTTGTACTTACTTGCTAATTCCATGTTATATCTATCTATTTTATTAGTTTATTGCGAAAGATTGGCGCAAAATTAATAAAAATAAGTAGAATATAGGGGCAGGAATATGTACTTTTGTTCCCCGAAAGGAAGAAGAAGCAATGAAAAACAGGAAACGAATCATACGGTACTCTGTTTTAGGGACTTTAATAGCCCTTGTCTGGCTCACTCAGATGCTCCCGGCATTGGGCGAAGGGTATGCCCGTACGGCCTATCCGGTCATTTCATATATCTTGTCCGGTTTTTCGAACATTATCCCCTTTGCATTGGGTGACTTATTTATAGCACTGAGCATTGAAGGAATGATCGCCTATCCGTTTTATGCACGAATCCGACTGAAATTAAGCTGGAAAAAAATACTGAGAAGGGATGTGGAATATTTGCTATGGATCTATGTTTGGTTCTATCTGGCATGGGGACTCAACTATTCACAAAAGAATTTTTATGAACGAACCGGAATTCCATATACTGCCTACACTCCTGAGATTTTCAATGAATTTGTAGACAACTATATCTCAAAACTGAACGAATCGTATGTGCCGGTCAATCGGATCGATAAAGAAGTAATCCGCAAAGAGGCAGTCCGACAATATAACCTGATCAGTGATACACTAGGTATACACCGTCCCCCACACTCCCGTCCTCGGGTAAAAACCATGATGTTCACTCCATTGATTTCGATGGTGGGCGTGACGGGTAGCATGGGACCTTTCTTCTGTGAGTTCACACTGAACGGAGACCTGCTTCCCCCACAATATCCGGCAACCTATACTCATGAACTGGCACATTTGCTAGGTATCACCAGCGAAGCGGAAGCAAACTTTTATGCATATCAGGTCTGCACCCGCTCCGTAAATAAAGAAATCCGTTTCAGCGGTTATTTTTCTATTTTAGGCCATGTACTTGCCAATGCCCGCCAATTGATGACAGAAGAGGAATATAAAAAGTTATTCGGCAGTATACGTCCGGAAATCATTGAGCTGGCCAGAAAAGACCAGGAATACTGGATGGCAAAGTATAGTCCGCTTATAGGTGATATTCAGGATTGGATATATGATTTGTATCTGAAAGGGAACAAAATAGAAAGTGGACGTAAGAACTATTCGGAAGTGATCGGTCTGCTGATTTCATATAATGAATGGAAAAAAGAATCAAATAAATAATAAACATGCATACAAGAGAAGAACAAATGGAAGCGTTCGGACGCTTTCTGGACATCCTCGACGAACTTCGGGTAAAATGTCCATGGGACCGCAAGCAGACTAACGAAAGCCTGCGCCCCAACACTATTGAAGAAACTTACGAACTTTGCGACGCATTAATGCGGAACGACAAAAAAGATATCTGCAAAGAACTGGGAGACGTCCTGCTGCACGTAGCTTTTTATGCTAAAATCGGTTCCGAAACCGGTGATTTCGACATGAAAGATGTATGCGACAAACTTTGTGAGAAGTTGATATTCCGCCATCCCCATGTATTCGGGGAAGTAAAAGCAGAAACAGCCGGACAAGTATCCGAAAACTGGGAACAATTGAAACTGAAGGAGAAAGACGGCAATAAAAGTGTGTTAAGCGGTGTACCTGCTGCTTTACCCTCACTTATAAAAGCTTACAGAATACAGGACAAAGCACGCAACGTAGGATTCGATTGGGAAGAAAGAGAGCAGGTTTGGGATAAAGTAAAAGAAGAAATAGCCGAATTTCAGGTGGAAGTAGCCAATATGGATAAGGATAAGGCAGAAGCAGAATTCGGAGATGTCATGTTCAGCCTCATCAATGCTGCCCGACTTTATAAAATCAACCCGGACAATGCATTGGAACGTACCAACCAAAAATTCATCCGACGATTTAACTATCTGGAAGATCATACCATTAAAGAAGGTAAAAATCTAAAAGATATGAGCCTGGATGAAATGGATGCCATCTGGAACGAAGCTAAAAAGAAAGGATTATAGTCCGACACACCCCGGATTCAAAAAAAGATGAGGGTATGTCACCACTCACCACAGAGTCTTGATACACCCTCATCTATATAATGATTTGCTAAAAGGATAAGCTATTTCCTCTTTCCCTGTGGACGTTCGTTTCCACCTTTATTATCACGTACCCCTTTCAGCAGTTCGCGGTGGAAACGCATCTCGGCTCTTTGCACCAGATAAATTTTCTTGCATGAAAGGATTTTCTTAAACTTCTCAAAATAAGTCTTATCCAGCCGGTCCGAAGCGATACGGGCATCATAAACTCCTTCCAGGATTTCTCCGTATTGAGTGTCGGTAGTCTTTTCATCTTTACCGCTACGAAGCAATTTCCATGCTTCGTCATTCAATTGCTTTTTCCGATCCTGCAGTTCAAAATAAACTGGAAAAAACTTCGCAGCCTCTTCTTGAGTCAGGCCAGCTTTTTCTGTTATAAATGCTTGTTGTTTGGCCCTGAATTCTTTGGGTGACAAATGTTGATTAGGACTTCCCATAGCACGCAGCGCAGGGGTAAAGCCACAAACTATAATCAATAGAATAATCAGTTTCTTCATTTCGCTTTATTAAATCAGTTTAGTTTACTTATTCGGCTGTCGCATCACTAAGGTAGACGTACAATGAGTAATCGTCCAACATCGAGCGATCTAATGCTACATCAATATATTCATCCGAAACCACTTCTGTCGCTGCTTCATTTGCAGTGAGATGATCACCGGCAGTTGTCGGTTGGTGGTTCGAAGAAGCTACACGGATGATCAATGCAGCCCCTATAAACATAGCCGCCATATAGAGCAAGGGCTTCATCCTGATCCACATCGTGGGTTGCTTCACTTCTTCAAAGGCAGGACCTTCTTTTTCCGGCAGTTTCCCCATGACCTCTGAAGTCAAGTTTTCAAAGTACCCTTCAGGCACTTTAAAGGAATTCTTCTTCCCCACTTTCTTCAATATGTTATCTTCTTCTTTCATACGTTCTTCTCCTCTCTTCTTCTTAGACATTGTACATATTAAAAGGTTTAATTGGCCTCTTCCAAAAACTTCTCGATTTTTTTCACGGCATGATGGTAAGAAGCTTTCAAAGCTCCGACTGAAGTGCCGAATATCTCCGACATCTCTTCATACTTCATCTCCTGATAGTATTTCAGGTTAAACACCATCCGCTGCTTCTCAGGAAGGGTCAGCAGTGCTTTCTGAAGCAAAAGTTCTGCACGATCTCCCGAAAAGTAAGGATCACTCTCCAGTTTCTGGGTGACATCGGCCTCCGGATCGTCAATGGCGACCGTATTCATAGCCCGCTGTTTATTCAGGAAAGTGATACATTCGTTCAGGGCAATACGGTAAAGCCAGGTAGATAGCTTTGCCTCAGCCCGGAAATAATCAATGTTTATCCACGCCTTAATGAAAGTGTTTTGAAGAAGATCATTGGCATCATCGTGTGAAAGCACCATCCGCCGGATTTGCCAGTATAACTGTTCGCTATATTGTGAGACAATCCTTTCAAATCCCTGCTTCTGTGTTCTCTCATCCTGAAGGAGCGCCAAAACCTCTCGTTCATTATAAGGGTTCATAGGTTCGTTTGTAATTCGTATATGTTATTTTAGACAATTCTATTCAGCAATAGTTTAATCACTTCCCCGGAATTAAAGACTTATACACAAATTTTCTTTTGCCAGAATCGTATTCGGGAATACCGCCGAAGCTTCTTTCAGCAAAATACTCTCGTCTTCGTAACGGGCAGAAAAGTGACCGATTACCAACTGGCGTACCCCGGCCTCCAAAGCTATCCGTGCCGCCTGAGCAGCTGTAGTATGATAGGTTTCTTTGGCACGTGCCAACTCTGATTCGGCAAAGGTCGCTTCATGAAAAAGTAAGTCGACACCGGAAAGTTGTTCCACTATTTCCGGCCTAAAAATCGTATCGGAACAATAGGCATACTTTCTGGGAGGATCCGAAGGCCGGGTCAAACGTGTATTGGCAATCACTTCTCCCTCGGGAGTCACGTAATCAGATCCATTCTTTATCCGGTTTAGTTCGTAAACAGGCACCTTATAAAAATCGACCATATCACGTATAATATGATTAGGGCGTGCTTTTTCGGCAAACAGAAAGCCACAACAAGGAATACGGTGCTGAAGCGGAATAGTAGTGACCGTCATCGAACGATCTTCGTAAACCACTGAAGTCTGTCTGGTATCGAATTCATGAAAAATGACTTTATAGGCCAATGTATGGCAAAAGAAATTGAGCATGGGAGTCAACAACTCTTCCAATCCTTTTGGAGAATGAATGTGTAATTCAGCCGTACGTCCCAGTAACCCGAAAGTGGAAATAAGTCCCATCAATCCGAAGCAATGGTCACCATGCAGATGCGAGATAAAGATATGATTCAACCGTGAGAATTTCAACCGTGATTTACGCAATTGCATTTGTGCTCCTTCTCCGCAATCGATCATAAAAAGTTTATCACGCAAATTAACTACCTGTGAAGTAGCAAAATGCCGGGTAGTAGGCAATGCGGACCCGCAACCCAATATATGTAATTCAAATTTTTCCATCTTTCAAACTGTATCTGCAAAGATAGACAATTAAAATTCAGTGCAAAGTCTCACCGAATAAAAAAATAATGAAGGGTTCTGCCAAGATACAAAAAAGAAAGGGTACTCCTTTGCAGGCACATCCTTTTTTCGCAACTGATTTCAAGAAAACTTGAAATGTACTGATTGATAACGTGTTAGTAAAAATGGGCAAGTACGGATCAAACCGTGCAAACCTTCTTTCACTGGGAATCCTACTCTTTTCATGTAGGCTTCTATGTAGGTTAATCAAGCTGACTTGATGCTTACTAATGTGAATTAAAAGTACCTATTAACTAACACGTTATCAGTTTATGTACACGATTAACATTCGGGGCAAGCAGAACCCCAAGGACCAGAAAATGGTCAAGCTGGAAATGATCTTCTTCAAGACCGGTTATGCCCGCGTGCCAAAGGTATTGAATATTACCGGATTATTAAAGGATTGGGACGCGAAATCACAAAGTTTCCGGGCAGGCAGCTCGGAAGCGACGACCAAGAACAAGCTGCTGTTTGACTTGCGAACCAAGTACCTGCACGTGGCCGACACGTGGGAGATGGAGGAACGCAACTGGTCTCCCGTGCAGCTGGCGCACTGCTTTGACGAGATCAAGGCCTCCCAGCCGGAGGTCAAGGTGAAATCCGTGCAACAGATGTTCGAGTTCCTCTCGGCCAAGTTCCGGGAGAAAAAGAAAATCAAGAACGGGCAAATCGTCGACAGCACCACCAATGCCAAACGCTACGTGTACCTGTTGCGTGTCCTGCAACGGTTCACGAAAGAGAAGTACAACCGCTCCTTTTCCTCCTATTTCTTCGCCGACATCACCGAGCAGTTCCTGCTGGATTTCTCGTTCTGGATCAAGGAACAAGGTATCAGGAACGGCAATAAAGCCGGGTTGACGCACAAGTTGCGCCTGCTGCGCGCCGTTTGCAACCATGCAAGGAAACAGGAAATGTACGGTGTGAACATGGACGCTTTCCTTTGCCTGGGCGATGACATCAAGTGGCCGGAAACAACCTCCAGAGCCGTCTCGGACAAGGTCATCGAGAAAATCGCCAACATAGACCGCACCTTGTTTACCAGAAAGGAACAGTTGCACCTCGACCTGTTCCTGTTCAGCTATTACACGGGCGGCATGGCCAACGTGGATGTCTGCAACCTCACCTGGGACCTGGTTCAGGAAGACCGTATCGTGTACGAGCGCATCAAGTTCCCGAAGACTGCCAAGCCTATCCTGCTGAAGAAAGCCAGGGACATCATGAACAAGTACAAAGGCACGGGATACGGGGACTACGTGTTTCCCGTCTTTACCCACAAGCATACCACCACGACCAAGAAGACAACCCGCGTGAAACAGCTCTCCTCACGCCTCTCTCAAACACTGACCAAGGCTTGCAAGATGCTCCGCGTAAAGGAAAACATCACCTGGTACTCGGCCCGGGGCTCCTTCATCTCGAAGATGGTTGATGCCGGGAACAACCCTTACGTCGTGGCGGAAATGGCGGGCAACAGCCCCCTGACCATTTACAAACATTACTATAAAAACACGAAACGGGATGAAATCAAGAAGCAAATGGAGCAAATTTTCTAATTTTATGTTACCTTTGCAACAGAACTTTAAAAAACAATTAGACATGAAAGATTTGATAGCAAAAATCCAGGAGACTTACGAGGCGTTCGCCAAAGACGCGGCGCTACAAAGTGAAAATGGCAACAAGTCTGCCGGCACCCGTGCCCGCAAGGCTTCGTTGTCGATAGAGAAGATGATGAAAGAGTTCCGCAAACTCTCATTGGAAGAGTCCAAGAAATAAGATCCCTTCCGGGTCATCACCCTACGCTGGTATTGTCGTAGGGAAAGAAAATATAGATAGCGTTTAGCTTTTTGTGCTGTAACGAAACCGCCAAATGAGATACAGATGCACGAGAAAAGAGTTAAACGTCCGCGTACGGCGTGGGCGTTACTTGTTCGTGCATCAAGGTGCTTGGCGGTACCTGTTACGGCAATAAGCGATGTCCCACGCTCTCTTTTTTCAATAAAATGCTTAATGGGGCTTTAGGCAAGTATCCACGCGATGAAAGAATCACTACTGGAAGAACTGCAAAAGATTCCCGCGGATGCCACCTCGGCAACCGTTCAAGGTATCGCGATGCAGGTAATCGATAAAGAACGTGCCCGAACCATGTTGGCGTCCGACCCCGATGACGACATCGTCCACGAGTGCTGGCTGGCCAACGGGCATTTCCTATTCGAGAGCGGACAAGGCTGTTTGAAATCCCTGTTCAAGGTGCGGGATTAAGGGATTCAGGCATGTATCCTGCGATGATATTCCCGTTTTTATTTCCCGATCCATCCTTATACAGTTTCTCCCGCCACACCGGAGCGTGACGGGAGAAACTTTTTGCCACCCGTTATCATATCGTATGGCTCTACCAGCCACCGGGTCTTCCACCCGGGCCACCGCCTCCAGGCATACCGCCGCCGTTGCTGCCGATGGTAGTCACGACGCTGTTTGAAGTGAAGGTTCCCACCTGTGAACCGCCCGACCATGTTCCGCCCCCGTACCATCCGTTCCACGAGTCCGTATAGTCGCCGAGCGTTCCGCCCGAGGAAACGGTATAGGAGGCTCCCGAGGCGATGTCCGGCGTGCTGAAGAAGAAGCTCGCGCCACTCATCGTGCGGGGGAACGCGAATGTCAGGACGGGCGTCCCCTCATTGTCCAGCACACAAATCTTCGCGTTTTTGGTGGCCGACACACCGTTATAAACCACCGAACGCTGTTTGCTGGACGAGGAGGGACTGGACTGCAAGGTTCCGCCCATGCCGATTACCGTACCGCCGTCGATCCGGAAACTGTTGCTGTTGTCGCAGTCTATGCCGCTCTCCGGCGCGGATGTCCCCACACCGATGACCAGCCCCCCGGAGATGACCAGCGAACCGTTAGAGTCTATCCCGTCGTTGTTGCTCGCGTAGGCGTAGACTTTTCCACCGCTGATATTGATGGCCGAAGCCGCATTGATGGCATCGTCATAAGCATACACGTAAACCTCACCATCGCTAATGGCAAGCGTCGACTTGCTTTCCAGCCCCTCGGAACCGTCGCTTACCCCCGTCACGGAGATGTTCAGCTTGCCGCCGCTTATAGTGATGTCGCCGTCGGCCTTCACGCCCTTGGGTGAGGAGGTCAGGTCCGATGAATAGTAGAACTTGCCGCCCGTGGTCGTCACGGTGGTCTCGCCGCCCGAGATGCGGATTTCCCCGTCGGCATTGATACCCTTGCCACCTGTACCGGTACTCTTCAGGATGTGCGTACCCCCGGAGATGATGACGCTGCCATCCGTCTTGATGCCGGCGGACGAGGAGGTGTCCTTCTCGTCGCTGTCGTATGTAGCGTTACCGGAAGTGTTCAACAACAGTTTTCCGCCCGCGATTTCGGCATCGAGATCGGTCTTGATACCCTTGCCGGCCGTGGACGACACGTTGGCATAAACCAGACCTCCCGCCATGTACACGCCGATGCCGTCATCCTCGTCGCCCTTGACATGGATGGCGTTCTTCGCCGCTCCCGTCACGGCCAACGTGACACCCGGACGCGTGTAGAAATAGCCGTCGGTGACGATGCCGTGCTTGTAGTTGCCTTCCACCTCCAGCACACCCGTACCGCTGAAAATCAGGTTGCCCTCGCTGAAGAAACATCCCTTGCGGTCCTCGCTCGCCGAACTTCCCCCGTTGAGATAGCGGGGTTCCTCGGAATAAGACGCCGCGTCGGTCAGGCGGTTGGTCGTCCCAGCCGTCAGATGCACGAAAGCGCGTTTCTTGCACTGGTCATTGATGGCGGGACCTTTGCCCGAAGTCAGCTCCACGCCCGAGAGCGTGAGCTTGAACTTCTTCTCGCCGTATATTTTCAGCTGCCCGTCATCACTCTTTCCCGAAACCACGATTTCCACGTTTTTTACCGAATTGGTCAGTATGTCGATGGTGACATACGCCCCGTCCGTGTAGCATATCACGGAATTGTCGGAGGTGTTCACGGTAGCCGAACTTCCCGAATAGACGACATCTACGGTCACGCCCCCGTTGCCGCCAAAGGTGTTCGCCTCCCAATAGATGTCCTCGTCCGTACCCACGACATCCAAGGCCGCGTCATCGGCTTTTTGCCCGTCCCAGCCGGTTATGGTGGGATCGAAATCCGGCGTGTCGCCGTCGTCGCTGCCACTGCCGCCACTGCCCGGCAACTCGCCGGGAACGGTTTCCCAATCCTCAAAGCCATTGTCTCCCGTGCAGGACGGGAATACCGTCCCGAGGGCAAGCATGAGGGAAACCGTCAAAAGTACAGTCATTCTTTTCATACAATGTTTCATAGCCATATATTCCGATTTTAAAGTAGAAACTATTTTAATTTCAATAAATACAAAGATAAACAGCCCGGACCATACGAGAAAATATTTTCTGCCAACGGGACTTTATTGTCGGCAAACGCCCCGGAACATAAGCCGTTTAGCCGAGAAAAACCACCGTTTGGCAGATTTAATTTTGTAACTTATGATGTTTCACGCTACCTTCGTAACCGGAAAATCAAAACATGATAATATATGGACATCAGAAGACAGTTTTGGATGGCCGTCTGTGCCGCGCTCCTCGTCTGCGGCGGTGCGGCCATGGCACAGGAGGCGGGCGGGGAAATGCCCGGCCGGCCGGAAAAGCATTACAAACCCGTGCCCCTCTCGCCCGAGAAATCGGCACGGCATACCACCGACCGCATGGACTCGCTGCTCAACCTCACGGAGAAGCAGTATAAAAAGCTTTACAAGCTGAACCTGAAATGGGCACGGGAAGACACGGAGAACAAAGCGGGGGCACCCCGCATGGGCGGCAGACCGGACGGGGCACCGGGCTTTGACAGGCCGGACCGGGAGCCTCGCGGACAACGCCCGCCCGAAGGCATGGAAGGACGCCGTCCGCCCCGTGACTTCACACCGTCGGGTGACAGGGAGGACATGGAGGAACAGCGCGTGAAGATGGAAAAACAGCGCAAAAAACGCGAGAAGAAACTGAAGAAAGTCCTCACTGACGGGCAGTACACCCGTTGGATGGAGGAACGGCATCCGGCCATGCCGGAAGGCAGGAAGGACGGGAAACGGGAGGCGGAATGAAGATACTCACCCCCCGTTCATACGCGTGGCTCGTCTATGCCATCCTCTGGGGAATGGTATGGGCATATCCCGCCCTCACGGCCCTGATAGAGGGCGCGAGGGCGGGCACGGCCTTTTCATGGGACAGTGTCCTGCGCGCCTGGGCGGGCATACTCCCTTTCTTCCTGCTCTTCCTGCTGCACCGTCTGCCGGTGCGCTGCCTGTTCATGCGCCACCGTATGCGTGTCTATGTCCTCTCCGTGCTGGGCATGCTCTGCCTTTTCGGGCTCTGCCGCTACTTTTCGGGCGTGAAGGCGCCCCGCGTGTCACCCGTGCAGGAACACCGCCTGCCGCCCCACCGACTTCCCCACGACGGGAAACCCGTTCCGGACAGGGACGGCGCGGGGCGCAAGGGGGATACGGCAGACGGCGGCCCGGTTTTCTCCGCCTCACGCCCTTCCCGGCCTGCCGGGCACGGGCCCGCCCCCGGGGGAATGCTCAATCCCCTGTTGCTGGACCTCGTGATTGCCACCCTGATGCTGGGGTTCGACCTTGCCATCTCCCTCTTTTCCCGTTACCAGGAGGAACAGGAGAAGGCACGCCGGCTGGAAGCCGCTCACTTGCGGCACGAGCTGGAACACCTCAAGGCGCAGGTCAACCCGCATTTCTTCATGAACATGCTCAACAATATACACGGGATGGTGGAGATGGACCCGGCCAAGGCGCAGGTGATGATCATGGAGCTGTCGAAACTCATGCGCTACGTGCTCTATGAAGGGGCGCAACAACGCACTCTCCTGTACAAGGAGACGGATTTCATCGCCAGCTACGTGGAACTGATGCGCAAGCGCTATTCCAGCCGGAAGGTGCGTATCAGCCTCGAACTGCCGGAGGATAACCGGGAGCGGGTGATCCTGCCGCCCCTGCTGTTCATCAGCATCATCGAGAACGCCTTCAAGCACGGCATAAGTTACCAGAGCCCCTCTTTCGTGGAGATACGGCTGTACATGGAAAAGGAGACGCTCCGTCTCGACTGCGTGAACAGCATCCACAGGCGTCCAGGGAAGGAAAGCGGCACGGGAGGCGTGGGACTTGCCAATCTCAGGCAACGGTTGCAGCTGCTCTACGGTAACGGCTTCAGGCTGGACATAACGGAGAAGGACGAAATCTACCATGTAAACCTGACAATCCCTTGTGAATATGAAACAGATACGATGCATAGCCGTTGATGACGAGCCGATGGCACTCGAAAAACTGGAGAACTATATCCGCAGGCTCCCGTTCCTCGAGCTCGTGGCGCTCTGTGAAAGCCCCCTGGAAGCGGTGCAGGTGATGGCGGGGCAGCGTGTGGACGCCCTGTTCGTGGACATCAACATGCCGGACCTGAACGGCATGGAGCTCGTCTCCTCGCTGCCCGACCCGCCGATGGTGGTCTTCACCACCGCCTACGCGGAATACGCGGTGGAGAGCTACCGCATCCCCGCCGTGGACTACCTGCTGAAACCCTTCGACTTCGCCGACTTCCAGCGTGCGGCGGGAAGGCTGCTGAAGCGGGCAAGCATGGCGCGGGAACGGCAGGCCTCTTCCGGGGAGGATTACCTGTTCGTCAAGGACGGGTACAAGCATGTCGGCATCCATACCGCCGATATCCTGTACATGCAGGGCATGAGGGACTACGTGCGGATACACGTCGAGGGGAGGAAGCCCGTCATTGCCGCCACCTCGATGGCACAGGTAAAGGAGAAGCTCCCGCCCTGTTTCATGCAGGTGCACCGCTCCTATATCGTCAACATAAGGAAGGTAAGGGAGATCGAGCGCATGCGCGTAGTCATCGGCGGGGAAAGGATACCTATAGGCGAGAGCTACAAGCAGCAGTTCCTGGACTTCCTGCGACAGCACACGCTGGACAAGGAAAAATGAGGGCGCGGTCTTATGAAAGTGAGTGTTTTATAATAACGAGTAAGCTAAAATGAATAAAAAAATGAATTTTACGTTGAGATGCCTGTGCATGGCAGTAGCCATGACGGCGGCTGCCGGGAATGCCCGCGCGCAGGATTTGAAATCGGTATTGAGCGGTGTGGTAAAAAGCGTGGTGGGCGACAAGACGACCACGGAGTCTTCCATTATCGGGACGTGGGCTTACACGGCTCCGGAATGCCAGTTTGAAAGCGACAACCTGCTGGCGAAAGCCGGCGGGGAAGTGGCCGCTAAGGAAGTGGAGGAAAAGATACAGGCGGTATACGAGAAGGTCGGGATGGACAGTTGCGAGTACACCTTCGGGGAGGACGGCTCCTATTCCTGCACCGTCAGGGGCAAGACCTCCAGCGGGACTTATACCTTCGACAGCGAGGCCAAGACCGTCACGATGAAAAGCAAGCTCGGTATCAAGACCGTGGCATACGTGACCGTCACCGGTGACAGCATGAGCCTCGTCTTCAAGGCCGACAAGCTGATGTCCGTGCTGAAAACGGTCACGAGCGCGGTATCGGGCGTCAATTCCACGGCATCCGCGATCAACAGCATCGCGGACTCGTATGACGGGCTCAGGCTGGGATTCGAGCTGAAAAAGAAGTGACGGGCCTGCCGATGCCTGCCTGAAAACGTGTCGTCGGGAAGATTGCCCGGTGATACGATATAAAGAACTCCATTACCGATAAAAACGGGACATGAAAAGAGAATTCATGCCCCGTTTTTTTTTAGCCGTTGCCTGTCCTCCATCCCCGGTTCGCGGGTTCATCGCGGACGCCGTGCAATCCGTTTTTCAAGTGCGTAAAGAATACCCCGGTGATTCAATGCAAACATTCCCGGCCCGGCGCTTCTACTCTTTCGATACAAACAGTATCGAAACATGAAGATAACACTCAGACGAAAATTCAAGGGGCCGACTTACACCGTCGGCGACCTTTCCGTGAACGGCAAATTTTTCTGTAACACCATCGAGGACACCGTGAGGGAACTCCCGGCAACCTGTCCTGATACCTCTCGTGGGCGCTCCTGCACCTGCAAGGAAAAGGTTCGCGAGAAGACCGCGATTCCCGCCGGGACGTACAGAATCACGCTCGAGTACAGCCCGCGATTCAAGCGACGGATGCCCTACCTGCACGACGTGCCGCATTTCCTCGGCATCCTGATTCATACAGGGAACACGGAAACGGATTCTGCGGGTTGCATCATCGTCGGCGAGAACACGGTCAAGGGCAAGGTGCTGAACTCCCGCGCGACCTTCGGGCGGCTGTACGCCCTGCTCGAAAAGGAGGAAGAGATAACCATTCAAATCGTGTAAGGGATGGCGGTCAACAAACTTAAAGCACCCAGGAACCTCCGTATCGACTTCTCGCCCTCGCCACGGCAGTACGAGCTGTGGAAACTGTTGCAGCCGAACTGTTGTCCCCACTGCGGCGGGGAGATCGAGCAGGTGCTCGTGGGCTATGACCCGCAACGGAACCCGCAATACCGGCCGCGGTGTGTGAAATGTCATTCACAAAATCTTCCACAGTTGATCCTGGGCGGTGGCGCCGCTGGTAAACAACCTCTGCCAGCCTGCACAGCAATGTGCTGACAACAATCTCCTTAATTGCCGGGAACTCTGACCACGCGAGGGTGAAGACAACCGGCAGCCAAGCCGGGCGACCGGAAGGTTCAACGACTATCCCGAAAGGGAGTACGGCCAAGCGGCCGGAAACGGGAGACCCCTTGAAAAAGGGTGAAGACATAGTCTGACCTGCATGGAAACATGCAGCGGCGAAAGCGGCCGTCAGGTAGCGGATGACGGTGAACATGTCCCGAACGGGAGGTAAATCATATATCGGCAGCGTGTGGCTCGTGTCCTCCTGCATACGCTTCGAGAACATCCGTGCCGTGGTTGCCCGCAAGACTTTGAAGTCGCTCAAGGAATCGACGTGGAACACCATCAAGTCGATCCTGAAAGACTGGGGGCTGAAAGAGGACATCAATTACAAGATCAACAACCTCGAGGGCACGCTCACGTTCTGGAACGACTCGGTCATCATCATGAAGGAGATGGCCGACATCCCCAGCGACCCGAACTTCGAGCGGTTCGGTTCTTCGGAATACACCATCGCCATGGTGGACGAGGTCTCGGAAATCTCCGAACGGGCCGTCGAGGTGCTCTTCTCGCGTCTTCGCTGGCGCACGCACGAGACCTTCAAGGCACCGCGCATGCTTCTGACTACCAACCCGACGATCAACTGGGTGCGTTCGCGCTTCGTGCAGGACGAGAACGGTGAGCGGGTCATGTGCCGTGAAGGCGAAGCCTATGTTCCCTTTTCCGTGTTCGACAACCCGAATATCGCTTTCCGGCAGGTGTACGAGGCGGCCCTCAACAAGATACGCGACCAAGCCACCAAAGAGAGGTTACTGTACGGGAACTGGGATTTCGTGGAGGCGAACGACATGGCCATCTACAACCGGTTCGACGGCGCGAAACACCTCGTTACGGGACTCAAGGAGAAGGTTTACGACCCCACCAGACCGCTCATTACCGTCTGGGACTTCAACGTGGCCCCACAGATGTCGGTGCTCTCGGCTCAGGTTGATTACGACAATAAGAGAGTCTACATTCTGGAAGAGATACTCGGTAAGCCGGAAGACAAGGAGAACAACACGCCTGCTCTTGCCCGCAAAGTGAGAATGAAACTGTATAGGGACAAGCATATCGGCGGCGTGGACGTGACGGGCGACCCTTCGGGACTGCAGCGCTCGACAGCCAGCGAGGACGGTATCAACAACTACACGATTATCGTCGACACGTTCGGCAAGGGAGTGCTCCGCCCGAAGGTGAAGCTGCTGCGCAAGCAACCGCCGCAGGCGACGCGTTGCGAGTTCGTCAACGAGGTTTTCGACGGTTACAACGGTTGGGAAATACGGATAGACATCAAATGCCGCAAGCTCACGCAGGATCTGGTCTACCAGCTCCGCAACGAGGACGGCAGCAAGTCCAAGCAGAAGACCACCGACCCCAAGACCGGTGTCAAGTACGAGCGTTACGGGCACCTGTCCGACTGCCTCGATTACCTGCTCTGCTACTACCTGCGGGACAGCTGGTACAAGTTCAAGAGCGGCGACGCGAACGGTTATGTCGTGTCTACCTCCGTCATCCGGGAAGGATTCTCATACTGAAACCAATAAATCGACAAGGATATGTACAGACGTTTTCTCAATAACAACGACTATCTGGGTATCATCACGCCGGAGGCTCTCGCGCAGCTTACACGGGGCAACGACGACCGCTTCATTCAGGCGGAGGAGGCGGCCGAGATGTCGGTCGTGGAATATCTCTCGGAAAACTATGAAGTGGAAAAGGAACTCGCCAAGGGGAAATACATCGCCGATTACGATCGGCGCATCACCTATCCCGTGGGCGTGCATATCTATTTCGAGGGGCAGATACACGAGGTCATCCGCTCCGTGAGCGGTTACCGCAAGCCGGCGACGACGGCTTACTGGGAGGAGTGCACCGACACGGGTATCGACGCGAAGCAGGTCGCGGGCTATTCGCAGTTCGATACGTACTACCCGGGAGACAGGGTGAACTACAACGGCGTGGTCTACACCTGCCTCGCAGAGAACGGCTACAAGTTCGACGACATCCGCATCCCGATGGTTTGCGGGTGGTTGGAGACGGCGACCGAACCGTGGCAGCCGATAGAGTACCCGTTGTGGGCCGTGGTCGAGCATAAGGGCGCTTTCTACACGCTGATGTCATTCGACGGCTTCGACAACAACATCGACCCGTTCACATCGGACTGCTGGGGAGCGATTGCCGATTATGACCCGGAATACAACGAATATGAACTGTCGGAGCATGAATATGTCGTGTACGACGGGTGGGTGTTCTACCCGGAGACGGATGTCAACGCCGATATCCCGCTGATCGGGCGTAACCTGTCGCCGCACGACCCCCGTAACTATAATCTCAAGAAGCACATGGTGCGGTTGGCTCTCTACGAGCTGACGAAACTTATCGCCCCGAACAACGTGAGCGTCGTCCGCCTGCGCGATTACGAGGACTCGATGAAATGGCTGGGCGATGCTGCCAAGCTGCGTCTCAACCCGCAGATACCCCGCAAGCTCGACGAGACGGAAAAGCCAGTTGCCGACTGGCAACTGGCTACCTTCCAGACGGACTATGACCCGTACCGGAACCCGTGGTTAGTGTAAGTTTCTGGATTGTTATTATTCTACCGTAACGGATTTGGCTAAATTCCGTGGCTGGTCCACATTCCTGCCTTTATATATGGCGATATGATACGCCAAGAGCTGAAGGGGTATGGAGGCGACGATAGGGGAAAGACATTCCGGGGTTTGGGGAATCTCAAGACAGACGTTCGCCATCTCTTTCATGGTTCCATTGCCCTTGTTTACTATGGCTATGACGGACCCGCCCCGGGATTTCACCTGCTGTACATTGCTCACGATTTTCTCATACAGGGAATCATTGGGAGCGATAACCACGGTCGGCATCTCCGAATCGATCAGTGCAATCGGCCCGTGTTTCATCTCCGCTGCCGGGTAACCTTCCGCATGGATATAGGAAATCTCTTTCAGTTTCAATGCGCCTTCGAGGGCCGTCGGATAATTGTATCCTCTCCCCAGATACAGGAAATTGCGGGCATAAGTGTACGTCTTGGCCACTTCCTTGATTGCAGCGTTCAATTTCAGCACTTCTCTAAGAATATCGGGCAGAGCCTTCAGATGTCTTGCGATCTCCATTACCTTTTCCTCGCCGACTGTTCCGCGTATCTGTCCCATGCAGAGAGCAAGCAACGTGAGCACGGTTACTTGGCCGGTAAACGCCTTGGTGGATGCCACTCCGATTTCCGGGCCTACATGGATATACGTCCCCGAATCCGTATTCCGGGGGATGGAGGCACCGACGACATTGCAAATACCATAAACAAAAGCCCCTTTGCTTCTGGCAAGCTCGATGGCGGCCAATGTATCTGCGGTTTCTCCGGACTGCGATACGGCGATCACTATGTCCTTGTCCGTAATATACGGGAAGCCGTACCTGAATTCCGATGCGTATTCCACCTCCACCGGAATCCGACACATCTCCTGAATGACACGCTTCCCGATCAGTGCCGCGTGCCATGAAGTGCCGCAAGCCACGAAAATGATGCGGTTGGCATGGATGAATTTTTCCTTATTCTCAAGGACGCCGGACAGCACCACGCGCCGGCAGTCGTCCGTGATGCGTCCGCGTATGCAGTCCCGCAATGTGTCGGGCTGCTCGAATATCTCTTTCAGCATGAACGTATCGTATCCGCCCTTCTCCAGTTGGCTCACGCTTATCTTCAGGGTCTGTATGTTGAGTTGCGACGGCTGGTCGTTGATCAAGGACAATATCTCCAGCGGCTCATTCCTACGGACAATGGCCATTTCGTTGTCTTTCAGATAAACCACCTTGTCCGTATATCCCACAATAGGGGTGGCATCCGAGGCGATGAACGTCTCGCCGTCTCCGATGCCGATAACTAAAGGGCTGCTTTTCCGGACGGCAATAAGGGTGTCGGGATCGTTTTTCTCCACGACGGCTATGGCGTAAGCCCCCTCTACCTGCTTCAAAGCCTCCTCGACGGCTTCCGATAGTTTACAGGAGTTCGTCGTCTGTATATAGTCTATAAGCTGCACGAGCACTTCGGTGTCCGTCTCGCTGCGGAAGGCGTATCCGTGTTCTGTCAGGGCCTTCTTCAATATCGCATAATTTTCGATCGTGCCGTTATGGACTATGGCCAGATTGCCGCTTCGGGAGACATGCGGATGGGCATTCACATCATTGGGCTGGCCGTGCGTCGCCCAACGGGTGTGCGCTATGCCCAATCCGCCGGCAGTGTCTTGTGCTGCGGCCACGGATTCCATACAATTTACCTTGCCTGTCGATTTGTAGACATTCATGGTGCCGTCGTCTTTCACCAAGGCGACGCCGGCGCTGTCGTACCCTCTGTATTCCAGGCGATGCAATCCTTGTGTCAGTACATCATAGGCTTTCCGATGGCCTATGTAACCTACTATTCCACACATATATGTATTTCAGTGTTAATTGAAATTTCTTGATGTATATATCGTAATGGTGTCCTTTATCATCTCTTTTATTGAAACGACCAGAAGAGACATTTTTCTTTTGCTAAAGAACAACACTGTTTTTTTCAATAGATGCTGTCTTGTGATTTTCCAAGGATTCTCAACGGAGTAGAGTGCTAAACTGACTCCCTTTTTTCTGCACGGACTCCTGCTCAGAGAAAAAATTCAGATGTACCTTGTTTTCTTGAAGGATATCTTTGAGAATATCTAAATCGAGATAGATATCGGTCGTATATTCAAGGATGGTCCTTTCTTGGAAAATCAACGAACATATTGATCAGTTATATCTATAATATGTTTCCCATTGAATAAGAAAGTCTATTGCGAACCTTGACTACTTATTCGTTGTTTTTTGAGTCACATCGGTAGTTCGTTTTTTTAATTCATCAATTTTTCTGTTACATTCCTCAAGCTCACTATTAAATCCTTCCCGCCATTCGTCATGTATAAATTCATGATATTCATATTTAAGAGGATACAAAATTAGAAATACCAGGATCAAGCAAATAATCATTCCAAGGAAATAAATAACTCCATCATAATTATAAATAATCTCCGTATTTATTACTTGTTTTGTAGGGTCATCAGATAATTCTAATTCGATTGTATTGCCATGATGATTAATACCAGTAATTTGCTCCACATTATTTCTATAAGAAATATGTTTCTCTACTAAAGGTCCTTTACAAATAGATGCCCCCAAATTAAAGACAGCCAAAAAAAGCAAAACGCCCAAAGTCCATTTAATGGCATTCTTAAAAAAGTTATTCGAATTCTTCATAAATTAAATATTTGATTTTACTTGTATATACGCACTCGTTGAGGTGATATTATTATATTTTCAACTACACTGGTTCAGTTATCGACTTTTCTTCAACAATCAACTGTATGAAGATTCCGATAAACATCGCAAAAAAAGTAAATTGGAGTAGCATATCTCTAAATATGAGGATATTGAACTTGTCTTCTTTGAGTATCTCGTGCCTGACTTCATCCGTAGGTTCCAACTCCTTAAGTACTTGCTGGTACACGTGATGATTGTCTAAACTCTTAAGAAGCTCACTGCATGCAGAACTGCAAAAAGAAGAATCCATCTGGTATGATTGACGGTCTTGTTTCCTTAATTTATCGTACAAAACGCAAACAGAATCAACCCTGCTCTTGGTCGTGGAACCATTAAACAGTTTTTCTTGCATTTTTGCCATATCGGGGATATGACTGTTATGCACAAATTCTTTTAACAGAACAAGGGTGAGCCCATAATCAATTTTATATATAGTCCCGCTTGTTTTATCCATCACATCAAATATTGGATATCTATCCTTTTCTGTTTGTGTATGTAACGTATTTACACCTGCTATAGTTTCCCACGTCCGGCCAATCACCGATACAATCGAATCATTATATTTATTCAGTGTCCCGTAAAATATATCATTGACAATCTGTGGTTGCCTGTTTTCTGGAATTTTAAAATCTGGCACTTTGGTAAAAACGTTGTTTATATAAAACTCATCGATATAGTCACTTCGCTCCAAGTATTTCCCTCCAAAGAAGTTTATGACAAGTATTCCGACAATGAATGCATAGGAGAATGCTACTGAAATTAGGACTGTCGTTCTGTATACTTTCTTGCAGAAAGATATATACGGATTTATTTTACCAATTTCATAGTTTACAAAAACGACCAGTATTACCAACAAGATACATGACACCCATTTTTGGTGTATGATGTCAAAGAATCCTTTGAAGATGTCTTCTCCAATAGCCAATGTGAACCAGGCAGCAACAATAGATGCGAACAAACGAGGCATAAGGATGTTAATACAACCGACAGTTCTGATATGCCATCGTCTGTGATTTATAAAGCCTAACATCCATAATAATAAGATGCCTGATACAATAATCAACGAGGGGGTTACTTGATCCGAAAATATCTTTCTATCGAAAGACGGCAAAAGGAATATAGAACAGAGACAAAGTACAAATGACACGATAATAACATTCATCCATTTATACCATCGCCCATACCATATTTTTAAAGTTCCGCTGAAACTGTATTTTTTAAGATACCAGTTGGATGCGGTTTTTGCCGATGTCGTTACAATTCCTGTTATTTCATCTTTTGTAGATTTATACTTGTTCGATAACAGTTTATGACGAGGAAAAATGATTTTGGAAACATACTCATTACAACATTCCATATAGTTGTTTTCCACTCTACCGCAATCCCTGCATGCCACCTCGGATTTAGATATATAAACAGAATCCATCTCAGACTCAACATCGGAAAACCATTGCGAGTCGTTAAAACAACGGTCTGCCTTGGCGTTGGTAATCGTTTCCACCCACCGTTGTTCCGCCTTGGCATAGTATTCGGCATAAAAAAGTTTTTTCTGGGGGATGTCCCATGGAGTTCTAAGAGTTCCCTTATATAATACCTGCTGATATCTTTGATAGTAATATTCCGCTTTATTGGCTATCGCATTAAATAAAAAATTTTTATGTAATTTGATGTAAATATCGTCATAAAGGGCTATATTCTCAAAAACATCGGAATGTTCCAGATCAAACAAAAAATCAAGGAATAATTTTCTTACAAAATGATGATTGAACGGTTCTTTTTTGTCTGTGCCTTTTCCGCACGATCGCTTTTCTCCTTTATTGAATATGTTCAACGACGAATAACATACGAATCCGGTTGGTTTTGAAACGCTTTCTTGAATGACTTCATAAATGGGGTTATTCGTAAGATTTAAGGGAAAAACCGTATCGTATATTCGGTTTATCGCTTCCGTCAAATTATCCTTGACATCCAAATCTGAAGAAAGTGACAGGGATAATATGAGGCTATCCTGATGAGCTACAGGACTTTCATCTAGTTCTTTGACATAGTGAAGGTAAAAAGAAACCCCCTCGGACGTAAATTGGAGGTATATTGGATACTGAGGCGTATCATGTATCTCCTTACACCAAGTATTCCTGTTCAGATTCTGAACCTCATGATAATTGAATACAGCTATACCATGAGAAATATCAGAAGCATCTAGATCCAACGCGAAGAAGCGGCCGTAATTCATTATCTATTTCTTAACTGTATAATATAATCTTCAATCTTGTCCGACAATAAGCGAACTTTACGGAACGGACAATTATTAACAGTTTGAACCTTCTGTTCGGCCTCTTTAAGCCGATCACGGACAAATACATATTCTTCCCACATTTCTGGCCATTGCCGGACTGTACCAAATGCTATAAGGTAAATAAGTTGTTGCATGTGTTCCCAAAATGCATTGCTATAACATTTAATATCAGGGAATAAGGAATAAACCAATAGAGACCCCCGTTTATGTAACCAATCCAAATCAGAATCCTCGTCATAGACATCATGTTTCATGATATCATATTTATTTCGGAGGTTCAGGAGGGTATTAAAATATTTGGAAGCTCTATACTTTACTTTCTTGAAATCGTCGTCAAATATGTTATTTAAAAAATCAACAAGCGTATGCCCGCTCATACCTGATTCTTTTCCAAGACTCATTTCATTATACCGCTTTTCCATTAGACGATATAAATAATATAAAAAGAGATACGGTGTATTTGTAGGACATGCACCACGGGCGATATGCCAATAAGGAGTATCACGTATTAATCCTTGTTCTTGCAATCGTTCGGAGATAGCAGGAACAAATGCAGAAATGTGCATGAAATAGAATCTGTTTTGAGGGCCAATCCAATATGGCTGTTCATTGGGACTGAGACTCTGCTCAATTTCTTTAAGCAACTCGTAACTATATTCCCGTCTTGTTTCTTTCGGATGATCGCCTAACAAATAATCCAATAAAATTAAATCAAACTTTAAATATTTTATCAGAATTAAGGCATCATGAATACTTTTTGCACAGACAATTGAAATTTTGAAATCACGAGAATTTTCGTTGATATAATTCCATTTCAAGGATATTGTATGATGAGGTATTCTGTTATTTTTATTGACACGTGTGTTGTAGTCATTAAATGCGGCAATATCTTTTAATTCTCCGGATGAAGGGCAACACCACGCAATATCCAATTTCGATGTCAGTTTTATATCTTCAATAATTATTTTTAATTTCCCTGTTTCAGCTAATTTATGCGCTTGAATTATGTCGTCTACATCTCCCTTTTTGTTTCTTTCAGTTTGATCATCCTCACTAAGACAAATATTTGAACAATCATCAACTAATAATATACGCCACTTCTTGGCCGTATATTTATATCTATGTATTTGTTCTGTATCCAATATTCTTTTGAACTCTGACTCCGAATGAAATATAAAGGGGGCTACATACTGTCCATGAGTTTTCTTGATCAAAAAAGAATTAGAAAGTAATCGCTTATTCAATTCGACATATTCTCTAGTGATATTTAATCGATATAATCCCAATTTATAGTTCCTTACAATCTCTTTGATTTTTTGTTTTAAAGAAACGTTAAATTCTTCATAATGCCATTTATTATTTTTCTTGTCAAATTTATAAATTGGGATATAATAGTGCCAGATACTGCTATCTAAAAATTTTTTAAATCTAGGGACATAGTGTAATTGTTCATCTTCATCAAAAACATCGGTTTCTGTTATATGAACAATCGGTATATTTTCGTACTTCTTATAAATCTCATTCACGGCGAAAATGTCACCTTGTAGATTTTTAGTCGATCCAAATTCGACGCCAGATTTCTTGTTTGTACTTATTATTTCTAATTGACTTTTTAGCTTTTTAAAGGAAATAACCCTATGATATAAAAAAATTACCTGAAAATTATGGCATAGAGGAATATTGCTGCCGTATATTTGAATGTCATATTTTGCTAATTTTGAAATTACATAATGCTGATGAGATACATCACGATCAACGATTAAACGACGGGATTCAGTATCTATATTCAACTTGATATAATCACTTTCTTTCATTGTATATTATTTAAGCGTTATATTTTTGCACAAAGTTTCAACATCAAAGTGTGGAATAAGGCAATTGTTTTATTAGTCATAAAGACCGTGAATTATGTTCAGCCCCCACACTTTTACATCAGAAACCGGATAGTTCACTGGGCTTTTAAGACCCCGCATTCGCAATGATGGCTCACGATGTACGGATATTGTTGAAATAAATTATTCAGACTATGACCTATGTTGGAATCGATGTCAGCAAGGCGACTTTTGTTGCCGCTTATTCGTCAGCAAAGACAAGCAGGACGAAAACATTCAAGAATACCGTAAAAGGCGTTCACGAGTTCATCCAAACCATTTCAGCAGCCGAACACCATTGCGTGCTTGAAGCCACGGGCAATTACAGTGCGTTGCTCGTTTACCTGCTTTCAGAGGCGGGCATTACCGTCAGCCTTGAAAATCCTCTAAAGATAAAGAACTTCGCTCGTGTCATGCTTACCGTCACCAAGACGGACGAGATTGATGCAAGGCTGACTGCACTTTATGGGGAGAGGATGCAACCTGCACCTTACAAGCTCCGTAGCGATGCAATTCTTTTCTTCAAGCAGAAGCGGACAGTGCTGCGCCAGCTCAAGAAGCAGTTTGTGGTAACCCGCAACCTCAAAGGCCCGATGGAAGTCCTGCCGTTCTTTGACCCCAAATGCAAGAAAACGATTGAAAAGACAATCGCATTCCTTGAAAAGCAAATCAAGGGGATGGAAGAAGAACAGGTTTCTTTGGCGCAAGGCTAATACAGGAAACAGATGGACTTGCTTACCTCCGTAAAAAGCATTGGCACCACTTTGGCAGCTGCGCTCATCGTTGCCACCGGCGGGTTCACTTACTTTGATAACGCCAAGCAACTGACCCGTTATCTGGGTTTTTCACCCACTTACCAACAATCCGGTACGTCAGTCAATGTCAAAGGTCACAACAACCGAAACGGGGATTCAAACCTCAGAAGCCAGCTGTATGCGGCGGCTTTCTCATCACTCAGATGCAATACTGGATGCAAAGCATGTTTCAACCGTCTCAAGTCTAACGGCAAGCCCGGCAAGGTAGTGGTCATTGCAGTCGCCAACAAGCTCGTAAGGCAAGCCTTTGCTGTTGTCACGCATGGAAAAAACTATGTCGATGGTTTCAAGTCTATAAAGCCTTAAAGGCTCATCCGCGGAGGGAACGCCATGCGGCAAGGGGCTGAACAGTCAGCCCCGACGAGCTTGCACGATAAATTGCATAACCATACTAATTATCGTTAACAGTATTCAATTTGTATATTATAGTTCATAATTATCCCTAATTCTTCTTTTTAACTCCAATATTGTCATAAGATTCTCCTTAGAAAGGATATTTGTGTCTAAATCTTTTATGATTTCTTCCAAATCATCAGATTGTTCAAATAATTCTTTTACATAAAATTTGACAATGTCTTTTTCCTTATCATTTATATTTTCTTCTTTTTCAATTTTATCAAAAATCCCATCAATATTCTTTGATAAAATGACAACATTTTTTTTAAAGTCATTCATTTCAATCTTCCCACACAAGAATCTATATTCAATATAAGAGGGTATGTGATGAAACAGCTTGACCTGTATATTATCCAAGTATCGGAATGAATAATCATTGAATTGATAATTCGCATCACTAGAATATCTAGATCCATGAAGGAAACAATAGAAATTTAAATTATTACTATTTTTTACTTTTTCAATTTGGGCGCAAATCGCTTTGATATGCTTTGAAATCCCGCCATCCAACTTTTCATTATCCTCAACAGCAAAACAAAAAGGGAATTTATCACTACAGTATATTTTGTTGTATGGTGTATCATTTTTATAATCTGAAAGAATGGTTTGAAGAATCTCATTAGTTGTTCTTTTTATATCGTCGTTATGAAATTCAGAAATATACTCGACGAAGAGCTTCTCCATTAATTCTTTATTATTCAATACTTTTGCAATTTTGGGAGGTCGGGGATAAATGATTCTTTCTTGTTCTAAGAACTTTCTGGTTTTTCCACCCCGTTTACCTTGAATAGAATCAATTATGTATGATACACATAATACGTTTTGAATATCCACAGGTAAACTATCAAGATTATCCTTCATTTTCTTTATGTCAACTATTTTCGTTTGTATATCCGGAGGATACAAATTCCGATATTTTTGAATGATATTTATTTTATCAGGAATAGGATAATCAAAAGTTTGCTGATCTCTATGGAAAATAGCAGTAGAATTTGGGAACTCATCTATTGCCGTAGTAATAAATATATAAATATTATTTTGTTCAGTTTCCATCATATTGGGTCAATTCTAAGAGTTCTACCAATATATATTTACAATCCATAAATGCGTTTTCAATTGAAGCATACTGTATAAATGGCATCAATTGTAAGGCGTTTGGGCGATATGGCTTGGAACGTCCGGAATGAATCGTGAATCCCGGATAAAAATACCGCTTTCTCTCATTTTTCTTCTCATCATAAATCAATTGTCTTTTTCTTGATTGGGGGAAAAGTTGATTATAAAACTCGTCTACCACATTATTTTCTTGAGTAGCATCACATTCATATTGTTCATATATCTTATCCAACAATCCTTGATGTATGGATACATTATTAAAAACATGTTTATATCTTTCATCGTAAATATTCAATTCAATATTTCCGTGAGTATTCATCTTTATTGTTCCAACCAGTTTTATACAAGATTTTATCGTAGTATCATCCTGCAAAATGTAATCGTCATAACCATAAATACCAAAAGTATTATCCCTATGATAGATCACGTTAAACACGTAAATATTTTTGAACGCATTTATAACTGCCAGCGAGTCTCCGTTAACAGATTGATCTATTCTTAAATCTCGATCGTTAAGTTTTGTGACATGATAAAATAGTCTTTCATCGAAGATTGCCACCTGGTTTTGCATAGCATGCAAATGCCTATAATACCACTGGTCATCAGCAAGATTACTTCGCAATAAACGATCCGTAGAATTATTACCGGAAATTCCTTCTGCAAAAAGTGGCCGTGGATTATAACTGGATTTTTTATCGCATTCTCTTAATAATAATTCTTTTATTAAGGAACAGAATTCCTTTTCAGACTCCAAATGTGTCTTGTAAATATAGGTATTTGAATACGAGAAATCATGAAGTTTTATCTCGTCATCAACTTGAATTACTTTATCACAAGTACTCACGGAATGTTTATCTATAATATAAATTTTTTCTTCTTGTAATACGAGTTTCTTGTATAAAGTCAATATAGAATGTTCTGAAGATAAAATCTCAAATTCCCTTTTATTAAGTTTTACTATACGTTGTGGTGCAAGCAGACATATTTGAGGATATACAGATGAATAGTCTTCTTCTTTTATTGCAATTACGTTGTACCCCCGGTTATAAGTATTTCGAAACTCATAAACATCTAAAAAAGAGATCTGATTATTGGAACTGAATGAATTAAGATTTTTATCCTGCAAAATTATTGCTGCATTTAAAGCTTTTGGTATACATATAATATATTGTAAATGCTTCTTTTCTGTCAGGCGAACTTTAATTATAGGAACTTCTGGTGGATTTCTTTCTTCATCCGTGATACGCCTGATCCACGATGCAGAAATACGCATTTCCTTTAGTCCTTTGTTATGATTATCCATTTGATTATATTCATTAAGATATGGAGATTCAAGGGCTTTCGCTAATTTATCGAATTTGTCGGGTAGGGTTGTTAGATTGTCAGTTATTGTCAGGATATATAAACCATTCATCTCTGAAACCACTGCAGATTGATGATTTTCATTCATTTCTGAGGTTCCAGATAAGAAATATTTGTTTTTAATCAAAAAATCTTTCAATCCTGGATCTGTAAAATTATCAGACTGCGGGTCATAAATATCTAAACTGATAACAAGTTGCGGGGTCTCTAAATCTTCAAAATTACCGTGTTTTGCCGCATTTCTTATAATGTTTTCCAAGATTGAAAATATGGCTTGCCTACCAGAAATTCCTCCAGGAAGAGCAATATCATATTCTTTCATCTCATCTAAACTGGTACTTCCATGCCCATAGGATTCATTTTCACCGCTATCTCGGATTTTAATACCTTGTGCTAAGGTATATTCACGATCATTAATACCATCAAAGTCTCGAAATTTTATAATTATATCATTAATTCGTTTTTCTTGGTCTAGCATTTCAAGTTCCATTTGTCCATCGTACATGTCACTTGAAAGGTTGGTACAATTGAGGTAAGACGGACGTTCCAATCCCTCTGATTTTGCAATATACGCAAGGAGAATGTTATCTGGACGACCACCCTTTCTCTTTGGATGACGTAAAAATCGCAAATCAGGATTAAGCGCATCGTAAATGGAATCCTTGAAGTTCACGGGCATATAATACGGAATATATGAGGTTGCTACAGTCGCAATATAATCCTCTCTTTCTTGAATGTAAGATATAAAATGTCCTAAGCCAACTAAAAATGGCAATTCTACATTTTCTGAGAAGAAAGCATGATCACCGCGCAAATTCTTCAATTTCTTCAGTCTCTCCATTAATTCATCAAGGTCATCAGACGTTGTCAGGTCTGCTAAAGCTCTTTGTTTTACAATATCCGATACAGTCCCCAACTTATTCTTCAGGTAGGCTAACACGTGACTTCCTAAATTGTGACTTACATTACGAGCCATAATTGCGGCTTTTGCGGCTCTTGTGGTTTCTCGTTTACTATAAGCTATGATTGCATTTATTGTGTGAATATTTGCCCACTCTCGGATTAAATGTAATTCTTTTAAATCAGAGATTCCTTGCTTCAGAAAGGCCGCTATTCCCCCGGCTGATATTTCCTTTTTGGTGTTTGATAGTTCTATATCGAATGCTGGAGGAACGCATGAGTAGTAATATTTATGAGGGGTACATATAGATGGATATGTTAGGAATAACAGCATTTTAAATAACTCACTGATTGTTCCGATAAAACTATAATTATTCATGCATTCAGTTGTAAGTTGTTCTACATTTTCAATGCACTTATGAAAAGCTGGATGATCTGTGATAATTCTTTCTGTGATTTGCTTCAGATAGTCTTGAAAATAAAAATAAGACTGTTTCGGCATTTGTGGAATATCATTTATCTCTAATGGAGGAGCATAGTATTTTACGACGAATGTGTCTTCTATGCATTTAATTTCAATGCAGCATTCCATTTGAGAACAGTTATCAACACTATGTCCCTCAACATAGAATGAATAACGTTTGGGACTTTTAGTGAATAACATTTCATTAAAGCTAATTCCACCAAGACCAGCCGTATCCATTAAAGACAGTCCTTCAATCCACATGTTATGAACCGTCTCTTCACATGAAGATTCTATGTAGCAATCTGATTTTTCACGATTAAAAACTGCATTATTTAATGTATCCGGAAAATCATATTCTATAAAATGATAAAATATTGTAGAGCAACGCAAAAGTTCTCTTACTTCCTTTTTTTTACGTTCTTCTGGTGATTCATTCATTTTTGTAATATAATGTAATTCAATGTCCTATGTATTTCTCTTTTATTTTCAATAAAATCAAAGACACCCGATTCAATAACCTGAGAGAACCGTTGTTTCACAGCAGATAATTCTACCGCATAAGTAGCATACTTTGTTATCTCTGATTGTAAATAATCCTGTTTCTCATACAAGCTATCTTGGCGGGTAAAATCACTAAAAAGTAGGATTCCATTTTCACTTAGATGGCTTAAAAAGAAATCGATGTAATATGTCCATGCTTCTATTGGCAAATGATGAAATACCCCCCAACAAAGAATTCCTTGGTATGTATCTTCTATTTGAAACAAATCATCTATAAAATTGATATTGTCGTCTTTTAATGTATTCCGACAATAATTCATCGCGATATCAGAAATATCGTATAAATCAATATGAACAAATTTATTATTGCTTAAATACTTAGCCAAGCGCCCTGTTCCGCATCCAAAATCTAAGAGTTTAAAAGGAGTGTCTAAATATCGTATAAACGTATCTAAAATTGTACTTGGCATTTTAGTGTGTACCCATGGCAAATCATTGATTTCTCCTTTATACACGTTATTCCAAACTTCTCTTATTTTATCAAAGTTCATATTTCTTTATAGTCAAAGTCGGACGAACATCCCCATTTGTGTCAATCTGAAATAAGTATTCTTTATTAACATAAAACTCTTTTAGTCCTTTTATGTTTTCTGAAGCTTTTTTTATGTCTGTCCTTAAGTTGGTATATGATGCATCAATACAAAATGGTATTGCATACGCAAGATAACTGGTAGAAGAAAAGTTAGTATGATATTTTTCTAAAAGGAATTGGTTTCTCTTTGTGGTTTCTGCATTTTTGTTTATGTCATAATCTATATAATAGGTGTCTACAATCGCATCTCCTGCTGCTTTTATCACATCAGAATTGGTCAATCCTAAATTGCAAATAATATCACCTTTAAAACCATACGCCCTAATTGATTTTAGAACTTTTCCCATTGACGAGGAAAAACCTATCAAAATTATCCTTTCAGGTTTTTCTTTGATAACGGACTGAATATCATTTTTATAATCATCTTTTGATTCATCGTATTTTTTTAGAATGATGTCTCTCTGATTTCGACAAATCGTTTCCTCAAAAGGAATTCCATATTCTGTATTTGGATACAATAATGCTAGCTTTCCGGTATATTGTTTCAAATACTTGACAATAGCTTCACTTTCTTCTACCGAAGAGTTACCAATTTTAAACATCTCCCAATTTTCATCTTTTGTTATCCCAGGGTGAGATGCAATACAAAACAATAATTTATTATCACGGATAGCATTGGGTTTTAAAGCCAGTGAATATGCACTTCCCGCAGTCACAAAAATGTCCACACCTGAAACTTTTAATTTATTATAAGCTGTGATTACATTTCTTTGTTCACTTGCAACATCTTCTACGACTAATTCATATTTCACTGAATCTGCATTTAATTCATTAATGGCGAGTTCCAGACCGCCTTTGATAGATGTTCCCAAACCGGACAAGGAACCTGTCATGGGTAAAACAGCTCCGACCTTAATAATTTTCACCTCATGCTTGGATTGACAAGAATTAAATCCAATCAAACATACTGCGCATAATACAATAATGGACAAAACTTTTTTCATGATTTTTTATTTTTAAACATTAAACATTCTATTTCATTGACATTAGGATTCGTAATGATTTGTGCGATTCGCCCTTGCTCTAACAGTACGCACCGGTCAGAAAATGTAACTGCTTTATTTATGTTTTGTTCTATAAGCAATATACTGATATTCATTTTATCACGAACACAGCCCAATATCCTGTACATATCATCAACCGCCCCGGGAGAAAGTCCTGCACTTGGTTCGTCCAGTATCAACAATCTGGGTTTGATGGCCAAAGCCATTGTCAAGGCAAGTTGTTGGCGTTGTCCTCCGCTTAACTTATCCGCCATCTTTGAACCCAAATTATTTCCGGAATTCTGAAATAAAGGTATGATAGATTTAAGCAGAGTTACATAAGATTTATCGTTTTGTTTTCGGAATGCCAGTTGAAGGTTCTCCTGTACTGAAAGGTTTTTGAATACCTGCCCACCCTGTAGCATAAAGGCCATACCAATACGCGCTAAATCAGGTGTAGCAAGCCCTGCAACAGATCTGCCTTCAAAAAGAATATCCCCATCACGATATGGCAGCATGTTCATGACGGCTTTACCAAGAGTTGATTTTCCCGAACCGTTCAATCCGATTATACAGACTGTCTCTCCATTGACAAGTTCCAGACTGACATCCTGCAAGATATTAATCAAAGGGGCATACCCTCCGGATAATCTCCTAATCTCTAGTATATAGTTCATAATCCTAAATAACTACTCCGAACATCTTTGTCATCAAGTACTTCCTCAGCCGTACCGACTTTTCCTATCTTCCCGTTATCTAGGTAAGCACAAAAGTCGGCAATATCCCGGACAAAATGCATGTTGTGTTCTATCAGCAAGACTGTCAGGCCATTTTCCGTCACCATCCTACGGATAATACCTTTGATTGTTTCTGTATAAACAGGATTGACCCCGGAAGTGGGTTCGTCCAATAACAGCAACTTGTTGTTCCCCATCAATAGGCGGGCTATGGCAATGAGTCGTTGTTCCCCATAAGATAATTCCGAGGCTTTTTTGTCAAGCATCGCCAAATATTTATTATCCTTGCCAAATATCTGTTCCAAAATTGTAATAGCTTGCTCTTCTTTTTGCCTTTCTGTTCTCCGATATTGTCTTTGTCGGAAAAGAGCGGTCAAAGGATTCTCGCCATCTCTGTTAACCGATGCTATTTTCATGTTTTCCATCAGACTCAGGCTGCCTATTAATTGCCTACCTTGAAACAACCGACCAATTCCAAGTCGGGAGATATTGTGTGGAGCCATGTCTTTTAGACTCAGGTTGTCAAACAGTATTTCTCCTTTGAAATCATCTGTGAAACCTGATATTACATTGAACAACGTCGTTTTCCCGGTTCCGTTTCCTCCAACAAGAGCCGTTACTGTTTCCCGTTTGACTTCAAGATTTACCCCGTTCAACAAGTTAAATGTTTCCCCTCGTGAATCTGTGAAGCTGAGTTGTATATTTCTAAGTTTCAGTATCATTATCTTACTATATTTTCTCCGGATATTCCTTGCGGCCTAAAGTACATGACCAGCACCAGTGCCAATCCATAAATAATCTGACGCATATTGGCCGCCACCGTATCCGGCATCCCGATAAAACGTAGGATTTCCGGTAACAGGATTACAAATAAAGCCCCTGTGACGGGTCCTTTCACGTTACCCGTTCCACCTATAAACAAAGCACTGACAATAAAGATACTCTCGTCCAGAGTAAAACTTGTGGGATCAATATAACTTACGTAGGAGGCATATATTAACCCAGCAAGTCCTGTCAATGATGCTGAAAGGAAAAACGCCCATGATTTGATCTGGGCAGTGTCCCGTCCCACTGCCTTGACGGACAACTCGTCATCCCGTATTGCTTTTAATATTCGACCGTAGGGGGAATCTTTCAGCTTCCGGAATAAACAGATGATAACAAAAGATATGATTGTTGTCACTATAAAATAAGCCCATATATTGCCGGATATATCCCAAAGTCCCAGCAACTTTATTCCGGGAATGCCAGGAATGCCATAAGGGCCACGGGTGACATCAGTCCAGTTATACAATACTGTGTACACGATCATCTGAAACCCTAGTGTGGCGAGAATGAAATAATCACCCTTTAACCTGACAGACGCGAAAGATACCGTGTAGCTGAACAGCCCAGTAAGAATCATGACTATAAACGTAACCACAATGAAAGGGAGTTCGAATTGCATCAGAAAAAAGGTACTGATATATGCGCCTATACCATAAAAGGCAGCTTGGCACATAGTCAGAAGATTGGCCATCCCTATCGGCAGATTTGCGCTCAAAACCAGCAAAATATAGATATTGAGCATGATGATGACATGTAAAATGTATTCCATTATATTGTACGTTGTTTATAACCGGCAATCCCTTGAGGACGTATGAAGAGGAATAAAAGCAGTACGATGAATGTTATTGCGTTCTGCCAGTTTGAAGCGAAAAAATAAACTGATAGGGATTGTAATATACCTAATAATAGTCCACCGAGAATACAGGCGCTAAAATTACCTATGCCACCGATTATCATGGCAACCATCGCACTTACTAAAACATTCATGCCCATATGCGGGTCAAGCCCGGTGTCATAAACGGTAAGACAACTGGCTAAAGCGATGAACAACCCGCTTAACAAAAACACGAATTGCCTCATGCGTTTTGTACGGTATCCCAAAATCCCGAATAAAACCTCGTCGGAACTCAGGGCTTTGATTTCAATTCCGAGCCTTGTTCCTCGAATGAAAAAAACAAATACGGCAAGCGTAATAAATCCCACGACTGCCTGATACATTTGAGGAGTCGTTACTGTTACTTTTCCAAAAGTAAAAGCATCTTGAATGGCGTTGTCTATCACTATTGTCTCGTTGCCGAAACACAAGGAAATCATATTTACCAGAATAGTCATTACCCCTATCGATGCAATCATGACAACATTTAACGACGCTTTCTTGATTTTGAATGGATAATATATCGTCAGTTCCAACAAAAGACTGGAACATATAGTAAAACAAACGGCTAAAATGAAAGCCAAACCGATAGGGAAGGACATGACATGGACGAAAAAATAAAATCCATACGCAGCAATGACGTACAATGCTGCTGCCGCAATATGGAATATCCTTGTTGTATTGTAAACCAAAGAGAAACCTATCGCAAACAAGGAGTATAAAAGTCCTGTAATAAGTCCGTTTATAATAAATTGTAAAATCATTCTATTATATCATCTCTCTAAAATGTGCAACATGATAAAACTCAAAAAGGGGGATCTACAACCATTTCCAATCGAACCGTTCGATATCCTCTTCGACAAGCAAATCACCGGACTGCACCTCGATGAAAGTCAAGTCGGAGATAGCCTTGACCGCATGTTTGACTCCTTTCCTGATTATAACCGTATTGCCTCTGCCGACAACTGACCTGATACCGTCGAGTACCAATTCTCCCTCGCCGTCGATGAACGTCCAGACTTCATCGCGATGGCGGTGTACCTGATAGCTGATATTCTTGCCGGATTTGATTTTCAACTGCTTGGTAAGAGACTTGTAACCGTCGGGGAACTCGGCTGTATCGACTACTTTGTATTTACCCCAGCGGCGTTCCTCGAACATTGGCCGACGTTGCAGGCGGTCGGCGTAGGTTTTGATGTTTTCGCTCTTATTCTTGTCGGCAATCAGTATCCCATCGTGCGATGCTGCGACAACCAGATTCCGTGCGCCGATGCACATAATTGGGTGTTCAAGCTCGTTGATGATGTGTGTATTTATAGATTCATTGTCCATGACGACATTGCCAATGGCATGTTCCGATAATTCGTCCGTAAGCGTGTTCCAAGTACCGAGGTCTTTCCATTCACCTGCAAAAGGAACAACAGCTACCGACTGTGCCTTTTCAGCAACCTCGTAGTCGAAGCTGATTTTTGGGAACTCTCCATAACGAGAACGGATTTCCGCAAACGTATCTGCTTCGATGTATTGGGCAACTATCTCCATCATATACCCCAATCGAAAAGCGAATACGCCTCCGTTCCAAAAAGCGCCTTCCGAGATTAGTTTCTCGGCGGTCCTCATATCCGGTTTTTCCGTAAAGCGTAATACTTGAAGTATTCCTTCGTCCCGTACATCATTGGCTAGCACGACATATCCGTATTTTGCCGACGGGTATGTGGGTTTAATCCCCATCAATAGCAGTTCAGCCGCATTGTTTTTCACAGCATCCGCCATCCTGCGGATTGTTTCAAAATAACCTGCTTCGGTATAAGGGTCACAGGGCATGACAATTACAACTTCATCGGCGGGACACTTCCGTTCGTATGCCAAATGCGAACTTGCAAGGGCGATAGCCGGGAATGTATCACGGCGCTCCGGTTCTGTAACGATAGGAATATCTTCTCCAAGCTGGTTGATGATGACATCACGTTGAGCTTGACTCGTCGCTACGGTTATTGAATCGTAGATACCGGCTTCCCGTAATTGCCGTACTACCCGCTGCACCATCGATTCTTTCGAACCGTCTGGAGCGGTTAATAACTTGATGAATTGTTTGGAACGTGTATTATTGGAAAGCGGCCACAGACGTTTGCCTGAACCGCCGGATAGTAGTATGATTTGCATAAATGATATTTTTGCGGGATTATCTTTCCGCCCGCATCGGGTTGTTCAGAAAATCCTCATAGGCAAGCCGTATGCCGTCTTCCAATTCCGTTCGGTAAGTCCAGCCCAGCGCGGTTGCTTTCGACACGTCAAGCAGTTTGCGAGGCGTACCGTTGGGACGTGTGGTGTCCCAGCGGACCTCGCCTGTATAGCCGATAATTTTCGCCACTAATTCCGTAAGTTCCTTTATGGTCAGTTCCTTGCCTGTCCCGGCATTCACCGTTTCGTTGCCGGAATAGTTGTTCATCAGGAACACGCACAGGTTGGCCAAATCGTCCACATAGAGAAATTCCCTCAAAGGGCTGCCGTCTCCCCAGCAGGTAACGGAGGACAGGTTCTGTTCCTTCGCTTCGTGGAAGCGGCGGATCAGAGCGGGGAGTACGTGCGAATGCTCCGGGTGGTAGTTGTCGTTGGGACCGTATAGGTTGGTCGGCATCACACTGATAAAGTCCGTACCGTACTGCCGGTTCAGGAACTCGCAGTATTTCAATCCGGAAATCTTTGCCAGAGCATACGCTTCATTGGTCTTTTCCAGTTCCGAAGTCAGCAGGCAGCTTTCCTTCATCGGCTGCGGAGCCATGCGCGGGTATATGCACGACGAGCCCAGAAATTCCAGTTTCCTGCAACCGTTCTTCCAAGCGGAATGAATCACGTTCATTTCCAGTATCATGTTCTCGTACATGAAGTCTGCCAGCGCAGACTGGTTCGCCACGATACCGCCCACTTTGGCGGCGGCCAGAAACACATACTCCGGACGCTCTTCGGTAAAGAATCGTTCTACGTCCGCTTGCCGCGTGAGGTCGAGTTCGTGGTGGGTACGGGTAAGCAGGTTCGTATATCCCTGCCGTTGCAGTTCACGCACGATGGCCGAACCCACCATGCCCCGGTGACCGGCCACATAAATTTTCGCATCTTTCTCCATCATTTCACGATCCCTTTCTCCAAATATTCGGCTAAGTTAGTGCGTACATGCTCTTCTGCTCGTTCCATGGTCACCTTCGCCATATCGGCATCCACCATCAGCTTGACCAATTGCTCGAAAGTGGTCTTCTGCGGATTCCAACCCAATTCTCGTTTCGCTTTGTCCGGATTTCCCCACAGATTTACTACATCGGTCGGACGGTAGAAATCTGGCGACACTTCCACCAGCACCTTGCCCGTCTTTACATCGATACCTTTCTCGTTTTCTCCCTCGCCTTCGAAATGCAGTTCGATACCTGCATAGCGGAATGCCAATTGGCAGAACTCGCGCACGGAATGTTGTTCACCCGTAGCAATCACGAAATCCTCCGGCTTGTCGTTCTGCAATATCAGCCACATGCACTCCACATAATCCTTGGCATAGCCCCAGTCGCGCAGCGACGAAAGGTTGCCCAGCAGGAGTTTGTCCTGCTTGCCTTGTGCTATACGGGCAGCGGCGAGGGTGATCTTGCGGGTAACGAAAGTTTCTCCGCGTCGTTCCGACTCGTGATTGAACAGGATGCCCGAGCAGCAGAACATATTGTAGGCTTCGCGGTATTCCTTCACGATCCAGTATCCATAAAGTTTAGCCACGGCATACGGGCTGTACGGATGGAAAGGCGTGGTTTCACTCTGCGGCACCTCCTCTACCTTGCCATAAAGCTCACTGGTCGATGCCTGATAGATGCGGCAGGTATCGGTCAGGTCGCACTGGCGCACGGCTTCCAGAATGCGGAGTACGCCCGTAGCATCTACGTCCGCCGTGAACTCCGGCGAATCGAACGACACCTGCACATGGCTCTGTGCCGCCAGATTGTATATCTCATTCGGCTTCACTTTCTTCACCACTTGCAGGATACTCATCGAATCGCCGAGGTCGGCGTAATGGAGGTGGAAATGAGGGTGCCCTTCCAAATGGGCGATGCGTTCACGGAAATCGACCGACGAGCGGCGGATGACGCCATGCACGTCGTAGCCTTTCTCCAAAAGGAATTCGGCCAAAAATGAACCGTCTTGTCCTGTAATACCTGTGATTAATGCAGTTTTAATAAAACTCATGATTACATATTTATTTGTTGTTTCGTTTTCTTTTCCATTCCTTATAAAGTAATCCGGGAAGTGTAGCCACAATCCAACCACAGCGTTTCAATTGTTTTTTTGGATCACATACTATCCTGAACAGAAACTCCATGTGGGACTTTATCATCCATTGTGGAGCACGTCTTTCATCTGTTCTGCTATAGAATTTGAAGGCTGCGCCAACAGCGATCATCACGCCGCGTTTGAGATGCGGTTTCAGTTTACTCATGAATATTTCCTGCTTCGGTGCACCGAGAGCTACCCAAATGATATCCGCACCGTCTTTCTCTATCATCCGGGCAATATCTTCATAATCGAAATCATCGACAGCCTTGTACGGCAATTCGACAAATTGCATGTCAGCGACGTCCGGGTTTTCTTTCAAAAGATTATTCCGCAAGCCGCTCAACGTAGCCTGCGATGTCCCCATGAAAATCATTCGATATTTCCGGGAACGGATAATATCCATGAAGATCTGACTGCCGCAATACTGTTTGTATTGCTTTCCATATATCCAACGGATATATAGAGGTACATAGCTACTGTCACAAATGGAGAATATACCCCCGTTAACAACTTCTAAATAATCAGGCTTTCGGTTTGCTTCATTTAAGATTACACCATCTGCGACACAGACATAATCCGCTATTCCTGTTTGCAATTGTCTGGCAATACGATTATGAACGGATTCCTGATCGAATTCGTAACGAATATTAAAATATGTCGTCATATAAAAAAGATAGGAGCAATATCGATTGAAATATTGCGATTTTAAATGATAGGAATGAGTGTAATTTATCTTCGAGCTAAAAGTCCATCAAACAACTGTTGCCAGTGATGATAAATTACTTCTGAACTGTATTGTTCTTTCAATTTTTTGAAACTTTGTTCAATTAGCAGTCCTGAATTGCCGGATTCTCGACTTAATCATCTAATTTTGACTGCTTGGTTTATTATGGATTGTAACGACAAATAAATCTGTTCACGAGAATATAAACTACTTGCCTTTTCATATCCCTTTAATCCATATTCGATAGACTTATTTTCATCTTTTGACAACTCCTCAATAGCTTTTTTCAATGCCCTTGTGTCTCCGGGAGAAACAGTTATGCCGTTCACTCCGTTGTCGATGATGCTCTGCATGGCACCGATGTCGGACGTAATGACGGGTCTTTTCAGGAGCATCCCCCTGACTATGACGTTGGGAAACCCTTCATACCATTTGCTCGGCACTACAATAGCCCTTGATTTACGGTACAAGTCATCCAGTTCACGTCCCTTCAGGAAACCGGTAAACTCTACATTCGTCGGCATATCGGTAGGCTTTTTGAAATTCCCGTCCAAGTTTCCCGCTACCTTGAAGGTGAGATGCGGGAGATGTTTGGCGGCTTCTATAAATTCATAAATGCCTTTTTCCTCACTTACTCTACCCACGAATGTAAACCAATTGCCTATCTGAACCTCCTCTTCGCTTTCAGTAATCACCGGAGCTATACCGGGTAATATTCCGATGCGTTCACCCTGTATGCCTTGTAAAATAAACTTCTCTTTCTGGAATGCGGATTGCACGATAAATACATCCACACCGTCTAAAATGGCTTTACTTTTTCTTGCCACAGTATTTCTCGCAGCATAGCCCACACTCTTGAAAAGGCTCTTCTCGCAATTTTTCCGGATACACCACCATTCCTTTCCTCTTCCGAAGCATTTCTCACAGATGTGTCCGTCATTATCCAGACACAGGCCTCCCGGACAAAACAGCCGGTAATTGGGGCAGCGCATCACGACCGGCACGTGGATATCTTTAAGTGGCTTGAATATACTCGGCGACAATAGCGGATATAGATTTTGGACAATGGCTACATCCGGTTTGAAGCGTTTCAAATAAACCCGGAGACGCTTAGCCTCAAGCGGATTCCATATGCCTGTGAAAAATGATTTTATTTTTCCAAAAGCACTGTCAGCGATTTCCGCAGAACTGCGCGAGTATTTTTCCACCACATGTCCATGCTCTCTCAGTAATTGGATTAGTTCTCCGGAGGCATGCTCTTCGCCGCTCGGCTTGGCATAGTCATTGTGAATATAAAGAATTCTCATTTCAAGTAATATTGTAAACTATAAAGGCAATATTTATGTTGTTTGCTGCTATTACGATTCTTCTTTAGGGAGGTGTATTAATTCTTCTAAAACCGAGTTCCACTTATTTGGGGTAAACATGCCCATCCCGCTCATGGGGTAGAAAATGACTTTTCGGAAATAGGCCTTCTGCATATTTGGAGTATCGTTTCCAATATGGCTGGGCAAGCATGGGATTAAGGCCGCAGAACTCCTGATGCTCCCAATTCATGTCATAAAGTCGATTGTTTTTGTGCTGCGTCGGTCGCGAATCACTTGATAATAAACAGGGTTCCCATCAAGACAGAAGAACTTGTAGTCCGACAAATCTGGTTGAAGGGTTTTGAAAATTAGTATATGTAATTGATAATAAATTAAATATCCGTTTCAATTGAGTCTTATTAACTTACCCAGACGTTCATCCCAGCCCTCGGGAATAAACGGAACAAAACCCGAACTGGGATAAAATGTAATCTCGCCGAAATAGATATGATTGTTGAGATAGTAGAAATCAGTTCTCGCAAACCGCAAAGACTTTGAAAGTTCCTCCGCCAATCCGATCATTTCCGCCAGTCCATCGGGTCTTTGCATTATTACCGTTGGATCAGGCGGACAAGCCTTTTCTCCAAAACCCAACAAGTTCCAGTCTCTATCGAAATAGTTGGCCCGATGCTGTACGAATCTGTTGAAATCGACTTTGAGGAACTTGACATTTCCATCAAAGCAAAACAGCTTGTAATCCTTTATGTCCTCTGTCCCGGTTTCATCGACCAAGAGCTGCTCTGCAATGATCCGTCGAGGAACGTTCTTGTAAGGCCATTCACGCGTCACGGAGTAGAAGTCACGTTTCAGCGATTGACGCATCTCCTCGACGGCACGGTTGCGGTCCAGTGCCGACTTGTCCCTGCAAATGATGACGCGGCCACTGTCATGGGTAGCTTTCAGCACAAATTGGTCGGGCAAAGCATCGAAGTCGATCTCCTCCGCCTTGTCCCATACTCCGAGAGTGGGAATAATGTATTCCTCCCCGATGATGCCGGCCACATATTTCTTTGCTTCATACTTGTCCACCATGGTCGTATATAGCGGATTGCGGTCGTGAAGTTTCAGCCACTGTATTTTTTCACTGAATGTGACGGGATACTTGAGATTCGGGAAACGGCTGAAATTCTTGTAGAATTTCAGCATGATGTACCACTTGTCCGGCAAGAGGAGCATCAGCTTGTAGAATAGTACTTTCAGTTTACTGTCTGTCTGCATTGTCTGTCGTTTTTGCGTCTTGCCTTAAATAATAGTCTACTGCCTTCATCACATTTTTGGCGGTGTTCTCGGGATTGAAATCATGCTCTATTTCCCGTGAGCGCTGCCCGAAACGCTTTAAGTCGACATGATGGAAATAATCAAGGGCTTCCACAATGCTCTTCTGGTCGAGCGGATCGAATGTAATACCGTTTTCGTCTTTGTGCACAAGCTCGGGATGACACCCGTTATAAATAGAACAGGCAACAGGGAGACCACATGCCATCGCTTCGGGAACTACCAAGCTCCAGTTGTCTTCAAGTGTGGCGATTACAAAGACATCGCATGCTGCATAATACTTGTATATTTGAGAATAGTCAATACCTCCCACAAATACAACTGCCGGATTATTGCCATATTTCTCTTTTAAATCTGGCAGTTCCGGACCATCACCCACTAGTACGATACGGTCGTCGGAGTGTGTTTTCAAGTGCTCTAAAAAACCTCCAAGAAGGTGAAACACTCCTTTGAGAGGTATCATACGGCCTACAAGGACGTATGATACCCCGTTGGGATTCACGCCGAGGATTTGCTTACGGAACGCCAAAAGATCATCTTCGGAAAGGCTCGCGACCTGCCGGGCAAGACCTTCGCTATCGGCGCACATTCCACCGGTAAAGATGTTCTTCTCCTTCACTCCTTGCGATATCAGATACTCTTTCGTTAGCTGACCATTTGCAATGTAACCATTGGTGAATATATTTATGAACCGGCGGTATAGCCGTCTCCAGAGCGGACAGTTCCGTTCCGTGTGCTTTGTACGCTCATAAGCTATGATAACAGGAATCCTGTGGATTGTCGCATAGAGTATTGACCAAGGTGAGAACTGAAAATAACCTTCCGTAATAATGATGTCGGGATTCACCTCTTTTATCGCCCGGTACAGGCCGTGGGGCCGGGTCAGCGAAATGCCGGAGTTTGCAAAGTCCGTTCTTCTTTTTAGAAACAGCCTGTTCTCGGTAACGCTTACTACGTTGTCGCCCAACGTTTTTTTGATGGCCTCATCACAGCGTGCGGGTATCCGCTGTCTACTATAGATCAAGTAAAAACGTCCGTTGCAAATCGAATTAAGTTCCTTGTATAGCGGTATTCTATAATCAAGAAAAGACGGATTAACCCATAAAACTTTTTTATTCTTCATCATTGGTCTCGTTTATTTCATCATAATACTTTCCATAGACATAGAAGCCGCATATCAGGACCGTTGCGAACATGGTCGGCATCCACCCTCCGAACACGCGCGACCCGATACCGGGATTTCCCATACTCTGGAGAAACGACACGCAGAAACACCCGATGAGAGATGCGCGATACTCCGGCGGGATATATCGGCTGAACACGGTTTTCATCATTGTCAAAAAGAACAAGACCATCAGTACGATGCCCGGCACGCCAAGGCCGATGGCTGCACTAAACAGGGAGTTATGCCCATTAATAGCTGCAAGATGCTTGCTGTAAAGCAGATATGGTTCACCAGAAAAGAATCCATATCCGCCCCCCGGCCTCTCCTTCAATGCTTCCAATGCCACTTCCATAATTTTGTCTCGTCCTGTGGTTTCATGAATGGAGATAGACTGCTTATCAAAAAACACGGTATCTTTGATAAATTTGTAGGGGCCTATCACCGCAATGACTGTTCCCAATATCATGAAAGCCAGAATCACCGCCGTCCTGTATCTCTTCTGTCCAAAAAATGTGCTGACGCTCCCCAAAGCCATACCGATATAGGCTACTGTTGACATGGAAAAGATGGACATAATCATAATAAGATAGTTCCACCATCTCTTCGGACTTTGAAACAACGCCATATAAAAGAAAGTAGTGGCCATCATCTGCGAGGTCTGCAGCAGCGTCATAACATTCGTTGTATACGACAAGGCGCGTACCATTGAGAATATTATGTCGACAGTGACATACAGCATTGTCCACCGGAGGACCGTCTTACAGCCGCCATGATAAAAAAGATTCTGGACAACAGCCGCCATAAGCATCGTCATGCTCATACATTCAAATGCACGGAAACCCGTCAATTGCAGGTTGACGCTCCAAACCATGCTCACCACGCCCAGTGCAGTATACAATGAGATCCACAAGAGGGGCGTATGAATGAACAGGTCGCGTCCAAATGTTTTTTCTTTATGGTTCAATTCCTTTGCGGCAAAGAAAAAGCAAATAGCGGCATAGAGGATGAATACGACGGCCGACGCATCGACAGACGCATAAGCACTCGGATCACGGCGTCGTGCAATAATCGTATATATTAACGGCCTGACAAGCAACAGGAGTCCGCAGCCTCCGCCCATTGCGGCCAACTTATATAAGGACTGTATCTTTTCCCGACTGATCATATTTAAAGTTTGCTCTGTAATTTGTCGATTATTTCCGTCGTTATCACCTGCTGTCCTATGGCGTTCAAGTGCAGACGGTCGTGAAACAGCTCATGTCGAGAGGAGTACTCCGGGTTAAAATCCCAGTATTCCACGTTCTCATGGTCGGAAGCGAACCGTGTGAACCAGTCTATCACCATCTCGTATTTCTCTGGCTCATATTCGTTGAGCAGATCCAGGGTCGGCGTGTTTACGAGAACTACCTTGACTCCCCGGCATGTCAGCATTTTGATGGTTTCCGTAAACTCGTCTATCAGCTTCTGCTCCATTTCTATATGGCGTTCATCGCCGTTAAGCAGCTTTTTCTTGTAGGTAGGAATATCAATGACTCCATTTTTGCGATTGCTCCAGTCTTTTCTCCATCCTCTGATCGCCGCACCTTTTATACCGTCATCATTGTATCGCGACACCCTGAGCAGTTTATGAAGCCAGTAGTCGGTCGCAGGTACACCTCCTACTACGAGAAAGGAAAATACGAAATCAAAACTGTTGAATAGCATTGCGTTATCTTTATCTGTGATATTCGCGGTATATGAGCCATCCCGACACTATCTTCCACATAATCCGGTTGGTGGTGCCCATTTTGAGAATCGTTGTCATTAAGCCCTTGGGAAAATCATTCTGATACTTTCTGATCTGATTGAATGCCAAATCCGTGCGTTTTGACAGCATCATAGAATAGCACAGGTTTCGAGCTATTTTCCCGCGTGCCTTGACATAATGAGGCGACAAAGCAGCACCTCGGACCGCTATCCTTTTTTCCCAGCTCTCTACTGTAGGCGCCGATGCCCATCTTTTTTTGTTCTTCTCCACCCAACCTATTTTTTGGGTCACTTTCAGCCCGTCACTTACAAACAACACCTCCGGGATAAACCCCATTGTGCCGTATGTGGCGAGCAGTGCCCAATACTCCAAATCTTCGCATATTCGCAGGTCTTCACGCTGTCCACCCGCCCTGCGGGCCACTTCCGTGCGGATAACGATGCTACCCGTGCAGATGTGGTTGTACTTCGCCCAAAACTCAAAAAAGTTGCTGAGCACCATCGATCCGTCAAAGTTCTCGATTCCGTCGGGCTTGACAGATTCCCCGCTCATGGTAATGTGCCGCTGGCCTACGCTCACTGCAATGCATTCCCGATGGGCGTGGAGGAATCCCAACGTCTGTTCCACAAAATCCGGCATCCAATAGTCGTCGGCGTCAAGAAACGCGATGCAGCGCCCTTCGGCGGCCAAAATACCTTTATTGCGGGCGCTGGCCGGGCCGCTGTTCTGCTGGGTTATCAAACGGATGGATGTCTCCTGACGACGCCGTATCCGCTCAACGGAATCGTCTGTACTGCCGTCGTCCACGCAAATCACCTCAATCTGATACTCCCCCCGTTGCGAGAAGATGGAATCCAGACATCGGTCAATCAGCAATGCAGCGTTGTAGACCGGTATAATGACTGTCAAATCTTTCATGCTTTGATATGCTTGATTATTTTTGCGAAAACACCCCTTACCACCACATTTTTCAGTTCCATAATTTATGTTTATGTGTTGAAATTCCATTAACAAATCACTTTGTAAAGCCACACCAAGACTGGATTGCTGCGCAGGTAATTGCGGTAGTAGATGCAGTTGCTCTGTTTCAGATAGCGATGGAGCGTCCGGTTGTTCACTTGTTGGGTGGAGCAACCTCCCAAATGCACGACACTTGTGTCGGCCATGAAATATGAGCGTTTGCCGATGCGTTTCATGCGCTCCGACAATATCACCTCTTCGGAATACAGGAATGTCCGCGGGTCGAAGCCGCCGACAGCACTGAAATCAGACTGCCTGACCAGAAAGAAGCAGCCGGACACCCAATAGCAATAGCTTGACTGCGGCGGCTCAATTGCCGGGCGTGCTGCTGCCCTGTTCCGCCGAAACCGACGGAACAATTTCCAGCCAATCTGTCGTAATGGGGTAATAATACGGTAGTGCGGCGATTGGTCGCGGTTGTCCTTGCCAATAATGCGAGGCCCCACAATCGCCACATCCTGCCGCTTGTCAAACTGCAGGAGCATTTTTTCCATTACCCGGACATCGCTAATGATGATGTCGTCGTTGCTGAACAGAAAGTAGTCTATGACAAAATTACGGGCGAGTATATCTGCTCCAAAATTGTTGCCACGTGCAAAACCGAGATTCTCCAGGGGCGAAACGACATATACCCGGCTCTGCTCCTCAATCGCCTCATCGGGATGCCGGAGCAGGACTCCGCCGCACCTTTCCGCTATCGCTTTCCCCACACTTTCGTCCGGGCCGTTGTCGACAACGATGGCTTTCCACGGAACGCCAATCTTCGGCAACTGCTCGTTGATAAACGCGATAGTGCTCTCCTGATTCTTATACGATACGATTACGATACCTATCATGTCCAGTGAAATGATGATTTTACGTTCTTTATGAGGCGGCTTGCCGCTATCGGTACGGCGCATCCCACAAGCACATACAGCGGTGTCCACCACGCCAGATTCTCACCATAGACAGGAAAATCGGAAAGATGGGCAAATCCGCCTCCTTCAATGAAGACGTGGGCTACGGCCACGAGCTTGAAACAGATAAAGTGGAGTGCCATTATCTCGAACGAGCAATTGCCGCACAGGGCGATGGTATCGGCAATCCGCATCCGGCTAATCCACTTCGACACGCCGTATACCATAGCGACCCCTACAATAGGGACGACAAAAAAGAGCAGAGGGTTGTTCGAAATCATCTCCGACGGCTGTAGGCGCACAATACCACCCAACATATAGAAGCCAATAGTGAGCACTACGCAAATGAGCGTTACACCCGAGTTAACGTAGCGTTGCAGAAGTTCGTGTTTCTTAAAAACTGCGCCTAAATGGTAGATCATCACAACGATCATTGCATTCCATATGCAAAGAGGATTCTTGACATGCAGTTCTATGCATAGAAAACCTATAAGGGTGCATAAAATTACCCCCCCCCCATGCAGTTTTTATGCAATGCTGCCCGCAGATTTTCCGCACCACAACGTAGATGACGGACACCATCAGCAGCGAGGGCGCAAACCACAAGGCACCCATAAACGGCTCGAACGATGCCAGTTGAAAAAGCAGACGCAACCCGTTGCGGAAGAAATCCCCTGCAGAATAGACAGCATCGGCGCGATAAAGCCCCAGCGAGCAGAACACGTTGTGGAGCAGCAAAAACGCCAGTCCGTAATACACAAAAGGGAGGTAGAGCCGTTTTATTCGTTTCACTACAAAAGATTTCGTGTCATCAACGTAGCGGGGACTGAAAAAATAACCCGCCACGAAATAGAATGTCGCAAGGTGGTATTGGTTGACAAACCCCTCTACAACAGACACACCGCAATGGCCTGCTACCACCGAGATGATGGCCAAGCCTTTCATAATATTGAAAACATTGTCACGCTTTTGTGCTGTCATTTCATCACACCTACTGTTTTCAAAATATGTTTTATAGTAAATTTCAACCCCAGACGGCTGCAGCCATACAGCCCAAAAAGAGCACGGCGACAGTTGAAAAGGCCGAATTATACATCATATATCTTGTTGACAATATTTATGTTCTTCTTTTTAATCTGCTAAAATAAATTTCGCCTTTCGTCTATGAAGTCCGATAATGTGATAACCTCAATCCTGTCGTCTTGTTTTGTTTCTATTTCTTGTGGCTTTACTTGCCTTTTTGACTTCTCATTGAGCAATCCTAACATTTTTATAAGATTATAGAAACGGTATATAAATGAGTTATGTAGCCAGACTGTTGTTGGCGTAAACAGGTATTTTATCTTGTTGAAAATTGTTGATTGTATAGTTTTTATATACAATGAATACGATTGTATCCTGTTGTCTATATCCTCCAGTTCGGCAACAGTTTTCTGCTTAATCTGTGGCATCAAAGGTTCTTTATGGGAAATCGTCCAAGATTCCAAATCCGCTAAACGGAACAATAACAAATTCCTATGATATGACATTTTTTTCAATTCGGCTTTCTTTGCTTCAAGTATGTTTGATGATTTTGGCATACTATAGTTGTGTGAAGAAATACGATACAGGATAGTGGGAGTATTGACTTGGATCATCTTACCCTTCAACATTGCACGAAGATTAAGAATATGGTCTTCACTCATCACCCTTTGATCGAGTGGGATAAAGTCCGAGAACAAGCTGCGATGCCAAGCTGAGTCTGCCCCTAAAAGATAGTCCCGCTGAAAGATATATTTGGGATTTTCCAAATGTTCATCTACAAAATATCTGGCTGTATTGATACCATAAGCATCCGGATTATTCTGAATAACTTGATGTAATGTCTCCAACCGTTGAGGAAGCGAAACATCGTCACCTGCTGCCATGACAAGCCAGTCGCCATGACTTAGTTGTGCTGCCTGCTGAAAGTTGCCACCGATACCTTTATTCTGCTTGCTCTTATGGAGTATTATCGGAATCTCTCCTCCTGTATCCTTGTAGTTTTTCACAAGAATACTTAGAACCGAGAATGTATTGTCAGTCGAATTATCATCACAGATAACAATTTCGTAATTTTTGTATGTTTGTTTTATACAGGCATCAAAAGCCTCTTTTACATACTTTTCCTGGTTGTATGTAATAAGAAGAATTGAAAATAAAGGATTCACAGATTATAAAATTTAAGTTTACAATAGATGCGACGAACTACGAAAGACTTATACCAACTGCCAGAATAAAGCTAATAACCATGAAAACACACAACCATTATTTATATACTGATAATCATTGTCATGGACAGAAAACAGACACACTCCACATTTGAATTCCTTATATGGTATTAGAACAATAATTCTCTAAATAATGGCATTCAACATTTTTTATGTCCCTTATAACCGCGCCACCATCGTCCAATGAAGCCTCTTCCATCCTTAATTAATGACCTTACCCCTGCAATTTTGCAAAGGTGGATAAGCCTAAAGCCTTTTAGACGAAATTGCGGATTAACTAAAATCTTGTATAAAACATATCTGATAGGAATATTGACCTTACGTTGATACTGCGACTTTTGGATGAAAGGCATCTCTTTCATGTCATACGGTTCTACAACAATTGCACCGTCTGCTATCGCTTGTTCCACCAGCTCCTTACCTTTGTCAGACCTTATAAAGATAAAGCTGCGTCCGGCTTCATCGTTATTGAATGATGGATTGCCATTTTTGCAGTACCACGCATCTCCACAGGAAATATCGGCAAATTCCCCGAAACCATTTGGGCATAATTTACATCTGAACAATGTATCTCTACCTAAAATTGCTCCCCATGATTGAATGTATGTACATTCCTTTTTTGTTCCGTCTTGACTTTCAACAACGGCTTTGCCGGGCCAGCCAAATCCTCGGTATCGTATATTTCTTATGGTTTGAGGATCTACACCGAGATATTCTGTCATTTCCAATGTTGCCTTATGCGATGGTAGCCCCATGCACATCATTGAAAATGTATATAGGATGTTGCATGTCTTCTCAGGATAAACAGCCATGTATTGTTTTAAGGCGGCAATATCGCAAGGTTTCCCAACTACGGCCAGCCTCTTTCCTGTTGAAAGATATTCACGCAAATGTTCAAAAAGACTGCAGGGAGCATAACGTGATCCCATACATTCCAATACATCTTCTATAGTCGAAGACAGATGGGGTTCTGTCCGTGTTGGATCTTTGTGTGACTGACGGACTTGTAAAATGCCATCTACAAGGCCATTTTTTAGCAAATGAATACACAGCGCAGTTATGATACCTCCCGAAGAAGCTTGATAGTTTATCGTCTTATTGGTGGCATGACCACAAACCACTGGTGAAACAATTGGACCGTATAATATTTCCTGTTCCGTTTTTTTCTTATGTTTTTGGTATATACCAAACCCTGGACAAAATTTCTTGAAATCAGGATCAATCAAAGCTTTATCGGAAGGATGATAATACCCGTCTGTATAAAGCTCCATTTTTTGCTTTGACTTTTCATCAACGCATAGACCACACCCTAAACAAGCTTTATATCTGCATATCTTTTCTACTTGATGATGCATCTGCTGAAAGTTTGAGTTAATGACTGAACGAATCTTTCGCGTTCATCCTTTATTCTTTTTAATCTTAGAGGCATTTCTTCCTTAATTTCAGATAAATTAGACAAAAAATCATATAACTTTTGAATAACTGTTTTTAGTTCGTCACCCCTCAAATCCGAACCATATGGATATTTCAAAGTATCAATAAAAAGTCCGTTGAACTTACGACTATACCCAAGAGTAAACACAGGAACACCAGAAGAATAAGCTCCTATACAACAATGCATACGGCTACTCATGAGACCGTCAAGAGAAGATATGAAACTTTTTGCTTCTATTGGCGTATAAAAGAACGGTGCCAGTTCTGTTTCAGGATATTCATATTGGAGTTGTTTACATAACCAATAATCATCTTCCCGAGGCTGGGATGCGGTTCCGTAGAGAACATGTGCAAGAAGAACCACCTGATAGTTTTCTTGCCGAAGACATTCTATGATTTTTCGAATGACTGATTTGTAATCAGATTTTAATCCAAACTGATTCGTTCCTGTATACCCCCCATTCCATAATAGGGCGGAAGGACTGATTCCTATTCTTTTTTTATCTGAAGATATTTGAGAACCGCATGTCGGATATGACATATGGAAAGCCATATCTATGGTTTTGAATATCTTATTAATAGGTGTGTATTTAGCGGCGACCTTTTCACTGATGTCATCGCGGACATAGCACATAGCGGCCTGAGCCATCATCCTTTGGGCTTTCTTTTCACCTTTAGCGGTGTTGAACGGTCCTATCGTCTGTGGAAGCAGGATTATGGGTTTCTTGAATTTATTTGCCAAAGCATGGTTCTTGCCAATATATTTTAAAGTATATGAACCATATATATCGCTAAAGCTGTCCCCTCCGCATGTATCAACAAAAAAATCACAACTCTTTACTGACTGATAAAACTGATTGTAATCATGCATCTTATCCTTCAATATCCCTTTGAGCCAAAGCCTGAGATATGATTCCGGAACTTTGATGAAAGATATATCATACCCATTCAATTCTTTAGGCAGATTGTTTTTGTTGAAAGACGCAGGTATGTCCCAATACAATATGTATTGAAAATGCCAATCTTTTTGTTTACCTATCTCTTCGCAAAGTTGAATAAAACTATAGTTGAGTGCATTACAGCCCATATTCTGGTGCAATATGGTTCCGAAAAAAATACCGATTCTTATGTTTCTCATTGCTGTGATTTATTTGAACGATGTATAATACTAACAAAAAAGGTTTTGTCCTCTTTATTTGTTAATAGAAGCAATCCGAGTAGATAACATATAGAAAAAAGCCCACCTTTGACAAGTAGTGTTACTATTGTCTTGCTGCTATTTGGTAAAAATTGTAAACATAAATATATTGTAGTTCCTAATATGACATATGGTATGAAATCTTCTGTAAATACCTTCCATGAATTTATTTTCATCTTTTTAGGCCAATAATATAAATAGAAAAAAAGGAGTTGCGATAGTGTATATACAATGTATGCGATTACAGTCCCTCCAATTTGATAATATGGAATTAGAATCCAACATATCAAAAGACCAATAATAGAAGAAAAAATGGAATTATAACTAATTGCTCGGATATCTTTTCCCGACAGAATAAGACTTGATATAGCTTGGTTATGAGTTCCTAATGTACACAATAGCCAAATATTGAACCACACTGTCAAGTACAAATAAGTGTCACCCACATATAATATCAAGACCTCTCGACCTATACTCATCATACCAAAACAACAAAACGAGATAAGAATAGATATGTATTTGGTCCCAGAGTAGGCAACCCGATAAAAGGCATTTCTGTTACTTTGTGCAACGATTTTTGCAGTAGATGGTAGTAATATACTTATAAACGCTCCTCCGAGCATAACCACTATCCCTATGATGCTGTTCAAAATACGATAATCAGTTATTGATTCCATTGTTCCCTTTATACCAAGAAAAACTGTTCTTAGGTTGTGAAAGGAAAATTGGAAAAAACTAAATGAAAAAATATTCAAGCTATATGGCAAAATTTCTTTTAATACTGTTTTGTCTATTTTGGGCAAGAAATTGATACAAGATATATCTTTTCGTATTTTGTTGATTGACATTGGTATAATGGACAATGTTGAAAGACATGTCAAAGCATAGTATAATTCTATTGAGAGGTGAAGTTTTATAGTTGCAATGAGTACAACTATCATTAGCATTTTGGTGATGAGTGTCCTGATTTGAATCCATGCGACATTTTCTGTAGCTCTGATAATTTGGTCAAAACATCCTGAAATCCAACTGCAAAAAGCAGAAACAGACAATATGTATAATAGATGTTTTAATATTATATTCTGCTCTGTCGTTACATTAAAGATATCTTGTGCAAAAAGAGATATGACTATCAGTATAATTGCATTTACCAAACCTATTATACTATAAAATGACATATTTGTTTGGAATGCTTTCTGCACTTTTTCGCATTTGCCCTCAGCCAACCATGTTGAAAAGAATCGGATATTTGTGGAATTGAACCCCATATCCATCAATTGAAGATATATATTAATGGACATAGCTAAACCTATGAGACCATATTCCGCTTTGCCAAAGTGATTAATTAATATCGGAATGGATATGAAACCATAAATTGCATTGACTATATTTAGAATAGTTGTCCAAATTACTCCTTTAACTATTCTCTGACTACTTCCCAATTGCTTTAACCTTTAATATACTTAATAGTATTATTGATTCATAACGATTTAATAATCCGCTCTCTCGTCATTTTCACAATCTATTTTATAGAATCCCGCATACCATTCCGCAAACTTCTTCAAGCCGGCTCTTAGAGGTGTTGCAGGCTTGAAGCCGAAATCTTCTTCCAAAGGGGTTGTATCGGCGTATGTCACCGGAACGTCTCCGGGCTGCATAGGCACAAGCTCTTTGTGCGCTTCAAAGTCATAATCAGAGGGCAGTACTCCGGCGCGTACTAGTTCCTCTTGCAAGATGGCAACAAAATCTGTAAGATTTTCAGGATTATTGTTGCCTATATTATAGACCTTGTAAGGCGGGACAGGCAAACCATCTTCGCCGTTGCTCCGTTCGGGTGCGTGCTGCATCACACGCACAATCCCTTCCACAATATCGTCAATATAGGTGAAATCACGCCGACAGTTGCCGTAATTGAATATTTTGATGGCTTCTCCTTTCACTAATTTGTCCGTGAAGCCGAAATAGGCCATATCCGGTCTCCCTGCCGGACCATAGACGGTAAAGAAGCGCAAACCCGTAGAACGGATGTTATAGAGTTTTCCGTAGGCATGTGCCATCAGTTCGTTGCTCTTCTTGGTAGCGGCATAAAGGCTTACGGGGTTGTCCACTTTGTCGTCGGTGGAGTAAGGCACTTTCCTGTTACTGCCATATACGCTGCTGGAACTGGCATACACCAAATGTTCCACTCCCGTTCGACCATTGTCGTAAGAATGACGGCAAGCCTCCAGAATATTGTAGAAGCCTATTAGATTCGACGCGACGTAAGCATCTGGATTAATGATGCTGTAGCGCACTCCTGCTTGTGCAGCGAGATTGACTACCACAGACGGACGGCACTCTGTGAAAAGCCTGTCTATTGTGGATTTATCCGCTATATCGCCTTTTACAAATGAAAACGATGGATGGGACAATAGCCCTTCCAAACGTTCCTCTTTCAGGCGGATGTCGTAGTAGTCGTTCATATTGTCGATGCCTGTCACCCTGATACCTGCGACATCGTGCAGCAACCGTCCGGCGAGATTCGCGCCGATAAAGCCGGCCACGCCCGTAATCAGTACGGTCCTGCCTTCCAGTGTTATGTTTTTTGTGAGCATGTTCTTGTCTTTTTTGTCTGTTCCCGTGTTCAGGGTGATTTCAATCCCTTCCGAATATGTCACGGGTATATACCTTTTCCCACACATCGTCCAGACAGGTATCATAGCGGTTGGCGATGATGGCTTGGCTTTGGACCTTGAATGCCTGCAGGTCATTTATCACACGGCTACCGAAGAAGGTACTGTCATCCTCCAATGTCGGTTCATAAATGATTATTTCAGCCCCTTTTGCCTTGATACGTTTCATCACCCCTTGTATGGATGACTGTCGGAAGTTGTCGCTGTTTGACTTCATGGTCAGGCGATAGACTCCGACAACGCATTTCCGTTCCTCATTGGGATTGAAATCGCCTCGATTATAATAGTCGTAGTAGCCGGCCTTGTTCAGCACACGGTCGGCAATGAAATCCTTGCGGGTACGGTTGCTCTCTACAATAGCCTGTATCAGATTTTCCGGGACATCCGCATAGTTGGCAAGCAGTTGTTTCGTGTCTTTGGGAAGGCAGTAACCTCCATAACCGAATGAGGGATTATTATAGTGTGTGCCGATACGGGGGTCAAGACTCACACCATTGATGATGGCCTGCGTGTCGAGTCCTTTCATTTCAGCGTAAGTGTCCAGTTCATTGAAGTAGCTCACCCGCAGAGCCAAGTAGGTGTTGGCGAACAATTTCACGGCCTCAGCCTCGGTCAGCCCCATGAAAAGGGTATCAATATTTTCCTTAATAGCCCCTTCCTGCAATAGGGCGGCGAAAGTATGCGCAGCTTCGTCCAGACGGGCATCCCCCTCCGGTCTGCCCACAATGATGCGGCTGGGATAGAGATTGTCATACAAGGCCTTGCTCTCACGCAGGAACTCTGGCGAGAAGATGACGTTTTCAGTATCAAATTTCTTTCGTACACTTTCGGTATAACCAACCGGAATGGTGCTTTTGATGACCATGATAGCATTGGGATTGACACTCTTTACCAACTCGATGACCTCTTCCACATGAGAGGTGTCGAAATAGTTCTTTACTGGATCGTAGTTGGTAGGTGCGGCAATCACCACAAAGTCTGCCTCCCGATAAGCAGCCTTGCCGTCAAGGGTAGCCGTTAGGTTCAATGTTTTTTCCGCCAGATATTTCTCGATATATTCATCTTGTATAGGCGATACCCGCCTATTTATTTTCTCTACTTTTTCGGGAACAATATCTACGGCCATCACTTGATGGTGCTGAGCCAGCAGCGTAGCAATGCTCATCCCAACATAGCCTGTCCCGGCTACGGCTATTTTGAGGTATTTGTCATCATCCATTGTATTTTTATTATTGAATATCTGATTGTGATATGTTGAGTTGGTAAGAATTTGTTAACTTAGTATATCTTTATCTTCTTTTATACATCTCCTCGTAGTATTTTTCATATTCACCGGAAGCGATGTTATCTATCCACTCCTGATTGTCGAGATACCAGCGAATGGTCTTCTCGATGCCTTCTTCAAATTGTAGGCTCGGCTCCCAACCCAATTCCTTTTGTAGTTTTGTGGAATCAATAGCGTAGCGGGCATCGTGCCCCAAACGGTCGGTGACGTAGGTTATCAAATCCATATCTTCACCTTCCTTACGCCCTAAAAGACGATCGACAGTTCGTATCAGAACCTTGATGATGTCGATGTTCTTCCACTCGTTGAAGCCGCCGATATTGTATGTTTCAGCAATCTTTCCTTTATGGAAGATTATGTCGATGGCACGAGCATGATCTTCGACGTAAAGCCAGTCGCGTACGTTTTCGCCCTTGCCATACACTGGCAGAGGCTTATGATGACGGATATTGTTGATGAAAAGCGGTATCAGCTTTTCCGGAAACTGATAAGGTCCGTAGTTGTTCGAACAGTTGGTCACGATGGTCGGCATTCCGTAAGTGTCGTGAAAGGCACGCACAAAGTGGTCGCTTGATGCCTTTGAAGCTGAATACGGGCTATGTGGGTTGTATTTCGTGTCTTCGTAAAAGAAATCCTTGCCGTAGGCGAGGTGGTGTTCCGATGAGGAGGCGGTAGTGGTGAACGGTGGCTTGATGCCTTCCGGATTTGTCATTTCCAGTGCGCCGTAGACTTCGTCGGTTGAGATGTGGTAGAACCGTTTGCCCTCATACTTTTCCGGTAAGGACTCCCAGTATAATTTGGCAGCCTGCAACAAAGAGAGGGTTCCCATTACATTGGTTCGGGCAAATGTAAACGGGTCTTTAATGCTACGGTCTACGTGGCTTTCGGCTGCAAGATGGATAATGCCGTCTATGTGTTCCTCCTGCATCAGTTTGTAAAAGGCGTCGAAGTCGCAAATGTCCATCTTCACGAACTTGTAGTTGGGCTTGTCCTCGATGTCCTTCAGATTAGCCAAATTCCCGGCGTATGTCAGCTTATCCAGGTTAATGATTTTATACTCCGGATATTTATTAACGAACAGACGCACTACGTGACTGCCAATAAACCCTGCACCTCCGGTGATGACGATATTTCTTTTGGTCATATTATTTGTTGTTTTTCAGATTGTTAATACACCGCTTCAGTGATTCCTTCCAATAAGGAATCCGAATACCGAAAATATTTTTGATTTTCGTCTTGTCTAAAACCGAATAAGAGGGCCGTGTAACAGGGCTGGGAAATTCGCTGCTGTGACAGGGGCGTATATCGCAAGCCGTTGTGCCGTTATATTCGGCAATCATTTTGGTGAAATCGTACCACGAGCAAACTCCTTCGTTGGAATAATGGTAAATGCCTGTTTTACTATAGCTTTCGGCACTTCTTTCCTTACCGTAATCGGCCAATATGCACTCAATAGCTTTCGCTAAATCGAGTGCATAGGTCGGTGTGCCGGTCTGGTCGAACACAACCTCCAATTGCGGTTTAGTCGCCGTCAAGTTCATCATCGTCTTACAGAAGTTCTTGCCGAACTCGCTGTATAGCCATGCCGTACGGATAATGACGTGCTTGCAACCAACAGCTATTATTTTCTGTTCGCCGTGCAGTTTTGTCAGACCATACACTCCTGTCGGTGTGCCTTGTTGCTCCTCCTTGCAGGGAACATTATAAGGTTCCTTGCCGAATACATAGTCGGTGGAAATCTGGATCAGCAGTCCGTTAACCTTTTTCATTGCTCCGGCAAGGTTCTCCGGAGCCTCAGCGTTAAGCTTTTCAGCTAATGCCTCATTACTTTCGGCGGCATCCACATTGGTATAAGCGGCACAGTTCACAATGGCATCTATCCGGTAGTCTGTCACCATCTTCCCAATGGCTTCCCGATCCGTTATATCCAAATAGAGGGTTTCTACGCCTTCTGCCTGATTAACATCGGTAAAGAAATACCGGTCGTTACTGCTTTGGGCCACCAATCGCATTTCATTACCGAGTTGTCCGTTGGCCCCTGTTACAAGTATATTCATCGTTCAAATTCAGGATAAAGATTGACGTTGTAATCGAAAGGAGAATCAAAATCTTCCAGGCATATATGCTTGATATCTTTTTCAGACAGAATGGCATTCTCCATCGGAATTTGCCAATCAATACCCAAACTTTCATCCTTGATACTGATCCCCCCGTCAGCTTCAGGTGCATAAAAATTATCGCACTTGTATTGGAATACAGCTGTTTCGCTCAATACGGCAAAACCATGCGCAAAGCCTCTTGGCACGAAAAATTGACGGTGATTATCTTCGGTCAGTTCCACAGCTACATGTTGTCCATAGGTAGGACTGCCTTTACGAATATCCACTGCCACATCCAATACACGTCCTTTCACGCAACGTACCAATTTACTTTGCGTAAAGGGAGGGCGTTGGAAGTGTAATCCACGCATCACGCCGTAGGAGGACATGCTTTCATTATCCTGCACGAAATTGATTTTGCGTACTTTTTCTTCGAATTCCCGTTGCGAGAATGATTCGAAGAAATAACCTCTATCGTCTTTGAAAAGGCGCGGTTCTATAATTACCACGCCTTCTATATCGGTCTTTATAACATTCATAGGTCAGTCTAAATTTTCCTTGCCGGTGTGCTCCACTTCATCGATAACTTTCAGTAAATACCGCCCATATTGGTTCTTTTGCATCGGTAGAGCCAACTCTGCCATTGTTGCCTTGTCTATCCAACCCTTGCGGTAAGCAATGCCCTCCAGACAGGCCACTTTCAACCCCTGGCGTTTTTCGATAACTTCCACGAAAATCGAAGCCTCTGCCAACGAGTCGTGCGTCCCCGTATCCAACCATGCGAAGCCTCGTCCCAAAGTCTTCACTTTCAATTTTCTTTCTTTCAGAAATTCTTGGTTGACAGTCGTGATTTCCAATTCGCCCCGCGCGGACGGTTTGATACGCTTGGCGATATCGACAACTTTGTTGGGATAAAAATAAAGCCCTACGACTGCATAGTTCGATTTAGGATGCTCGGGTTTTTCCTCAATCGACAGACAGTTTCCATCCGCGTCGAATTCCGCTACTCCATAGCGTTCCGGATCATCGACCCAATAACCGAACACCGTCGCGTGCTGTGCCTCTTCTGCATTTCTTACGGCTTCTTTAAGCAGTTCGGAAAATCCTGTTCCATGAAAAATATTGTCTCCCAATACGAGACACACGGAGTCGTTGCCGATGAACTGTTCGCCTATAAGAAACGCCTGCGCCAGGCCGTCGGGCGAAGGTTGTTCTGCATATTCAAAACGGACTCCATAATCAGAGCCATCACCCAGCAGGCGTTTGAAACTGGGCAAATCGTACGGTGTGGAAATAATCAATATCTCCCGTATTCCGGCCAGCATCAGCACGGAAATGGGATAGTAAATCATCGGTTTGTCATAAATCGGCAACAACTGTTTGCTGACACCCTTGGTTATGGGGTAAAGACGGGTACCGGAGCCACCGGCCAAAACGATTCCTTTCATTTTGTCTTTTATCTAATATGATTAATTATTTTATTATTTAATATTCTTCTCGTTGCAATTGACATAAACTGCGATGCCCCATGGATGTCGGTTCCGAATAAATGATATATGCAGTTTTTTATCAGCCATTCCGCTTTTGTCTTTGGGATACGCCCGTATATGCCGAGTAATGACGGAAGATTGAGCTGGAACTTCACCCCCATTTCTTTTAGCTGTCGATACTCCGACTCACCCATATATACATACCGTTCCGGGTGTGCGAGGACGGGATGGTAGCCTTTCGCCTTGATGCGGAGCAGGATATTGTTCAATCCCATCGGGGGATTGAAATAAGAGGTCTCCACTAACAGATGGTCGCCGTTCCCGCCCAAAGGCAGCAGGTCGTTCTTTTCCAACCGTTCCTCGAAAAGGTTGTCGAGCATGTTTTCGGCCGCCAGATGCAACTCCACGTTTCCCGTGTAGGCCGCCTGCAATTCTGCGAAACGTTCCCTTAAATGTGCTGTGGTGTTGGGGATATCCTCCATGATATGCGGCGTGAGCCATACAGATTTTACGCCAAACTCTTCATACATGCGCAGGATTTCCAACGCCTCGTCCATCGTCTGCACCCCATCGTCCACACCCGGCAGGATGTGCGAATGCCAGTCGGTAAATCCCTCGAATATACCGCTATCTTTCAGCGGGATACGTTTCCTAAAACACCACACGACGATGCATGTTTTTTGTATAGGGTATTTTTAATTATTTGATAACCAACCATTTACCCCCCCCGTTTTTTATCCGAGCCATAATGGTATCCCGAACCGTAACCGTAGTGATAACCGTAACGGTATCCGTAGCGCCCGCCATTTCCCTCGGTTCCGTTCAGGATCAGGGACATATTCTTATATTTCTTCTCTCCGTAGATCTTTTCCAACTCGGCGAGCATGCTCCGTTCGAGTAATCCTACACGAACCACGAAAATGGTACGGTCGGCCAGTTTCTCGATAATCTGCGTGTCTGCCACTATTTCGATAGGCGGACAGTCGATCAGTACATAGTCGTACTGCTCTCGTACGGTATCGATCACCAGCTTCAACCGCTCGTTGAACAGCAGTTCGGTGGGGTTGGGGGGAATCGTTCCGACGGGTAGGATATCCAGATGTTTCCGTTTCGGGTCGGGGACGATGATTTCGTCCAGCGAGTCGATGCGGCCGCCCAGATAGTCGCTCAACCCCTTGTCCGGAGAGTCGATATAGGACGAAGCGGAGCCGTGGCGCAGGTCACCGTCGATTACCAGCACCTTTTTCTCTTTGATGGCAAGGCTCACGGCGATATTCATGGTCAGGAACGATTTGCCGCTGCCCGGATTGAACGAGGTTATGATGATGACATTCGATGACTTGTCCTTGCCGGTCATGAATTCCAGATTGGTGCGTAGCACGCGGAAAGCCTCGTTGATGATGTCGCGGCTGCCTTCCTTGACGACCACCGCCTTGACCTCCTGCGTTTTTTTCCCGAATATCCTTTTCTTTTTTTTCGTAAACAGCGGAATCTCACCGATGAACGGTACGGTGACACCGTCCAAGTCTTTCCTTCCCCGTACGCGGGTATTCATGTTCTCGCGCAGGAAGATGATGACTACCGGAATGAGCAGCCCCAAAGCGAATGCGACCAGTAAAATGTTCTTGCGTACCGGTGATGTCGGCAATATGCTGCCATGCGGTGGGGTGACGATGCGGGTGTTGTAGGCGGTGAACGCCTGCGACAGTTCGTTCTCTTCGCGCTTCTGCAACAGGAACAGGTAAAGAGCCTCCTTGACTTTCTGCTGGCGTTCCACCGACAGCAGGTATTTGGCCTGCGTGGGGTTGGCTGCTATGCGCGATGTCGTCTGTTGCTCCGTCTGTTGCAAACTTTTTATCTGCGCATTCAGCGTTACGATCTGATTGTCGATAGACCTGATTATCGCACCCCGCATGGATGCCAAAGCCTGATCCATATCCACAACCAGCGGATTCTCCGTGCTGCTGTTGGCAACCAAGCTGTTGCGCTGCAGCAGTTGTTTGTTGTATTCGGTAATCTGCGACTCTATATTGGCGCTCTCTATGCCGGAATTGGCCGGGAGCAGTTGCGTTCGGTTGGCATCGTTGGCTAAATAGTTCCTAATGTAGCGGGTCATGTAAAGCTGGTTGTTCAGGGCCAGAATCTGGGCGTTCGTCTGGCTGCTCTGCGCCATGTACATGTTCGATGCCGCCTGCACGTCGGGCAGCAGATGTTCGGACTTGTAGGACGAAATGTCCTCGTCCACGTTACCCAGTTCCTGTTCGATTACGCCCAGTCGCTCGTTGATGAACATCGAGGTGCTGACCGCGATCTGGTTCTTGTCCTTCACCCAGTTCTCGTTATAGACGGAGATCAGCATGTTCAACATATCTTCCGCCCGTTGGGTGGAGTTATCCTTGAATGACAGGTCGATGACCGAAGCCTTCTCGTTGTTCAGCGCCACAGACAGATTGGCGGAATAGGCATTGACGGCACTATACAGGCTGGATTTGTCCACATACAGTGTATATGCCTTGCCATTCACGTAATTGGGTGTCGTGTGGACAATGATCCTGCCTAACGGGGTAGGTATGGAATCGAGCAAATGCCCCGTTATACCCGTTTCATCGAGCTCCGTCCCGTTCCGTGTAAAGTCGGATAAGAATAATGTGCTGTCCGGTTGTACTTCCAATGTAAAGCTTGCCGATTCATTTTCAAGTAAATCACTCATCGTCACGTTCACAGGCAGTGTCAGTCCGTAAGCTACCCGACGGTGGAATCTTTCCGGAACGAAGTAATTCATGTCCAGACGCAACCGTTTCACCACTTCGGTCATCAAGGCCGGCGACTGGAAGGCGATGAGTTCGTTGTTGACGTTCGTCCCGGACTGGAACAGCCCCAAGTCAGAGAACGCATCCATCTCCGAAGATACGGATTTCCCTTTCGAATCCTCTTTGATCAACACCGACGCCGTACGGGTATAAACCTGTGGCGTGCGTAAAATATAAAAGACAGCGATGCCGAGCGTTACGGCCAACGAAAGGACAAACCATTTCCATCTGGCCAGACACAGGTAAAACAGGTCCTGTATCCGTAGGAAATCATCCTGCTGTCCCGGTTTTGTATTTTTTTGATTGATGGTCATCATATCCGATTCTATGTTATTTCACGATCAACACGGTAATGGTGGTCAGCAGCGAAGCCAGCGACATCCAGAAAGAGGCCGAGCGGACATTATTGCCGTTTACGGTCGCCTGTCTTGCTCTCATCGAGTTGGGTTCCACATAAACGATATCGTTCTGCTGTAAATAATACACGGGAGAGGCATAAAGGTCATAACCCGAGTTCAGGTTGACTTTATAAAGTACCTTTTTCCCGTTCTCCTCGCGTTGAACCAGCACATTTTCCCGTTTCCCGTAAACGGTAAGGTCTCCGGCCATGCTCAACGCGTCCAAAAGCGTCAGTCGGTCCTTGTCGATATTGAAACGTCCGGGATGAGCCACCTCGCCCAGAACGGACACGGTTAAATTCATGAACTCTACCGTCACCACCGGATCTTTGACCAAATTCTGGGTCATCAGCTTGTCCTTGATATGCGCGGCAATCTCTTCCCTCGTCATTCCTTCCACATGGATTTTACCAAGCACGGGGAAATCGATATCCCCGTCCCTGTTTATGGTATATCCCGAGACCCCTTGGCTATTGGATGTTCCCGATGAACTACCTATCTGACGGGATATAATCGGAAGGTTGAAAAGATCCATCAACAAGGGATCTTTGCTGTTGACCAATATCGAGATTTTATCTTCGGGACGTACTCGGATTTCCAGCGGATTCAAAACCTGCTCTGCGGTGCCTTGCTTCATGTCCGTGAAATAGGCGACCCTCGGCGCAGCACATGATCCTAACAGAAAGGCCGCAGTCAATAAGAATAAAGTGTATCTGATTTTCATATTTCAAGAATTTTTATTTGTCGGTTGCTTGTTTCGACTGAAGCTGTCCGATATGTTTCGTCAGCCGGATGTTAGCGAGAGTCCATATCAGGATATCGCCCAATATAATCCAGTTTACATCGAGATCGAGGGACAAAAGAATATTTAACAGTATGAATACAGTCGATACGGAAATGATGGTAATCATGGCACCTCGCTGCTTCATTCCGATAGCAAGTAATTTATGGTGAATATGGTTCTTGTCGGGCAGGAACGGGTTCTTCCCGTTACGTACCCGATGCAGGTAAACCCGTACCACGTCGCAGCATGGAACCAGCAGAGGCGAGAAGGCCAACACCATCGGATGTACGTTTCCCGTATTATCGTTCGGTCCGCACATAGTCAGCTTGAGACCAAGAAAACAGAGCATCATGCCGATGGTCAGGCTACCTGTATCACCCATGAAGATTTTCCGCCCATGTTCAGCGTTTCCGAAAACATTGTAATAGAAAAACGGTACGAGCACGCCCAATGTGGCAAACGCCAGCATGGCATAAATATATTGGTGAAGCCAGAAAAAAGTCAGCCCGTAAAACAGGCAGGCAATACCGCACAGCCCCGATGCTAGCCCGTCGATACCATCAATCAGGTTGATGGCGTTGATGACGAAGACTACGATCAAAATGGTCAGGGGATACCCCAGCCATAATGGAACAGCGTGGATACCCATGATACCGTACAGGTTGTCGATATATACACCTCCGGCGATAAGCATCACACCGCATAGGATCTGGATAACGAACTTGGTGCGATAACGGATGCCGATCAGGTCATCGGCCATGCCGACCAGATACAGGACCATGATGGAGCAGAAAGCGAAAACCAAAGGCCGTATGTCGTTACCAAGCTCGGTCAACATTTCCGAATGTCCCAGTAACATATTGGTCCCCAGCAGCAGGGCAAAGGAAAAGAACACTACCGGCTTGAATGCGATACCTCCCAATCGGGGAACGCTACATTGATGAATCTTCCGCTCATCGGGAACATCGAAGAGTCTCCGGCGGAATGCGATCAGCAGAATCTGGGGAATGACGATGCCCGCACAGAAGACACAAAGCAGAAACACCAAGAGGCAATTTACAATCCAGAAATTCATACATAGTTCACTTTATAAGAAGCTGTCGTAATATGCGTCGAGTTGTTCTTTGCAGATACATTCCGTCAAAACGGATAACAATAACCAGTATTCATTCTGCCTCGGAGCGCAGTCCGTCATATTTTTCAAGGAGGTTTCCCGTACGCTACGGATCATGTCCATGTCGATTTCCTGTCGGCTGACACTTCTATTTTCCAAATCCAACAGGAGTGGCAATGCCGATAACGGTATATTCCCGTTGCTCATTTTTCGTTTGTAATACCGGTAAGCTTGGGGGATGTAAGCATCAAATGTTTTGTCGAGCAATATGTCGGAATTGCGATTCATGATCTCGATACGGCCGAGCGCTTCAATATCCGATATATACTTCCATGCGTAATCTTCCGAAAAGGATTCGCGCCATGCGACAAGCTTATTCCAATATCTTTGGAAAGCCGGATCGCATTCCCTTTCCGGTTTATCCAACATGCTTGTCAGTTCGATTACAGCCCACATCGCCCCGAGATCCTCCTTCCATGAAACGGATTCCCTTGCCATCCATAAATCGACCAAATGGCCCGCAAACATATTACAGATATACACCGATTCTTTTTTTATCGGTACCAGAGAGGGCTCCGCCAGACTATAAAGCAATGGAACGAAACATCCCAATCTGGCGGAATCGTCACAGTCCCGACAGCGGGAAGCGCATTCGTCGAACAACCGATTGATACGGCCCAATATCACGAAGTGTTTCTCAGCAGTATCGCCTTGACGGGTATAGCTATTCAGCTCATGGATCGATAGATATATCTTACTCAAATAGAACAGTCGATTGTCCGGCAGTTTATGATTTATGCGTACCGCTTGAACTTTATGCCATATGTCATCCAAAATAGAATCAGACATATTTATATGCTTTATTTACAACAGCTTGATATATTCCGGACAGACTTCCACCCCGACAGAAAAGAAGTTAGGTAATTCCACTAACAGACGCTTCGTTTTCGATCCGCGCACGGTCAGCAATTTCCCTTCATAACCATCCAAAGGACCGCCTACAATACAGATGTTCCGGCCGCACATGGCGGGGAGTAATTCACATGGAAGATAATATCTCGGATTTTCCGACACGTTCACGGCATGTATGAAGCGCTCCATATCCTCATTCGGAACGGTCATCGGCTTTCCGTAACCGCCACCTTTTTGGAAACGGTACTGGATTGTCGGAATCTTATTTACAATCGGATCGATAGCCTCTTTTGTATCATGGACAAAAAGCAAATCCTGAATAAAGGGAACCTTTTCCCGAACCCGCTTGCCTCCACGAATGCTCAACCGCTCTTTCATGGGAGTGAACACCTCGAAATGTTCGTCTTCCAGCAGTTTGTATGCGGGCAACTTGGCATTGGTTCGTTTCAGGTCGCGCATTACGAACCAGCATATCCGTTTTTCGGTCTCCGGATCAGCCATATTTTGAATCAAGGCAATTCTTCTAATCCTGCATGATTGTAAATATAATTATAAATCAGGCAGTTATGGGTAGTAGTTCCAAAAGTTGGGGAATAATCCCCCGTATTAATACATCTGTTTATGTTTACCATAAACGCTTCTGTAATCACACATGGGAAACTTTCCCATGCCGTGTTCGGTCTCATCTTTCAATACTTCTCTCCGCAAGAGAAATAGATATACTTAATGTTGATATTAACAGCCTGATAAACAAAGGGAGACTGTCATGTATAGATGCCTATTCGCATAACTTTCGTTGAACGAAAGTGCCCCGAATGAACTATCTTGCTGAAAATTACCCCCGTTCTATGCGGTTTTTATCAATAAATTAAGTATCTTTGCACCGGTTAATATTTCTCTTGCGGAGAGAATGAAATTGTTACTCAACAAGTTCCATCTCCGGTAAAAACACCTCGCTTTACGGTTTCCCGGTGCTCTTGTCGGAACCACTCCCAGAACAAAACCGTTCTTTGTCTCCTTCGTTTATTCCTTGTGGAAGAAGCGTGTATGTTTCGTTTCGGCATCCGTTAACCGATACATCTCTTTTTGAGAGAAATAGCGAAATAGAATGATTTTATTATCAGTAAATTCCATTTGAAAAGTCTTGTTTTGCGCAACAATTTCCCGTTTCAGCACAACATTTTCAGCTAAAATTGCGATGGAGATCAATTTTTAGACTGACTTTTATTGCTCTATTTCGTATTTTCATTACCTTTGTTCTCGTGTAATATTTCTCTCAAAAAGAGATATTCTCAAATCGCGCAACAATCCCCGTATTGTTTTAACCGACCGAAGTGATTCTACGGGCAAGTTTTCCTACAAGGCTTTCAATATTTGGCTGTTCGCCTTATCGACGGCAGAGGTGTCCAGCGAGGCGAGATAGATGCGTGTGGTTTTCTCCGAATCATGTCCCATCGCCTCGCTTATGACCGAAAGCGGAATGTTCCGGCTTTTGGCAATGGATGCCCACCCGTGGCGGGCGACATAGGTCGTCAGCGGAATATCCAGCCCCAGTTCCCGACCCAGTTTTTTGAGTTTGTCATTGACTAAATGCGCGGCGTTCTTGTACTGCCTCCGGTCATCCTCGTTCATGTCCTTGATTATCGGCAGCAGGTAAGGGGTCCCGCTCGTGTCGTACTTGTCCACGATCTCCTGCATGGGTTTCTCCCATTTGATGAAAAGCTGCTGCCCCGTCTTCTGCCTGCGGTAAGAGAGTATCCCGTTTTGCAGGTCCCTCTTTCTCAGGTAAGCCATGTCGATGAACGACATCCCTCTGGTGTAGAACGAGAACATGAAGATATCCCGTGAAAAGTCCATGGCAGGGAACAGCGTCAGGTCCAGATCCCGGATCTGGCGGATGATTTTCAGGGGCACGGCCCGCTTGACGGTCTTGTCGATGCCCGTGTAGACGTGCTTGAACGGGCTGCGCTGCACGGTCAATTCCTTTTCCACGGCACGGTTATAGACGGCCCGCAACCCCCGCATGTAATAGGACGAGGTATTCGGACAGACTCCGCTCGATTTCAGGAAGTTCTCGTACCGGATCATCAGGTCGGAATCCACTTCGTCCAAAGGCACGTCGCTTTCCCCGAGAAAACGCCCGAAACTGTTCATGACCGTAGCGTAGCGTTCGGCGGTACGGGGCTTCCCGACCTGTTTCAGTTGCCGGACGGTATCTCGGGCGAAAGAGATGATTCCTCCTGTATCCGGAGGCGAGAGGTAATATTTCACCACCTCTTCGGCAGTATAGTCTTTCCCGGTCTTTTCAAGGCGCAGGATAACGTTTTTAAGACGCCCGGTATCTTCGCGCAAGGTCTCTTTCAATGAGACCAGATAGTTCCGGCGGGAATCTTCGATGCCGGGAGGGAAGACGACTGCCGCACCCGCCGCATCCCACTCGTACGGGTATAACTTGTAACCGGTATTGACCTGCCGCGCCACGCGGTTATGAATCACTTGGTAGAACAATGCGCCTTCCCTTGTCGGAACAGAAGAGGCGCGAAATTTCACTTTTACTGTTGCCATTGCCTATATATTTGTTATTAATTTCTTGCAAAGGATAAAAATAAGACAAGCTGTCAAGGGGGTATTTTCTACCGGAGTTCATATATAAATAGCGGAAGGGCCCTGTTTGTTTCGAGACTAAAGGGAACCCTTCCGCTATTTTGTCTACTTTATTTTGATGTATTCGGAATAACTGATTTCCGCATACGGATTGTCACTGGATATGGTCTGGTGTACGGCCTTGACCCGTTTCCAGAACCACCAGCCCTTGTATTCCACCCATACGGCTTGGCGGAGCGTTACCGGCACACGGATTTCGCCCCGCAGCCGGTTGTCCTCGATAATACCCGTCAGCCGGATATGGGGCGTTATCATCTCCACTTTCTGCCTCAGTACCGGCACGGTGTCCCGGATGACGACCGTGTCGCGCACTGCGGCATCGATGGGTCCGGTCACTTCAATCTCATGCCTTGCCGCCGCTTCGAGGTTTTTGATTTTTACCCCGAGCCGCCTGATGGTCTCGGCATCCTCGGCTCGAAAGCGTCTGTACTCGTCGAGCGTCAGTTGCAGCGCCTTGGCATCGAGTGCCATCGTCGCCGAATCCGCCTGTATGCGCCTCACTTCCGAAAGCAGGGCCGCGCTGTTCGACCGGTAACGGTCCCGTTCCCCTTTCAGCCTCACCGTGTTCCGGTGCTGGAGCCACACGATGCCGCCGAGCACCACGACAGCCGCCAGCAGGCATTTTATGAGTAACCTATTCATAGGCCATCGCGCTTTCGGGGATGAACCAAAGAAACTCGTCCATGTACGCCTCTTCCAGCAGTACCAGTGCGCCCCTGTTCCTCTTCCGGCCGAAAGAGAGGTCTTCGACGACGAGCCCGCGCCGGCCGGCCAGCTCGCCGAGCCTCAATTCGGAGAGCTCCGCCGAGGCTATGATCGTCACGTATGCATTTTTAACCATATCCTACCTCCCGTTATAGTGGCTATTGTGTTCCAGCAGCGAGCGGATGTCCTCGCGTATCTCGTGCAGGTCGTTCTGGATGGAGTTGAAGCGCATGATCGTCGCCTCGAACACGGCCTTGTCGAGCTTGATGGCGTCGATACGGTCGTACTGGTCCTGAATCTTTTCTTCCAGCCTGCCGCAGCGGTGCTCCAGCTCTTGGATGTGCCGCGTGTTGTTCAGGTGCTGGACGTACATCGTCAGCAGGAACGAAAGCACGACCGTAATCATCCTGAAATGCTTTATTACAAACTGTTTGAACTGTTCCATATATCTATTCCATTAGTAATGTGAATGCTTCCCTGATGGCCCGGAGCAGGGTTTCCGCCGCCTCGCTGTTCCAGAACCCGTAGATGACAAGGGCGATCATGATTGCCAGATAGACCCACCAGGCAATCTCCTTGCGGTCAATCTTCCGGTTCTTCATCCTTGGGCGTGTTGGCGGGTACGATGACATTGAAAATGACGTTCCCGTCACTTCCCTCGATACGCAGGCGGTTCTCCTCCTTGTGTTTGATGGGGAATATCTCCATGAGTGCCTTGGCGGCGTTGACCGACACGGCACGCAGCGGTGCCGGCGAGAGCGGGACCCCGAACCGGTCGGTGTAGTCCGTCGTGGCGGTCTCGTCCATCACGGCTTTCAGCGTCTCCGCCACCTGCAGCTTGACAGCCATCGTCTCCATCTCGAACCGTTCGGAGGAGAGCAGCGCCTTGATATGCGCCAGCACGTGCGGTTTATGAATCAGGTAGTTGGCCGCGGAATGCGGATTCTTCACCGCCTTCTCGCCGAACACCTCGACATAGCATCTCTTCGGGCGGCCGGCATATTCCAGCCCGCCGTTCACATAGAGCTCGCAGAATTGCAGCTCCTCGTCGGAGAGCGTCTTCTCCTCCCTGTTTTCGGGTATGTTGTTCGTTTTTCCGGACATCTTCTCTTTTTGTTAAAGAGTAGGCGCTTTGTCCGCAGGAGGTTTTATGAAACCGGCTTTTACCTGAATCAACTGCTCGATAAGCGTGTCGTAGAAGACCTGCGCCAGCGCGTCGGCACACGCCTCGGCGTCGGCGAGCGAGTTGATCAGGCGCATGTTGAACTTGATTTCGAGGTCGTAGCCCGATATGACGGCCATGAGCTCGTTCCCGTCGTAGCCGAGGGCGCCGTAAGTTATGCGGTCTGCCGTGCGGAAGGTGACGGTTTCGGGAACCTGCTCCCGGGTATCCTGCTTCTCCTGTTCCATGGGTTATATCTTGAAATGTTCGCGTGTCTTCTCCTTTTTCCGTACCATGTCCGCCGCGCTGCCTTCGCCGTTGCGCAGCCGCGAGGTATAGACTCCCAGTATGTCGAGCGTCGCCGTGACGTCCGCCGCCGCATCGTGGGCATCGTCCAGCTCCACGCCCAGCCGCGGGGCGATCAGTTCCAGCTTGTAGGAGGTGACTTCCGCATCTGCGGCGAAGGCCAGCCGGCCGAGGTGCAGCGTGTCGATATAGTGGGGCTGGAAATTGCCGTAATAATCCCGCGTCCCGGCAAAGGTCTTCTCGAACTCGGCGATAAGCCCCGCGTAGTTCATCAACTGTTGCAGGAAACCTATGTCGAAAGCGATGTTCTGCCCGATAAGCACGGGTTTGCACTGGTTACCTTTCGAGAGCGTATTCCGTCCGGCGAAGGCGATGATGTTCCCGGCAATCATGCGGATGTCCGCGCCTTGCGAGCGCAGGAGCTCCATGGTGATGCCCGAGTAGTCCAGCGCTGTCTGCTCGTACTTCATAGGCATGGATTCCGCCAGCGCCTGTTCGCGTCGTGTGCGCAGCACTTTCTTTTTGGGTAGCCCCGCCTCCTGCCTGCGGTAAGGCGCGACATAGGCCTCGTAGCGCTCCATGACCTGCCACGTGTCGAAGCGCACCGCCTGCAAGGATACCTGCGTGCAGGCGCATTCGCGGCAGTCCAGTCCCCCGGTCTCGAAATCCAGACCGATACCGGTGTATATCTTCCGTTCCGTTTTCTGTACCATAGCGTTATTGTTGAATGAATAAAAGCGTGTTTTTAGTCGTCTGCAGGGTGTTGCAGCCGCTGTAATCGCTGTACCGGACCATGGCCGTGAGGATGACGACCTTGTCCTTGAGCGACTGTATCTCCGCGCGGTGCGCCGCGTAGTAGTCGTTCCAGACGACGCATTCCGTAAGTCGGTTGTTCTGCGAGAGCGTCAGCTTGGCGAAACGTTTGCTGCCTCCCGTCTCTCGGTCCTTGTAGACGTGTTCCGCCACTTCCGCGACCGTGGCGCAGACGGCGGCACGCCGCCCGTCGTTCTCGTCGTGCGCCACCTCTTCCAGCGAGAGGTAGGATGCCTTGCCCTTGACGGCGGTCCGCGCCTCCGAGTTGTCGAAGATGCGGCGGTAGTCGATGGAGCCGATGCCCGACACGGCGATCTGCTGCTGCGACCAGAAGTAATGCCTGTCCCGCGTTTCGGCCGGAAAATCCTTCTCGGGGAGGGTGAATCCCAGCTCGCGGGCGGCACGTTCCAGCACGGCATAGCGTTCCGTCACCGCCCGCACCTTCTCGACACGGTCAAAACAGCCGGCCAGAATCATGTTCTTGACATGCCGCGCGTTGACCGGCACTTTCACCGCCTCGTCGGGATTGTCGGGGTCGTCCCAGTATTTGTATTTTTTGAGCTTGTAGCGGAAGATGCGGTGTATGAAGTTCTCCACGCTCCCGAACGGGCCGCGTGCCCGCTCCGAGACGATGTACTCCACGGTCTTCATGCCGACCTGCTTAATGCGCGAAAGCGACCAGAATATCTCGTCCGTGGTGTAGTCGGTGAAGAACTCTACGCCCGAGCGGTTGATGTCCGGCGGCACGATCTTGGCCGGGGAGCAGCGTTCCATCTCCGACATGAGGGCCGGTATCTCCCTGTCGTCGGCCCATTGCAGGGCGACGGTATAGAACGCCGAGGGGAAGTTGGCCTTGAGCCATGCCCCGCAGTAAGCCGTCAGGGCGTACGCGGCGGCATGGGAGCGGTTGAACGAGTACCTTCCCGCCACCTCGATCTTGTGCCAGATGGTTTCCGCCTCGTAGTCCGGGCAGCCGTTCCGTATGGCTCCGGCGATGAAGTCGGCCTTGAGTGTGGCCATCAGGTCGGCTTTCTTCTTGCCGATGGCTTTGCGCAGCAGGTCGGTCTTGCCGAGGTCGAAACCGCCGAGCGTGTGGGCCACGGACATGAACTGCTCCTGATAGACCATAATCCCGAACGTGTTTTTCGTCGCCTCGTAGCAGCCGTAATCGTAAACCGGTGCCACCTCGCCCCGGCGGTAGCGGATGTAGTCCTCCGTGGCCCCGATGTCGAGTGTCGCGGGACGGTACAGGGCGTTGATGGCAATCAGGTCCTCGATGCAGTCGGGCTGCACATCCTGAATGAAGCGCGTGATCCCCGGCGAGGAGAACTGGAAAACGTTCTGCGTGTTGCCCTCCGAGAGCAGCCGGTAGGTTTTTCCGTCCTCCAGCATCTCCTGCGTGATACGTTCGATGGAGAGTTCCTGCCCGAAATGCCCGTTGACCAATGCGATGACGGAGCTGAGCTTGGCAAGCTCCTTCGTGGCCAGCACGTCTTCCTTCAGCAGCCCGATCTCGTCCACCGAGTAGCCGTCGAACTCCGAGACGAGCATGCCGTCCATCTTGCGCACGGGCAGGAAGTCGAAGCATTCCGCCGTCCGCCCGTCCCGGGTCTCGGGCGTGACGATGATGGCCGAGGCGTGTACCGATGCCGCCCGGGGCTGTCCGAGCAGCAGCCGCACCTCCTCGACCACCTCCGGGTAGGTCCGGATAAAGTCCTTCAGTTTCCTGTTCCCTGCCGCCTGCCTGAACAGCCCCGTCCAGTCCGTCCCGTCGTCGAGCATGGCGGTGATGTAGTTCACCGTGCCGTGCGGCACGCGGTGTACGCGGGCGACATCCTTCAAGGCCGCCTTGAGCTGCATCGTGGTGAAGGTCCCTGCGGAGAAAACCCGCCGGCGGCCGCCCGTGTTGTACCGCTGTTCGAGGTACTCCTTGATCTCCTGACGGCGGTCGGAGGCGTAGTCGACGTCGATATCCGGCAGGGAGGCGTGGCCTCCCTCCACCAGTCCCTTCCCGACAAAGGAGTCCGCCGCGGTAAGGGGCTCCCTCGTCCTTCTGATTTTTATGTTCTGAACTTTCATCGAAAATATTTCTTGTATCGTGTAATGGCGCTGACGGTCTGGCGGCTGACCCCGTATTTCCTTGCGAGGGTCTCCTGCGAGATTCCGCCGGCGTGGTATATCATCCGTATCTCTTCCGCCTGCGCGTTGGTCAGCTTGGCGTTACGGCTCTTCTCGCCGTGGTCGTTTTTCAGCCCGCCCGCTATGGCGTGCTCCATGTTACGCCGGTGCGTGCACATCTCGAGGTTGTTCGCCGCGTTGTTGTAGCGGTCGCCGTCGATGTGGTTGATCTCCAGCGCCGGGTCCCAGTCCGGCAGGAAGTGCCGGGCCACGAGCCGGTGCACGGAGAACTTCGTCCCAACGCCGTGCCTGTAAAGCCTCACGCGGTCGTAGAGCGACGTCGTGCCGCACCATGGGGAGAGTATGCGCTCGGGCTGCATATAGGTGATGCCGTCGTGCGATACCTCCCGTTCGAGGCTCTTGACCCGGCCCCGGTTACTGATCTGATATTTCCCTTCATAACCTTGAATGTCCACCCACGTTTCCGGGGTGTCAACCATCGATGATTCTGTTACATGCGGTTTGAAAAATCTGTTTGTCTATCTCAATACCGACGAACCGCCGTCCGGTGTTGCGGCACGCCACGGCGGTGCTGCCGCTGCCCATGGCGAAGTCGAGCACCGTGTCGCCCTCGTCGGTGTAGGTGCGTATGAGGTATTCCAGCAGGGCCACGGGCTTCTGCGCGGCGTGCAGGCAGGAGAGCTGCTTGTCGGTCTTGTACCTGAGCACGCTGCGCGGGTAACGCTCCGTGGAGATATAGTCCCGGTAGTTGTCGTGCCGGTGATAGATCTCGCCCGCGTTGCATTTCTCCTGATGGGCTGCCATGACCATCTTGCGCGGGTGTCCGCCGGTTTTGACGGGGTTGTATTTCGGCAGTCTGTCGTAGAAGACCAGAATATCCTCGTGCGCCTTCATCGGCATGCGCCGGGCGTTCAGGAATCCCGTAGGCTGCGTCTTCTCCCACACCCACGCGTAACGCAGCCGTTTGAGGTTCGACGCCCCCAGCACGCTGGTAAAGGGCTGCTGGCAGAACAGCAGCACCGGCGTTTGCGGCAGGATGATCCCTTTCAGTACCTTCCACATCTCCGGGATGTCGATGACGGCGTCCCAGCGGCAGTGCGTGGTGCCGTACGGCGGGTCGGCAAGGACCATGTCCGCCCTCACGCCCTGCCCGGCAAGCCACGGCAGCACCTCGAGGGCATCACCCCGGTAGAGGTCGCAGCCCTCATAGGGGCGCAGATGTTCGCAGTTCGGATTCATGAGCCATAACACTTTTCAGGTTCCACAACAAATCTCGGCGGTCGAAAAGGATGTCATCGCCACGTTTCAATTCATCGGCATATACCGTCAGCTCTTTGCCCTCACGCACGACCCGCAGCCGGGCGTCCGCGCACAGGCGGCAGGTCGCGCCGTCCACCGTCATTTCCACGTACCGGTCCCCGCGCTGCAACGCTACGTCCGGTGCCAGCACCGTGATCTCCTCCTTCCAGCCGAGGCCGCAACGTTCCGGGACAAGGAAGCGGGAGAAGAGCAGGCCGTATTTCAACGGGTCGATGGAGGTGATGCCGAGCAGGTAGGCGACCAGCGAGCCGCCGGCCGAACCGCGCCCGATACCCGTCGCTATGCCGCGCCGGTGCGCCTCGCGCACCATGTCCCACTGGACGAGGAAGTAGTCCACGTTGTCGGTCGATTCGATGATGTAGACCTCCTCGTCCAGCCGTTCGCGGTAGCGGGCGTGCCCGGATGGCGGTATCTTCGCCTCGAGACCCTCGTCCAGCAGGCGAAGGAACATCGTCCGCCTGTCCCCGTACCGTTCCCGCTCTTCCGGCCGCATCCGGTACTCGGGCATGAACATGCGTCCCGTCTCGAAGGCGGCGTCCGCTTTCCCGGCGATCTCCACCGTGTGGCGGCACATACGGCGAAACAGCGCGTCGAAATCCCACTTTTCGGAAAAGAGCGGGCGGAGCCTGTCGTAATGCTCGTCCACGCTCTTGAAATAAAGGTCGTCGCTCTGCTCGTGCGCCGCGCCCGAGGCTATCTTGTTCAGCACGATTTTCGAGCCCGCCTCGTCCCGGTCCGGGTAATGGCAGTCCGCAATCAGGACGGGTTCCACAGTGAAGGTGTCCGCCACGGGATCGTAGCATTCGTCGAAGTAGTGTTTCAGGGCCAGCAGCCGCTCGCGGTCGATGCGGTCGGCCTTGTACTCGCTGCCGTCCACCTGGTAATAGACGGCCTCGAACCCTTTTCGCAAGCGTTCCAGCTGCCCGGGGTGCGAGGTTATCCAGCGGGCCGAGCGGGTGGCGAGGACCAGCACGCAGCCGGCGGCGCGGGCGAGCAACCGGTCATACGGCAGCACGTACCGTTCGGAGTCCACCATCACGGCCCGCTGGATAAGCAGGAGGTTGTGCAGCCCCCCGCCATTCAGGGCGTATATCTTGATGTCAACCGGCTCCCCGTCGTGCTCCATGGCCAGCGAGTAACCGAAAACGTGTTTCAGTCCTGCCCGGACGCATTCCTTCTGGAAGTTGAGCGTTGCAGCCATCGTGTTGCGGTCGCAAATGCCGATGGCCGTGTGCCCGAGCCACTTGGCCTTGCGGCACCACGTTTCCAGACTTCCCGAGGCGTTCAGCAGCTCGTAAGGGGTGTGAACGCCCAAGTTCACGAACGGGATATTGTGCCCCGGCGGCTTGGGGTGCCCGATGTATTTGAGGATGTTGAAACGGAAATTCTCCCGAAGGTCATAATAATACCAGTTCCGCCCGAAGGGGAACGCGACGTGGAGGATACCTTCCTCCATCAGCACCTCGGGACGCTCCATCAGGTTGAAGGCGAGGTTGTCGCCCTCGCCCCGGAAGATGGAGTCCACGCCCGAGAGGTCCGCCATGAAGAGGCGCCCGAAGCCGGGAACGTCCACCACCTCCGCGTCCACCGGGTTGTAATCTATGCCGTGGTCGTCAAGCCACGTCAGAAGTTCCTGCATCATCTTTCCTGTACTTTTTTGAGTTTGTATTCGATAGGCGCCAGCAACCGGTACGCGAACGTCCGGTAGGTTTCCCCGTCATCCATCCCGTCCCAGTCCTTGCCCGCGTCGGCGATGTCGGCGATGAAGACCTCGAAATAGGCCCTCAGCCGCTCCGCCGTCCGCTTGATCGCTTCCACCGCGTCGCCGTCATACCCCACGACCACGGTCCTCACGCCCTTCGCCTGCAGCTTGTAAACCTGCACGTCGGATATCTTTTTCCCGAAAGTGGCGACAGCGGCCACGCGCGGGTTGTCGTAGAGTTCCAGCTTGCGTGTCAGGGCTATGACATCAAAGATTCCTTCCGCGAGGATGACCGTGTCGGTCTCACCCGCACGGACCGCGTCATAATTGTAGAGCAGCTTCGAGAAGTCGTTTTCCGTGGAATTCCGGTATCGCAGGATCTTGTAACCGCCGGAGTGTTTCGCCCTGCGGTTGTAAGCGTCGATGTCCTCTTTCGGCCACGTGTGGCGCGCGACATACCCGACCGTCATTTCCCCGTCGATGACGGGGAATACCACGTAGTCGGCATAGCGGGGATTGAGTTTGCCGGTCGTTCCGGCGGGGAAATACCCGTAATCGTCGGGACAGAATCCCCGCGCCTGCAGGTACGGGTGCCGGAAGGTGCGCCTGTAAAAGTCCGGCAATGCCACGGGAACCAGCCCGTCGTCGATCTCCTCCGGCTCGTGAGGGAGGAGAAGAAGGTTTTCCAGCGGAGCGGCGATGTCGGCCGTCGGCGCGACCATCAGGTCCATGCGGCCGATGGCTTCGAGCAGCTGTCCGAGGGTGCGCGTGGAGGCACCGCACGAGAAGCAATGTCCCATGAAGGGCTTGCGGCGGGTGGTCTCGGGACCTATATAGATGCCGAATTTCCCGCCCGTCTTGCCGCAGAACGGGCAGCGGGGGACGATCAGGTTCTTGCCCCCGCCGTCGCGTTTCGCACCAGTTTCGCGGGCGATCTCCCTGACCAGGTATTGTTGTTCCTGTACCGATAGTTCCATACTAAGGTATAGTACCGGTTCCTGTAGCAAGGTTTGAAGGTCTGGCAGAAAAAGCGTTTCCGTAACTCAAAGGCCGGATAACGTTTCACTTTCGGACCCCTGCATGAAACTGATACAAGCCGGCTTGCTACCATGCGGGAGCGTTATCCCGAACTATGTACCGCAACACCTGACTCCTAGCGGGCGGGACGCACCAACGATGGGAGTTTTGTTCATGCGGGAAGCCGCGTCGCTTTATGGAAATGGAACTTTGACCATGGAAACGGAAAACCGGAAAAATTAGAAAACTACAGGAGTACAAAATTTGCTGACCGGAACGGAATCAGTATATTTGCTCCTATAATCCGATCCGGTGGGATTTTCTTGCATACCGCCGGAGAATACCGGCCATTCCAGGGACTGCAAGGACAACCTTTCCGAAAAAATTGAAAACAGTACAAAACCCAAAAAGAAAGAACCATGAACGAAAACTGGCCTGAAATAGTGGAGGACCTGTCGCCGTATCTTGAGACGGGGCGGGATGAGAATGAATGTCTGCGCGGTATAGGAAATTGTCTCAGGTATCTCGGCTGGAAGAAAACCAACGGGACGATGGTCTTCGGACACAAACCGGTTCCCGGTGACGGGGAGCCCCTACAGCCCGATATCTGCCTTTGCATGAAAAACGGGAGGAATGCCCCCTTGCCGGTACTTCCCGTCATCACGGAGAGACAGGAGCAGGATACGGAAAAACGTTTGGCATTGTTCATGAAACGGTCAGGGTTCAATGTCGCGTTATATATTGGCCGGAACATCGGGCTGTACTACAGGGTTCCCGGCGGTACGGAAGAACCCGTCCGCGTGCTTGCAGCTGAATTACGCAAGGACGACACGGAAGGAAGCGCGATTTGCGACCTGCTCGCTTACGACGGCTTCAACCCGGAGAAAATGGAGCGCTTCTGCAAGGAACGTTACAAAGAAACACATTAAACTTACGGACATAAAATAAAAAAGTGGAGAAAGGCATCCCGTTGATGTTTTTCTCCACTTTTGATATGAATCGATGACCGGTATACAGTCAAAACCGACTTTGAAGCATGGGCCGGCATGTTACCCCCGGCGTCTGCATGGTCTCATGCCCCTCCCGTCCGGTTCCATCGGGGAATGGCTGTCAAAAAGCATGTTCCAAGAACTGCTGCTGACTATGGGCGTCTCGCCGGGCGGGAAATGCTTGTTGATGCGGTCAACCGTATTGTTCGCACCGGAACGCGTACAGCTTGCCACGGTAGCGGCGGGTTTCTCCCTTTTGACAGGAACTCCCGTTTACCAAAGGCACTTTCATTTCAGCAGGGGCAGCTGGTCCAGCATCTCCTTGATACGGATAGCGGTACGGGGCATCGGTTCGGCAACGGTCAGCCCCACAATTTCTTTCTCTTGTGCGATGTCGTTTATCACACGTACCACTTCCGCGATCTTCATTCCATCGGGAACGACACCGACTGCCGCTATTATTTCGGCAGGATCGAGCACGTCCATGTCGAAGTGGACGACCACTTTCGACGCGCCGCACGATTTCAGCCATTCCCGTATCGCGTCGCTGTTCTCTCGCACGTCTTCCGGTGTCAGATGTTTGATACCGTATCCTTTCTGTCTTTCCTTGATTTCGTCGCGTTCCCAATCCCGTAAGCCGACAAACAGGATTTTCGACGGGTCTATCTTAGCAGGCAGTTCCGAAACGATCTGTCTGTCGCCCAAACCCATGCAGGCCGTTACCGCCATGGCATGATAGGCCGGGTACACGTCGCCGGGCAGGGTGATGTCCGGGTGCGCGTCGATCCAGACCATGGCCACGTCACCCTTGTATTTTTCCGAAAGATAGGTGAACGGCACGACGCTTACCGAACATTCCCCACCCAACGTAACAATCCTGTCGGGTGACTGCACCTTCAGGATGTCCAGAGCCGCCCTTGTCTGTGCGATGATGGCCTCCTTATCCAACACCCCGTCCGTCACTTTCCGCCGCACGAGGTCTGTGGCCACCGGAACGGTGTATGTCTCCTGCCCGCTGTCGGGCGCAAGGAAATTCAACAACTGCGCCCCCAAATAATATCCTCTCGATGCCTGTTCGGGATCTTTCACTTCCGTTATCCACCGGGCGATATCCGCGCCCTGCCATTGCGGATAAACGAGTCTGATTGTCTTTAACTGTTTTTCCATATTGCTTTTACTGATAATTTCCTGCGCATGGACCGTCATGCCAATAGCCAATAACGTGCCCAACACAAATAATTTTCTCATAATCATAATAACCGTATCTGTTTTTGCCGCAAAATTACCAAACTGCTTGCAGTCATACAACTACTGCTGAATTATTTATATACTGATAATTTTATCATATACTGACAATTTTATCAGTACACATGAAAAGATTATAGCAGGAAAAGACTAATTTTGCACCATATAATAAACGAAATTATGTACGAAAAGAAAATGCCGTTCAATATCGACTGCGACATCAAGGTAACCATGGAAGTCATCGGGGGAAAATGGAAATGCTGTATCATAGACGCGCTGAAAGACGGGGCGAAACGTCCAAGCGAAATCCACAGGCATTTTTCCGACGCGAATACGCGGGTCATCAATCAACAGCTGAAAGAGCTGGAGATGCACGGGATTATCGAGAAGAAGATTTTTGCCGAACTCCCGCCTCATTCTGAATATTCCCTGACCGGAACGGGAAGGACGTTGCTGCCTATTATAGGCCAACTCGAGGACTGGGGCAAAATGTTCCGTCCCACGCTGAAAAAGATATATGGCATGGAATAATGATGCTCGTATTTCTATCTGGTAAACGGGAGGGAAGCGAATGATTCCTCAAATTGCAGGATTGTCTTTTCTGTATTTACCCTGCGACAGACGGAACATCGTGCACGGATATCCAAATTCATCCCTTTCGTTCATCCGCGAAAAACGCCTGTCGACTACGGTCATGAAATGAATGTTCTTTTTCCCGGCATTGGAACTGACACTGTTCTGCCTGCAGCGTTTACAAGAGGCTCCATCGGGGCACTTCACTTCTGGAAAGAATAAAACAAGACTTTGCCTCATTTATCTTTCTGTCAGCGTTTGTTTTCCGGTGACAGGCCCCTTTCAAGTATCTGCCTGAAATACAACAAATCCTTACATCAAATCAGAAATAGAAACCTAAAGAGAGATACAGATATTCCTTGTGGCGTATCGTGTCCGTTTCAAAGAAAACCTTGTCTTCCCTTGCAAGCCAGCCGATAGCGGTATCCAGATCCCTGTCTGACAGTCCTGATGCGGCCTTGAGAGCCTCATACTCCCAACGTTCACCATTATTCAACAAATTCCAGATGATACCGGCATTCTTACCGATTATGTCCTTGTCCATAATTAACCTGTAAAATTATTCAGTTCAACATACAGTACCTTTCTTTTCCCCACCTGCGTTTCCTCAATGATGAGTTTTCCTTCACGTGCCAGCCAACCGATGCCCGCATTAATCTCACGGTCTGGCAATCCCGTTGCCTTTTTTATTTCCTGGCAAGTCCATTTTCTCTGTTCTCCGTAGAGCAGCCGCCAGATGATACCGGCATTTTCTCCAATGCTTTGTACATCCATAGATATAGACTTTTATGAGTTATGCACGTATAGAATTCCGTTTTTCCGCTCGATGAAGACCTTATCCTCACGAGCCAGCCAGCCGACGGCCAGAGTTGCTTCTTCAACTCTGATATCCAACTTTAATGCAAGTTCCGGGATTGTGATACTGCCGGTTTCGTTTAGTTTATGCCAAACGGTTCCGGCTTTCTGTCCGATGTTCGCTTTTTCTTTTTCCATCATAAACCAACAAAAAAATGCGGTAGAGCATTCCTATCGTTAGAGAGGGAGTCGAAGCCCTTGAACACAAACAGGAAACGCCCTCCGCAGATATGACGGAAGGCGTGTAACTGCTTTCACTGTGTTCATAAGATACTTTTTCGACTTTTCTCTAACACGGAAATCAGCTAAACGCTTAAATATATCAATAAAATTTCTTAGCTCCAAAAAGCTGCTGCAAATTTATATGTTTTATTTGGATAAACGCGGCTCTTTCGCCGTCTTTTTTCCAATTATTTCCCGTGCATGACGAAATATGCGTTCAATACCCCTCAAACCGAAGTTGAAGGAATAAAAAGTTTCTCAAAAGCATATCGAATGGGATAAAGGGCATAAAGTGACGTACGGACTGTGGAATTTGCCGTCCGACGGGAGACCTCCGTGAGAAGCAGCCGGCAGAAAACGTGGTCA